>Ga0302326_10025958_pt1 | contig 11863 bp, 9 predicted proteins | sample Palsa_T0_3_FD_202264 | JGI IMG/M metagenome (GOLD analysis project Ga0302326, IMG submission 202264) | Peat permafrost microbial communities from Stordalen Mire near Abisko, Sweden - Palsa_T0_3 | ecosystem: Environmental > Terrestrial > Soil > Palsa > Peat permafrost | place: Sweden: Abisko... | reverse complement strand
CCCGCCGCTGGTCAGGCGCAGCAAGGTCGCGGTCGTCAGCCAGCAAACCCCGATCAAATAGGCCAACAGCCAGAAGGAGTCGCCCTCCAGAAGCGCGGCCAGGCTCACGAAATAAATAATCAACGTAATGATGTAGATGTCGCGCCGCGTTCTCGTTTCCAGCAGCTTGAGGCCTGCCGCCACGGAGAGCAGCGCGGTCCCCGCGACCAGGCCGTTGAAAGTGTGGAAGCGCACCAACAACAGCGGTACCACCAGCACCGCGACCGTAACGAGCATACCGCCGGGTGGCGCGCCGCGTCCGCCGCGGGCCAGCCCTAAGCGAATGAGGCCGCAGGCAACCACGATGGCCGGCACCCACAGCGGCAGCGTGGTGATGTGCGCGAGCAGCGCCAACGCCAAGCAACCTGAAATCCCTAAAAGTTGTTCGTAGGTGACTCGGTCGGTGATCATGTTTCAGCGCTACCGAAAGCGGCGAGGGCTCGCAGGCAGGCGAATCGATGCGCCGCACCGCCGGACGGCGCCAGCTCCTTGCCGGGAATACGCAGCCCATAGGGCCGCTGCGCGGCATCGCTTTCCAGCACCCAAAGACAGAGCTGCGAGAGCCGCGCCTCCGTGTCCAAACCATCCAGCTTGGACCAGTCCAACCACTCTGGTTGCGCCGCCAAACTCGAGTAACTGCGCACCACCGGTTCACCGCCGCGCGCCAGCACCTTCCAAGCCATGTGTTTCAAGGGCACCCCCGGCTCGTAGGCCCGCAGCCCAGAGAAATCTTCATCGCCGCGCGCATCGGAGTGGGAACCTGCGCCCTGCGCGGACCCGGACGGCAGCACTCGACTGCCGAGGGGCGCCGGGGCGACGTAGACCGTGATGGAGCCTTGCACATAGGTCCAAGAATAAAACCAGCCAAACGGATAGCGCGTGCGCAGTTCGAACTGACTGATTCGCATCACGCCGCGTTGCGCGACGGGAGCGATCACCTCGATTGTCGCGCTTTCCCCAGCCGCAACGCTGTCCATAGCGGCGCCGCTCATGCAGCGAACCTCGATGTCGCGCCTATCGACGCGGCTTCCATTGCGCAGCTCGAACTCGAGCATCGCCTCGCGTCCAGCGAAGGCATCGACCTCGGTGGTCGCATCAACGGACAGCCGCAGCATGTTGCGGTTGCAGTGATGCATGGTCACCAATGCCATGCTGGACATCAGAAACGCAAAGGCTAACGCCAAGTTGCTGTTGTAGTTGAGGCCTGCGATGAGCATCGCCGCGAGAATCGCGCCCAGCATGAAACCGAAGCGAGTGGGAAGAATATAGATGCGGCGTCGATTGATGCTGACCGGCAGGCTGTCGCGGCCATGGCGGCGAATGACCCGCGCCCGGAGTTGTTTGACCGCCGCTTGGCGCAAAGTGACCAAGGATTTCGATCCTAAAGAGTTTAAGGAACCGGCACGGCCTCGAGCAGGCGCGTGACCGCGATGGCGTCGCTGCTGCGTTGACGGACGCGATGTTCGACAACCGATGGAAATATCGCCTGCACGTGTTCTGGAATTACCGCGCTACGGTTGTGGATCAAGGCCCAGGCCCGCGCGGCGCGCAACAATCCTATGGCCGCTCGCGGCGACAGCCCGGCATTCAAACCGGGCGCGCGACGAGTGTGAGCCACGAGCGCCTGCACATAGTCGAGCAGCGCAGGGGAGACATGGATCTCGAGCACGCTCTGTTGCAGCTGACGCAGGCTCTCGGGGGTTGTGATGGTTTGCAGCGTTTTCACCAGATCGCGCCGATCGACGCCGCTCAACAGTTCGCGCTCTGCGGCGGCGGCGGGATAGCCTAAGTGAACGCGCATCAGAAATCGATCCAGCTGCGATTCCGGCAGGGGATAGGTACCGACCTGATCCTGTGGGTTTTGCGTGGCGATGACGAAGAACGGCTCCGGCAACGCCATCGATTGACCGTCAAGCGTAACCTGGTGTTCCTCCATCGCTTCCAGCAGCGCGCTCTGTGCTTTGGGCGAGGCGCGGTTGATTTCGTCCGCGAGCACCAGCTGCGCGAAGATGGGACCGCGCTGAAAGCGGAATTTGCCGGTTTCCCGATCGAAGATGGACACGCCGAGCACGTCAGCCGGCAACAGGTCGCTGGTGAATTGAATGCGTTGAAACGACAGTCCCAGGGTCTGCGCAATGCCATGCGCGAGCGTGGTCTTGCCCACCCCGGGGATATCCTCGATGAGCAAATGGCCGCGCGCCAACAGGCAGGCGACGCATAGCCGAATCTGCGCATCCTTGCCCAGGATCACCCGGTTCAATTGGGCCAGCACCGCTTCGATCTGCGTATGCAGCGCGTTCATTGATTCTTAAGCTTGGTCACCCGGGCAGTTTGGGCTGATAGCTGGCCTATTTCCGTGCGCAATTCCTCAAGCCGCTGCTGGTCCTTGGCCACGATATCGGGCGGTGCATTCTTGGCAAACTGGCTGTTGGACAGCTTTGCCTCCAATTTACTCTTTTCGGTTTCGGCTTTTCGCAGCCTTTTTGCCAAGCGCTCGAGTTCGGCGGCCGGATCGATCAGACCCTTCATGGGCACCAATATTTCAAGATTGCCGAGCAACGCCACGGCCGAGATCGGTGCCGTCTCGCCCTCCTTGAGCGCACGCGGCGGCTCTACTCCGCCTAAGCGCAGCAAATAGGGCAGATTGCGATCCAGATACTCCAAATCGCGCGCGCTGGCGTTCTGCAGCAGAACTTCAAGCTTGCGCGCCAATGGGATATCCATTTCTCCGTGGATTTGGCGCACGCCCAAGATGAAGTCCATGACCCAGCGCATCTCCGGCTCGGCTTGGGCGTCTGTGCTCATCGACTCGGCGCGCGGAAATTCGGCGCGCATGATGGTCTCGCCGCTGGCGCCCGCGAGTACATGTACGCGCTGCCAGATCTCTTCCGAGATGAAGGGCGCGAGCGGATGCATGGCGCGCAGCAGTACCTCCAGTGTATTGATGAGCGTAAAGCGCGTGCCGCGTTTGGCGGCTTCGGAGGCGGCATCGGACTGCAGCACCGCTTTGGAGAGTTCCACGTACCAGTCGCAGAATTCGTGCCAAGTGAATTCGTACAGGGCATTGGCAACCACATCGAGCCGATAATCCGCGAATCCCGCCTCGATGCGTCCGAGCATGTCCTTGAGGCGCGACTCTATCCAGCGATCGGCCAGGCTGAATTCCGCTCCCGCCGCGGAGAGATTGTGATTTTCGGTATTCATCAGCACATAGCGCGAGGCGTTCCACAGCTTATTGCAGAAGTTTCGATACTCCTCGACCTTGGCCATGTCGAAGCGCAGGTCGCGGCTTTGCGTAGCGAGCCGCGCAAAGCAGAGGCGCAGTGCATCGGTACCATACGCGGCGATGCCTTGCGGAAACTGCTTGCGCGTCGCCTTGTCGATGGCGGCCTTCATCTGCGGCTGCATGAGACCGGTGGTGCGCTTCTCGAGCAGTGCCTCCAGCGAGATGCCGTCGACGATGTCCAGGGGGTCGATGACGTTGCCCTTGGATTTGGACATTTTCTGGCCGTCCTGGTCCAGAATCAGGCCGTGGATGTACACCTTGCGAAACGGCACGTCCCCCACGAATTTAAGCCCCATCATGATCATGCGGGCGACCCAGAAGAAGATGATGTCGAAACCGGTCACCAAGACCGAGGTGGGATAGTAGGTCTTAAGTGCCGCGGTTTTTTCCGGCCAGCCCAAGGTTGAGAACGGCCACAGCGCCGATGAGAACCAGGTATCCAGCACATCATCGTCCTGGCGCAGCGCCACATCAGGGGCAATGCCATGCGCGCGCCTCGCATCAACTTCGCTGCGCGCGACATAGCAGCGACCTTCGGCGTCATACCAGGCAGGAATGCGATGGCCCCACCAGAGTTGGCGGCTGATGCACCAGTCTCGGATTTTGTGCATCCAATCGTAGTAAACGCCGGTCCACGTCTCGGGCACGAAGCTCACCCGGCCTTCCTCAACCGCGCGGATGGCAGGCGCCGCCAAGGGCTTGATGTCGATGAACCATTGATCGGTCAGCAGCGGCTCGAGAATCGCGTTGCTGCGATCGCCGCGCGGGACGGTGAGCTTATGCGGTTCGATGCGTTCGATCAGCCCTATGGCGTCCAAATCGGCGAGAATTTTTTCTCGCGCGGCAAATCGATCCAGACCCCGATAGGGCTTCGGTACGCTGTCATTGAGCGCCGCATCCAGGGTCATGATGTTGATCATCGGCAGCTTGTGCCGCTGCCCCAACTCATAGTCATTGAAGTCGTGAGCCGGCGTGATCTTGACGCAGCCGCTGCCAAACGTCGGATCCACATAGGTATCCGCGATGATCGGCAATTCGCGCTCCGTTAATGGCAGCCGCACTTTGCGGCCGACCAGATGACGGTACCGTTCATCGTCCGGATGCACGGCGACGGCAGCGTCACCTAACATGGTTTCCGGCCGCGTGGTCGCGACAACCAGATATCCGGGGCCGTCGCTCAAGGGGTAGCGCAAATGCCAGAGTGACCCCGTCTCTTCGTCCGCGACCACTTCCAGGTCAGACAGCGCCGTCTTCAAAATCGGATCCCAATTCACCAGACGCTTGCCGCGGTAGATGAGGCCGTCTTCGTACAACCGCACGAACACCTCGGTCACCTTGAGCGACATGACGGGGTCCAGGGTAAAAACGTCGCGCTGCCAATCGACCGAAGCGCCCAAGCGCCGCATTTGCTTCGCGATCATTCCGCCCGAAGTTTCCTTCCACTGCCAGACTCGCGCCACGAATGCATCGCGTCCCAATTCGGCGCGGCTTTGTCCCGCGGCAATGAGCTGCCGTTCGACCACCATCTGCGTGGCGATACCGGCATGGTCGGTGCCCGGCTGCCACAACGTGTCGAAGCCGCGCATGCGATGAAAGCGCGTCAAGGCATCCATGATGGTGTCTTGGAACGCATGCCCCATGTGCAGCGTGCCCGTGACATTCGGCGGCGGAATGACGATCGAAAACGCGGGACCCGCGCCCGAGGGCGCAAAATATCCGCGGGACTCCCACTGCGCGTAGATGCGCGTTTCGATATCGGCGGGTAGGTAAGCCTTATCCATGATCGTCCGCGCGCTCAAACATCCGCGGTTTCATCGATCTGGTGCGTCTCCAGGGGCAGCTTGAGATCGCGATACGCTTTGAAGCGCTCACGGCCCAGGCGCCTGCGTTCCTCATCCGCGTCGATCACTTCGGCGATGCGGTTGTAGCGTTGAAATTGCGGCGGCAGCCGCTGCGCCAAATTGACCAGCAGGTCCGCCGCGGGGAGCGCCGTCTCCACGGTGAGATGAACCGCGGTCGCCAGATCGACGGATTGTTCATCGAGACACACTTTGTGAGGGATGAACGAGCGCTCGTTGAAAGTCCAAAGCAATTCATCCAGCGCTTGAGCATCGGCCAGCGTGTCGCTGACGATGACAATTTTCAAATCCTTGAGATAGGCTTTTTCAGTCAGTCGGCAGACAAAGGCCCAGCGCTGTCTGGCTGCGGCACTTTTGAGCACATAGAAATCGACGCGCTCCGTCATGATGCCTTGGCGCGATGAATCAGGAAATCGACCAGCAAGGGCACCGGGCGCCCCGTGCTGCCTTTTTGTGCGCCGCTCAGCCAGGCGGTTCCTGCCACATCCAGGTGAGCCCACTTAAGATCCTTGGCGAACTTGCCAAGGAACGAGGCGGCGGTACAGGCGCCGCCTTCGCGCCCGCCGACATTCGCGATGTCGGCGAAGTTGCTCTTCAGTTGATCGATATACTCTTCGCCGATTGGCATGCGCCAAGCGCGATCGTCGGCGCGAATACCGGCGGACTCCAATTCCTGGGCCAAGGCCGGCGTGTTGCTCATGAGACCGCTGGTGTGATTGCCGAGCGCCACAATGCAGGCCCCAGTCAGCGTCGCGACGTCAACTACGGTGGACGGTTTGTAGCGCCGGCTGTAAGTGATGGCATCGCACAGGACCAATCGGCCTTCAGCATCGGTATTCAAGATTTCGACCGTCTGGCCCGACATGGTCGTCACAATGTCGCCGGGCTTGACGGCGCTGCCGCTGGGCATGTTTTCGGCGGCCGCGACGATCGCAACCACATTGATCGGCAGCTTAAGTTCTGCGATTGCGCGCACGGCACCGAGCACCGCCGCGCCCCCGCCCATATCGAACTTCATTTCGTCCATGCCCGGCGGGTCCTTGAGCGAGATGCCTCCGGAGTCAAAGGTGATGCCTTTGCCGACCAGACAGATGGGCGCGCTGTCCTTGCGTGTGCCGCGATACTCGCACACGATGAGGCGAGGGGGTTGTTCGGAACCTTGGGCGACCGCCAGAAACGCGCCCATTTTGAGCGCCTTTATGCCGCTCTCGTCCAGTACTTTGACCTTGATGCTCGAAAACTCCTTGGCCATTTGCTGCGTGCGCGCTCCCATATAAGTCGGCGTGCAGACATTGGCTGGCAGATTGGCAAGATCACGCGCGAAGGTGAGCCCGCTGCCAATGGCAGCGCCTTGGCGCAACCCTTCAGTTGCCGTTTTCGCGGCGCGCGCATCGGCGGTTGCAACGTTGACTACGCTTAAGCGGCGCGCCTTGGGCTTGGGAGCGGTCTTCAAATCAGGGATCTTGTATGCGTGAGAGGAGAACACCTCCGCCACGATGCGCGCCCGGTACTGAATGTCGAGTTCGGGCACCGGCTCCATGGCGAGGTAAAGAGCCGCGTCACTGGCTCCGGTCTTGGCGAGAGCTTGTGCGCTGCTCAAGATCGCTTTGCGGTATTGCTTCCGTCCAAATGCGGTGCGCGTGCCGAGACCAATCAGCAACAGTCGAGAAGCAGCCGACCCGGCAGGCAGGGGCAGCATCAGCGTATCGCCAAGCTTGGCGGCGAAATCACCGCTGCCCAGCAGGCGGGTGATCAGGCCCTCCATTTGCTTGTCGAGCTGACGCGCCGCCACGCCCAGATCGCCATTCTCATAGATGCCGACAGCCGCGCAACCCGAAGGCGCGCGCAATTTGGCATCAATTATTGCCATGAATTCCATATCATTCAGCTCCGTTTTTATTCGGTGTTCACTTAAGGTTTGTGCAAATAGTTTACTAGATTATTGGGAAGGCTCTAAGCTGACCGTATGAAATGGACTGTGCAAAGATATGTCTTGCGTGAAGTCGTGCAGACATGGCTTGCCGTGACAGGCGTTTTGGTCGCGATCCTGGTGTCGAATCAGCTATCGCGGGTGCTGGGCCAAGCGGCGGAGAATCAGTACGGACGGGGCGTCGTCTTCGATCTAATCGCGCTGGGCGCGATCATGAATTTATCAGTGATCGTGCCGGTTGGATTATTGCTGGCCGTGGTCTTGACCCTCGGCCGCCTGTACCACGACAGCGAAATGGCGGCGCTGCAGGCCTGCGGATTTGGCCCGGCGCGTCTGCTGGCGCCGCTGTTCTGTTTTGCCGTGATCATCGCCTTGGGGCTAGGGTGGCTGGCCTTTGTCCAGGTGCCGCGCGCCGATACCCAAGTGCAGCTTTTGCGTCAATCCGCGATAAAAGAGGCGCAATTTGGCCAGCTCGATGCGGGAAAGTTCCGCGGCTTCAGCGGCGGCGATGCCGTATTTTATGCCGAACATGTCGATCAGGAGGGCGTGCTGCACAACGTATTCGTGCAGCGTGAGGTGCAAGGGCGAATCGAGGTGGCGCTGGCCGACACCGCGACGTACACCAAGGCCAACGGAGCCGGAATGCACCTGGTGACGTTGTTCAACGGCCGGCGCTATGAAGGCGTGCCCGGGCAAGACGATTTTCGGGTCATTGAGTTTCGCGAGCATGGGATTCCTATCGCCACGCCCCAGGACCTTCGCCCTTCTGTGGACCCCGATACCAAGCCTTCGGCCGCGCTCCTAGGCTCGCACGATCCCTCCGACATCGCCCAGCTGCAATTCAGGGCATCTTCACCACTTATGGCGCTTGTGCTCACCTTGATCGCCGTGCCTTTGAGCAAGCTGCGGCCCAGGCAGGGCCGCTATGCGCGAGTCGGCTTTGCAATCGTCGTGTACTTCGTCTATTCGAGTTTGCTCTCCGCCTCGAAGACCTGGCTGGAGAAGAGCGATTTGCCCCCCGCCATTGGCGTGTGGTGGGTGCATGCTGCGGCCTTGACCCTGGGCTTGTATTTGCTGATGCGCGATGCGAGGAAGGCGTGAATACGCTCGACAGGTATCTTTATCGCACCGTGTTGCTCTACACGCTCATGACCATGGCGGTACTGTTGGCGTTGGCGGCCCTGGTTTTGTTTATCAGCGAGCAAGGCGATATCGGCGTGGGCGGCTACAGCGCGGGCGACGCGTTCTTGTTCACCCTCTTCAATCTGCCGCAATCCGCGTTTGAGCTGCTGCCCATTGGCGCAATGATCGGCGCATTGATGGGACTGGGCAATCTAGCCGCGGGCAGCGAACTCATTGTCACGCGGGCATCGGGCGTATCGGTTTGGCGCATCGCCTGGCCGGTGGGTCTGGCCGGCCTGACCCTTGCGATCATCATGTTCGGCATCGGCGAATATGCAGCGCCGTCCATGGCGCAATTCGCCAAGCGCGAAAAGACCACCGCCAAGTTGGCCGACGTCAGTTTTGCGGGTACGAGCAGCGCCTGGCTCAAGGACGGCAATCGAATCTTGCGTGTGCAAACCGGCGAAGTGGATCGAGCGTTCGGCGGCGTCTCGGTGTTCGAATTGGATGGACCAACGCGCCTCCGTTCCATTCAAAGAGCAGCGCGCATCTCGGTGGCAGATCCTGGACGGTGGAGCCTGCATAACGTGGCGACTTCCCGCTTCGAGAAGGACAGAGTCGAAGGCGATACGGTCAGCGAGCTAACCTTGCGTTCAACCGTGAATCCGGAGTTTTTAGGCCTCGCGGCCACCGATCCGCAAATGCTGACGCTGCATGGACTGGCGTCCTATATCGATCATCTACGGCGCAACAATCTCGAGACGGCATCGTATGAGATTGGTTATTGGTCCCGCATCGCCAGACTTTTCGCCGTGATCGTGGTGACCTTGCTGGCGCTGCCCTTTGTCTTCGGCCCGTTGCGCACCACCGGAGCCGGAACTCGCACGGTTTTCGGAGCGCTCTTGGGCGTGGTGTTCTTCCTCATCACGCGCACCGTCGAGAACGGCGGGCAACTCTTCAATCTCAATCCGGCTCTGGTCGGCTGGTTGCCGACGGCGGTGGTCGGCGTTTGCACTTTAATCGCGATATCAAGAACTCGTTAGGCGAATCACCCGCGTCTTCGACAGCCGATCATGCAGCGCCAGGTGTTCGGGATCGAGGTACAGCCACAACACCCCCAATGCAGCCGGCGCCCACGCGATTAATCCAAAGCAGGCGCGCAAGATCACGGAGCTCCAGGTGAGGTGACCCGAGTCGCTGACGACGCGTAGGCGCCACGCACGCATGCCGAGGGTCTGCCCGCTACGCAGCCAATTGAGCGCGTAATACCCTGCGATCACGAGCACTAGACCGGCGCGATAAACATGGACCCAGTTACCCGCGGTAGCCGGCACCACGGCCGCGCCGTGCGTGAAGAAAAGCGCTCCGCCGGTAAATATCATCAGGAGAGCCGCCAGAAGAAACGCGTCGTAAACCAGTGCTGCCAGTCGGCGCCCGAACCCGGCACGGGTTGCGCTGGTCACGGCTTGGGCGCGGCTGCCGGTTTCTTTGCGCTGGGCGGCGCTGAGGTGTTCTGCGGAGCGGGTTTCGCGCCAGGCGCGGCAGGTTTGGGGCTCGGCGCCGGCTTGGGTACCAACAGCTGTTCCAAGGGTTTAAATATCTGGTCGTAGCGATAGGTCGCAATTTCGAAGGCGCGGCCACTCGTTTTGGCGCTCAAGGAAGCATCTTTCGGTGCCGCGACTTGAATCCAGCGCTTCTCACCCACCGCAGCACCGGTCAGAGTAATCGCGCTGCCATCAGCGAGCGCAAGGGTCACGATCGACGGCTTGCTGAAATCGATATCGGCAACGGGGGCGACATCATCGTCGGTAAGATTGCTGAACGTGGTGGGAGAGGGCGCCAGGGTGTTGGAATCCGCAGCCTGTCTGCCGCTCGGCACGCCCTCTAGAACGAACTTGCTGGATGCTTCCGCGACCGGGCTGGCGGCGGCGGCGGCGGCTGCTGCTGCGGCTGCGGCTGGGGCTGGGGCTGGGGCTGCAGCGTCGGGGGCGGTCTTTTTGGCCTCATTGGGCTTAGGCGCAGGCTCGCTCACGCGGCGCACAGTGTAGGTGGACCCTGTCTCCGGCTTGAATTGGATGCTCTGTATCTTGTCGGCGGAGATATCGAGCAGACGCGTATCGATCCAGTAGCGCGGCTCGGCTTCGAAGGAGATCGCTGGTTCGACGATGTAGCTGCTCTTCTCGCCGACTCGCCTCACGAAGCTGCCTTGCTCGGCGGGTTTGCCGACGATGAGGTCCTGCTTGCCCTGTTTCGTAATCAATTCGATTTGCGCGCCCGTCGCGCCCGGTTTGGTCGCGTCCTCAACACCGATGATCGAATAATTGGCGGGATTGGAGGTTTTCTCTTCAAGGATCTTGGCGTCGCTCAAGGACAACAGCAGCCTACGCAGTTTCGACACGTCGGCCGGGTAATTCGCCCGCTCGGCCACCGTCCACTCATCGCCCTGCTTGTGAACGGTGACGGAAGGTGTGGGGCTGCCTTTCAGCACGCTCAATGAAGTCACGGTGTTCAATTCGCTCGACAGGGACGGCAAGAGCGGCAGTCCATGAACTTCGGAAGTAGGATTGCGCTGCGTGCTCAAATACAGGGCCGCGGATATCGCCGCCAGCGCGACAATCAGCAGCGTGACCAATCGCTGTCGGCTCATGTCGAACTCTTAGGCGATGCCAGTGACGAGGCGGCGCGGCGGCGGCGTCGCATCGACAAAATGATCACCCCGGCTATCGCCACGACCAGCGGCGCGATGCCAATGTTGATGACCTTCAAACGCGTACCCAGTCGATTGATGTCCACATCCAGGCCGCGCTGGGTCTCGCGCAACTCCTTGCGCACGCGCGTCTTTTCGGCAGTGAAGCGCTTTAGCTCCGCCTCCTGTTCGGGCGAGAGCATGATGGAGCTCTGATCGTTTCGCTTGCTTTGCAATTCGGTCAACTTGCTTTCGGTCTGCTGCAGCTCCGATTGCAACTCCAGTGCCTTGGCGCGCAGGCGATCATCGGCTTGCCGCTTGAGCGCGTCGACGCGCTCGAAGGGACGCGAGAAGGATGCGCGTCCGCGGATGCTGATCAAGGCGCTGCTGCCGCTCAAGTTGTCGAGAATGTTCGCAATCAAATCGCCGTTATTGGCAAAGGCCTGCGCAACGCGCTGGCCGAATAATTCGCGTTGCTGCACCCACAAGTAGTCCATCAAAAAGTCGGTATCGGCAATCACCACGATGTTGGCTGGCGTGCTCGACTTGGCCAGGTGTGCGATCGGCGGGCCGGCGACGGGTTTCTGATCCGGCGGCGGTCCATTGGGATAGGCTGAATCCACCGGGCCGGTAACGCGTGCGGCAAGGGTGTAGCGGATGCCCGTCGACTTAAATCCATCACGCAGGGTGGAGGGATCGATGAGCGCGTTGAATCGTTGCGCGGGCAGCGGCTCGGCGCTCGTGGAACTCGTCAGCAAGGGCTCGAACGTGGTCTTGGCGCCGGCGCGCTGCGACAGTGAGCCGACCGTCGACATGTTGATCGACTCCAGCGAAGCGGTCACCACATCCTTGGGATTCATGTTGGCGCTGCGCAATCCCAAGATGCCGATGTGGCGAACCGGACCGGAGGAGGCGTTAGTGCGAACTTCCAGTCCTAGGCT
>Ga0302326_10025956_pt1 | contig 11864 bp, 7 predicted proteins | sample Palsa_T0_3_FD_202264 | JGI IMG/M metagenome (GOLD analysis project Ga0302326, IMG submission 202264) | Peat permafrost microbial communities from Stordalen Mire near Abisko, Sweden - Palsa_T0_3 | ecosystem: Environmental > Terrestrial > Soil > Palsa > Peat permafrost | place: Sweden: Abisko... | reverse complement strand
CGATGACGCTGTCAGTGGGTACATGGCAAGGGGAGGCCGACGCGTACAATACCGGGCAAGCGGGCGTGATCTTGCCGCCGGGAGACACGTTTACGTCCGCCTCCGGCGTCTTTTTGACGCAACAGGGTGAGTCAAGCGCGCCTGAGCCTAGGAGCCTGGCTTTGATCGGGTCCGGACTCCTCCTGCTCGGCCTTCTGCGCGCCAGCCTCCGCCGATAACCTCACTGCGATGGCCGCGTTGTTCCCGCCTCTCGACGGTTTCCTTGAATACCGTGGGAGCGGGTGCGCGGCCTTGGCGGCATGAGTGGCTGTTGCCGCCGCTCGCAACCTTAGTATCCAGTCCGGCGGAGAAACGCACCAGCAGGCTCGAAAGGTTCGCCTTCTCCAGAACTTCGGCCATTCCCGACAATCGTCGTTGCCATAAACGATGTTGTCGCGCACAGTGCCGCTGAACATAACGGCTCCTGCGGAATAAAACCTGCCTTTCGTGCGGCGTAACGCTTTCGTGAGTCACTGCCGGACCAGCGCCGTATCGTCATCCCTGCGGCGCCGATACCGCGAACTCTCCGGCCTTCCCTCCACGATCCGGATTGGGCCCGGTAAGCTGGAGCTTAGCTGCATCGACGCGAAGGACCTGCTCCGCCAGCTCATGTACGCTAGTTTGGTTGATCGGAAACAGGAGGCAATTTGAATATTCGGAAACACGCCACCACAGGTCTTTTGACAATGGGACTTCTCGTTACGCTCGCAGCCAGCTTAGAGGCCGACGATAGGGCTTATATGCTGGGAACAGCGGCGCCGGGGGTTGAGAATCCGCTCGGGATCGTCGACCTCAACACGGGCGTATTTACTTTAATCGGCAATATGGGATCCGGGGGATACGACGGCCTGGCTGTTGCCAACGGCGTTCTATACACCGAACAGAACGGACTCCTTTATTCGGTCAACACCAGCAACGCAAGTCTTACCCTCGTCGGCGGCCTGACCGGCGAGAATCTCGCGACTTTCGGCTCAACCACCACTGGACTGTACGGCCTGGCCAGTACGGGTTCTCTTTCGGTGGCTACCCTATTTTCGATAAACCCGGAGACGGGCGCCATGACGACGATTGGGCCGATCGGGGCGAGCGCGATACCCAACGGTCAAGGCTACTATGCGAGGCTGTCCGTAGGTTCCAGCGCGCTGTACATGGAGTTCAACAGCAATCTTTACATCATCAACACAACAACCGGCGCGGCCACGCAGGTGGGAACTACCAGCAGTAACGAATATTTAAGCACCGTCCCGCTTTTCGAAAACGGCACTTATTACGCCGGCTATGGCCCCGGAATTGGCACCATCAACGTCACCACCGGCCAGGTGACGCCCGGCTCCGCGCTTTCTGGAGGACCGGGGTCTCTCGTCGGTCTTGCGCCCGATCCTCTGCCCGCGGGCACGCCGCCGGTCATGCTGACGGCGAATGCCTACATGCTCGGAACAGCAGCACAGGGGGTCGCAAACCCATTCGGGATCGTTGACCTCAACTCGGGCGCGTTTACTTTGATCGGCAATATGGGATCCGGGGGGTACGACGGCTTGGCTGTTGCGAACGGCGTTCTATACACCGAACAGAACGGACTCCTTTATTCGGTCAACACGACCAACGCAAACCTCACCCTCATAGGAGGAGTGACCGGCAACCCCAATCTCGCCACCTTCGGCTCAACCACCACTGGACTATACGGCGTGGCCAATACGGGTTCTCTTTCGGTGACTACTCTATTTTCGATAAATCCCCTGACGGGCGCCATGACAGCGATTGGGCCGATCGGCGCCACTGCCGTACCGAACGGCCAAGGCTACTATTCAAGGCTCTCCGTCGGTTCCAGCACGCTGTACCTGGAATTCAACAGCAATCTCTACACCGTTAACACTACAACCGGTGCGGCAACGCAGGTGGGAACTACTGCCGCTAACAACTATCTAACCTCCGTGCTGCTACTCGAATACGGCACTTATTATGTCGGCACTGGTTCCGGCATTGCCACGATCAACGTTGCCACGGGCCAGATCGATCCCCACTCCTCCATTTTCGGAGCAGCAGGGACCCCCGTCGGTCTTGCGCCCGATCCTCTGACCACGGCCACCCCGACGATCACGCTGGTGGCAAATGCGGAGGGAGGCGTTGCTACGATTTCGCCGAACTCGTGGGTGGAGATCAAGGGTTCCAATCTTGATCCGTCGGGCGATACGCGCATCTGGCAGAGCTCGGATTTTGTGAATAGCCAGTTGCCCACCAGCCTGGATGGAGTCAGCGTCACGGTGAACGGCGTACCTGCCTACGTTTACTACATCAGCCCCACGCAGGTGAACATCCTCACGCCTCCGAATGCCATTTCCGGAACGGTACCCGTGCAGGTCTCCGACAATGGAGTGATCAGCGCAAACTTCATGGTCCAGGCTCAGGGGCAATCTCCCTCATTCTTCGTCTTCGGCGGCGGACCTTATATTGCGGCCACCCACGTCAATGGAAGTTACCTCGGTCCAACGAGTCTGTATCCCGGCTTGACCACTCCCGCCCAGCCCGGCGAGACAATCGTGATGTACGCCAACGGTTTCGGATCCACGTCGACAACGGTGGGGAGCGGGTCCGAAACGCAGTCGGGAACGTTGTTGCCAATGCCGGTGATCATCATCGGCGGCGTGGCTGCGACGGTAACCTTCGCCGGCCTGGTTGCCCCGGGCGAGTTTCAGTTCAACGTGGTAGTGCCGCCATTTCTCGCCAATGGCGACCAGCCCACGATGGCAATGTACAACGGCTTGACGACGCAGGCGGGAACGCTAATCACGCTCCAGCAGTAGTGGAGCTTCATTTCCGGCCAAGTCGGCAAACCGGAAGTTGGCCGTATTCCGTTCTAAGTTCGCTCAGGGTCGGGTTTCCTCCTTTCGGGAACGCTACCGATGATCGGGGACATCAGGCAGCTTCTTCGGTTTGCGACTCCACTGCAACTTAATTCTCAGGAACGCGCCTGCCTTTGGGCGCGGACAGTGAGCGAGCCCCGAACCTTTCACCCCTTGTCGTCGGTGTCTTCACAAACCGATAGAATAGTGAAGCAAAAATCCAAGCCGATGAAAAGATTCTCACTTAAGCGGGGAATGCCGGTGGCGCTGCTCTCCTGGATGTCTGTAGGCAATGGCGCGGTGCTCCCCGAAGGCGTGGGCAAAGCCGAAATTCTCAGGATTTGTGGTGAGTGTCACACGCTGGATCAGGCAGTTTCGCTGCGCCAAGGGCAGGGGGCGTGGCAGGAGACGCTCGAGAAGATGATCAATCTCGGTGCGATCGTCAACGATGACGACTCCAACAAAATCTTGCGTTATCTGGCGAAGTTTTATGGGTCCGCCGAGGGCGCGCCCGCGCCAACAAGATTCGGGAACTCCAGGCTCCCTACTTCTCCATCCAACGATCCTTCACCGGCTTCGAAATCGGCGACCAACGCTGCGCGGTTCATCGACGGAAATGCCTCAGCCGATTCCAGCAGGGAGTGGCGGACCTACGGTCACGATTCGGGCGCCAATCGCTACTCGCCGCTTAAGCAGATCACGCCCGCGAACGTCAGCAATCTGAAAGTGGCGTGGATTTATCACATGCGGCCGGACGGCTTTGGAGGAGTTCCTTTGCCGCGGCCCGCAGGCGCGACGGTCATTGACGAACCGGAGGTCGCGCCAGGCCGCAGCAGCACGCGATTTCGCCCGAGCGAGGCGACGCCGCTGGTCATTCGCGGTGTGATGTATGTGACGACACCCTATTCTCGGGTGGTCGCGTTGGACCCCGTGACCGGCCAGGAACTGTGGTCGTACCAACTCCCCGCAGGCATCCCCTCCACTCGCGGCCTCGAATACTGGGGCGGCGACGGCAAGACTCCCGCGCAGGTCGTCTTTGGTTCGAGCGATGGCAAGCTTTATTCCGTCGACGCCAAAACCGGTAAACCGAATCGCGCGTTCGGAGACAACGGTATCGTCAATCTCAACACCTCCGCTATCATGCGAGGTCTGCCCGGCCACAACGCACTGACGTCGCCTCCTATCGTCTACAAGAACCTTGTCATCACGGGTGGCACGACGCAGGAAAATCCGCCGTTGGGCCCGGCCGGCGATGTGCGCGCTTGGGATATGCGGACTGGGAGGATGGTGTGGACATTCCACTCCGTTCCCCTGCCGGGTGAGAAATATCACGAAACGTGGGGCGGCGATAGCTGGAAGAACCGGTCGGGCGTGAACGTGTGGGGATTCCTGACGCTCGACGAAAAGCGCGGCATCGTTTACATGCCCTACGGCGCCCCTTCCGTCGATCAGTATGGTGGCGACCGCCCCGGCGATAATCTCTTCGGCAACAGCCTGGTGGCGGCTGACGCGAATACCGGCAAGTATCTGTGGCATTTCCAGGTGGTTCATCATGACATCTGGGATGCCGACCTGACGGCCGCACCGGCGCTGATTGACGTGGTTCACAATGGCAAGACCATTCCCGCGGTGTTGGCGATGAATAAGGGGGCAATGATCTTCCTGCTGGACCGGGTCACCGGCAAACCAATTTACGGCGTGGAGGAGCGCCCGGTTCCCGCCAGCGAGGTCCCGCTCGAAAAGGCTTCGAAGACGCAACCGTTTCCGCTCAAGCCTCCGCCCTTGGTGCGCATGACGTTTCGTAAGGACGAGGTCGCCACCGTAACACCGGAACTTGAGTCCGCTTGCAGGCAGCTCCTTCAAGGACTCGTCGTCGGCGGGCCATATTTGCCGCCGGCCTATAACCGGCTCCGCGTGCAGTTCCCGGGCAATCACGGAGGCGTGAACTGGGGCGGAACGTCGTTCGATCCGCAATTGGGCTACCTGTTCGCCAATGTGAACGAATTGGGACAGATATCCGGTCTCCGCGATCATAACCCAACGAAGGGACAAGCCGTAGCCGCCGGTCAAGGCAATCGCGTCGATCCCAACGGTCCCTACGAGGGATTCCCCGGCGGGGGCCGATTCAGCGTGAAGGGCACCGGTTCACAACAGCTTCCCTGCCAGCAGCCTCCGTGGGGAGAACTGGTTGCGGTAAACGTTAACACGGGCGAAATCGCCTGGAAAGTGCCGCTTGGTGTAACCGACGATCTGCCCGAAGGCAAGCAGAATACAGGACGTCCAGGAAATGGCGGCACGATCGCCACTGCCGGCGGACTCATCTTCGTGGGCGCCACCGATGACGGCCGCTTCCGGGCCTTCGACAGCACAACCGGGAAGGAACTATGGACAGCCAAATTAGCTGGAGCCGCTGAGGCGACTCCCATGACATTTGAAGGTCGCGATGGGAAACAGTATGTCGTAATCACCGCGACCGGGGGCGGATTTTTCAATAATCCGGTTACCAGCGACAGCATTGTGGCGTTCGCTTTGGTTAATTCGAGGTAATGGACTCCAGAGACCGTCCTCCACGCTCAGACTTTCCTAGCGACTCAAAGAAGTTGTGCGGCGCAATCCTCCGCGCGGGATGGGGCTCACAGGCGCGGCAGGAGCCACGTCAAGTTGGGCCATCCAAACGTCTTCGCGGATTGTTTCCAGATGAGCCTTGAGACAGGATCCATCCGCATCCACTCGGTTAGAATGAACTGGACCACAAGATATGCCCTTATCTGCCGGCGACAAACTCGGCCCCTACGAAATCCTAGGCCCGATCGGCGCAGGTGGCATGGGCGAGGTGTACAAAGCCCACGACGCGCGGCTCGAACGGATCGTCGCGATCAAGCAATTCAAGCACGGTCATAAAGCCCGCTTTCAGCAGGAGGCGCGCCTGATCGCGGCGTTGAATCATCCCCACATCTGCCAGGTCTTCGACATTGGCTCTGACTACCTGGTGATGGAGTACATCGAAGGACGGATGGCATCAGGTCCCTTACGCGTGGATAGCGCCGTCAAGCTGGCTCTTGAAATCGCCAGCGGCATCGAGGCAGCGCACGGCAAAGGCATTCTGCATCGGGATCTCAAACCCGCGAATATCCTGGTGACCGCCGGGGGCTCCGCTAAAATCCTGGATTTCGGCCTCGCTAAGCTGATGACCGAATCGAACACCGATGCGACCATGACCACCGAGGGAACGGTTCTTGGCACCCTGCTTACATGGCGCCTGAACAGGCCGAAGGAAAGCCGCTTGACGCGCGATCCGACATTTTCAGCTTTGGTTCCGTCTTCTACGAAATGCTCTCCGGCTGCCGGGCTTTTCCAGGAGACTCCACTGCTCAAGCTTTGAGCGCGGTGCTTCGCGACGAGCCTGCCCCGCTCGCTGTCTCCGCCGAACTTCAGAGAATTCTTCGCAAGTGTCTGGCGAAACGCCCTGCGGACCGTTTCGCCAATATGTCCGAGCTCCGTCGCGCGCTCGAACAGGCCGCCTCACCCTCTGGAGCGGTTTCCACGTCCGGAAGCGAGCCCGCGGCGGGGCCGCGGAGCTTCTGGATTGCGGTGGCTCCCCTCAAATACACCGGATCCGGCGCCGAACTATCCGCATTATCGGAAGGCCTCGCGGAAGAGATTGTGGCCGGACTTTCGCGATTCTCTTATCTCCGTGTGCTGACGAAGGAATCGGTCGCCGGCGCCCGTTACCTGATCGAGGGCAGCCTGAGGCAAGCCGGCTCGCAGTTACGTGCCACGGTACAGTTGGCGGATACCGCCACTGGCGCTCGACTCTGGGCGGAAACCTACACCAGAAGCTATTCGCCAGACGCGATTTTCGACATTCAGGACAGTTTGGTCGCGCCGATCGTGGCCACCGTGGCCGATTGGAACGGCGTGCTCGTCCACAATATGTGGATGGAGCTTCGCGACCGCGATCCGCGCACCTTCACTCCTTATGAAGCTCTGCTGCGGAGTTCCGGGTTCGGCCAGCTTCTTACTCCCGAAGAATACCAGGTGGCCGTTACCATCCTGACGCGGGCGACCGAAGAAGACCCGAATCATTCCGGATGCCTAGAAATGCTCGGTCATGTGCATGCCTGCGGTTATCTATTTAGCTTCGGCGGCCATGACTCGGGCAATGATTCGCGCGACAGGAGCTTGTACTATGCGCGCCGCGCCGTGGCGGCAGATTCGTCTAATCACCGTGCCTTCTACACGCTGGCTCTGGCGCACTCGTGCCGGAAAGAAATCGCGGCGTTTCGCTCTGCCGGGGAACGCGCGATCGCTCTGAATCCCCTGGACGGGCAGGTCATGGCCCACATCGGTATGTGGACTGCCTACAGCGGCGATTGGGAGCGCGGCTGCGATCTGGTCAAACGCGCGATGAAACTCAACGCGCGGCACCCTGGGTGGTATTGGTATCCGCTGGCGCACGACGCCTATCGGCGGAACGATATTGCCCAGGCCCTTGAATATGCACTGCGCTTGAACACGCCCGGTCTTTTCTGGACCCACGAATTGCTGGCCAGGGTATACGCGCGACTGGGCAACAGGGCCGCGGCCTCTCAAGCGCTCCAAGATTTAATTGCGCTTCGACCCGATTTCCCGGCCCATGCGAGGCGGGAGTTCGAGAGGTTTTTCGTGGAAGGCAGCTTTGTGGACCAGATGCTCGATGGCCTGTGCCTGGCAGGATTAAAGATTGCCGGCGAGGAGTCCGCGGCTGCCACCGGCCCAGAGTCAAGTACGGACGCCACCGCGGCGCCCGTACCCTCGATCGCCGTACTGCCATTTGCCAACCTGAGCGCGGAGAAGGAACAGGAATATTTTAGCGAGGGGCTGGCTGAGGAAATCCTGAACGCCCTTACTAAAGTTCCCGGCCTGCGAGTCATCGCCCGGGCCTCCGCGTTCGCTTTTCGCAACCGCGACAATGCCGTTGCCGAGATCGGAGAAAAACTGCGGGTGACCAGCATCCTTCACGGCACCGTCCGCCGCTCCGGCGGCCGCATCCGCGTTACCGCGCAGTTAATCAACGTTTCCGGCGAAACCCAGCTTTGGGCGGAACGCTACGACCGTGAAATACTCGACGTTTTCGAGATACAGGATGAAATCGCGCAAGCCATCGTGGCCCAGTTGAAGGTCAAGCTGAGCGTAAAATCGGGCACACCTCTCGTCAAGCGCTATACCGAAAACCTGGAGGCCCATAGTCTCTACTTGAGGGGTGTGTTTCACATTCATCGCCTGAGGAACGAGGAGTTGGAACGGGGGCGTGAGTACCTGGAAAAGGCTGTAGCCATCGATCCCCTCTATGCTCCGGCGCTGTTCGAGTTGGGCGGGTATTACATCGCAATGGGCCACCGCGGCGGCGGCTTGCCACTCGATCAATGGCCCAAGGTCCGCGCGCTGGCCGCCAAGGCGCTGGAGGCAGACCCGGAGTACGCCGCGGCACATGCGGCTCTCGGTTTAATGTCGGCGTTTTGCGACTTCCGCTGGGAGGACGCGATTCGCGCATTGGATGGCGCCTTGCAACTGAATCCCGCCTGCGCGCTGGCCCACTTCTGGCGTTCCAACGTATTGTTCATTTTGGGTCGCGGGGAGGCGGCGCTGACCGCAATCGGCCGCGCGGTGGAACTGGACCCGCTGCTCGCGCTCTTCCACACATACGGTGCGACCTATGCTCTTCTTCTGGGCCGGCCCGAGCAGGCGATCGAAAGCGCACGCCGCTCCCTGGACGTCGACCCGGACTTTCCGCCCGGCATCCAGCTGATGGGCGAAGCGTACTCTCGCCTGGGGCGCCATGAAGAAGGCGCCGGTCTGATCGAGAAAACGCTCGCCGGCGTTCCTCCTGGCTACTTCTATTCGGCGCTTCTCGCCTGGGTGTATGTGCGCTCCGGCCGCCGGGAAGACGCGGAACTTCTGCGGACCACTCTGGAGGAGACGGCGAAGGTGCAGTATGTGCCGGCAGGTACACGGGCATTCCTGGCTGCCGCGCTCGAAGACCCGCAATCGGCGCTGACGCTCTTGGAAGAAGCCGTGCGCGAACGAGACCCGAATATTCCTATTTGGATCGGAAGCCAGTACTTCCAAGCCCTTCATGGCAGTCCGCGTTTTGATCAACTCCTTTGGAGCATGAATCTCCGGCGATAGCGCGGCCGCGGTCGGTCGCGCCGCTACCGGTTCGCGTCGAATGGGGCCGGCACGGCGCTCGGGCTTGGAGTCGAACCACGGCAAACGGACGCCAGCCGCTAGATGCCATAGCTTACACTCAAACTACATGCTCAACCGGGGCTATGCCTACACCACAATCATCAGCAGCAAATACCACGCACAAACCCTGCTCTCCCACTTGGCAAGCCTTTACCCCCACTCCACTCCACAAACCTGGCAACAAAAATTGAACAACGGCGAAGTCACCCTCAATGGCGTCACCGCCACCGGAAGCGAATCGGTCACTTTAGGCCAAACCCTTGTCTGGAACCGCCCGCCCTGGATCGAACCAGACTCCCCTCAGCACTTCGACGTCCTGTTGGAAGACCCCCATCTGTTGGCCGTCAACAAACCCAGCGGCCTCGCCACCCTCCCCGGCGGCGGCTTCATGGAAAACACCCTCCTGCGCTTGGTGCAACAGCGAACCCCCAATGCAAACCCTGTCCACCGCTTGGGCCGAGCCACCACCGGCATCGTCCTCTTCGCCAAAACACGGCAGGCGGCCTCTAATTTTTTCGCAAACTGGAACACACCCAAAATTCAAAAAATCTACCGGGCGCTGAGTCAAAACATTGCACCGCACGACGTCTACGAGATCCTCACACCCATCGGCCTCGTACCGCACCCGCTCATCGGTTCCGTGTGGGCCGCCAGCCCAAGTGGCAAACCGTCAAAGTCATTGGCGAAGGTGATCTCACGCACCACCAGCACCACAACTTTTGAGGTAAGCCTAAATTCGGGCCGCCCGCATCAAATCAGAATCCATCTGGCATCCATTGGCCATCCCCTGGTAGGCGATCCTCTGTACGGCTTAACCGGCCAGCCGCTTGAAAATCTCCCCGGCGTCCCCGGCGATGGAGGATATTTCCTGCACGCCCAATATCTCAAATTCCCCCACCCCATCACCGGAGAACAAATCAATCTGGAGGCAGCTTTGCCGTCTGGATTTGCGCTGGAAGGACAACGAGATGCAAAAAGGGTTTACCAGAAAACCGAAACCGGACGAGCCCGCGGCGCAAGGCAAGAACTACATAACGCCGAACGGGCTGCAGCGCCTCCAAGATGAGCTCCGGTTTCTGCTGACCAGGGAGCGGCCGGCCGTAACGAAGGTGGTAACGTGGGCGGCCAGTAACGGCGATCGCAGTGAAAACGCCGACTATCAGTACGGCAAGCGGCGGCTGCGCCAGATTGACGGGCGGATTCGCTTTCTCAGGAAGCGACTCGAAGCAGCGGAAGTGGTGGACCCGGAAGCTCCGAGAACAGGGCAAGCGGCCACGAAAGCGTTCTTCGGCGCGACCGTGCGCTATGCCAATGCCGCGGGAGTGGAGCGAGTGGTGAGCATCGTGGGCACCGACGAAGTCGATCTCGACCGTAACCACATCAGTTGGGTATCGCCTCTGGGGCGCGCATTGCTGAAGTCGGCAGCGGGCGACAACGTTGTACTCCAAGCGCCGGGCGGTACAGAATACCTGGACGTGCTGGAAGTTTGTTACCAGCGAATTTCAGTGGAACCGTTTCGTGAGCCACTCGGGGCCGAGTCCTCGTGAGCGTTGATTGCTGGCTTCCAACGCGATGGCCGTTTGAAACTCCCTTTTAAATCCCATCCGCTTTGCCGCACCTCCTGGGATCAGCGCTTGCGTTCAGTCCACCGGTTTTGGGATCGCGCCACGAGACTTGAAATGATCCGAAATGGAAATCATGCATCTGAAGTGGTTTGACGGCAATTCCGAGCCGAGCTAGTCCCGGTGTCAGGTTTGGCGCTACGCGAGACTCAATTTCAACCGAATAGTTCTCACGCAGCGGCCAGAAGCGTGGCGCAGCCGAGGCTTCGTAGGGATCCATCCCAAATTCAAGGATGTTGGTGAGCATCTGCGGCACCGTCAAATGCGGAGTACCCGGTGTCCCGAACGCGAGCCACGGTCGACCTTCCTTCAGAACCATCGTGCTCCCGGTGATGAAGGTCAGACGCCCGTTGCCGGTCAGAAAACCGGAGAACATCGCATCCAAACCCCAATCGGCGGCTGTTCCCGCCATGGGTACGCCATCGATCACAATACCCGGCATTCCGCTGCTCGCCAAGGTGTTGAGCATCTGGCACCAGTTGCCTTCGCGGTCGACGACGCTAAGCTCACAGCTTCCGGCGCTCGCCGGCGGAGTGGAAGGACCGGCGGTGGGCATGCCGGCAGCCGCCAGGGCGATATTTCCCGAAGTGAGCCGGACATGTTCCGTCAGATCGATCCGCGGTTTGGATCTTCGTATGGTGTCGGCTATCAGCTTGTGTTTTTCACGCGAGAGATACAGATCCACCGGCGCGTTGAACAGCACAGGATCCTGAAGCATCCCGATCTCCCAGTTTACCCAGCGGAGTGCGTGCGCCATGTAATAGAGCGTTTCTGGCGATTGCGTGTAGTGTCCGAGAGATCCGATGCCCAGCTGTTCCATAACCCCCATGAACATGGCCGATAAGACGCCTGTCCTTTCCGGCAGGTTGAGTTGAATGATCTCCGATTCGCGGAAAGGATAGCGCAGCGGTTCGATCCAGCGCGGCGGAACGGCGGACATATTGGCGAGCGTGATCTTCCACCCCAGACGATTTGCCTCCGCGACAAAATGCCGGGCCCAATCGCCTTTCGTGAAATATTCGGGACCATCGGCCGCGAGTTTTTTGAGCGTCATTGCCAGCTTCGGATTACGAAAACGCTCCCCCACCTGAGGCAGAAATCCGTTGGGAGTAAAAAGCTCGCGTCCGCTGGGGAA
>Ga0302326_10025955_pt1 | contig 11864 bp, 5 predicted proteins | sample Palsa_T0_3_FD_202264 | JGI IMG/M metagenome (GOLD analysis project Ga0302326, IMG submission 202264) | Peat permafrost microbial communities from Stordalen Mire near Abisko, Sweden - Palsa_T0_3 | ecosystem: Environmental > Terrestrial > Soil > Palsa > Peat permafrost | place: Sweden: Abisko... | reverse complement strand
GTTCACCATGTGAACACACGTCGCCAACGAACTGGTTACCTCGGCCGGTGCACGGGGCTCATAGGTTTCTCCTTCAATTCGATTAGGGAGGGCTGCTGGGTGAGGGCATATCATCGTCCGCGACGGGTTATGCGCACCTGCGTGAGCGCTGCGCTGACGTTGGGAATCAGTGGGGCACTGGTCGCGATACCGGTCAGCAGCGCCTCAGCAGCGAGCGGGTGCGCGCTCGGTCCGAACGGCCAGATCAAGCACGTGATCATCGTCCAGTTCGACAACGTCCACCTGGAGCGCGACGACGCGAGCGTTCCGTCGGATATCGAGCAGATTCCGGCGCTTGACAACTTCATGACGCAGAACGGGACGCTGCTGTCCAACGATCACACGGTCCTGATCTCGCATACGGCGGATGGAATCATCAGCACTGAGACCGGGATGTACCCCGATGACTTCGGCGGCGGCGTGGCCAACACGTTCCCGTACCTCGATCCGAACTACACGACCTCGCACCCGACCAACAAGGTCTCGGGCGTGAACACGGCGTCAGAGTTCACGTACTGGACCGACCAGACGAGCGCCGACGACCCGGTCTACACCCTGATCCACGAGGCGGCCAGTCAAACCAACCCTAACGGCGTCAACACTTCCGCGCCGTGGGTGCCCTTCACGCGGGCGGGCTGCGACTTCGCGGGCGTCGGCTCGGCCGATATGGAGCTCGAGAACGACACCTCCGACGTCAGCGACGTGTACGGGTCGAGCTCGCCTCAGTACCAGCTCGGCAACTGGTCCTACAACACCGCCTACGGCCAGCATTTCAGCGCGGGTTCGAACCTCGGCACAACCGACTTCGAAGGCCTGGCGATTCACTGCTCGCAGGCCGACAGCGGCTCGAGTGGGCTGTGCTCGTCGAGCAACGGCGGTGAGCCGGATGCACTGCCGGACGAGCCGAACGGCTACTCGGGCTATAACGGGCTGTTCGGCGCATTGGCGGTCAACCCGGTCCTGACAGGGCAGCCCGATCAGCAGCTTCCGGCCAACTACGTCCCGAACGGCGACACCGCCGCGCCGTCCGGCAACTGGCAGGCGCCGCCGATCTATGACGTCTTCGCTCCGAACGCGACCAACTCCGGTCAGAACGCGGCTCCCGATCCCGGCAACGTCAACGCCTCGACGACGCCACCGCCGAGCACCTACACGGCCGGCTCGACGCCGACGACCGAAGTCCTCGACTCGACCGGGAACCCGGGTTTCCCTGGCTTCAACGGGATGGAGGCCAACAACGCGCTCGGGTACACCGCGGCGATGCAGGAAGCGGGCGTGCCCGTCACCTACACCTACATCTCCGACGTCCACGACGACCAGTACGATCAGAATCACGGCAGCGCGTTCGGTCCGGGCGAGGCGGGCGAGGAGGCACAGGAACAGGAATACAACGCTGCGTTCGCGGGCTTCCTCCAGCGCCTGGCCAACGACGGCATCAACAAGAGCAACACTTTGTTCCTGTTCACGGTGGACGAGGGCGACCACTACGCCGGAAGTGCGCCGCTGAATCCAGGCTGTGACGGCATGACCACGCCGTGCGAGTACGACAGCCAGGAGGCCGGCGGCGCGGCCTACGGGACCTCGGGCTACACGCGTGATGTCGGCGAGGCCGATGTCAACCTGCCCGCGTTGATCAAGGGCGACACCGGGATCAGCACGTCGTTCGGGTTCGACAACGATGATGCGCCGGCGATCATCGTGCCCAACCAGTCGAGCCCCTCGGCCACGCCTCCGGGGCAGGACTCCACCACCGTGCGCAGCCTCGAGCGCGAGATGAGCAGCACGCAGGAGTACGACCCGATCACGGGAGACACGATCCCGATTACGGTCAACATGGCCGACCAAGCAGAAGAAGGAATCCTGCACATGCTGAACGCGGATCCGAATCGGAATTCGACGTTCACGCTGTTCGGCAACGACGACTTCTACTTCCAGGGCACGTGCTCCTACATCGGATCGGCGCAGGGACAGACACCGGGTCCGGTGAGCAACGAGGGACCTGGCTGCCCGGCCCAAGGCTACGGGTTCGCCTGGAACCACGGCGACATCCAGCCGGCGATCGCCAGCACCTGGCAAGGCTGGGTCGGACCGGGGATCAAGACGCTTGGAGAGACATCGAGGATCTGGACCGATCACACCGATGTGAGGCCGACGCTGCTGGCGATCCTCGGGCTCCAGGACGACTACACCTGGGACGGCAGGGTGATCGATGAGATCGTCGCCTCGAAGAGTGGCGACCTGCCCTCGACAGTCACCTCGGACGAGACGGACTTCAACAGGGTGGCGTCGGTCTACAAGCAGCTCGACGCCCCGTTCGGGAAGTTCGGCCTGAACACGCTCAACGCCGACACCGACGCGCTGGCGTCCAATAGCTCCGGCGACAGCCTCTACACCGGCGAGGACTCGCAGCTTCAAGCCTGCGAGAGCCAGCGCTCCGCGCTGGTGCCGCAGATTCAGACGGCTCTGCAGGATGCGGAGACCGGGCAGGCGGCGATTGGCGGGACGGAGGCCTCGAGCCTGTTCGACCAGGCCAATAAGCTGATCGCGCACTCGGCGACACTGGCGCACTACGCCGCCGAGGGCAAGCTGCCGGGTACCACCGTCTGCTCGTAGCCGACCGTGCCGGCGCGGCCTCAGGCCCAGTCCGGGGCCGGGCCCGCCGGCCGGTGCGCAGCTAACCGCGGATCGCCGGTAACAGCAGTCACACATCCGCGGTCCCACGTTGTTGTATTGATTACGTGGTCATGGGCGAGACGGCCAGTCCCGAACCGGGCGCAGTCGCCAGCGGGGACTCGGGCCCGACGCGCCGGCGTCTGCTGGCGACGGCAGCGGGCGCTGCCGGCGGCCTCACGGCTGTCGGCCTCGCCGCGCCCGAGACTGCCTTCGCGGCGGCGCCGACCGACTGGTTCAACGTGAAGGTCAATTACGGAGCCAAGGGCAACGGCAGCACCGATGACACCGCCGCGATCCAGAAGGCGACCGCGGCGTCGGCGGTGAGCGGCGGGGTCGTGTACTTCCCGCCAGGGAATTACAAGCTCACAGGCCCGCTCACCTACTACCCGAACACTCGGTGGCTGGGCGCCAACCGCGGCGCATCGATCATCAGCCTCACGCAGGAGCTGTACACGAGCGGGGTCGGGCCGGCGCATTTCATCTCGCCCTACAAGAACCAGAGCTTCCTGCAGGGTCAGGAGTGGTCGATCGAGCACCTGTCGATCTTCGGGCCTGGGTATTACAAGCTCGGACAGGCGACAACGAGGACGACCGGCGTAGTGCTCAACAGCCAGGCGCGGATGTCGTGTTGCATCGTCCAGGGATTCTTCGGCGGCATCGAGATCCAGTCCGATCACCAATCGATCGACAACAGCAAGAGCTCGAACAACTACTACAACGTCGACTTCCCGGACTCGATGTCGAACTACGGCTTTAGTAATCAGGCCTTCTACAAGCTCGATTTGACCGGCTGCCTGCTCGCGTCGATCCACATCGGCGGGGCGGGCACGATGGACATGAGCACGGCGATCGGCGTGCACCTCGGGTTCGGCCCGGTGGGGATCTTCAAGACCGACAACCAGGACGGCTGGGACGCCGCCGGCAACCCCACCTATAACGGAACCCCCTCGACGAAGAGCGGCATCACGGGCAGCGAGCTGCTGGGCGTCTGGTGCGAGCAGATCGGCAACTGCTGCTTCCTGGACATCTCGACCGGTAAGACCACGGGAAGCCTGCAGCTGACGAAGTGGAGGTCCGTCGGCCATTCTTGGGGTAACAGCTACACGACGACGACCGCGCCGCTCGACAACCCCACCTATCAGCAGGAGTGGGCGGTGGTCCTGAACGGCACCTACGGGACTGAGATCGACGGCGGCGAGGCCCCGTTCATCCCCGGTTCCGCGGGAGTCGTCAACCTCGACGACGGGCCTCTGACGATGGTGTTCGCGAACGTGCCCGACCCGAAGTTGGTTGGCTCGGGCTCCACCTGGGGCATCACGGGAACCGGGTCCATCACCGTCGTGATAACTGGCGACGGCAACGACGTGACCGGCACCGGATACGTGTGGTCGAGCACCGAGACGATCGACGTCGGCGACATCGTAGAACTCGTCCCCGCGTCGTGGGGACAGGTCCGCCGCGCGATGGGCACCAACCCGATCCTCGGCGTCGCGCTCACACCCGGGTCAGCCGGCGGCGCGATCGCGGTCCAGGTCGAAGGAGCCGTGTCTGTGAACTGCATCGGGAACGGACAGATCCTCAGCGGCCATGCGCTGTCGCTCAGTAACACGACGCCGTACCTGGCGGACTTCGCGGCGAACAACCCGGGCGCGCGGCCGCTCGGGTTCTCCGTCAACAACGGCGCCAGCCCGACGACCTCGATCGACGGCGTCCAGCTGCGGTTGTAGCGGGCCCCGGCCCGCCCACACCTCAGGCTGCTCGCGCGGCAGTCCCGCACTGCGCCTGTGTTCCTACTGCACGTTGCTGGTCCCGCCGACGGTGTTCCCGGTCGCCTCGATGTTGCCGGCGTTGCCGGTGATCATCAGGTTGCCGGTGACGGCGTCGTTGTCGAACGTGACGCCGCCGCCGTTGCCGGTGATCGAGACGCTGCCCGCGAACTTGTTGCCGTGGCAGGCGGGCGTGGCCTGCGCGGCGCCCGCGAGGACCGGCCCGCTGTCGCCGCTGATCGTCGTCGTCGCAGGTGACTCGAGCGTGCCGTTGCAGATCCGGATCGTGCCGCCGCCGCTGACGCTCAACCCGCCCTTCAGGTAGCTGCTCTCGATGTCGAGCGAGCCGCCGTTCGCGACCGTCACCGCCTGCTCGATGGTCGCGCCCGAGATCCTCACCGCGTCCCCGGAGCCGACGGTCAGCGGGGTGCCGTACTTGCCCGTGATCACGTTCGTGTAGCTGATTGTGATCTTGCCGTTGACGAAGTGGAAGATGTAGTTGCTCGCCGCCATCGTCCCCTGCTTGCAGACGATCGGGTAGCTGCCGCCCGGGCTCGCCTGCGTCGCCGTAGTCGTGCACGACGGCGAGCCGCTCACGACACTGCCGTTGTCGCCGCCGACGAAGCCGGTGATCGTCGCCGTCGGGGTCGGGTTGGCGGCGCCGAAGCTCTTGCTCTCCGGGTCCGCCGTGGTGGTCAGGATCGCAGGGGTGACCATCACCTTCCGCTGGGCCTGCTTGGCCGCGGCATAGTCCTGGGTGCCGGCTTGGTTGGCGTCGATCGCACACGTGCCGACGCCCGTGAAGGTGACCGTCCCGCTCGACAGCGAGCACGCTCCGCTGCTGCTCGAGGAGTCGATCGAGAGCGTCACCGGGTTTCCGGACGGGCCACCGCTGACGGCCGGCGTGTAGGTGTCGCCGTAGACGTGGGGGATCGCCGTCGACGTGAAGCTGAGCTTCTGCGGTGCGGGCGTGATCGTCAGCGTCGCGCTGTTCCCGGTGGCGAACGTGTAGTTCGGCGCCGACAGGTTGTTCGGCGTGCAGGTGATCGCGCCCGGATACCTGCCGGTGTCGCTCGGCGTCCCGGCAGCGATCGAGCACGAGGCGCTGCCGCTCACATTCGCGCTGCTCGCCGTTTCCTGGTAGACGAAGCCCGACAGCGTGTAGGACAGCGACGGTGCCGTGTCATAGACCGCGCTCGCGGCCTTCGCGACGACCGACAGCGTCGCCGGCGTGGTGCTCAGCGTGCCGGCTTGACCGGTCGCGAACGTGTAGTTCGGCGCCGAAAGCGTGCCGGCTGAGCAGCCGATCGCCCCCGGGTAGCTGCCCACGTTCTTGCTCGGCGGATTCGCGGAGCACGCCGCCTGGCCGGTGATGCCGGAGTTCGTCGACGTGTCGCTGCCGACGAAGCCCGACAGCGAGTAGCTCAGCGCCGGCTGCATCCCGTACTGCGCGCTCGCGTCCGATGCGTCGACGTCGAGCGTCGCCTTCGCGACCGAGAACGTCTGCGTCACCGGGCTAGCCGCCTGGTAGTCGGTGTTCCCGGCCTGCGTCGCCGTCACGGTGCATGAGCCGGCGCCTGTCAGCTCGATCAGGCCGCTGACCCCGACGTAGCACTTCCCGCTCGGGTTGCTATAGCTGACCGCCAGCCCAGAGCTGGCCGAGGCGGGGTTGAGGTCCGACTGACCGTAGGTCGCCCCGGTGGCGGGGAAGCCGATCGTCTGGCTCGCCTGCGTGATCGTCAGCGTGCCGGTCTGCCCGGAGACGAAGGTGTAGTTCGGTGCCGAGAGAGTGCCGGTGGTGCAGCTCGTCGCCCCGGGATAGGTGCCCGGATCGTTGCTCGAGGGCGAGGCTGAGCAGCTCGGCAGCCCGGTGACCGAGGCGCTGCTCGCGTTCTCGCCGTTGACGAACCCGGTCAGCGTGGAGCCGGGCGAAGGCGTCTGCCCGTAGCTGACCGTCTCGTCGTCGGCGTTGACGGACAGCGTCGCCGGATTGATCGTGAAGTCGGCGGCGTTGCCGGAGACGAACGCGTAGTTGCTGTCCGTGAGCGTGCCCTGCGTGCAGCTGATCGCGCCCGAGTAGGTGCCGGCGTTCTCGGAGTGCGAGGCGATCGAGCAGCTCGGCGAGCCGGTGATCGAGCCCGACGTGTCGCCGTTCTGGAGGTCGGCGGAGCGGAGCGTCCCCGACGTGGTCGGGTCGCTCGCGCCGTACGTCTTCGAGGACGGGTCGGCGTCGATGTGCATCGGCGCTGGGTTGATCGTGAAGTCGGCGGCGTCGCCCTCGACGACCGTGTAGTTGGCGTCGCTGAGCGTCCCGGGCGTGCAGCTGATCGCGCCGCCGTAGGTCGCCGCACTCTCCGAGTACGAGGAGATCGAGCAGCTGGGGGAGCCGGTGAAGCTCGACGCGCTGTCGCCGTTCTGGAGCTCGGCCGAGCGCAGCGTGCCCGACGGGCTCGGGTCGGACTGACCGTAGGTCTTCGACGCCGGGCTCGCGTCGATGTGGATCGTCGCCGGATTGATCGTGAGGTCGGCGGCATTGCCGGAGACAAACATGTAGTTGGTCGCGCTCAGGGTGCCGGTGGTGCAGGTGATCGCGCCCGAGTACGTGCCGGCGTTCTCGGAATGCGAGGCGATCGAGCAGCTCGGCGAGCCGCTGACGACGCTCGAGCTATCGCCGTTCTGGAAGTCGGTTGCACGCAGAGTCCCTGACGGGGTCGGATCCGCCTGCCCGTATGTGATCGACGCCGGGTTGGCGTCGATGTGGATCGTCGCGGGGCTGATGAAGAAGCTTTGCGAGATCTGCGGTGCGGCGTCATAGGTGTTGCCGCCATTGCCTCCGCCCGCCTGGTTGGCGTCGACGATGCAGTCCCCCGTGCCGATGAAGGAGACGTTCGAGCCGGAGATCGAGCAGGCGCCCGACGTGCTCGATCCGTCGATTGAGAATGTCACCGGGTTGCCCGAGCCGCCGCCGGTCGCGCTGACGGCGTAGCTGCCGCCATAGGCGGCGTTCGACGGCGCGGTCGACGTGAAGCTGATCGTCTGGCCGTAGTCGGCCTGCTGGGTGGTCGACCCGTTCGAGGTCGCATAGTTCGAGTCGCCCGAGTACGTCGCCTGGATCGTGCTGCTACCGGCCGGCGGCGTCGTCGTGCAGGTCGCGATGTCGGGGCTGCTGTCGCTGAGCGCCTCGCCTGCGCAGCCCGAGATCGGGTTGCCGTTGTCGGTGAACGCGACCGTGCCGGTGGGCGTGCCGCTGCCGGTGCCCGAGAGGGAGACGGTCGCGGTGTAAGTCACCGGCGTGTTGCTTGGGGCGTTCGAGTTCGAGGAGCTGACGGCGACCGAGGTCCCGACGGCGGGCGACGTCGACGAGCTCAGCGTCTGCGTCAGGATGTTGCGGTACAGCGCCGGATCTGTCGCGCCGACCGTGTACTGGGTGCTGCCGGTGCCGAGCGCCGTGGCCGCGCTCGTGATCGGCTTCGGCAGGCGGTAGCCGGCGAACACCATCGTCAGGCTTCCGTTCGGGTTCTGGACCACGGACGGGCCGTAAGCGCGCCCGGAGTAGTAGGCGCTGACCCCGAGCGGATTGCTGGTGCCCGACTGGGCGGCTGATGCCGAGAACGTGTAGTCGGTGCTGGTCACGACCTTCGGCACAGACCAGGTCTGGCCGTCCGTCGACGAGCTGTAGAAGATCTGGTTGAAGGCGTCGCTGTCGCCGTCACTGGACCACGCGCCCGACAGGAACATGCCGTAGCTCCCGTCCGGGTTCGTGACGATCGCGCCGCGCGAGCCGACGTAGCGCATCTCGATCTCGTCGGTCGAGCCGATTGGCAGGTTCTCGGGGGTCGTGCACGTCGACGAGCAGTCGGACGTGCTGTTCATCGTCGCGCTCGCGGGACTTTCCTGCTGGTTGGGGTTGGAGATGTCGTTGTAGTTGCCGCTGTTCTCGCCGCTCTCGCTGCCCGCGCCGCTGATCGGGCCGACGTCGGTGAAGTTCATCCCGTCGGTCGTATATGCGGCCCGCAGCGCCGTGTAGTCCTCGTTGTTACCGAACAGCGTGGTAGGCCCGGACGTGGCGCCGTTCTTGCCCTCTCCGATCTTGCCGAGAGCCGCATATGGCGCGATCGCAGCATTCGGGCCGCCGACGTCGGTGCCCGAGACGATGGTCTCCGCCGAGGTCCCGCCGGTACACCCACTCAAGTCGATGCTGCCCGCCGGAGCACCCGACTGCGTGGCGGCCGCCCAGCCCATGCAGTTGAGCGCCTGGATGAAGTTGCCGCTCGAGTCCGTGACGCCCACGTAGACCGTGAACGCGCCCGAGGACGGCAGCGGCTCGGTGCTCGTGACCGACGGTTGGTAGTTGAGCTCCTGCGAGCTGCTCAACGGGAGCGTGACTGTTGAGCTCGAGTATGTGCCGCTGTTGGTGATCTTCCCGTTGGTGACGCCCTCGATGTAGTAGTTGAGGATCTTCTCGGTGTAGAGCACGGTGCTCGTCGGCGCCCCGCCGATCGTGGCCGGCACGCCCGGGTAGCTCGGCAGCGTGCCGACGATCCCGTCCGGGGCGACGAGGCCGGTCGTCATCGTCGCGCCCGGCGGCGTGATCGGGTCGCCCGTGATCGGCTCGCCCGTCTGGTAGCTGAACGGGGAGCCGCTTGTCGTGCAGTTCTCGAGCTTCACCAGCCCCGAGCTCACACCGTTGCAGTAGACGGTCTGCCCGTTGATGTAAACCCGGTTCGGCGCAAGCGAGCCCCACAGCGAATCCGTAATCGGGGCGACGGGAGTGCTGGGCTGGCTATAGCAGAGGGCCGACAAGCCGCCTGTGCCGCTGGGGTTGTTGGGGCCCGAGGGGACCTGGCTCCCGATCGTCGCGCAATCCCTCGAGCCCGTCGTGCTCGTCGGGTTACCCGTCGCGATGACCTGGATCAGATCATCGCCCGGGCTCAGGCTCACCGAGCCGACGGTCGCCGAAGTGCAGCCGGTCAGGGATCCGGGTCCTGGCACGCTCGGGGCTGACGTCGGCCCGGTGCAATTGATGATCGTGCTCGACGACGGCTCGCTGTTTCCAGCCGGCACGTCCTCGTAGCTTCCGTTGACGATCTGCTCCGGCGATCCGGCGCTCCCGAGCGTCGAGACGCGAATCGGGACGCCGCCGGCGCTTGGAACCGTCGTCGAGGCGGTCACGAACGTGTTCGGGTCGATCCCGACAGGCTGGCTGGCAGGGACCGCTGACAGCGGGTTCGTCGCCGACGGGTTGACCCCGTTGACGAGCAGGCCGATGCCGGGGTTGTCGCCGGCCTGGCGCTGGAGCGTGTAGAGGTTACTGGTGCTCCCGATCGTCGCCACGAACGGGTGCCCCTGCCCGTCGTCGTTGGTGTCTGCGGTCGGGCAATAGCCAGGGTTCTGCTCGAGCGCCTCGCCCTCGGTGCTCCAGGTCTGGCCGTTGTCGGTCGACTTGGCGACGGTAATCGCCTCGTCGGCGTCCTTCGGGCGCCAGTCGAAGTAGCCGGTCAGCGACCCGTCGGAGTTGCGGACGATGTCGGGGAAGTAGTACGGCGCCATCGGCAGGTCGCTGTTCGCCGGCTGGTTCCACTCGCTGCCGGATTCCGGGTTGGCGCCGCCGCTCGTGCAATAGCCGTCGAGCGGTCCCGGCGTGCCGGCGACGCCGCTCGGGTAGGGCGGGGATGAGGCGCCGGGATATACCGCGAGGTTCGGCTCGGTCACGCCGCCGAGCGTGGTCGTGTCTCCGCCCGGGGTGTAGGTCGGGAACAGGTCCGCGCTCTGGTACGGGGTTCCCGCGGTGCCGTCTCCCTGCGAGGTGTTCCAAGGCCCGTTGAGGACGCCGTCGACGGCCGGGCTGCCGCTGGAGCTGTAGCTGGTGTTCCCGCCGCTCGCGGCTGCCGACGCCGGCAGCGCAATCGCGACCGTCGCGAGCGTGACGCCCACAAGACCTCCACGGACGACCAGCAGAACAGCACGGCGACCCACGGCACACCCCCGGACGGCGTCGAGTTGAGGAACCTCGGCGCCCGCCCCGGCGCACCGAAATAATCAAAGCGAGCCTAAAGGCCACGGCGGACCGACGGAGACCCCGTTCACAAGAGAGCCACAGTGCGGACGCACGATGAACACAACCGATACGCTGCTCGGGCGCGCCGGCGTCCCGTCGGCTTCCGCCGCGTAATTGCGAGACCCGATCACTAAGGCGGGCCAGGCCGGCGGGATGGACGCCGGCCTGGCCGCCTGGCGAGCGAACCTGGACCGACTCCGGTGTCCGCGGCCCAGGCGAGTCGGGCGACTCAACCCTCGCTAGATCGTGCCGAGACGCTCGCTGAGGTCCGCGACGTAGCTGCCCCGGGGGCACCGAGCCAGACCGTCTCGGAGGCAGATTGAGCTATCCGCACAATGTTGATAGACATTACAGACAAAGCGCGATCTGTCAAGTGTTCGAATCGAGAGGATCCATCCCATGCGCGTCCGTTTGCAGGTCGCCGTCTTGGTTGCCGGTGCGGCATTTATCACCGGTTGTGGCGGCAGCTCCACCTCCGGCACGTCGGCGACCCCGCGTGGTGCAACGACCGGTCCCGCCGCCACGGTCACCAGCTCGGGCAGTCCGGCGCGCAGTGCGGCCGTGGAGCTCTCGACCTGCAGCTCAACCGCAGCCCGGTCGCGATTGTCACCGAGCGGCAAGGCCAAGTTTCTGACCCTCTGCAGGCAGGCGGTGAACGCCACCGGCGCCAGTGTCATGCGGGACGCCGCGCGACAGTGCCGGCAGATCATCAAGCAGACGGTGCCGGCGGCTGCGCAGGCAGCCTTGATCGCCGGCTGCCCAAAGGATTAGCGTCGCTGGCCTAATACGGTCCGAAGCCTGGAAGGTCCCACAGAATGCTCTGGATGTTCGACGGACTGAGGTCGAATTCGATCTCGGAGATCACCGACTGCACGACCCCGATCGGATCGGCGGCGGGAGCCGAATCGTCGGCGGCAAGCGACTTCAGCTTCCTCAGCGCGTTCCGGACGGCTCGCGAGTCATGGCTCTGCACGCGGGCGCTAACACTACGATCGCGGTTGGCGGCCGAGGCATCAAGCGCCGCCGGGCCGGCAAGCGAGCCGGCGAGAACTGCGGTCAGCACCGCTGTCTTGAGGCGCATGCGACTTCCTTTCATCAGGGTCATGAAGGCGCCCAGTATCCTGCAACTCGCCGGCCTCCAGAGGGGGAACGGGAACAATTGGCCGCCGGCGGGGGCGAACTGCCCACACGGGTCCCAACCACCCGCCGAGATCCTCATGTCAGACCGACACTTCACGCCGGCTCGATCAGCCGGGCCCAGCCTCACTGCGGCGGGTGCCGTGATGAATAATCGTTGACCCTTGTGGGTGTTGCAATATCGTCCGTGA
>Ga0302326_10025952_pt1 | contig 11864 bp, 9 predicted proteins | sample Palsa_T0_3_FD_202264 | JGI IMG/M metagenome (GOLD analysis project Ga0302326, IMG submission 202264) | Peat permafrost microbial communities from Stordalen Mire near Abisko, Sweden - Palsa_T0_3 | ecosystem: Environmental > Terrestrial > Soil > Palsa > Peat permafrost | place: Sweden: Abisko... | reverse complement strand
CCGATGCCGGATTGCGTGACGCCCTCACGACGTGGTTTGGAACGCCATGACAACGCTCGGCACTCCATTTGGCCGAGCAGCCTCCAAACTTGACCGAAGACAGTGAAAGTTGCGGTGCAGTTTCGGGCTCAGTGATACGTGTAGTCATCACCGGGGTTACCAGGACTGGTTCCACCCGAAGTGATGACGAACAGGCTCCAGGTGCCTGCCTTGGCCCCAGCGCCAGTGACAGCCGTGATCTCAGTCGGCGAAACGACGTCGACATTGGTGGCGTCGATAGCGGTCGGTCCCGCTCCACTGCCTTGGCCAATCTCCACGGTTGCGCCGGTGACGAAGCCGGTCCCGGTGATGGTCACCGTGGTGCCCCCTGCAGTCGGTCCCGACGTGGGCGATAACGAAGAAACGGTGGGGACTGCAGTGACCGTGTTGTAGGTGAAATTCGCGCGTGCACTGGCGGAGCTGGTTCCACCCGAAGTGATGACGAACAAGCTCCAGGTGCCCGCCTTGGCCCCAGCGCCGGTGACAGCCGTGATCTCAGTCGGCGAAACGACGTCGACATTGGTGGCGTCGATAGCGGTCGGTCCCGCTCCACTGCCTTGGCCAATCTCCACGGTTGCGCCGGTGACGAAGCCGGTCCCGGTGATGGTCACCGTGGTGCCCCCTGCAGTCGGTCCCGACGTGGGCGAGACCTGGGTGACCGTGGGTTCGGCTGGGGCAGCGGTAGCGGAAAGGATGGAGCCGGTCACGTCGCCGGCCACACACAAGGTGGTCACCGGGCAAGACACATCCCAGATGACGTTGGTGCCATTCACGTCGGCCGTCGTCCATGTCGGAGTCGCCGCCGCGGGGTCCGATGTCGTGAGCACGTTGCCGCCGTTGTCGGTGGCCACACAGAGGGGGCTCCCGCTGCCCCCACTGGCGGCCGTACAGGTGAGCCCGGCCATCCAGTGTCCGGGGTCGCTGCCGGTCACGCTCCAACTGGACGAGCCGGCACTGGGGTTCGACGAGCTCAACAGCTGGCCGGTTCCGTTTCCGGCCACGCAGACCGTGATGCCGGCACACGAGATAACCCCGATGCCGCCCTGGCCTACCGCAGCTGCCTGCCACCCGGCCGTCCCGCCTGTGGGGTTCGTCGAGCTCAGAATGTGGCCCGCCTGATCTCCGGCCACGCAGAGTGACGCGGACGGACAAGAAACGGCCCAGATCAAGGTACTCCCGTCGACGTCGGCCCGGGTCCATGCCGACGCGCCCCCGGTCGGGTTGGTCGAGGTCAGGATCCCGCCATCGGCATCGGCGGCCACACACAGCGACACCGAGGCGCACGACACCCCCCACACGCTGGTGGTGCCGTCGATATCAGCCCGGGTCCACGCTGACGCGCCCCCGGTCGGGTTGGTCGAGGTCAGGACCCCACCGCTGCCGTCGGTGGCCACACACAGCGACACGGCCGGGCAGGAGATCTTGTTGATGAACGTTCCCGGATCGATGGTCACCCGGGTCCACCCTGATGCGCCCGCGGTCGGGTTGGTCGAGGTGAACAGGTTGCCGGCCGAGTCGCCGGCGACGCAGAGCTGCGTGCTCGGGCATGCCACGGTGTCGATCTGATTGAAGTTGTCCACCGCCGCCTTGCTCCAGGCACCAAGCCCACCCGCCGGAGCAGTCGAGGTGAGAATGTCGCCCGCTTCGTCGACCATGGCGCAAAGCCCGCTCGCCGTACAGGAGATCCCGCCGGTCCAGTTGTTCATGTCGGCGCCGAGGAAGTCCACCGGGGCGGCGACCCAGGCCGACGTTCCGCCGGTCGGATCGGTCGATGACACCTCACGACCCACGGCATCGCCGGCAGCACACAACGACGGAGAGGGACACGAGATGGCCCCGATCCAGTCGGCAGAGTCCACGTTGTTGGCAGTCCAGGCAGCGACGCCGCCAGTGGGGTTGGTCGAGGTAAGTACGTCGCCGTCGTTGTCGCCGGCGGCGCAGAACAATGCACTCGGGCATGAGACCGACAGCACTCTTTTTCCTGCCGGTGCCGGTGAAACGGCCCGCCAAGCCAGTCCTCCTTGGGTGGGATTCGTCGAGAGAAGTACCTGACCGGGGCCGTCGACAGCAGCGCAGAACGTGGCCGTAGCGCACGACACCGACACGATCGGGTAAGGGTCGGTCACCGCTTTGGCCGTCCATGCCGCGCTCCCACCCGTCGGGGCGGTCGATGGGATCACCTGGCCATCCTCGTTCGCCGCCTCGCAGAACGATGCGGTCGGGCAGGAGACCGCATCGATGATCACACCGGGGGTCGCGCTGACCTTGGACCATGTGGCGGTGCCACCGGTCGGGTTGGTGGAGATCACCAGGTTGCCCTCGCTGTCGCCGGCCACGCAGAGCGACGTCGTTGGGCACGAGACCGACGCCAACCAATTGCCGGGGTCGACCAGCCAGCGTTGCCAGGTCGCTGCGCCCCCGGTCGGGTTGGTCGAGGTCAACACGTTGCCGTTGGCGTCCACCGCCACGCACAGGGTGACCGATGGGCACGAGACCGACTGCATGTGGGTGCCGGCCCCGAGGGGAGGGGAGTCGTCGATCGGTCCCGTACTGGTCCACGTGAAGCCCGACCCTGTGGAAGGCGTGCCCGTCCCCGACGCCGGCTTGACCGCCCAGTCAGCCGCCACTCCAGCGCCGCCGAGAAGGATTATCGCCATCAGGACAGCAACACATCGCGACAAGCGCACCGACTCCCACCCTCCCATACCCCATCTGATGCTACCCGCCCCCGAATGAGCAACGCTTGAACCGCGGCTGGCGTCTCGATTCAAGGCTGACATGGCACGTGAGCTGGCAGCTCGGACGCCTTCCTCGTTGGTTGCCCTTCAACCGTGGAACCAGCGGCATGGCGCATGTCCGCCGGAACTCAATCGGGAAGCGTGACCGACCCCGCAGCGACGGTCCGCAACCAGTCTGCCGATTCCCCGGTAAATCCTTCGGCCAGGCGTGCCGCCGCGGCCACACGAATCCACCCATCGCACGTGGCCTCGGCCACCAGGCTTTGCTGCAAACCGTGCCGTCGCACCCCCCGCATGAACTCGGACACCCGTGGGTCGGCAATCCGGGCCCCCAAAAGCAGTGTCCGGGCCCGATCAGCCACCGGCGGACCACTCGCAACGCCGAGCCAGTCGACGACGATCCAGCCGGCAGCGGTGACGATCACATTGCCGGGGTGAAAGTCGTAGTGGCAGACACCACGCGTCCCATCGTCGAGATGGATCAGGAGTTCAGTGAGTTCACTGACGAGTTGCGAAGGCAACCCGCTCTGCTCGATCTCACCTCTCAGCCGGCCCGGCAGGTCCGGGAAGCCCTCGACAACAGTGGCGTTGATCATGGACTGCAAGGTGACGAACCGCTCCGCCATCGAGTCGATGCCGGTCTGCGCTGTCTCGTACACGACCTCGAGAAGGGATGGGCCCACATGGCGATCCAAGACGACTCCGCAGCGCCCGTCGATGGTGATGACGCCGTGCGACCGAGCGACCGGCAGGCCCGCCTCTGCGACACGAGTGATGACGTCGGCCTCGAATGCCGAGACGCCGTTCCACTCCGGGCGATCGAGCTTGACTACCCGCTCGTCATCGATGGCATACACCTCGGCCATGCGTCCCGCCGCCAACAACTCCACACCACAAGAGTACCGATCGCTCCCCGTATCGCCGGCCACTCCTTAATCAAGATTGGCTGCGCCAACCTCTACTCGGTACTGCTCATCCAGCAACATCAGCAGCTCCGGTTCACGTTCGAGGGACTGGGTGACGGTCTTTTGCTCGTCCCCTCTTGCCGTCAGCTCGACATCGGGGCCGGCTTACCAGCCGATTGTGCTGTCTTGGCTATCTCACCACGGAGTTTCTTGAGCGCGGCGACATAGATCTCAGAGAACGTTGGGAACGGTTGGATCGTGTCGGCTACGACGTCGAGCGGAATGTGGGCGCGGATCGCCAATGTCGCCTGTTGCAGCCACTCCCCAGCTTCGGGTCCGAGGGCATAGGCGCCGGTCAACCGTTCGCCATCGCTGAGCAACGTCAGGAAACCCTTGTCGTCAGCGTACGCGTGCGTGTAGGTGGCGGTCTTCGCTACTTCCGAAAGGGGCACCATGGCGCTGAACCGCCCGGCCGAAGCGCCTACCGCCGCTGCTTCGGGGTCCGTGTAGACGACTCGGGGCACGGCCTCGTAGTTTGCCTTTTGCGGCGTTCCGAGGATGTTCGCGGCAACCACATCGCCTTGGTATTTGCCGACATGGGTCAACGGCCAGAGGCCGTTCACATCTCCGATTGCCCATAGACCCTCCGCGGCGCGCAGATGCGCGTCGACTGGTACTCCGTGCGTGTCCGGCTCCACGCCTACCGTTTCGAGGCCGATGCCACTTACCCGCGGGCGTCGACCCGTGGCGACGAGCAGCCGATCGCCCGTCAACTCCCGCCCGTCATCGATTGCGATGACGAAATCCTCGCCATTTCGTCGCGCTCCGACCGCGTTCGCGGACAGCGCGAGCTCGATCCCCTCGCCGCGCAGGACCTCACCGAGTGCTTCACCGAGCGGCGCCGGCTCCCGCGCGAGTACACGCTCGGACATCTCGATGACCGCCACCTCGCCGCCAAGCCGGTGTACCGCTTGGGCCATCTCCACCCCGACCGGCCCACCGCCCAGAATGAGAAGGCGGCGGGGAATGGCCTTCATCGACGTTGCCTCGCGATTGCTCCAGACGCCGTCGAGTTCGCGCAAGCCCGGGACGGGAGGGACGACCGGATCGGCGCCATTGGCCAGGACGACGTGGTCGGCCGTGTGGCGCACGCCGTCGACCTCGACGACGCCCGGGCCGGCGAGCCGGCCGGTGCCGCGCAGAAGGCTGATGCCGCGATCGTTCAGCCAGTGCTCCTGTCCGGCATCGGAGTAGTTCGACACCATGAAATCACGATAGGCAAGCGCCGCCTCGACATCGACCTCCGCGGTTGCGGCCGCCTGGCGGGCTCCATGAACTGCCTCGCCCGGGCGCAGCAGCGTCTTGGATGGAATGCATGCCCAGTACGAGCATTCCCCTCCCACGAGCTCGCGCTCGACGATGGCGACGCGCAAGCCGCCCTCGGCCAAAGCGCCCGCGCAGTGCTCGCCCGGCGAACCCCCGCCAAGCACGATTACGTCGTACTCGCTACTCATGAGGGCAGCTCCTCGCCGGCCCGCTCGCGCACCATGTAGAGCGCATACCAGTCCGGCCAGTCCGGGTCTGCCTTACCCGTCCGCTCCTCGTGTTTGCCGTGCGCGGCCTCCGCCCGCCTGAGGGCATCCGCGAGTTCACTCACAGACTCGTATGTCGTGGTCATCAGCTTCTCCTTTCAGCGACCCGGGAGGCGCGTCGTTATCTCTTGAAGCACCCATCCGTTGCCGTCAGGATCGCTGAAGGCGGCGAATGAACCGTACGAGGCATGTTCGGGAGCTGCACCGCTGACACGCTCCTGAGCCCCGGCATGGTGGAACACCCCTGTCACGTCGTGGAACGTTTCACTCACGTCGACCCCTCGCGCTATCAGATCTGCCCGGACGTCCTCGATGTCGTACACACTGAGCTGCAGGCCCTCGAACGAGCCGGGCTGGGCCGCCGAAAGTCCGGCGCCGAAGATGATCGAGCAGGCGGAACCGGGCGGCGTGAGCTGCACGACCCTGTAGCTGTCGTCGACCGCAAGATCGGCGTCGAGCCGCCACCCCAGCGACTCGTAGAACTGCTTGGCCCGGTCGACATCGGAGACCGGGATAACCACCACCTCGAGCTTGATCTCTCCAGCCTTGACTGGCTCGCTGCGGGTCGAGGTTTCGCTGCCCGCTTGGTCACTGCTCATCTCGGCCTCCATCCGTCGGTGGCGCCACGACTGGGACGGCGCGGTGACCGATCGGCACAACGCCGTGACAGACCGCTGGAGGGTCCTCCCGGCTGCCCCTTCGACCCCTCGTTGACCGTGGACGCCTCGTTGAGTATCGCCTCACCTTTCCTCTCCGGCGAGCGAAAGTCAAGGTCCACCTCGCGCCGTCGCAGAGCGAGACAAACGGCCATTCGTTGCGTGTGGTCAGCGAGCGTCATGGTCAACCCTTCTGCACGACCACAAGCGCGAGCTCGACTCGGACGGAGTGCGATAATTCGTACGTGACGATTTGCCTCAAGAGGGTCTACGACGAAGCGGCTCCCGGCGATGGATTCCGGGTGCTTGTCGATCGTCTTTGGCCGAGAGGAGTATCCAAACAACGCGCCGCGCTCGACCTTTGGCTGAAGGAGGTGGCTCCGAGTCGGGAGTTGCGAACGTGGTTCAACCACGCCGATGACCGCTTTTCAGAGTTTTCGACCAGGTATGTCGCCGAACTTGAAGACAATCCTGCCATCAGTCAGCTTCAGCGAATCGTGCGCGAGAACTCAATTACGACGCTGCTGTACGGCGCGAAGAACCCCAAGGCGAATCACGCCATTGTGTTGCTGAAATATCTGCGCTCCCCTGACAATCTCGGTCATTGAGAAATCGGCGATCCAGCGGTGCGACCCGGTCGGGCTCCTACCAACCCGTCCCCGCGATGATCGCACCGTTCAGGTGCAGCCCGCCCATGCCGCCGTCGTTGGGGGCGTCGCCGTAGGCGAAGACCGAGCCGTTGGCCGAGACGATCCACACCCCTCCACCGTCAGAAGTGGTGAGGATGGCCGTGGCGGGGTCGATGCCTCCGACCTCGCCCAGGGCTGCAGTGAAGTAGGGGGCGTCGCCGAAGGCGGCCACGGCGCCGTTGGCATAGAGGAGCCAGTAACCCTTGCCGTCGGTCGTGCGCACGGCGTTGGTGACCGGCACGAGCTGGGGATTGGGTTGTCCGTAGTCGATTGCGTCGCCGAAGGCGTAGACATGCCCGGTGTTGGTGACCAGCCAGTAGCCGTTGCCGCTGGCGTCGGGCATCACAGCCACCGCGGTGCCCGAGCATCCCCCGAACTCGGGGCACGAGCCCTCGAATTTCGCGTCACCGAAGGCGAAGACCCCGCCATCGGCCCCCACCATGAAATAGCCATGGTCGTCGACCGTCGGCACGATGCCCACGATTGGCGCAGCCAAGCTCCGCGATTGACCAGAGCCCGCCGGGCTGATGCCGAGCCCGGGAATCGACCCGTAGAACTGGGTGTCGCCGAAGGAGAACACGCCCCCGTCGGAGGCGACCAGCCAATACCCACCGTCACCGGCAGTCGGCGTAATGCCCACGACCGGACGTTGCAACCCGATGTCACCGGTCGACCCGTAGAACCGGGCCGCTCCGAAGGTGAAGATACCTCCATCGGAGCCGACCAGCCAGTAACGGTGGTCCGTCGTGGTCGGTGTGGTCGTGGGGAGCGGTGGAATCGAAATCACTGGCGGCGGGGTGGAACTTGGCTTTGGCTTGGAGGGGGGGGTTGGGGCCGAGAAGGTGACCGTGGTCGGCGCCGAGGAGGACGCGTCGTAATTGGCGTCACCGGCCTTCGTGACCGTGACGATGCACGTGCCGGGGCCCGTCGAGGTGATCGCAAGGATATAGATGGTGCAGCCCGCGGCGGTACCGTCGGTGATGGCGAAGGAGACAGCGCCGGTACCCGAACCGCCACCGAACGTGAGCGTGAGAGCGTTGCCGGACACCCCCGATGTCGAGGTCACCGTGAGGGGCACCTGGTTGGCCTGGCCGAATGTAACGGGGGTCGGTGGGGAAGTAACCGCGTCGTACGTGGCGTCCGCAGCCTTCGTGGCGGTGACGATGCACGTCCCGGTACTCGTCGAGGTGAGCGCAAAGATATAGACGGTGCAGCCCGAGGCGGTACCGTCCGTGACAGCGTAGGAGATAGCCCCGGCGCCCGAACCACCAGTTGTCGTCAGCGTCAACGCCTGGCCGTAAACCCCATTCGTCGAGGTGAGCGTAAGAGGCGCCTGCCCTGTCAGCGCGGGCTGGCTCGTGACGTAGAACGGCTGTCCAATGCCGTCCGTGTTGCCGTCATTCCCCACCGCCGTGCAGTTCGTGGTGCCCGTGCAGCTCACGCCTTCGATGTCCGCCGTTCCGGCTGGGAATCCACCAATCGTGGCGGGTGTTCCCCATGCTCCGTTTGTTTCGGTTGCATAATCGTTGGACCCGGTCGCCGTGCAGTCGGTCGGGTCGACGCAGCTGACGCTGGACATGTTGATGGCGGGCACGGAGGAGGTGGTCCACATGCCGTTGCTCAAGATGCTAGAGGTGCCGTTGCCGACCGCCGTGCAGTCATTCGGTGTGGGGCAGTCAATCGACGCCAAGGGGCCACTCCCACTGATTACTTGCGCCGTGCCCCACGCCCCGTCCGAGTCCTCGACGACGTAGGCCTCGTTGTTCGCGTCAGTGCCGACGGCGTAGCAGAGGCCGACGTTGGGGCAACTGACGCTGGTCAGGGCGGCTTCGCCTGCATCAACGGGAGAATTGGGAGGGGTGATCAGGGTGGCCGTTTCCCAAACCCCGTTTACTTCGATGTCTGCGCCAGCGCCGCCGTATGTGGTGGACGGCGGATACTCATTGAAAATGACCAACCGCCACGCAGTCTCCGACGGCGGGGCAACTCACGCTGTTCATTTCGCTGCCGTCATTAGGGCCGGGGAACGAGAACCCAGCGACGGGTCCCCACACGCCGTTCGTCTCGGTGGAGTACCTCGGGGTTGACGCCGCGAATCCTCCGCCCGCCCCGACGGCAGTGCAGTTCTGAGAGCTGTTGCAACTGACCGAGGACCAGTGGGCCCAGGCACCGCCTCCTCCGCCGCCACCAAAGGTGACGACGTTGCCCCATGCTCCATCTGTTTCGGTGAGGGCAATGGGCGACGCTGTGCTCGAAGTTCCGCCGACCGCCGTGCAATCCGTGGCGCCAACGCAACTCACCGCTGCGAAACCACCGTTCCCGCGCGGGACCGTGACCTGTGTCGGTTTCCCCCACACGGCGGTCGCAGTGTCTGGCGAGGCAGGGGCGGCAAATGGGCCGAGCACGGCCACGGTCAGGCCGATTGCTGACAGCGAGATGATGGCCTGCCCTAGCGGCTCCGAACCGCCGCCTAGCCGGGGCCGTACGCAAGCGTCGATGGGATGGCGCTGAACGGTGCATCACCTGCTGGCCCCTCGCTGCGATGATCCCCTGATCCGATTGTCACCGTAGGAATACGAGGCCTAGATGGCTAGAGGCGAAAGTCCCAAAATCTGCGACGGCGACGCCGGGCATTGGGGGCAGAATCCGATCGCCTTCATGGCAGTACGATGGATTCGTGGTTGACCTGGGCATTTGCCATCTCTGGGCAGCTTTGGATGACATCTTGCCGCGACCTGGCGCCGCCTCCGCGGGGAACGCACTCGCCAATCGGATACGGTGACGTCGTTAGACTCCGTGGTCTGCTTTGACGGCGACGGCGGTCGTGGAGGGAGAATCACACCCGCTTCCGGAAGACGTCCGGGAGAACGTAACCCATGAAACACGCTTCGAAGAAACAGCGGCGCAGGTACAGGCTCACAATGGTCACCCTGGTCATCGTGATCGGGCTGGTTGCGCTTGCACTCGCGTGGGCCTCCTCGGGAACCCGGGTAGTGACCAAAAACGGCGCTCCCGCGATCAGCAAATCGGATCACAACTCGAACCGCACCACTGGTTCTTCGGCAGCTCACCCCACCGTTATAGCGATCTCGCCCACTTCGGCGCCCACGACCGGGAACACCAAGGTCACCATCACCGGGACGGGCTTTTCCGGAGCGACCAAGGTCCTCTTCGGTTCGGTTGCGGCCTCCGGCTTCACCGTTGTCTCCTCGACCAAGATCACCGCCGTCTCTCCGGCTCAGGGGGCGGCGTCACGTGGGGTCTCCGTCATCACACCCGGGGGGACGAGCGCGACGGTGCCGGCTGCTGCGTTGACCTATGTGGCAAACGACTCCGCCCCATCCGGTTCTGCGGTGACCGCAACCCCGCCCACGTCGGGCCCGACGACCGGGGTCACGACGGCGGACCACCCCACCGTTACGGCGATCTCGCCCACTTCGGGCCCCACGACCGGGAACACCAAGGTCACCATCACCGGTACGGGCTTTTCCGGAGCGACCAAGGTCCTCTTCGGTTCGGTTGCGGCCTCCCGCTTCACCGTTGTCTCCTCGACCAAGATCACCGCCGTCTCTCCGGCTCAGGCGGCGGCGTCACGTGGGGTCTCCGTAATCACACCCGGGGGGACGAGCGCCGCCACTGCGGGCGACTCCTACACCTACCAAGCGGCAGCCCCGGCGGCCCCGACAACCCCAGCGGCCCCGACAACCTCGACAACCTCGACAGCCCCGGCGACCCCGGTGAAGCTCATGGCCTTGGGCGACTCGATCACCGACGGCTATCTGACCCCGGGCGGGTACCGGACCGAACTGTGGCAGCTGCTGGTCAACCAGGACCACGACAACATCAGTTTCGTCGGCTCGGAGAACTCCGGGGCCCTGGCCCCGGGTGATCCCGTCTCCAGTGGGAACGAAGAGGGCCATAGCGGCTGGTGCATCGGCTTGGACAACAGCCCGTGTGCCTTCGGCGACGACCTCTCGAGTGACATCGTCAGCTGGCTGAGCACGTACCAGCCGAACATCATCTTGTTGCACGCCGGGACCAACGACATCGGTTCGGGCGATAGCGGGGCCCAGGTGACCACCAACATGGACGACTTCCTCGATCAGATCTTCACCACGCTGCCCAAGGCCGACGTCCTCTTGGCCAAGATCATCCCCATCCTCAACGTGCAGCCCGAGAGCAACTACGCCGAAATGGAGACGGCCTGGCAGGCCTACAACGCGGCCATTCCCGGCCTGGTGACCAAGTACCAGGGCCTGGGCTACAACATCCAGCTGGTCGACATGTCCGATGTCTTGAACCCGGCCACCGACTACGCAACGGGGGCCACCATCCCCCAAGACGACGACTTCCACCCGAACCTGGCCGGCTACGACATCATGGCGCAGACCTGGTATCCCTTCGTCAAGGCGCTGTACCAGCGGTCGTAGGTTGCGGCTACACACCATCGGGTGCGATCGACGGCTCCCCTGGCTCAGCCACGCCGGTACTCTCCGACCATGGCGAGTGAGCAGCCCTAGCCGTACGCCGTCCGCCCTAGCCGTCAGGCTCAGGCTGCTCAGGCTCAGGAGGGTGTGCCGCGAGGAACTCGGCGAGTGCAGCGACGGAGCGAAATTGATGGGCCCGCAGGCCGAGCGCCGCCGCGGCGGCCACGTGACCGGCGGTGTCGTCCACGAACAGAACGTCAGCCGGACCGGTCCCGAGTGCCTCGAGAACGGCCCGGAATGCCGCCTCGTCCGGCTTGACCGAGCCCAGAGCGGAACTGTTGAAGACGGCGTCGAACTCCCGGTCCAGCCCGAGCTGCACCAGGTCAGCGGTCAACCTGGTCGTCGCATTGCTGAACAGTGCCACCCGCCGCAGCCCTCTTTGCTGACGGACCAGGTCCAGGACAGCGACGTTCACGGTTCCGCACGACGCCGACCACTCCTGCACCGCCAGCGCTCCGAGCGGGCCATACCGCGCCGCCAGAGTCTCGGCGACGCCGGATCTCCATTCCTCATCGCTCACCTTGCCCGTGATCGCCGCCCCCAACGCGTCGGCGGCGAAGGCCTCGCCCTCGATCGACCCAGCAGGCAACCCGTGGCGCTCCTCAGCGGCGCGGGCGACCGATGGATCCCAGTTCCGGACCACGCCATCGAGGTCGATGATCAATACGGTGGCCATCTGCCAGTGTGACATCGAGCCGCCCGGCTTCGACATCGAGTCGCCTGGCTTCGACATCGAGCCGCCTGGCTTCGACATCGAG
>Ga0302326_10025951_pt1 | contig 11865 bp, 9 predicted proteins | sample Palsa_T0_3_FD_202264 | JGI IMG/M metagenome (GOLD analysis project Ga0302326, IMG submission 202264) | Peat permafrost microbial communities from Stordalen Mire near Abisko, Sweden - Palsa_T0_3 | ecosystem: Environmental > Terrestrial > Soil > Palsa > Peat permafrost | place: Sweden: Abisko... | reverse complement strand
TTTTTACCAGTGCGCTGCTGGCGATCGTTCCGTTTCGTCCGGCTTTACCCGGATATCATTACGAATTCCCCCGAGATTACTTCAACCATCCTGAATATCGAACCGAATGGTGGTACTACACCGGCAACTTACATGCCTCCGATAGCCGCCGCTTCGGGTTTGAACTGACGTTCTTCCGTCAAGGCATCGATCGCGACCGCCCGCCCTCGAACGTTTGGGATACCCGCGATGCCTGGCTGGCGCATCTGGCGTTAATCGATATCGACGGAAAACGCTTCTTTCATGACGAACGGTTAAACCGATCCGGTCCCGGGCTCGCCGGCGCCGACGAGACACAGGATCGCGTATGGAACGGTAACTGGCAAGCGACTTGGCTGGCCAATGGTGGAGAACATCTGCAAGCGGTAGCGGAACAGTTCCAGTTCGATTTGACTCTGCGGCCGCTAAAGCCGCCGGTGATTCATGGGTTGGATGGCATCAGCCAGAAATCGGAGGGCGCCGGACATGCTTCCCATTACTTCTCGCAGACACGTCTGGAGACGCACGGAAAGCTGTCGATCCATGGGACCGCGTACACAGTGGAAGGCCTGGCGTGGATGGATCACGAATTCTTCACCGAACAGATAGCCGCCGATCAGAGCGGGTGGGATTGGTTCAGCCTGCAACTGAACGATGGATCGGAACTGATGCTGTACCGCCTGCGCCGGAAGGACGGTTCGGCCGATCCATACTCTTCGGGGACATACATCGACGCACAAGGCCATGCGATGCATCTGACGCGCGATACTTTCGTGTTGCTTCCGGGACAAACCTGGACGAGTCCAGCGACGTCCGGCCGGTATCCGATTACCTGGTCGATTCACGTACCATTGCTGAAACTGGACCTGCAACTACGGACGCGCCTGCCGGATCAGGAACTGGCCGGGAAATCCAAAGCTTCGCCGGTATACTGGGAAGGCGCGATCGAAGTCACGGGGCGCAAACAAGGCAAGCCCGTGGCGGGCGCCGGCTACCTGGAGATGACCGGGTACGCCGCACCCTTCCGATTTGCGAACTAGAATAAGACATGGCCATTGAACGAGTCGCCCTTCTTGGGAGTGAGCGTTCGCTTGCGGCGAATGCAAGTCAGGTTGGAACCCCCAATCCACATGAATATATCGACGTGACCGTGATCCTGCGGCGTCGCGCCAAGCTGCCCCATCATCATACGAAACCGATCAGCCGCGAGGAGTTCGCCGCGAAATACGGCGCCGATCCGGCGGATCTAAAAAAGATCGAAGCTTTCGCCAGGATGTTCGACCTCACCATAATGGAGGTGGATCTGGCGCGTCGTAGCGTGCGGCTAGGCAGCACGGTGACGCACATGAACGAAGCCTTCGCTACGCAATTGCGCCTGTTCCAGTCACCGGACGGGACGTATCGTGGACGGACTGGAATGCTGTACATTCCTACCACGCTCCAGCACATTGTGGAGGGCGTATTCGGCCTCGATGAACGCCCGCAAGCCCGCACTCGATTTCGGCGGGGATTACGCACTGGACCCTTAGTGTCGGGCGATACGTCTTATACCCCCAATCAAGTCTCCGCGTTGTACGATTATCCGTCCGGCAACGGCGCGGGCCAGACCATCGGGATCATTGAACTGGGAGGCGGATTCTCCTCGTCGGATCTAACCACTTATTTCAGTAATCTGGGGTTCGCGACAACGCCGAGCGTCACTGCCGTTTCAGTAGACGGAACGACCAATCAGCCGGTGGGCGATCCAAACAGCGCGGACGGCGAAGTACTCCTGGACATCGAAGTGATCGGCTCTATTGTTCCGGGCGCCCAGATCGTGGTCTATTTTGCGCCAAACACCGATCAGGGCTTTCTGGACGGGATTACCACTGCCATCCACGACACGATGAACAATCCGTCGGTGATTTCAATCAGTTGGGGTGGTCCCGAGTCGACGTGGACCAGCCAGGCGTTGACGTCGTACGATCAGGCTTTCCAGGACGCCGGCATGTTGGGAGTTACCGTCTGCATCGCCGCCGGCGACGGCGGTTCCAGCGACGGCGTGACCGATGGCCAGGCGCACGTCGACTTTCCGGCGTCCAGCCCGAATGTGCTGGCCTGTGGAGGCACGCGGCTGGAGTCGTCGAAGGGGAAGATCACCAGCGAAGTGGTATGGAACGACGGCTCTAGCGGCGGGGCCACGGGCGGGGGTGTCAGCGAAGTGTTTCCGCTGCCGGCCTATCAGGCCAACGCGGGCGTTCCGAATTCGGTGAACTCGAGCAATTTCGCCGGACGGGGCGTACCGGATGTATGCGGTGACGCCGACCCGGACACCGGCTACCAGATTCTGGTGGATGGAACCAGCGGAGTTTTCGGCGGCACCAGCGCGGTTGCGCCGCTGTGGTCGGCGTTGATTGCGCTGATCAACGCGTCGACCGGGACACCAGCCGGCTTCGTCAATCCGTCGCTCTACTTCGAGGCGGCCGGAACGGCAGCCTTTCACGACATTACGTCGGGCAACAATGGAGCCTACCAAGCCGGCCCCGGATGGGATCCCTGCACGGGTCTGGGCAGCCCCGATGGGGCGCAACTCCTGGCGGTTCTGAGCGGCGGTACCACGGCGGCGGGATAAAACGGTAAGTACCTGGGTCCTAAAACTCAATCGCTCTATTCCCTTGCGCATACGGGGATATTCGAACGTACGATAGAGTCTGAATGCCGGTGTCGATTCCCTCGCGCAGTTCCGCGTCCGGCCGCACGACGCGGGTTTACGAGTTTTTCGATTCGCGAGTGCTGGCGCACTTTTGGTTCATCGCGCTTTCGGATGGCGACGAAGTGCAGATGATGGTGCCGACGTTTCAGAGTGAGCGGGCGGCGCGAGTGTTTGAACGCTGTGTGTTGGAACATCCAGCGAGTGCGTTGCTTTCGATGGATGGACAGTTAGAATTGGCCCGGCGCATCGAGCGGCAATTGGCGTCAGGATCGGCGGCGGAAGTCCCCGACCACCTTATGGGTGGATTGCCCTATGAGTCGCGGCCGGAGCAGCCGTAGCGGAGGCTATATCGCTTCGAGCGCTTCGAAGACTTCTTCGGCGTGGCCTTCCGGCTTCACCTTATGGAAGATGCGGCGGATCTTGCCGTCCGGGCCGATTAAAAAAGTTGTACGCTCGATCCCCATATACTTTTTGCCGTACATGCTTTTCTCTTTCCATACGCTGTAACTCTCGGCGGCCGCATGATCCGTATCGGCCAGCAGTGTGAACGGCAGATCGAACTTGGCCTTGAACTTCGATTGGGCGGCGGATTTATCGGGCGAAACTCCGACGATCACGGTATCTTTCTTGGCGAACTTCTTGCTGCTGTCGCGAAACTCGCAGGATTCCTTCGTGCAGCCCGGCGTATCGGCTTTTGGGTAGAAATACAGAACCACCGTCTTGCCGCGGAGCGCGGAGAGTTGAAAATCGGCGCCTGTTTCGTCGGGCACGCGAATCTCGGGAGCGAGGTCGCCTTCTTTGAGTTCGGGAGTGGCCATTTCTCTATCCTAATGCTCATGATAATGACGGCGCGCGTGACGGGATTGTAGACTAGAGAAAGTATCCCAACGGAGGAGATGGTTCGAGAAATGAAGAAACTATTATTGACTGCCGGATGTGTGGCCGCCCTGCTGGCCGTTCGTACGACCAATGCCGCTCAAGCCGGCGATGCCGCCAAGGGCAAAGATGTTTTCGAGCAGTGTGGTGTGTGCCACAACGTGGACACCGATGAAAAGAAGATCGGACCGTCGCTGAAGGGGTTGTACAAACGCGCGAAGCTGAAGAACGGCAAACCGGTGACGGACGAAAATGTTCTGAAGATGATCAACACCGGCGGAAACGGAATGCCGTCCTATGCCGACACGCTTTCGGATCAAGAGAAGAAAGACGTACTGGCCTACTTGAAGACCGTTTAGCGGCTGGACCGGGAGGCGTGTTAGAATCTCTGTGTAGACGCCTGCCTGAAAGTCCCCATCGTCTAGCCCGGCCTAGGACACCGCCCTTTCACGGCGATAACAGGGGTTCGAATCCCCTTGGGGACGCCAACTAATCCAATTCCGCCAAGGCGCGGTCGATATCCGGCGGACCGATATAGAAATGCGGCGCGGTGCGAACCCAACCCTGCCGCGGTGCGGCCTGAATGCCAGCATCCTTCAGCTTCTTCACAATCATCCGGCTATCCAAGCCGGCTTTGCGAAAACTCACGATGCCGGCTCCGGTCGCAGGTGTTCTCTGCGCCAATACCTCGTACCCCTTCGATTGCACGCCAGCCGAGATCGAATCTCCCAATGCCTGTACTTGCCGCGAAATCCGGTCTACGCCGATTTCGAGCAGAAATTCAATCGCCGCGCGCAGGCCATAGCAGCCGATCGTATTTAACGTTCCGCATTCATAACGGCCGGCATCCTCGCGCAATTCATGATTGGTCAGCGAATAGCTGCCGTAATTGGCAACGTTCGTCCATCCGAATTCCACCGGTTCAATCTCGTCCAGACGGGACTTGCGCACGAACAGAACCCCGCACCCCTCCGGTCCAATCATCCATTTATGGCCGTCCGCTGCCAGCGCGTCGATGCCTGAGGCTTCCACATCGATCGGGAAAGCGCCCATTCCTTGAATCGCATCGACGAAATGGAAACAGCCGCGGCGGCGGCAAATCTCGCCTAAAGCGTCTAAATCGACCCGGAAGCCACTGAGATAGTTAACGTAGCTGACCGCCAGCAACCGGGCGCCCCGGCAGGCTTGGTCGATTTTGTCCAGAGGATCTTCAATGGACAGAGCCTCGACGGTGACTCCTTGCGACGCCAGTCGCCCCCACGGCAGGAAGTTGGCCGGGAACTCGTCGCGGAAGCAGACGATCTTGTCTCCGGCTCGCCAATCGAGGCCCATTGCAATGGTCGCGATCCCTTCCGAGGTGTTCTTGACGATCGCGATCTCGCGATCCTGGGCTCCGATCAGGCGCGCGGCTGCCGTTCGGACGCCTTCATAAGCCGCCATCCATCGCTCGTAATGGAGCGAGCCGTTCAGCAACACGTCGTCGGCCAGTTGCTTCATGGCGTCGGCGCTCCGCCGCGAAAGGGGGGACACCGCGGCGTGATTCAGGTAGACAAACCGTTCGGCGACGGGGAATTGGTCCCGGTACTGTTGCCATACAGGAATCTCGGTCATTTTAGCGAAACTCATTCTCCCGACTATACGTTAAACATGTGAAGGTTTATACTGTCTATAGGCCGGATCGTAGCCGCATTCAGGAGCTGTGCCAATGAATCGCTCTCTCACCGCTGTATTCAGCCTGTTCTTCGGTATCGCCTTGTTGATTCCGACGTCAGGTTTTGCTGATGACACCAAGAAGGATCCCGATCAGATCGGCAATCGAGACGTCGGTAAAGGCGTTAACTTCTACTCTATCGAAAAAGAAATCGCGCTCGGCAAACAACTCGCCCAGGAAGTGGAGCGGCAGGCCAAGATCATCGACGATCCGATTATCGCCGAGTATGTCAACCGGGTTGGGCAGAATCTGGTGCGCAATTCCGATGCGAAGGTGCCTTTCACCATTAAGGTGATCGACAGCGAGGATGTCAATGCATTCGCCCTGCCGGGTGGATTCTTCTTCGTCAACTCCGGGCTGATTCTGAAAGCGGATACCGAAGCGGAACTGGCCGGGGTAATGTCGCACGAGATCGCCCACGTGGCAGCGCGCCATGGTACGCGCCAGGCGACGCGCGGCCAGATCGCCAATCTGGCAACCATCCCGCTCATTTTCATGGGCGGCTGGGCCGGCTACGGGATTTATCAGGGCGCCAGCGTTCTGGTTCCCGTGGGCTTCCTGGCCTTCTCTCGCGCTTTTGAATCCGAAGCCGACATGCTGGGCTTGGAGTACATGTACAAGGCCGGGTACGATCCAACGGCTTTTGTGGACTTCTTCGAAAAGATCCAATCGCTCGAAAAGAAGAAGCCCGGCACGATGGCCAAGGTTTTCTCGACCCACCCGATGACGGACGACCGCATTCGCGCCGCCCAGAAGAATATCCAGAGTCTGCTCAAAGCGAAGCCTGAATACGTCGTGACGACCTCCGAGTTCAACGATGTGAAGGGTCGGCTGATGGCGATGCACAACCGGCGGAAGATCGACGACAAGGACGTGAATAAGCCTCGCCTGCGGCGGAGTCCGGGGGCTGGCACCGGCCCGATCGATGCGGATGAAGACGGCAACCCTCAGAAGTCCGACCAGGACGAGCGTCCGACATTGAAGCGTCGCCCCGATTCGGGTACGAGTTCCGATACGGGCTCGGGTTCCGGTTCGAATTAGTCTCTCTCTAAACCCAGCAAACTGGCCCCCGAGTTTCGGCTCGGGGGCCAGCGGTGTTTGGCAGCACTGAAATTCACTGACCAGGGTGATATTCTCGCTCCGTGTGCCCCGCCAGTTGAGAACGATAGAAATAGACCTCGCGCAGATCGCCCGAGCTATACCGTTGAGCTTCGTCGTTGAAGTGCCGCGACGATGGATGTCCGCTCTCTCCCCCCGCCGTCACTGCTTTCGCCCGCACCCGATCCCCGAACTCGACCACCGCAACGAAGCTGTTTCCGCTGGTTCCATACCATTTCTTGGTCCCCGGATACGGGCGCGCTCCGAACGAAGCCAGCGAGCCCCACTGGGAAGAGGTGAAGCCGACCGGTATGCTGGGACCGGCGTCAGTGAACGGCTGAACAATGTCGCCGGTGAGCCGCTGGAAGCGGTTGATGTCGCCCCAGGGCGTTCTCCAAGTACCGAAGTTCGCCGCGAGCTTATCCGACGCAGCCGCGAGCGCTTGCAGCAGTTGCTCCGGCGATAGCTTGTCAATCCCTCCCCGGCGTTGTGCTTCGCCGCCCCAGTACACAGCCAGGGATGTGGGCACCGACGCAATCGCCCAACGCAAATCCCAGGCGCGTAGTAGCGCGATCTGTTCCGCCAACTTCGCCTTCAAAGGATCGCCGGCCGGAGTCTGGTCCCAGGCTTTTATCAGAGCCGGCATCGGCTTTTCAAACCACGTCAGGTAGCTGTCGTACGCCGCTGCCATCAGCGAGTCGAGCGTGAAGTCCGTGGTGTTCCGCAGGACCCGGATCGCGTGCAGACCGCGCGCACTTTCACCCCCGGATTCCACGTAAACGGGATAGTCCTCCTTCTTGGGGCTGCTGGAGCCGGCGGCGGACCATGGCCAGTTGTTCGCGTTGTAGAGCCAGCCGCTTTTCGGATTCAACAAGTGCGGAGTTTCGTCGATCGAGAGAAGGCCTTGCCATTCCGTTGCCGGATTGCTGCCGTCCACCGGTTTCGTCCAGTCGAAGCTGGTATCGCGCCGGGGAATGAAGTTGCCGTGGAAGTAGGCAATGTCGCCGTCGGCATCGGCGAATATCGTGTTATTCGATGAATTCGCCTGCAATTCCATGGTCTTTCGGTAAGCCTGATAGGTCCGCGCCTTGGTGCGCGTGTAGGACTGTATTAGCGCCTTGACCGGCTCCTGCATCAGCCGAATGCTGACCCATTTGCCGTCCGCCTCACGAACGATCGGCCCGTGCTGGGTCCGGTACACCGTGAATCTTTTTTCGGCCATGCCGCTCGCCGTCTTGTAGGGCACCGTGATTTCCGCGGCCTCCAACGGACGTTCCTCAGTACCGTATCTGTACACGAAGCCGTCGCCCTTTTTTTCCACCGTTTCGAGGTATTCGTCGATCGCGTCGACGCCGCTGGAGGTGTGCATCCAGCCGGCCCGGTCGTTAAAACCTTGATAGATGAAGAACTGCCCCCAGGTCACCGCGCCGTACGCAATGAGACCTTCCTCGCTGACCATCTGAAGTTCGGAACGGAAGAAGAACGAGGTGTGCGGATTGATCAGCAGCAGGGCGTGGTGTCCGGCGGCGTTCGAAGGCGCGATGGCGACGCCGTTCGATCCCGACGGCTCTGCGAACGCGCGATCTTCCAGGGACGCCCGGTTGGAAGTGCCCTTATCGTAGAAGTTCCGGAGTTGGTCCACGTTGATTCGTTCGATGTCGCCGCCGATGCTCCCCTCGGTGAAACTGAGCGCCATCCAAGGCTCAAAATGCTGGATGACCCTCGGCTTGACTTCCGGATGTTTGAATAAGTAGTAGTTCAGACCGTCGGAGAATGCGTTCATCAGCTTCTGCATCCACTGGGGGCTTTCGGCGTACTGCTTTTTCATCGCGGCAGGGCTGATAAACAGTTTCATCCGGAGGTCCTGATAGATCTTCGATTCGCCTTCGGCTTCCGCCAGGCGCCCCATGGCATTGATGTAATTCGTTTCGACGCGATTGAAGTCGTCCTCGGCCTGCGCGTACTCCATTCCGAAAACGGTGTCCGCGTCTGTCTTTCCGTAGATGTGCGCGATACCCCAGTCGTCGCGGACGATGGTGATGTTGCGCGCCTGCTGTTCCCAGCGTTTGGTTTCCGCTGGTGTAGCGGCTGAGGCGATGGTAGCAGCGAGCGCGAGGAAGAGAATCGGTTTGCGAATGGACACTCTATCGACTTTACTGCATGGGTGGACTCAGCGAACCGCGAAAGGGGCAAGAGTTGCGCGGTATGCTGAAACCATGAGCCTCGCGGCACTCCGGCGAGGTGCAGCCGCTGATGCGCAAGAGAAGGGCCTACAATCCAAAACGTCGCCTCTGTGATGCGGAGCACGTCCATTCCAGACGGCAGGCAATACAGGCTCTGGGAAAGACGCCTCGTTATCGCGGTAATCCCGAGCACAAGCGGAATCCTGGAGACTTCGGGCTGGATCCGCCCACTTCGCCACGCCTTGGAAAGACGCTTTGCGATGAAGTTCGCATCCTTGGCCGGGCTGAAGCGCTGAAGCTACTGGAAACCGCTTTTGCAAGAGGTTTCTTCAGCGTTCAAGAGCGCGGCGGTTGGCCGCAAAACGTCTGGGCGGTCACGAACGACGGTCAGCCGCTCGAAGCGCAACTGGAAGGCGATGGGATCTACCACGGCTATCCAATGCCGCAGGGTGACCCTCTACGGGACGAAGTGCTCCTCCGATGGGAACGCCCGTGACCACCCAGTTTTCGATCGACGTCTCATGGCTGCAGGCATTGCACGGTCCGAACGAAATTCGAGAGACGGCCGCTTCACTCCAGATCACAATTGGGGGGAAGACAGCAACCCGCGTAGAGGATGGTTGGTCAAAATCCGTTCAACTCGCTTCCAGAGTGTCCGCGTATCCGCTCGCGTTATGGATCGTATCGTCGTGGTGGAGATTGAGGTGGGAGTCCCAGCCGTTCAGAAGCGCTCCCGATGTCTCTTGGCGCATGGCCCATGAGATGCCTGCGGCGGGGCACGGCTTTCTGTGGCCACTATTGACGTTTGAAAGCGACGGCGAGGAGATTGGCGTGATTTGCCGGCCGTCCGATCCACTGTCGGAGGAGCCTCTGTGGTACTTGGCGGATTTCCGGGAGACCATTCCAGCTTCGAGTTTTGAGCACACGATTGACCGATTCGTGAACTTGGTGATTGCGAGGCTCGATGCGGTTGGTGTAGGAAGCACCCAACTTCATGAGCTTTGGAGCGACGTTCAGGAGGAGCGTAGCGACCCCTCATTGTCGCGTACCCGGAAGCTTGAGGCCCAATTGGGCTTTGAGCCGGAGGAAGCGCCGCGAGATCTATTGATCCGTCTTGACGATCTCTCTCACAAAGCGGGACTTGCCGCAGTCGCGGAACTCGCCCCAGTCTGTGCCGGCCCTCAACCGGAAAAGACCCTCACCGATATCGAAGACTTTTCCGGCGCGCACGGTCCCGAAGCGCACATCTCGCTCCCATGTCTATCTGCCGAGCAAGTGTCCTACTCGGATGTTCCGTGGGAAAGAGGGTGGAAGGTGGCACAGGAGCTTCGAACAGCTTGCAAACTCGGCCCTTGGGCAATGTCCGACGAAGATCTGGCCAATGTGCTTCAAATTCCAACCCAAACATTACAGAAGCCGAGTATGGCGCCTGGGCGGCTACCCTTGGGGCTTGCCATTCGAAATGGTCAAAAGGATCATCTGAAACTTCTCTTCCGCAAGCGGAACCGGCCAGCCTTGCGGTTTGAAGCCGCCCGCTTTTTGGCCGAACACGTTCTAGCCCCAACAGAGGACGCGTGGCTTCCCGCAACCGATACGCGCACGGCCCGGCAGAAGGTTCAGCGCGCCTTTGCGACGGAATTCCTGTGCCCCTTCAGTGCACTCATGAATTTCTTGGACGGAGACTTTTCTCCCGAGGCGATTGACGACGCCGGCGACCACTTCGGTGTCTCTGAACTCGCGGTCAAGAGCCATCTCGCGAATCATCGTCAGATTCCCTTCGATTCGGCCTAGAGCCTTGCTACGCGGCGTACCTCACTGCCTGCCAGGTGTTACTCATATCGGAGCGCCGTCATCGGATCGACGCGGGCGGCCCTTCGGGCTGGCAGGTAGCACGCCAATAGGGACACCGCCGACAGCACTAGCGGGGCTGTCAGGAGCACGAGTGGTTCCACGGCATGGATCTGGTAGAGGAATCCGGACAGTAGTTTGCCGAGCGCGATGGCTAGTACAAGACCGATCCCCACGCCGATCAGTGTGACCACGATTCCTTCCCGCAGGATCATGTTCAACGCGTCCGCCGAAGTTGCACCCAAGGCCATGCGAATCCCGATCTCGCGAGTTCGCCGCGCTACCGTATATGCCTTCACTCCGTACAGTCCGATTACCGCTAGAAGCAGCGCCACCACGCCGAAGATTGCCAGCATCGTGGCGCCGGTCCGCACGACCCAGATGTCGAGGCTTGCATCCAGATGGTCGCGCATGGTCTTGAGACCGAGCAACGGCAGCCGCTCATCGACGGCACGGATCTCAGCGCGTACGGCCGGCATCACATTCGACTGGGGCGCGACCTTTAAATGGATTAGCATATTCGCCTGATACTCACGGCCGAACGGCATATAGGCGTGCGGTTGCGCTTGACCGCCGAGCAGTTGCTCCTGAACGTTCCCGACCACTCCGACCACTTCCAGGTCGTCGGCCGGCTTGCCTGCCTCTTCCGAACTCAGCTTGATATGCCTTCCTACGGCATTGGCGTTGGGCCAGAGTTTCTCGGCGGCGAGTTTGTCCAGGATTACTGCGTGCGCGGACTCGGAGCGCTGAAATGCCCGGCCTTGCAATACCGGTATGCCGAGGGTCTGGAAATAGTCTTCCGAGACGATGTTGAACCGCGCTGGAACGGTATGGCTATCGGCTTGAATCGTCCGGCCACGAGCAATCATACCGAACGGGACCGTGGCGGCGAGGCTGGCCGACTCGACCCCCGGAATACTCCGCATCCGCGTCAGCAATTCCGCGTAGATCCGGCGGCCGCGCGCTTCATCGTAACCGGCGAGGCTGGGATCCACCTCCGCCAGAACTTCCTGATTTAAGGAGAAGCCGGGTTCGACGTCTGCCGCGCGCATCGCGCTCCGGACGAACAAGCCGGCTGCGGCCAGCATCATCAGCGACAGCGATAATTGCGCCATCACTAGCAGATTCCTGCGCGAGAAGAGATGCCGCGCACCGCCCGCGACCTCCTCGCCCGCGCTTTCTTTCAGGTCTGTGAGCAACTCGGGTTTGGATAGCTTCCAGGCTGGACCGAGCGAGAAAAGCACCGTACTTAGCACGCAGAATCCTAACGTCGCGGCGAGCACACGCACATCCGGCGTACTCGAATAGATCAGATCGGCGGGCGCAAGCTGCGCCAGCGACTTGACCAGCAGCGATGTACTCCACGAAGCCAGCGCGATTCCGACACACCCGGCGACCGCTGCCAAGATCAGGCCTTCCGTCAGAAGTTGCTGCAGTAT
>Ga0302326_10025949_pt1 | contig 11865 bp, 13 predicted proteins | sample Palsa_T0_3_FD_202264 | JGI IMG/M metagenome (GOLD analysis project Ga0302326, IMG submission 202264) | Peat permafrost microbial communities from Stordalen Mire near Abisko, Sweden - Palsa_T0_3 | ecosystem: Environmental > Terrestrial > Soil > Palsa > Peat permafrost | place: Sweden: Abisko... | reverse complement strand
TGGCGAGCCACACCTGCACTTCGTGCTCGATCCATCCCACCGTATGAGGAGTGATGTGCACGCGCATCGGAAAGTCTCCTTCCGATTGGAGCTCGTAGAGCTTAGTCTTGCCGAGTCCAGTCATATTGATGACCTGTGCCAGGCGCAATATGCGGATTAGGCCGGCAGGCGGCACTGCTCGGCTAGCAATCGGACCCGGACCCTCAGGGTGGTCAGTAAAGCGTGCGCTCAGCTCACTTATGTTTCTGTGAATTCTGTTCTTACTAGACGGCATAGGATGCGAATCCCAATAGCTACGGACTGGCGCCAGGACAACCTGAGCTATGATCGATCAGCGCACGCGAGGAGTCATCCGAAGTTTCTGGGCAGTTTCACGCTTATTGGGAGAAATTTGCTGTGCTTGGCGACGGCGATTGCCGCAAGAATTCGAAAGTTATTGGTGGATTTCCCGTAAAACCCTTAATGCCTCGCATATTGAAGCAACGCGACGAAAGTACTTCTTGTCCTGGGTAATCGCACACCACGGCGATGGCCCGACGGCAGAGATGTCGCCTAAGCAACAAAGGATGATCCAAGCTGTGAAGGACCCTAACAACTGGCCTCGGTTTAACAGACGGCATGCCCCCTCTTTGGCACTCCGCGCCACTCATACGTGCTGACTGCAAGTCATTGATTTCTGCGCATATACGAAGGGCATACCTTGCGACGCTACGCGTGCCAGAGAGTCCTTCGGAGTAAGTCACTGCACTGAATTTGCATGGAATGACCAACGGACTTTTGCTTTTTTTTGGATTTGGTCGGGGCTGGCAAGGCTGATGGCGATCTTGGCGCCAGTGCTTCCGTCCTTGGTCCTTCGGCTCTTGGCAATCCGCCGTCGACGTCGGCAACTTGGCAAGAGGCGGCGTATTGCCTCTGGCCCCCGAGAAACCGATGAGGCGCAGATCGACGATACGCATTCTCAACAGCGCTACACCCCGGGACGTGATCCTTGGCGGATCAGTAGCGCCGCCTTGAAGGAGGAGGGAACGCATAATGCGTGAGCGTCAAGCGGTATTTGACGGCCCATAGGACGAGGACAAAGAGGAAGGCTTGTTCAGCCGTTTCGAGTCCCGGGCGCGCGGAGCCGACAGGTCGGTTTTCGGGTGCAGTCTTCCGCCGCTGCCCGTCGACATCGTGTTGGAGAAAGATGTCACTGCCCCTGAAACCGCTTCCCGCAGTATGATCACCGCCTGTCGCTCCAGCAGGTGGCGATCGGGTGTTCGACCCAAATTTCGCGTACTAACTATCGGCCCTAATTACGCACGTTCGACGGCACCGGGCTTACATGGTCCTATAGTGCTGGGCAGCCAGGATTTAATGGCAGATCAGGCGACCCGAGTGGCGATTATTACCGGTGCAGGCCAGGGCATTGGCCGAGCGATCGCACTCAAAATGGCAAAGCAGGGGCTGCGCCTGGTAATTGTTGACCTGGAGCATCCCACTGTAACAGCGGGTCTTCTTGGTGACGAAGCGCTTGTACTCCGCGCCGACGTAGCGACCAATGAATCCTGGGAGTACATAGCGGAGTGCGTGGTCGGTAAGTTCGGGCGAGCCGATATCGTGGTTAATAACGCCGGTATCTATCCTAACGCGACGATAGATAAACTGGACTATGAACTCTGGCGAAAGACCTTGGCTGTCAATCTCGATGCTCATTTTTCTAGTGCAAAGCACTTCGTCCCGATCATGCGGCGAAATCACTGGGGAAGATTCGTCAACATTTCGTCCAACTCCATCGGTGTGAGTGCCGTAGGGATGAGCCATTACATGGCCAGCAAGATGGGCGTGATCGGCTTCGTTCGTGGTCTCGCCAATGACGTCGCCGCCGATGGGATCACCGTGAACGCCGTGCTGCCTGCACTCACAAATACGCCCGGAACCAGCACCATTCCGGATGAACGGAAAAGTGCCATTTGGCATCTCCAAGCGATAAAACGATTCGCCGATCCCGAGGACATTGCAGGTCCGGTCGCGTTTCTTGCCAGCGACGAGGCGGCATTCATTACCGGTCAGGCGCTTGTGGTAGACGGGGGTATGTACAAAATATCCTGACGAGCGGAGTCGAATAGGCCTCACCATCGTTCGCGTCTCTGGGGTACCCTGGAGTTCCGCCGTCTCTAATTGATCTCCAGTAGTCCGGCCGCGCCCATGCCACCCCCTATACACATTGTAACAACGGCGTACCTAGCAATGCGCCTACGCCCCTCTATCAGTGCGTGACCTATCATTCGAGCCCCCGACATGCCGTAAGGATGGCCAATGGAGATTGCACCGCCGTTGACATTGAGTTTAGAAGGATCGATGGCGAGTTGTTGTCGGCAGTAAATTACCTGAACCGCGAAGGCTTCGTTCAACTCCCACAAATCGATATCATTGACCGCGAGACCATGACGTTTTAGCAGTTTGGGAACCGCCAGGGTAGGGCCGATACCCATTTCATCCGGGTGACACCCCGCAATCGCGAATCCGCGAAATAAACCCAGTGGTTGCAAGCCCCTGCGTTCCGCTTCAGCCCTCTCCATCAGAACGCAAGCGGAGGCACCGTCGGAAAGCTGACTGGAATTACCCGCCGTGACGGTACCCCCATCTTTAAAGACCGTCTTGAGGGCGGCAAGGCCTTCTCGAGACGTCTCCGGACGGTTGCCCTCGTCACGCACCAATGTTATCTCTGTGTGGCCATCCTTATGCTCGTCCGTCACTTCTTTCAACGACGTCAGAGGAATGATTTCTTGATCGAAACGGCCTGCGGCTTGCCCCGCAGCTGTCCGGCGTTGGCTCTCGAGGGCGTACTCATCTTGCGCCTCGCGGGTAATCGAATACCGCGTTGCCACAATCTCTGCCGTCTCAAGCATCGGCATATAGATGGCGGGTATGCTTGCCAGCAGTGGTGCAGCTTTACTACGCCAGGTATTGGTATGGTCATTTTGCACGAGCGATATCGATTCCAAGCCGCCCGCAACGTAGATATCCGCCTCACCGGCGCTGATGCGTTGCGCGGCGATGGCGATGGCCTGCAATCCCGATGAGCACATTCTGCTTACGGTAAGCCCAGGAACCGAGACGGGAAGGCCAGCCGCGAGTGCCGCTTGTCGAGCGATGTTCGCGCCAGTGGCTCCCTCGGGGCGTCCGCACCCCATAATGACATCCTCGATTTCATCTGGGGAAAGCTGTGCCCGTTCGATGGCGTGTCGCACGACGTGGCCGCCCAAAATGGCGCCATGCGTGTCGTTGAACGAACCTCGATAGGCGCGACCAATGGGCGTCCGGGCGGTCGAGACGATAACAGCCTCGCGCATTTCAAAGGCCTAAAATGCGAGTCGCATTACCGTGAAAGAAGTTCTCTAAAAATTGATCCTTGAAACCCAGTTCCGACCATTCCTTTAACAGACGCGGATAGGGGATACTCGGATAATCGCTGCCAAACATCATTTTGTCGCGAAGCCGGCTGCGCATATCGCGAATGATTGATTCCGGTAAGTACTTGGGCGCCCAACCGGACATCTCCCAATAGACGTTCGCCTTGTGTAAAGCCACGGCCGTCGTCTCATCGATCCACGGATACCCGGGGTGTGCCATGATGATCGTAAGAGAGGGGAAATCGGCAGCCAAACTATCGATGGCGGACGGGTGTGCGTCGCGCGTCTTGGCTCCCATGCCGCCAGGCATCCCCGCTCCCATGCCGGTCATGCCCACATCGATCATAACAGCGGCACCCAGGCTCGCAATCTCTTCAAACAATGGGTAGAACCGCACATCATCGACCCTGAAATGCTGCATGATCGGATGGATGTGAAAGCCGATCATACCCAAGTCGCGTACCGCGTGGCGCGCCTCCTCAATCGCCACCTGTCCGTTCCCCGGTTCTACAGCTCCCCAAGCGGCGATCATGCAATCCTTGTGACGATCGCGCATTTGCGCGACGTAATCATTGGAGCACGGCGGGGTTGCGATAGTGGTCGATAGATCGAGTGCCACCAGGCATGCCTCTATTCCATTCTCGCGAAATTCAGCGGCGACCTCATCCTCTTCCTTCCAAGTCCACTCGCGCTTCCAATATTTCGCAAGCGCGGCGACGTAAGGGCCTTGACAGTCGATCCACGTTTTAGTGTTCGGATAACAATGCAAATCGATCACTCGCATCAAAACTTCCTATTTCTCGCGCAGGAGCATTCGCGTCTATTGACCGGTCCACGCGGGAGCGCGCTTCTCCGCGAACGCACGTGGACCTTCAACACTGTCGGCACTGTCCCGGCGGAGAATCTCTAGGGAGTATTCCGCCGCCATAGCGGCCTCGAGACCGCCTCCAAGGCCTTGAGCGACGCATTGTTTGATCGCACGGACGGCTAATGGTGCGCAAGCCAAGACATCGGCAACCCAAGTGTTGACTTCTTCATCAAGCTGGTTAAATGGAACTACCGCATTGATTAGCCCAAGCGAATAAGCGCGCTCGCTTGTCATTGTTCGGCCAGTTATCAGATGGCCCATGGCGATTTTGAGAGGAATTTGTCGTGGCAGACGATGCACTCCTCCCGCGAATGGAATGAGGCCGCGTTTCGCTTCCGGCAATCCAAAGCAGGAAGCGTCAGTCGCGATGATGATATCGCACGCAAGTGCAATTTCGAATCCGCCTCCCAGGGCAAGTCCATTGACCCGCGCTATCACCGGTTTGGTGAAGTCGTGCCGGTCCGTCAGCCGTCGGAGGTTTCTCCATCGATGTGACAGCTCCATCTTCTCAGCCGCGCTCATTTCATTTTCGGCAGCCATTGCCTTTAAGTCGCGCCCTACTGAAAATGCGCGGTCTCCCACGCCCGTCACCACCACCACGCGTATGTCGCTGTCGGCCTCACAGTGATCTAGATGCGCGCTAAATGCCTCGTGCGCCGAAGTATCCATCGCATTCAACACGTGGGGACGATTGATGCTCAATCGGGCGACATGGCCCGTCTTCTCGTAGAGTATGGGGGGTTCGGCGGCCATCTCAGCGGTGTTGGACACGGGCTATTTTTTGAGCAAGGTCGGGCTGCTCGAGACTGCATTTCTGTTCGCCCGTCTCGTGCACAAACTCAGCCTGGGGTCCGCAGGTCTCTGCCAGCTGCATCGTCTGCTTCGACTTGAGCACGACTTCACGCGAAACGGCCGCAGATTTTCGAAGCGTGGGGAGAGATTGCTGTATTAAATTGCTTCCGGGCATCCCGAATTCTACCAATCTCACTGGATGGGCCGCGCGCTTCTATTGACTGACCGGGCAGTAGCAGAAGCAATGCTTGAGACCAATTGACAGTGCGCAGCAGCTTCCGGGTGTCGCCGCCTCCGAGATACAAGCCGAGTTTGAGAAATCGGGTGTCGAACTTGGCGCTTTCCGATGCAATGCTCATGTCGTGTTCTAGAGCCAACTTATAGCGAGCACATACAGCCGGTCCATTACGGCAGCAAATGTCGTCGTGCGTGCTCTTGGCCGCATCCATAAACGTTTAATCCACGGCATTGATGGCACCCAACTCGCGGCGTGCCGCGGTTTTGAGACCATTAAGATCGGCGTCCGCCCAGCTCGCGGGTGCCGAACCAGCAAGCACACTCGCCATTGCGTGAACGTTAGCTTCGGCTGCTGCGATTGCATTCCTTAAGGCAGCGCACAGGCCGCCTGACGAAACGTTGCGCGGTAACACAATACCCTCACGCATTTCTCCGAAAAGTTTGCTCATCCCGGATATCCCATCCGAATGCTAACTAGGTTAACGAGGTCTTTCTTTGATACTTTTCCGAAGTTACTGAGTGGAAATTCCTCGAAGCGCTCAATTCGTTCAGGAAGCTTGTATTTGGCTAGTTCAAATCCGTTTAGAAAGTTGACGAGAGCAGGCAGTTCAAGGGAGTACCCTGAGCGTAATATCACGCAGGCACAATTTTTCTCGCCCATGAGCGGATCTGGCATTGCGACGCATGCGACGTTTTGAACGGCCGGATGGCGCAGAATAAGTTCTTCAATCTCCTCAGCGCTGATTTTCTCAGCGCCACGATTGATTAGATCCTTCTTGCGGCCCTCGACCATGTAATTGCCGGATGGATGTTGCCGCATCAAATCGCCACTTCGGTAAAAGCCGTCGGGCGTAAAGGCGCGAAGATTGTGCTCGGGTGCGCGGTAATATCCTCGCAGCGTATAAGGTCCGCGGCAGCACAGTTCGCCGACTTCGCCCGTGGGCACTGGGACATCATCGTCACCCAGAATTAGCACCTCATCGTCGATGCAGATCGGCCGGCCGACCGTTTCCATGCGAACGTCGAGCGGATCGTCGAGGCGGACAAACATTAACAACCCTTCAGCCATGCCGAAGTTCTCTTGCACTCTACAGTTTCGAAGTACGGCCTCGGTTCGGCGCCGCACCTCCGGCTGCAGCCTTTGCCCGCCACTCTGAATGACTCTCACGGAACCCAGGTCGTGGGCTGCAAGGGCTGGACTCTCGGTCCATCGAATCAACAATGCTGGTACGACGTGAATGTGGGTTACCGCATATCGGTCGATTAACGGGAAGACATCTTCCGGGACTGTGCTTGTATGAAGCACGACGGCGCAGCCCCGAGAGAGGAATCCTTGCAATCCGGGGCATGCGAGCGGTAGGTTGTGACCGATGGGCAGGACGTCGAGTAGCACGCTGTCATTGCGGATATCACACACCGAGGCAGCCAGTCGCGAATTGAAGGCATAGTCGTTATGAGTTCGCGGAATGAGCTTTGGAATGCCGGTAGTACCTCCCGATAGCAGGAAAAGTGCCGGCAACTCTGGATCGATCGCAATGGCCTCCAGGTCACTTTCCTGGCGCCTAGAAGGCTGATTGATTAGATCACTCAACGAAATGCAGCCATCGGGTGCATTTCCAAACACGATGCAATGGCGTAAATGCGACGCGGTTTGCTGGATTCGTCCGGTCATTTCCGTGTAATCAAATTCCCGGTGACGGTCGGGGGTAACAATTGCGACTGCCTCGGAAGTTCCAACGAAAAAGTTTATTTCTCGAAATCGGTGCGGGGGCAATGCCATGACCGGAATTGCACCGATTTTTTGCATCGCGAAGTGCAAGTACACAAATTCGACTACGTTAGGCATCTGGACGACAATGCGGTCGCGTGGCTTGATTCCTAGCTCGATTAGGTTCAAAGCCAAATTGGTGGAACGCTCGTCGAGTTCCCGGAAAGTGATCCGCTGGTTGGCGTCGTACAAGGCTATTTTGTTGTCAAAACGCACGCACCAATCTTTGAAGACCGTACGAAGCGGTCGATCGTCCCAATAGCCCTTTTGGCGATAGTGGGCCGCAACGTCGGCGGGAAACGGAACAACACCTTCCATAAACCTACTCTGGACTACGAAACAGCGCTGTAGCCGCCATCGATGATAATTGTTTGACCCGTAGTGAATCTCATAGAGGTGGCGAGCGCGACGGCGGTAGCGCCGACATCGTCCGCAGTAGCACACCGTTTCAAGGGAGTTGCCCGAGCCCGGCGGTCCATCAGCCGCTCATAATTGGACCCCAGTGCCTTTTCCATCCAATCGCCTTCCATCCACCCGGGCGCCAAGGCGTTGACACGAATTTTGGGGCCTAAGGCCCCAGCCATCGTCTGCGTCATAGAAATGATCGCCGCTTTGCTAGCGGAATAGGGGAGGGGCTGCGGGCCGGGCCGTAAGCCGACAATACTTGCGGTGTTGATGACATCGGCTTCGTCCATTGCTTTTAGCAATCGTGCGGCGTGCTTCGTGACGAGAAAAGTACCTCGTACATTGACTGCGAAGACCCGGTCGAAATCCTCGACCGACAGAGAATCGAACTTCGCAGGAGGCACATCGACGGTTGTGCCTGCGTTATTGACTAAGAGGTGCAGTTGGCCCCGAAACCCTTGATCGACCGCCTCGATAAGCGCCATAACTTCGGATTCGTTGCTCACATCCGCCTTAAACACAATCGCTTTGGCTCCTGCTCGTTCAGCCAAGGCTTGGGTCTCGCGTGCGGCATTTTCACTACGGCTGTAGTTGATGACGACGTCGAACCTTGCGGCCGCAAGCGCAACCACGATGCTTCTGCCAATTCCCGATGCTGAGCCGGTAACCAGTGCAACCTTCCGCATTCGGAGATCCTTCACAAAAGCGAACATGTTCGGTTCCGATCATGATCGTGATTATAGTGTACAGTTGTCAAGCGGTGCGAACGGTAGGACCGGCGAGCAGTCGTTACGGAGTTTCATGTTCCCGATGAATGGTTTGACGCTTCGCAGCATAAATAAGGCCGACAAGCAAAGGCGCATTCAAGAGGCCGCTCGTCAATTGTTTGGGACGCAAGGATTTGACAAGACATCGACGCGCGAAATCGCTTCGGTTGCTGGAGTGGGTCTTGCAACGCTCTTTTTATATGCTTCCGACAAGCGTGACTTATTGTTCTTGGCTGCGAATGATGATCTCGAAGCACTCACCGCAACAGCATTCGCTAACGTCGATTATGACTCTCCGTTACTTAGTCAGTTGATTAGGATCTTCGGCGTTTTCTTTAGGTTCTATAACAAAAATCGGCTATTTTCCAGGGACTTGCTCCGCGAGCTCACTTTTTTTACGTCGGGACATCAAAGCGTTCGGTTTCAAGCAACACGGAAGGCTACGGTCGGGAGCGTGACGCGAGTGGTCGCGCAAGCCCGATCACGCGGTAGGGTGAACTGCAGTTTTAGTGACGAGAATATTGCCGAAGCAATATTTTATATTTTTGCTGCGGACGTACGCCGGTGGTTGGGCCAGGAAAAGAGCACAATCGCGAGCGGTATGGATCATCTAGAAACGCTACTTTCCATCGTTTTGCGCGGATTGCGGCATTCAGATTGAGGAAAGGCCTCAAAATGCGCTGTTTCTTGTGACTCCATTAACGTTTCAACGCGCCTCCACCCGCGACGAGCGTCGCGAGCAGATTCTCAAGATCGCCCGCGAAGTGTTTTTCGAGCAGGGTTACAGTGCAGCGTCTATGTCGATGATCGCGGCGCGGCTCGGAGGCTCCAAGGGCACGCTTTATAACTACTTCAAGAGCAAGGAAGATTTATTCGAGGCGCAAGTGCGCGAGAGTTGCGGCCAAGCGGCTGAACGGATTCTCAACGCCTCGCCGGACGGCGAGCCCGTGGAGACCCTCACGCGCTTGGGCGAGCAATACCTCGAGCACCTTTACGGCGAATCTCACGCGCAGATGTTTCGCATCCTGATTGCCGAAGCGCAGCGCAGCCCGGAACTTGCGCGAGTGTTCTTTGAGGTGGGGCCCGCGCTCGGTCAGAAGGCGCTGCAGGAATACCTGGAAGTCGCGCACGCGCGCGGCGCGCTCAGCATTCCCAATTGCGAGCTCGCGGCCGAGCAGCTTTTATCCCTGTGCAAGGGCCGCGCGCATCTGCAGTTTCTGCTGAACCTGATACCGCCGCTCACCGAAGAGCAGATTGGCATGCAGATTACGCAGGCGGTGAGAGCGTTCATGACACTTTACGGACCAAAGCGCTGAGCCCAGAGCCAGCGCTCGGTACCAGTGGCGATAAGAATTGGCCCAGACGGGCGAGGACCATGAACGTGGAGCTTTGGAGCTGAAGCGGCGGGATGATGCATTTCAGGGAGTCTTTCGTCGCCTTCGTTGAGTTTGCTGGACGAAGGTTTACTCGCCGCTGAACAGGCGGATCAAACGCCGGGCGCCGGCCATCGGCGTCATGGTGCCAGCGCGCACTGCGCTCTCGATCGTTGCTAGCTCGGCAAGGACGGCTGGATGCCGTTGTAAGGCAAGGGCCATTTGCTCTGAGAGATCCGACCAAAGCGCCGCATAGGCTTGTTCGTGCCGACGGACATCGCGTTCTCCCGCCGCCCGCATTGCCGCCTGATGCCGCTCGATCGCGGACCACACTGCATCCATGCCCCAGGGGATGGTCGAAGACACAGGAATGACCTCCGTCGTCCAGTGTCGAGTCAACGGCCGCAGCAGGCGAAGCGCGGAGCGATAGGCGGCCACCGCGCGGGTGGCGGCGTCGCGCAACTCGCCGTCGGCCTTGTTGACGACGATCAGTTCGGCGAGTTCGACGATGCCCTTCTTGATTCCTTGCAACTCATCGCCGGCAGACGGCAACAGCAGCAGGCAAAAGAGATCGACCATATCGGCCACCGCAGTCTCGGACTGTCCGACCCCGACCGTCTCGACTATGACGACGTCGCAGCCCGCCGCCTCGCACAGCAGCAGACTTTCCCTTGTGCGCCGCGCGACACCGCCTAGTGTGCCGCTGCTCGGGGACGGGCGAATAAATGCCTTGGGCGTGCGTGACAGCTCGGGCATCCGCGTTTTATCGCCCAGAATCGAGCCACCGGTGCGACGCGAGGAGGGGTCTATCGCGAGCACCGCGACGCGTTTGCCCAAATCGACGAGGTGTAGTCCGAACGCTTCGATGAAGGTTGATTTGCCGACGCCGGGAACGCCCGATATGCCGAGACGGATCGACTGCCCCGTGGCGGGCAGCAGTATTTCGATCAGCTCCTCGGCCAAAGCCCGATGTTCGGCGCGTGTCGATTCGACCAGCGTTATCGCTTGCCCGAGGGCGCGCCGCTTATGGGCCAGGATTCCATCGGCCAGAGCGCGAACAGGTTGGATTATAGGATCCGTCACGGGCGAGCCTTGGGGGCGGGACGACGACGACCATGTTGCGGCAAAGCATAATTCTCGAGTTGAGGTCGTTGCCGGCGGAACTTCGACTGGCACTGCCTACGGTGCCACTGCTTCGAATTCGATCGGCCACAATATCCTTCGGATCCAAGAACACCACTGGCAGCCCGTGCTCGCCCATCTTGGATTCGTAGGCGCCAAGAATCTGCTCCCCCGTCGCTTTCAACCAGCGCATGCCGGCCGAATATCGGCAGCGTCGTAGCAAACGTGACACATGCCGCCCGGCGGCCGAGATCGGACACGGCGATGGCGACGGGGTCCAACTTAGTGGTCATGACGAGTCTCGTCTCGTCCTTATTTCGGGCAGCCCCCCAGGCGTCCACTATCTCAGGCGGCAACGCGGCGCGAGGCAATTAGCGACAGGACTTCCGCAGCTGCCTTGGGGATGTTGGTTCCCGGACCATAGATGGCCGCGACACCCTGCGCGCGCAATTGATCGTAATCCTGCGGCGGAATGACGCCGCCGCAGACCACCAGAATGTCCTCGGCTCCCTGCGCCTTCAGTGCGGCGATCAACTGAGGCACCAGGGTCTTGTGCGCCGCCGCCTGACTGGAGACGCCGACCACATGAACGTCGTTCTCGGTCGCCTGGCGCGCTGCTTCCTCGGGAGTCTGAAACAGTGGGCCGATATCCACGTCAAAACCGATATCGGCAAACGCCGTAGCGATTACTTTGGCACCGCGATCATGGCCGTCCTGACCCAGTTTGACTACCAGCAGGCGCGGGCGGCGGCCCTCCTTAGAGGCGAAGCGCTCGATTTCTTTGCCAATCTCGGCGTAGCCGGCATCGCCTTCCCAATGCGCGCCATAGACGCCACTGATCGAACGCATTTCGGCCTTATGGCGACCGTAGACGACCTCAAGCGCATCTGAGATTTCGCCGATCGTGGCTCGTGCCCTAGTGGCGTCGATGGCGAGCGCCAGCAGATTGCCTGCGCCGCTACGCGCCGCTGCCGTGAGCGCCGCCAGCGTGACTTCAACGGCTTGCGAATTCCGTGTGGCCCGAACCTCCGCGAGCCTGCGAAGCTGCGAGATGCGGACGCGGCTATTATCAACATCGAGGACGTCGACCTGGGATAGCTCGTCCGAGTAATACTTGTTGACGCCGACGATGACCTCT
>Ga0302326_10025948_pt1 | contig 11866 bp, 11 predicted proteins | sample Palsa_T0_3_FD_202264 | JGI IMG/M metagenome (GOLD analysis project Ga0302326, IMG submission 202264) | Peat permafrost microbial communities from Stordalen Mire near Abisko, Sweden - Palsa_T0_3 | ecosystem: Environmental > Terrestrial > Soil > Palsa > Peat permafrost | place: Sweden: Abisko... | reverse complement strand
CCGAGGCTCTCGCGGATTGGGTCGCTCTGCACAACCGCAACCTGGAGACCATCTATATAACGCACGCCCATTTCGACCACTTCTACGGTCTGAGCATTCTGCTCGACCGTTTCCCGGGCGCTCGGGCAATAGCAACGTCCAAGGCGGTCAACGCCATGCAGATGTCTTTCACTCCTACAGTGGAGCGGTTGGCTCGCCGGATGTTTCCTGGGCAAGTGCCTACTAAATTGGTTCAACCTGAGCCCTATGAGCACGACACGTTCACTCTTGAGGGTCAGGAATTGCGCATCCTCGAGCAGGGCCGCACCGATAGTCCCGATTCGACGTCTCTATACGTTCCATCGATCGGCCTGATCGTCGCCGGCGACTTTGTGTACAACCAATGCCGCATGTATGTCGGCGACACCACGCCGGAGAGCCGAAAGAATTGGATCGCGGCGCTGGACCGGTTAGCAGCGCTAAACCCGGCTATGGTCGTCGCCGGCCACAAGAAGCCTGGCGCGCCCGACTCTCCCTCGACGATCCAGGAAACTAAGCGTTACCTTGAGGACTTCGATCGGCTGCAGAAAACCGCGACGTCCGACCAGGAGCTGTTCGATCAGATGACGGAGCTATACCCGCATTGGGTAGCCAATCAGTCGTGGTTGATGTTCGGATTCCCGCAGTGATAAGCTCCATCAACCGCTGATGCGAATGGGTCGTCTCTGGTTGAAAGGCGCCGGAAATCACATGAACTTAAAGTTTGTACGATGGCCGGCTAGGTTCCACGGTTCCTCCTGCCGGCAGGTTGACGGATAACGGCCTGATCGGACAGCTAGTTGCAGACGATACCAAAGTATCGCCCGATACCTTGGTCCAATTGTTTTGCCTTTGCTCGTCAGGCCTAATCGGCAGCATAAATACGAAAGAATCGGAATAAGTAACACTGTTTGTCGAAATAGGAGTCGTCAATGAGCGTACAAGTCGAACAGAAGAGTTATGAGATGCCCCCCCGAGAGGGGATCAGCATCGCGCAATTTCTCACCGTAGCCGACATCGAGCGATCGGCTCGCTTCTACGAAAAGGTCTTCGGCGCTCGCATTCTGAGCCTGGGTGACGGCAATGCGCCTGGTACTTCAGCTTGCGAATATCTGGATGATTCTGAACGTTGGGGGCGGCCCCACACCGGACAAGCCGACGGTAACGCTCAGCGTCCCCGACCCGAATCATCTCAACAGCTTTATGAATTTCCGCGTTGCGGATATTCAAGCGTGCTATGAACTCTGGAAGAGTCGAGGGGCCGAGTTCATCACGGAGCCGATTCCCAAGTACGGCGAGATTCGCTGCTACATCCGCGATCCTGACGGTTATATTATCGAGGTCGGACAGAGCACCGACCTTACGTACGGTTAACGCTCGGCCCCGGATAGGATGCGGATTTCAACGGCTGCGGAGGTCCACTTGTGGCCTTCCGGGCTGCCGTGTCTGGTCAATGCGTCGGCATTGATCGATACGGTCGTCCAATCGATTCATGATCGTGATTCTGGCGTCGTCAGGGTTGGGCTGATCGGAGCAATCATGAACGCTGCGGCGACGCCGGCTTTAGGTCTGCCGATTTTGAGTTTACCGAAGCCTATTGAAGGGAGAAACTACTATGAGACGCTTAACCTTCTTCTTGGTCGCGGTCGCAACAATGACTGGACTCCTTACCCTTAATGCGCCTGCCGCAGGTCACGCGGATGGGCAACCCGCTGCACCCTTCGTTACCGAAATCCCGCATGGGTACCGCGACTGGAGGTGGATTTCCTCGGCCCATGAAGCTGGCAACCTCAACAGTCTAGGCGCCGTCCTGGGCAACGATGTAGCGATCAAGGCCTATCGTGAAGGCAAGCTTCCATTCCCGGGGGGCACGATCATTGCTGCTCTGCATTATCGTAACGTCCCCTCGGCGGAAAACAACGCAGTCTTTGGCCAGGCTCAATCTTTCGTTCCCGGCCCCCCCACGAACATTCAATTCATGGTCAAGGACTCAAAAAAGTACGCCGCAACCGGCGGCTGGGGGTTCGCTACTTTCGTAGACGGCAAAACTGCCGACGCGGCATCAATGAAAAGCTGCTTTCCCTGCCACGAGAAGGCCAAAGCGACCGACCTTGTTTTTACTCGTTATGCACCTTGACTCTGCAAACTGGTGCAGATAGGACTGAAGGCGACGCAATCGAGTTTCTTGCAAGCCAAATCGGGAGATCTTGACGCTGCAATGTTGCTACCGCGCATACGGAGGCGGACATCTAGGTTCAATTTGAAAAGGCCAGCGATTCAGGTAGGCGACCTGTTTTTCAACTCGGTGTATCCCTACGTTGACTCGAGTACGGGCGGCAAAATCATTGGCATGATTGCCGCCCCGGCAAAGTTCTAGGGCTGGCCGAAATCGACACCAAGAGAAACGAAAGGTTATGTATGCCGGATAAACAAACGGCAATTATCACCGGAGCATCAGGGGGTATTGGCACGGGTTTAGTCGAACGGTTCCTGAAAGAAGGTTATAACGTCGTGGCAACATCTCGTCACGCCAATCAAGAGTCGGCTGAATCAACCGGCCTGATTTTCGTCGATGGCGATATCGGCAAGCAAACGGCTGCCCAAGCGGTCGAGGCAGCGATCGACAACTTCGGAACCGTCGATGTATTGGTGAATAACGCCGGCATCTTCCAAACCAAGCCTTTCACTGACTTCACTACGGAGGACTTCGACGCCCTTGTGTCCACAAATCTGCTCGGTTTCTTCTACATCACTCAGGGCACTGTGAAAGAGATGCTGAAACAGAAATCGGGATGCGTCGTGAGCATCACTGCGGCGCTTGCCGATCGACCAATCGCGGGCGAAAATGGCTCGATTTCGATGATTACAAAGGGTGGCTTGAATTCAGCAACGCAGAATCTTGCAATCGAGTATGCAAAAGATGGCATCCGCTTTAATGCCGTGGCGAGATACACAGATGCACCGGAACGATCCCAAGGACTCGACGTTGCAGCCGATGATGAAAGAGGCGACGGTGAAGGAAATTGTCGATGCCGTTCTTTACCTGGTACAGGCTAGTCATGTGAATGGAGAGATTCTCCACGTGGATGGCGCTGCTCCCGCTCGCCGCTGGTAAGAAATAGAAAGATTCAAGCCAGACGCTGGACTTCGGCGAGGCAATGAATGTCGAAATTGCTTTCAGTAAATGTCGGCCTTTTACGCGACGTGACATGGAACGGCAAAACGGTCCGAACGTCGGTCTGGAAATCTCCGGTTGATGGACGCCGAACGGTGCGCAGACTCGATATTGAAGGCGATGCGCAAGCCGATCTGGCGGGCCACGGAGGGGAGCAGCGCGCCGTATTCGTCTACCAGATGGATTCTTATCGCTACTGGGAGCGCTTTCTGGCACGCAACGATTTTACTTACGGCCAGTTCGGAGAAACCTTCACCGTCGAGGGGCTTCCCGAGCCGCTGGAGAGACCGGCTGCAGGGAACTTGCTCGTATGCTGTACCCAGCCAAACGCGGGCGTCACGCTGGATCTTTGAGAGAAATGGGAGGAGTCAAATCATGCGTTCTGATATTGTGCCCGGGGGCATTTTCCCCGACTACGAACTGCCCGATCACACGGGAACTATGCGCAAGCTCAGCGAACTGCAGGGCGACGATCCGCTGATCCTCACGCTTGCGCGCGGCCACTATTGCCCAAAGGAGCACCAGCAGCATTTGGAAATCGCGGCGTTCTATCCGAAGATCGCAGTGGCTTACACTCAGATCGCCACGATCGCTACCGACGATCACCACACTCTTCAGGAATTCCGTGCGTCCGTTGGAGCTCAGTGGACCTTTCTTTCGGACCCGGGCCGGACGATTCAGAAGGATCTCGACATTCAGGAGTACACCGACCCCGAGCACAACCCGATGATCCCGTATACGCTCGTGCTCAAGCCGGGCCTCGTGATTTACAGCATCTATAACGGCTACTGGTTCTGGGGGCGTCCGTCGATCGCCGATCTTTGGCGCGATCTGCGTATCGCGACGAGCGAAGTCCGCCCTGACTGGGATCTGAGCACCCCTGGACTCCGTGAAGCCTGGAATGCGGGTGACCTCTCGCGTTTCCACGGGTGGAACAAACAGTCCAATACGAAAACGCCCCCGGTTGCAGAGAAGAAATAGCGCAACCGTCGGGCGTGAGGGGCAACTATAGCAGTTTCGGAATTGGGTGTAGATCGAAGGGAGCAGCAAAGTGGCATTTTCATCAAGAAAATACCACCCTTCAATGCTCTCAAGAAGTCTATGTAAATTCCGAAACTGCCTTAAATCTCAGGAGGTGCTCGCGATGTTTCCGCAGCTCGTCCGATTACCGACCTCAGCCTACTGCTGCTTCGACTGATGGTAAGTCTCGTTTTCATCACCAGCGGCTATAACCATCTGAAGGATCCGGAGGCGCGCTCGAAGAGCATCGAGATGTCGAAGGGCTTCACGATTTTTCTCGGGATCGCCGAGGTCGCGGGCAGCCTGGGAGTCGCGTTTGGCGTACTCACGCAACTGGCTGCATTTGGATTGATCGGCCTCATGATGGGAGCGATCTCAAAGAAAATCTTCTCTTGGCACACCGGATTCTGGGGTGGGAAGACCTACGGCTGGCACTACGAGCTGATGCTCATCCTGATGAATCTGGTGATCGCCTCCACGGACGGCGGCCAGTATGTGCTGCTGAAGTGAGGAAGGGTTTTCGAAGTTCGTTGGCCTCCACGCTTCGGCGCAAGGGGGGCCTAATTACAGTTTCCGTCGCTGAATATTCACACGCTGGTCTGCGAGGTGACGAGTATCGTAGCTTCGTGAATCGATTTTGCTGCGTGACGACCAGGCGGCGATCCGCGGAACGAAACCTCCTGGAGCTGAGACGTGAGCATGTAAAACTATGTCAATGACTGAATCGGCGACAGGGCAGAATCCGGCGAATGATCTCCTAGCCTCACCTGAGGAAAGTGAAATTCAGGCGGGAAGCCCACTTCCGATTGGGGGTACGCATCAGCGAGGAGACGGAGTTAATTTCGTTTTGTTCAGCCGTCACGCGACCGGTGTTCGCCTGGAGCTCTACCAGCATCCTGACGATTCTTCTCCGGCGAGGATCATCGATTTGGATCCAACCCGTCATCGCACCGGTGATGTCTGGCATATTTGGGTGCGAGGCATTCCCGTGGGGCAACTCTACGGCTATCGCATCGAAGGACCGTATCAACCGGAAGAAGGCCATCGCTTCAATCCACATAAACTGCTTCTGGATCCGTATGCGAGGGCAATTGCCGGGGTCAAGGATTGGGATTTTTCAGCCGCCCGCGGATACGATTCCTCCAGCAGACTCACTGACTTGAGCATTTCAACTGTAGATAATGCGGGCACCTCGCCGAAATGCATCTTTACTCTGGACTCCTTCAATTGGGAAATGGACTCACCTCCAAAGCATTCCGCCTCTGATACGGTCATTTACGAGACGCACGTCCGCGGTTTCACGATTCATCCAAGTTCGGGGGCGGTGCATCCCGGCACCTTCGCCGGGTTGACCGAAAAGATCCCGTACCTTCAGGACCTGGGAGTAACCGCCATTGAGCTGATGCCGGTTCTTGAGTTTAACGAAAATGAGTCGCAGCTGCTCAATCCAATTACAGGGGAGAAACTTAAGAACTACTGGGGTTACAATCCGGTCGCCTTCTTTGCTCCCAAGCAGTCTTACAGCTTTGAAGGATCGCAGTGGATGCAGACCGTGGAATTCCGAGAGATGGTCAAAGCCTTTCACCGCGCCGGGATCGAAGTGATCCTGGACATCGTATTGAACCACACAGCTGAAAACGATGAACTGGGACCCACGATCTGCCTGCGTGGCACTGAGAACTCGATCTACTATATGTTGCAGGAAAACGAACCCCGATTTTACAAGGATTTCACGGGCGTGGGCAATACGCTGAATGCCAACCATCCCGTGGTCAGAGAGCTCGTCACCAGTGTGCTCCGTTACTGGGTCATGAACATGCACGTTGACGGATTTCGCTTTGATCTCGCTTCCGTCCTGGGCCGGGATGAGCATGGAAACATTCTGCGCGTCGCTCCGCTTCTCGAAGGCATTGCCGAGGATCCCATCCTGCGTGACGTAAAAATTATCGCGGAAGCCTGGGACGCGGGTGGTGCCTATCAAGTTGGAGATTTTTCAACCAAGCGTTGGACGGAATGGAACGGCCGATTCCGTGACGATGTGCGCCGCTTCTGGATTGGCGACCCGGGCATGATTGGATCGTTCGCAAGCCGAATCTGCGGAAGCTCAGATTTATATCAAAGCTCGGGGAAGGGACCGGAAAGCAGCCTTAACTTCGTCACGTGTCATGACGGCTTCACGCTGAACGACCTGGTCAGCTACAAGCAAAAGGACAATTTCGAAAATGCCGAGCTCAACCGTGATGGAACCAATGCCAACTACAGCGACAACTGCGGCGTGGAAGGGCCGAGCCAGGACCCCGCTGTCGAGGGCATGCGCAATCGCATGATCAAGAATTTCCTGTTGACCCTGTTTATCTCTCGAGGAGTCCCCATGCTGCTTGGGGGCGATGAGTTTCGCCGAACCCAGCGCGGCAATAACAATGCCTATTGCCAGGATAACGAGGTGAGCTGGTTTGACTGGAGCCTGCTCGAAAAGCATAGGGAAATCCAGCGCTTCACTCGAGGAATGATCGCCTTTCGACGGGCCCATCCTGTTTTACGAAGAGAAAAGTTCTACACGGATGAGGAGATAAAGTGGTTCGCGCCAAATGGAGCCACTCCCCCCTGGGCGGACCCGTGGCAAAAATCCATTGCGTGCCTGATTCTGGGAGAGGCAGAGCCCGACCTGTTCCTCCTGTTTAATGTCGATACTCGATCAGTTGATTTTTACGTTCCTGCGTTGCCCGCTGGGAAAATCTGGCGATTGGTGGCCGACACTTCCCGAACCGCCCCCGAAGATCTCTTCGACCCCGGGAAAGAGCCTCTCGCGCAGGGGCAAGCAGGTTTTCGGCTCGAGGCTCGATCAAGTGCAATTCTCTTGACGGATAACGGCGAGGTGCCGCGTGACAATTAATCCTGCAGCCGGCAAGCCGGCTGACCCATCCATTCTCGTCAACGTTCCGAAGCTCGTCACAGACTATTACGAGTTGCGGCCCGATCCAAGCGATCCGAAACAGCGGGTTGCCTTCGGTACGTCCGGCCATCGAGGATCTGCGTTTGACGTGGCGTTCAATGAGTGGCACATCCTGGCAATCACTCAGGCGATCTGCGATTACCGCAAACTCCAGAAGATTGATGGGCTGCTGTTCCTCGGGATCGACACCCACGCTTTGTCAGAACCTGCATTTGCGAGCGCGATGGAAGTGCTTGCGGCAAATGACGTCGAAGTCATGATCTCGGAGGGCACACCCTACACTCCGACCCCAGCCGTTTCTCACGCGATTCTGCTTTATAACCGTGCACGCAAGTCAGGACTTGCCGATGGTATTGTCATCACCCCCTCTCACAATCCTCCCGATGACGGAGGTTTTAAGTACGACCCTCCGCATGGAGGACCGGCGGATTCCAGCGTGACGTCGTGGATTGAATCAAAAGCCAATGCTTTTCTCGAGCAGAGCCTCGACGGTGTCAAGCGCATGCAGTTTGCCAAAGCGCTGAGTGCACCCACAACACACAAACACGACTTTTTGAGCATCTATATCGGCGATCTCAATAACGTTGTCGACATGAATGCGGTGCGCGACGCCAAGATCAAGCTTGGCGTGGATCCTCTCGGGGGAGCGGGCATCGATTATTGGCCGCGGATTGCCGAGCAGTATGGCCTTGATCTGACGATCGTCAACAAATCTGTAGATCCGACATTTCGCTTCATGAGCGTGGACTGGGACGGAAAGATCCGCATGGATCCTTCCTCGCCTTATGCGATGCAGAGACTCATCGCGTTGAAGGACAAGTTCGATATTGCGTTTGCCAGCGATACCGATCACGACCGCCACGGCATCGTGACCAAAGGAAGCGGATTGCTGCCTCCGAATCACTACCTTTCGGTGTGCGTCAGCTACTTGTTTGCGAACCGGCCCAATTGGAGTGAAGACGCTGCAGTTGGCAAGACCGTAGTGAGCAGCAGCATGATCGATCGTATCAGCACGCGCCTGCGGCGTCAGCTTTATGAAGTTCCGGTGGGCTTTAAGTGGTTTGTCGAAGGATTGCTCGGCGGCCGCCTGGGCTTTGGTGGCGAGGAGAGCGCGGGTTGCTCCTTTCTGCGGCGCGATGGAAGCGTATGGACCACTGACAAAGACGGAATTATTCCTTGCTTACTGTCAGCAGAAATTACAGCGCGTGAGGGCAAAGATCCGGGGGAGATTTATCTTGAGCTTACCCGTGAGCTAGGAGATCCTGTCTACGAGCGCATCGATGCTCCCGCCACACCCGAACAAAAGGCCGCCCTGGCAAAATTATCCGCGTCCGATATTCACGCTACTGAAGTGGCTGGTCAGCCGATCCAGAAGATTCTGACCACGGCTCCGGGAGACGGCAATCCGATTGGAGGAATCAAAGTGATCGCCAAGGACGGTTGGTTTGCAGCACGTCCTTCGGGCACGGAGGACATTTACAAGATTTACGCCGAGAGTTTCCTGGGTCAGGACCATCTTAAACAGATCCAGCAAGAAGCCCAGACCATTGTTTCGGAAACGCTGGCTCACAGTGCCCAGGGGGCCTGAGCCGTTAAGACAGAAGAAGGAGTTTGTTGATGAGTAACTCGACAATTGTTGATGGTCCCCTCGATACAACCATTTCAGATGCTCTTAATGACTTGGCTTTGGATCTCAGATGGTCGTTCAATCACTCGGCGGACCAGCTTTGGGCGCAACTCGACCCCGAACTCTGGGAACTGACGCACAATCCCTGGGTTCTGCTGCAAACCGTATCCCGGGAAAAACTGCGAAGTATCGCCTCCGACCCAGGATTTCAAAAGCTCGTAGCTGATCTCCACGACGAAAAAACGCAAGCCGAAGGGTCAGAAGCGTGGTTTCAAAAGACACATCCTCGTTCGGGCCTGTCGACGATAGCGTACTTTTCGATGGAGTTCATGCTGAGCGAAGCCCTGCCGATTTATTCGGGCGGACTCGGCAATGTTGCCGGCGATCAGCTCAAAGCGGCGAGTAACCTGGGCGTTCCGGTGACCGCAGTTGGTTTGCTCTACCAGCAAGGCTATTTTCGCCAGGAAATTGATGCGCAGGGCCACCAGCAAGCCTTGTACCCATTCAATGATCCCGGCCAGCTTCCGATTCAGCCGGTGCGCGAGTCAAACGGTGAATGGCTGCGCCTGGCCATCGCTTTACCTGGCTTCAAGTTGTGGATCAGGGTCTGGCAGGCACAGGTGGGCCGGGCCAAATTGTATCTGCTCGATACCAACGATCCAGCGAATTCTCCGGCTTACCGCGGCATTACGACTGAACTGTACGGAGGTGGTCCGGAGTTACGTTTGAGACAGGAGTTAGTCCTCGGTATTGGAGGCTGGCGGGTCCTCCGAGCTTTGGGACTGCAGCCCGAGGTCTGCCATCTCAATGAGGGTCACGCCGCGTTTGCTGTGCTGGAACGGGCGCGTTCCTACATGGAAGACAATGGCAAGCCCTTCGACGTCGCGCTTGCCATCACGCGCGCCGGCAACCTTTTTACGACTCATACTGCAGTGGAGGCGGGGTTTGATCGGTTTGCTCCCAGCCTGATTGAGCGATATCTCAGCAATTATGCCGCGGAGAAACTTTCGATTTCGGTCGACAAGTTTTTGGCGTTGGGGCGACGCGATCGCCAGGACTCGTCTGAACCGTTCAATATGGCCTATTTGGCAATCCGCGGCAGCGGCGCCGTTAACGGTGTCAGCAGGTTGCACGGTCAGGTCAGCCGGCAACTCTTCCAGCCCCTCTTTCCTCGGTGGCCTGAAGCAGAGGTGCCGGTAACGTACGTGACCAATGGAGTGCACACCCCTACCTGGGACTCTGCTGAAGCTGACCGCTTGTGGGAACTTTCCTGCGGAAAAGAATGCTGGCACGGAACACAGGCAGACACAGAAAGAGATATTCGCGCAGCCAGCGATGCCAACCTCTGGCAGCTCCGCGCAGTTAACCGCAAGAAACTCGTTGAGTACGTAAGAAGACTCTACGGCCGTCAATTAGCAGCGAGGGGAGCGTCGCCGGAAGAGCTTGCTCAGGCCGCACAGGTACTCGATGACAATATTTTGACTTTGGGATTTGCCCGTCGCTTTGCCACGTACAAACGCCCGAACCTCCTGCTGCACGATCCGGCGCGGCTTGTGAACATTCTGACGAATCGAGAGCGCCCTGTTCAACTCGTGCTGGCGGGCAAGGCTCACCCCGCGGATGCCGATGGGCAGGAAATGATCCGGCAGTGGATCGAGTTTGCTCGCCGCCCTGAAGTGCAATCCCGATTGGTCTTCCTTTCGGATTACGACGTTCTCATGGCGGAACATCTGGTTCAGGGCGTGGACGTCTGGGTGAACACTCCGAGACGGCCTTGGGAAGCAAGCGGCACAAGCGGTATGAAGGTGCTAGTTAATGGTGGGCTGAATCTTTCGGAGCTCGACGGCTGGTGGGCGGAGGCGTATTCCCCTGAGGTAGGTTGGGCGATTGGAGATGGACGCGAACATGGCGATGACCCTTCCTGGGACGCAGCCGAAGCTGAAACTCTCTATGCGCTGCTCGAAAGAGAGGTGGTCCCAGAATTCTATGCTCGTGACGAGCATGGAATTTCACGCGGCTGGGTCGGCCGCATGCGCGAAAGTATGGCCCGCTTGACTCCGGCGTTTTCGGCCAATCGCGCAGTCCGACAATATACCGAAGAACACTATCTCTCGGCGGCGGCAGCTCTTCGCCAGCGCGGCGAAAACCGGGGTTCAGCGGGAGCCGATCTGGTGGCCTGGCAGGCCGAACTGGCGAAACACTGGCCGGCGCTGCGATTCGGCTCCGCGACCTTCGAGCAACAGGGTGATGAATGTCTATTTCACGTTCAGGTTTTTCTCGATGATATCGATCCCGATGCCGTGAGTGTCGAACTCTACGCGGATGCGCAGAAAGACGCAATCACGCACGCTATGAATCGCGGCGAACGGCTGGCCGAAGCAACAAACGCCTTCACCTATAGTGCTTCTGTTCCGGCGAGCCGCCCGGTTGCTGACTACACGCCGCGCCTCGTTCCGCAGCACGCAGGAGCGTCGGTACCGCTTGAGGCTCCTTTCATTCTGTGGCACGAAGCACCGTCCTGGCGATGAACATTGAGATTCACCGGGAACCGTTGGCAGGACATTGCATTCGATGATTGCAACGATCGATCCGACCACGAGAGCGGAGCCGGCCTTGCTCCCGCAGACCTAAAACTGGAGGGACCACGGTGCCCGACGAACCTCGACCGCCCGATGAGCAACAAGCGCTGGAACTCATCCCTGATTTTCCATATGAGAGCCGGCACGAGTTTGTAACAAGACTGGCGTACAAGCTTTGGACACAAAGGGGGCGCCCTTTTGGTTCACCGGACGTCGACTGGTTCGCAGCAGAACAAGCCGTGTACGCTTCGTTAGTAGCGTCGGGGATGATTACCCCATCCGCGGATGACTCGCAGAACATCGGAGAAAAGATTTACCGCCGGACGCAAAATAGCTAGAGGGTGTACCGTGATTGAAACGGAATCCGCCGAAGAAAAACAAATACGAGAAGCGATCAATGCGCACTGGCGTGCGTCGGCAGCCGGCGACGCAAACGCGGAACACGATATTTACGATGACAATGCCATTTGCGACTATCCCCAGTCGAGCGAGCG
>Ga0302326_10025947_pt1 | contig 11866 bp, 10 predicted proteins | sample Palsa_T0_3_FD_202264 | JGI IMG/M metagenome (GOLD analysis project Ga0302326, IMG submission 202264) | Peat permafrost microbial communities from Stordalen Mire near Abisko, Sweden - Palsa_T0_3 | ecosystem: Environmental > Terrestrial > Soil > Palsa > Peat permafrost | place: Sweden: Abisko... | reverse complement strand
TGAACTTCTTCGACAATGCCTGGGAATATCATCAAGGCCTCAGCGAGGAACGGCTGGGTCGTGCGCTCAAGGGCAAGCGGGACCGCGCTGTCGTGATGACGAAGGTCTGTACGCATGGGCGTGACAAAAAGGTCGCCATGCGCCAGCTCGAAGAATCGTTGACTCGCTTGCAGACCGATCATGTCGATGTCTGGCAGATACACGAGGTGATCTACGAGAACGATCCGGACCTAATCTTTGCCCCGGGTGGCGCGGCGGAAGCTCTGCTCACCGCCAAGCAGCAGGGAAAAGTGCGGTTTGTCGGGTTCACGGGGCATAAAGATCCTTCCATTCATTTGAAGATGCTTTCCCACAACTTCCCGTTCGACACGGTGCAGATGCCCCTCAATTGCCTGGACGCGACGTTTCGTAGTTTCGAGACCAACGTGCTGCCAGAGGTGAACCGGCGCGGCATCGCGGCCTTGGGTATGAAAAGCCTGGGGGGAAGCGGCGAGCTTGTGCGTGAGGGCGCCGTTATTGTCACAATCGGCCTGCGCTATGCCATGAGCCTTCCGGTTGCAGTGACCATAAGCGGCATCGATTCCCTGAGCGTGCTGCACCAGAATCTCGAGGTGGCGCGCGGCTTTCAACCGTTCAGTGCGGCCGAAATGCAAACCATCCGCGACGCAAGCCGATTTGACGCCTCGGATGGTCACATGGAGCTGTTCAAGACAACCAAGAAATACGACGGTGACCTGGGACGTGAGATGCACGGGTTCCCATCGAGCGCGGAACTTCCCGTGTGAGCCTACCTGTCTTGAAAACGAAAGGCGAGGCTCTGTAAGTCGCTTGAGCCACGCCGCCTTGATTGCATTTCGCGGTCGCGCATAATCGAATATAAGGCCTTATGGCCTTTATTTCCCGATCCGTTTAGCATATAATTTGAGAGGGGGAGTAAGCTATGGCCTCACTGGATGTTCCCGAAGTGCTGATCGTGCTGGGAGTGCTTGCCGCGTTGGCATGGGCGGCCTACAATTGGACACATCGCCGGGACGCGCGACGGTAGGCAGGCAGCCGCTCAAAGCTGGCCTTTGTAGTTCTCTAAAACCGTACGGACGAGCTGGCTGCGCGTGCGCACCCCGGTCTTCGCGAATAGCTGCTGCAGCGTCGCTTTCACGGAGCTCTCGGATACCTGCAACTGATCGGCGATTTCCTTGTTGGCGAGACCCTCGAAGACATGCTGCAGCACCTGGCGCTCCCGCTCCGTGAGCTTCTTGCGGCGATATTCCGCCTGAGGCGCTGTCGCTCCCACTAACACCGAGCGCAAGTAACCCGGCTCGAAATACTCTTTGCCGCCGCTCACATCGCGGATGCTTTGAGCCAGCGCCGCCAGAGAACAGTGCTTCTGAAGAACGCCGGCGATCCCCAGCCGGATCATCTCCGCCGCTTCCAATTCGGTCACCCCCGCGGTGACTACCAGGACCCGGCCGCGGAATCCCGCGTTCTTGGCTTGGCTCAGAAAATCCGTGCCCTTGCCGTCGCCGAGATCGTAGTCGAGCAGCACCACGTCCACCGAAGTCTTCGCTACGATCCGCAGGGCTTCGTCCGCGGACGCGCAATGTCCCGCGATTTCGAAATCCGACTCCGCCTCCAGCAGCCGCGCGACACTTTCGCGAAACAGGGTGTGGTCGTCGACCATCAGAATGCGAATGCGGCTATTGGTGTCCATTCGCTTCACGCCTCCGCGAGCGGTGCCAGCACCACCGCAAAGCAGCAGCCCGTCGTCCGCGCTTCGTAACGCAGCTCGCCGCGGCAGCTGCGCACAATCGCGCGCGATACATAGAGGCCCAGGCCGGTTCCGTCGGCGCCCTGTTGGAACGGCCGGAATAACTGTTGCGGCGAACGTATCCCCACGCCGGTGTCCGCAAAGCGGATGACCACGGAGGCCTCCTCCGCGGCGGCCGCTATAGTCAGCTCCTTGCGCTCGCAGGGTTGCATGGCCCGCTGGCTGTTGCGCGCCAGGTTCAGGAATACTTGCAGCAAGCCGTAGGAGTCCGCCCAGACCAACGGCAGATCCTCCTCGATTTGCCATTTCACGGTCATCTCCGACTCCTTGAACGACGGCTCGATCAACACACGCAGCTCGTCAAGCACCGCGCCCACGTCCACCGCGATGGCGTGTTCCTCCGGCGCAGCTTGCAACTCCAGTGCGGCGATCTTTTCCAAACCTTGGATCAGCGTTTGTAGCGCTTCAAAATCCTGGTTCTGTGCCAGGCCCTCCACGCGCGCCAGGTTCCGTCCCACGGCCGAAACGGCGCCGCAGAGATTGCGAATCTCGTGCGACATCGCGCCCATGAGAATCCGGGTGTTCTTCAAGAGATGATTCAGGCTGAGGTCTTCGCGGTCGCGCAGATCTTCGGAAAGGTCCACGATGATGGCCGCTAACTTGGGACCGGAGAGGGTCTTGTAGGTCGAGAACCAGATAGCGGCCAGAAACACTTCGCCGTTGCGCCGCTGTCCCCTGCACTGCATGGTGGTTCGGAACGACTGCGCCCGGTTGCTCTGCGCTACCGATTCGAGCGCCGGCAAATAGCTGCGGATGGCCTCTCCGGCCAGCGGACCGCCGCCCAAAGCGAGCAGTTGTTGGGCGGCCTGGTTGGCCAAACCGATAGAACCGAAGGAATCCACCGTAACGATGGCTGCCGGACTGCTCTCGATCAAAATCTGGATCTGTTGTTCGGCGTCTTCGCGGTGCTTGATGTGCTCGCTCAATTCCCGCACATGCTCGAGAGCCAGTTGGCGCTTCTGCACCAGCTCCGAGACGAACAGGCCCGTGCCAATGAACGCGGTGCTCATCATGGCCATGCGCGTAGCGGCATCGGTCGATGGAAAGGAGCTGAACAACTCGCCGAGGATCGCGCAGAAGATTCCGAGCGCGGCGATTTGCGGCCGGGTGAGGAAGCCGCCCGCCAGCATGATGGGAAACAGGTACAGGAAGTTCAGCGAAAAGTTGGGCTTGGTCGCCCAGTCCACCACCGCGATGACTCCGATGAGCGCCCCGGCCGCCGTGAGAGCCCGCACGCGGTTCGGCGGAGAGTATAAGAACGAAACGTCCGGCATACCGACAAAACGGCTGGATCTGCATCTATTATCGGCTATCCGGGGAACTGCGCCGCCGATCGCAACGTCGAATCACGCTGAAGGAGCTTCCAAGTGCGCTTCAACATTGCGGCGTTATTTTGTGTTCTCTCTACAGCCGGCATCGCCGCCGATCCGGCGCTCACGATCTACAACCAGCAATTTGCAGTAGTTCGGGAAACCATTCCGCTCGATCTAAAGCAGGGTGTCAACAAACTCGAATTCACCGGAACAACCGCCCAAGTGGAGCCCGAATCGGTGATGCTGCGCGCTCCGGGCGGGCGTGTACTGCAAATCCTGGAGCAAAATTATAGAGCCGACCCGGTATCGGTTGAGGCGCTGCTGCGACGCTATGAAGGCCAGACCATCTCATTCGAAGTCCGCAGCGGCGATCGCGTCGAGACTGTCACGGGCAAGATTGTGCGAGCCGGCGAGGCGCCGCAAGGGCAGCAGCCCTACGTCTCGCAAGCGATTATCGAAGTAGCCGGCAAGCTGCGCTTCGATCTTCCGGGCGTTCCCCTTTTTCCCGGGCTGAGCCCCGACGTGATTTTAAAGCCGACGCTCGATTGGACCCTATCGACAGACCGCGCCGGACGGGTGGACGCGGAGCTTGCTTACGTCTCCGGAGGCTTCGACTGGAGCGCGGATTACAACATCGTGCAGAGCGCCTCCAACTCGCTCGACATAATCGGCTGGGTGACCATGGAAAACCGCAGTGGCAAGGAGTTTGAGAACGCGCAGGTAAAACTCATGGCCGGCGATGTGAATAAAGTCAAACCGCGGGACTCGATGATGTTTGCGCGCATGGGCGGCGTGGCCGGAGGAATGATCGGCGGGGTTCCGGGCGGAGCTCCGGTGGTCGAGAAAACGTTCGACGAATATCACCTCTACACGCTGCAGCGGCAGGTCACGCTACACGACAAGGAATCCAAACAGGTGGAATTCGTGCGGGCAGCCGGCGTGAAATCGGAAATGCTCTACGTTTATGACGGCGCGAAAATCGAGACGAATCGCTATAACGGTTGGCAGCCGGAGATGATCCGTAACGATGCTTTCTACGGTACGCAGTCCAATCCGAAGGTTTGGGTGATGCGCGAGTTCGTGAATTCCGACGCCAATCACCTGGGCATCCCGCTGCCGAAAGGCAAAGTGCGCTTCTACCGCCGCGACACGGACGGACGTCTGGAGTTCACCGGTGAAGACACCATCGATCACACGCCCAAAGACGAGAAAATTCGGGTATTCACCGGCGCGGCATTCGACTTGACCGGCGAGCGAAAGCGCACTATCTTCCACAATGACATGGGCCGGCAAATGATGGACGAAGCCTTCGAAATCAAATTGTGCAATCACAAGAAGGAGCCGGCCGAAGTGAAAGTGGTCGAGCACCTTTATCGCTGGAGCACCTGGGAGATTCCTACCAGCTCCATGCCTTACACCAAGACCGACGCGCAGACCATTGAATTCCACGTACAGATGCAACCGGACGCAGAAAAAACGATCACCTACGCGGCACACTATACCTGGTAATTACGCCGCTGCCACCGCGGCCTGCGTCTTCGGCTGAGCGCGCGCAGCCAGCCACAGCCATACCAGCGAGACGAATTGGAACCCTACCACCGAGACGAGCACGCGCGGGTCGCGCACCCCGCCGAACCACGCTCCGGTTGCCAGCACGGCTATGCCGATCGCGGTCAGCCGCGCCGCTTCCGCGATCAGGAACCCACGCCGGCTCTCCAGCACGCCACCGAGCGAAACCAGACTGCCCAGGATGAATGCGAAATATGCCACGTTCAGCGCGGTCCCCTGCTTGGGCAGCAGCGCCAGAAAGTGGCTGTTGGCCCCAATGAGCACAACGAACTGCACCAGCCCGTACACGCTTAGCGGTACACTGCGCGGCGGATCGAACTTCACGAAATCGACCCGCGGGTCATAGGGACGCTTCGGAAAACGCGCCGCTACATCCACCGGTCGCCATCCCGGAGGCGCAAACCATACCTTCACTTTGTCTGCCCAGGAGCCCGCATGCCATGCGTCCTGCGCCATTGCCCAATAGTAGTGCAGGTTAGCCCACACCGGATTCCAACTGTTTAACTGGCCGCGGATACCGTAGATACACGGCTCCTCGTCGAGCTCCTCCTGAAAGCTTCCGAAGATACGATCCCAGATCAGGAACACGCCGACATAGTTCTTGTCCAGGTAGATATCGTTTTGCGCGTGGTGCACGCGATGGTTGGAAGGCGTCTGTATCCAGCGGTCCAGGAATCCCATGCGGCCGATAACCTGAGTGTGCGGCCAGAACTGGTAAAAGAGCTGTATCACGCCGACCATCAGGTACACGAATAGCGGCACGCCGCATAGCGCCATAGGCAAGTAGAAGATCCAACTCAGGAACGCGCCTGTGCCGGTCTGGCGGAGCGCGGTGGTCAGGTTGAACTCTTCGCTTTGGTGATGCACCACGTGCGATGCCCAGAAAAGGCCCACCGTGTGGCCGAAGCGGTGGTTCCAGTAGTAGCACAGATCGTAAAAGACGAAGGCGAAGACCCATGTTCCCCAGTAAGTCGCCGGCAAATGCACGGGCGCCAAGTGCCGCAGCGCCCATTCGTAAAAGAAGATGCCGAGGAATCCGAAGAAGACGCGTATGCCAGTGCTGACCACGCCGCAGCTTAAGCTATTGATAGCGTCGGCCAGGTGATAGTAATGCGTGCGCTTGGCCCGGTCCACGATAAATTCAAGCGCGATGAGAGCCAGAAACACCGGCACTGCCAGCGCTACCGCTTTGCCGTAGGTGGTGTCCATAAAGCCCTCCCAAGATTTTACAGCATGGAGAGAGTGCTCGCCTATTCTATGTGTTATGGTACGGTCCAGCTACTTGCCTCGGGCGCATGCTTTGGGGCGGCGATGGTCAACCTGGCCGATTTGCCGCGGGGCCGGAGAATAGCTTGATCTTACCCGCCTCGTCGCGGAGCAGACACGTGCTCATATACTGCTGGCGCGACCTGGCGGCAGCCAGATCGTGATACACAAACGATCCCTTCACGAAAAAGTGACAGACCGCGGCGCGCCGCGACAACTGCATATTCCGGCGCGCCGAACCGCCGTGAATGAGATTGGCATGCCAGATCAATACATCGCCTTTCCTGGCGTGAAAGTATTTCGGTTCGAGGCCATGCTTCTCGATCAATCCGACGATGTAAGGTTCATACTTCGCCTGATATGAGGCATAGCCGTCCCTCTTGAAGTCGGATTCCGTTATCCCCACGTTGTTGCTGAACACATACGGCAGCCGGTGGCTCCCCGGATAGAACACCAGCGGGCCGCTGTCCGGGTGGATGTCTTCAAAAGCGATCCACGCCGCGCTCAGATATCCGAGCGGATAAGTTGTCATGTGAATCGAGTCCGAGTGCAAACCCTGCTGCGAGCCCTTGTGCGAAGTAATCGTTTGCAGGGGTTTGGGCTCCCGCTCCATCAACAGGCGGATCCAGTGCAACAGGCCGGGGTGCTTCAGAATCCGGCAGAATGCTCCGATCTTTTTGTGCGGGTTGAGCGAGCGCCCTGGGTAAGGATCGTCCGGCGAAGCAAGGTCCGGCGGAAGAGCGATCCTTCCGCTTGCGATGGCTTTCTCATACGCGTCCCACACCGCGTCTAAGACAGGATCGGCGATCAACGTACGGAGAATCATATAGCCGTTGGCGGCCCAGTAGCGGCACTGTCCGGCCTCTTCACCGTCGATTTCGCCTTGCCGCAGTTTAGCTTCGATTCGATCCAATGCGTCCGGCTGGTCGAGCCACGGGTACGGACCGGAGTAAGGAAAGTGTTCGGCGCGAAAAGACGGCAGCTTGGAGAGGTGAAGCGGTTGTTCCGCAAACAATCCGCGGCGAGCCATATCCCAACAGGATACACCCTGGCGATTCCGGGCTTGACACATGACCTAAGGATGTGGAATATATGGAATCACCATATATGGAGATGCCGAATGATCGGGAATGGAAGAAGGGCAGCGCGGAGTTGTTGATCCTGTCGTTGCTGGCAGATCAGCCCAGGCACGGCTACGACATCTGCAAGCTCATCGAGGCCCGCTCGGACGGTGCGCTGCGGTTTCACGTCACATCGCTCTACCCGCTGCTCTACCGCCTGGAGAAACACGGTTGGATTCAAGGGCGGTGGGTCGAGAAATCCGGGCAGCGAAGGCGTCGCTACTACCGCTTGACACCCCAGGGGCACAAGGCGCTGGCGCAGCAGCGGCAAAGCTGGCAGGAATTTGTCGGAGCGGTCGGAAGGATTACGGGAATCGAATATGCCTGAACGGCATGATTGGAACAACGAAATTAGACGGCGGTTGGCGGGTCTACACCTGGCCCCGGCGCGCGAGGCAGAAATCGTCGACGAGTGGACGCAGCACCTGGAGGAGTCCTACGAAGAGCTGCGGGCTGAAGGAGCGACGGATGACGAAGCCCGCCGCGCGGTGCTGGTCACATTAAGCATACCTGAGTTGGCCGGTGACCGCCGCGATTTCGCGCCGCCGGGAGCAGCCGGGTCCGGCAATATCGGCGCGGACTTGCTGCAAGACTTGCGATACGCAGCCCGCAATCTGCGCAAGAGCCCGGCATTCGCAGTGTTCGTCATCCTGACCCTGGCATTGGGCATCGGCGCCAATACGACCGTGTTCACGGTGATTAACACGGTCCTGCTCAATCCTCTGCCGATCAAAGGCGCGTCACAGTTAGTCGCCGTCGATACGTTGGCCACCGGTACGGCATTGCGCTCCGGACAACTGCTGCCGGTCTCGTATCTCAATCTCGAAGATCTTCGGGATAAGAACCAGGTGTTCACCAACCTGGCGGGCTATACGCCTCTTATGCCCTTGACGTTGACCACCGCGGCAGGTTCCGAGCGCATCTTCGCCGAACTCGTCACGGCGAATTATTTCGAGACGCTCGGTCTTCGGCCGGTGATGGGACGCTTCTTTGTTCCGGAGGAGGATCGCACGCCGGGTGCGCACGCTGTCATAGTGATCGGCTACGGCGCCTGGCAACAGCGGCTTGGCGGCGCTGCCGACGTGATCGGCTGCACCATGCGGATCAACGGCTTGGTATTTACCATTGCCGGTGTCGCGCCCGAAGGCTTCAAAGGCGTCAACGCCATTTTCGGTCCGGATATATGGGTTCCCGCGATGATGGCGGAGCAGCTTCTGCCGGCCCAGTTGCGCAACGCGCTGCGCGAACGGGGCGAGGTGTTTTTCCATGGAGCCGCCCGCTTAAAGCCCGGGGTGTCGATGAGGCTGGCCGAGGCCAATCTGAAGACTATCGCAGCCGGCTTGGAAAAGGAATATCCGGATGCAAACCGGGGCCACACCATCGCACTGCGTTCTCTCGCGGAGGCGGCGCAGGGAGATACGCGCCAAAGCGCATTGTTTGGCGGTATCGTGCTGATGGCTATTGTCGGTCTGGTGCTGCTGATCGCTTGTTCGAACGTAGCAAACCTGCTGCTGGCGAGAGCCGCGGGGCGGCGGCAGGAGATCGCGGTGCGCCTGGCGTTGGGAGCGGGCCGCGGCCGCCTGATCCGGCAGTTGCTGACAGAGAGCAGCCTGCTCGGAGTTCTGAGCGGCGCTGTGGGGTTGATCCTGGCTGACGCGGGCTGCCGGCTTCTTTGGTCCGCACGCCCGGTGGAAGTTGCGCAGAACTTCGTGGATCTGAAGATGGATGCTCATGTCTTTGTATTTGCATTGGTGGTTTCGTTGATTACGGGGCTGCTGTTCGGATTGGTTCCCGCGCTACAGTCTTCCCGCGCTGAAGTGGTCGAGGCGCTTAAGGAGGAAACCCGCACTGCCGGCCGGAGCCGCCGCCGCATCACCTTCGCCAACGCGCTTTTGGTCGGGCAAGTGGCTCTGTCGCTGGTGTCGCTGATCACCGCCGCGCTATTCTTTCGCAGCATCCAGCGCGCATATATGATCGATCCCGGTTTTCAGACCGACCGGCTCGCGATCTTCATGATGAACCCTGGCCAGGCCGGATACGGCCGGGCGCGCACCGAGCAATTCTATCGCGACGTGCGAACACAGGTGTCGGCAATGCCCGGCATCGCGTCTGTATCATGGTCGTCCAACCTGCCTCTTTGGGCGAGACTGTCGCGGGGCATTCTGATCGAAGGTCAAACGCCGCAGCGGCAATCCGACACGGTCACCGCGGTGGTGGATACCATAGACCTGAGCTATTTCGAGACGACGGGCATTGCACTCACACGTGGGCGCGATTTCACGGACATGGACCGCGATGGATCGCTTCCGGCCGCCATCGTAAATGAGACCATGGCCGCGAAATATTGGCCGAATCAGGATCCACTGGGAAAACGCTTTCGGTTCTCCGGCGACAAGTTCCTGCGCCAGATTGTAGGCGTGGTTAAGACGGCCAACTATCAGTCACTCAATGAAGCGCCGCAGCCGGCCGTGTATCTTCCACTGAGGCAGAATTTCTCGGATAGCATGATCCTGCACGTGCGGACGGAACGGGACCCGGCTGGAGTTCTCACGGCGGTGCAGCGCGAAGTCCGCGCCATCGATTCCCATCTGGATGTTACCGACGTTCGCACGGGGCGGAAGATTATCGACCAGGCGCTCTTTTCCGCGAGGATCGGCGTCGGCCTGCTTGGCGTCTTCGGACTGTTGGCGCTGGGACTCGCATCGGTCGGCTTGTACGGTATTCTGGCTTACTCCGTGAATCAGAGGCGGCACGAGATCGGTGTCCGGATGTCGTTGGGCGCGGATCAATCGCGCGTGCTCTGGATGGTCCTGCGCCAGGGCATGATGCTGGTGGTTACTGGAATCATCGTGGGGCTTGTAGTATCTTTCCTCATCGACCGGGCACTATCGAAGCTGCTCTATGGCGTGAGCGCAACAGATCCCGTGAGCCTTGCCGGCGCCTCTCTAACCCTCCTGACTGTCGCGGCCTTGGCCTGTTACCTGCCGGCCCGGGGTGCCAGCCGAGTGGATCCGTTGGTTGCCTTACGAGAGGGCTGAATGAATGCGGTGGTAGGCACGGGCAGATTCGAACTGCCGACCTGTCGCTTAGGAGGCGACCGCTCTATCCATCTGAGCTACGTGCCCGCGATTCCACTCCATTATATCGTTGCGTGGTAGCGCCGCAGTCCTTTGCGGCCGATGTCGGTGCGATAGTGCATGCCGTCGAAGTGAATCAGGCGGGAGGCCGTGTAGGCTCGATCGATGGCGGCCGCCAGATTAGCACCGGTGGCTGTCACGCCCAGCACACGTCCTCCCGCCGTTTCGAGTCCAGACGGGCTTTGCCGCGTGCCGGCGTGGAACACGGTCGCTCCGGTAGCTTCGGCGGCCTCGATCCCCACAATCGCTTTTCCGGCCGCGAACGCCCCCGGATAGCCGCCCGAAGCCAATACGACACAGACTGAGGGACCAGGCGTCCATTCCATTTGGACGCTCGGCATTGCTCCCCGCGCCGCCGCTAGCAGCAGCGGTGCGAGATCGCTTTGCATCCGACACAGGATCGGCTGAGTCTCAGGATCGCCCAGGCGGACGTTAAATTCTAGAACTTTGGGCCCCATCGGGGTCATCATAATTCCGGCGTAAAGGAAGCCGGTGAAGCCGGTCGCCTCGATCGTAGGACGGATGATGAGATCCAGAATCGCCCGGTTTTGCTCGGCGGTGAGAATGCTCGAGTCGCAGTAAGCACCCATTCCACCGGTGTTGGGGCCGGCGTCATCGTCGAACGCGGTCTTGTGATCCTGGGTGGGCTCCAACGGAATCACGTTGTAGCCATCGCTCAATACGATATAGCTAACTTCCTCGCCGGTCAGGAACTCTTCGATGACGAAGGGCGGTTTCAGCGACGTCAGCGCCAGCTCCGCCATAGCTCGATCTTCGGCGACGACGACTCCTTTGCCGGCAGCGAGTCCATCGGCCTTGATTACCAAGGGGTAGGGGAAGCGATCCAACGCCGCGCGCGCCTCGGCGGCATTCTGCGCGGTTAGAAACGCGGCGGTAGGGATCTTACTTTGCTGCAAAAAGTTCTTTGCAAATACTTTGCTGCCTTCCAGGCGCGCGGCTTCCGCGCTTGGGCCAAAAATCAGACGGCGTCGTTGGTGAAAGGCATCGACGACACCGGCAACCAGCGGAGCCTCAGGGCCTACGACCGTCAGGTCGGCGTCCACGGACTCCGCGATGGACAGGTAGGCGCCTGGCGATCCGTCTCCCGCCGGCAGACAGGTCGCGATCCGAGCAATCCCCGGGTTGCCGGGCGACGCGAAGACCTGCTTTACTTCGGGACTACGCGCCAGTCGCCATGCCAACGCGTGCTCGCGCCCGCCGCCGCCGATAATCAGTACTTTCATAGCCGCTACAATAATATCAATGCAAGAGACATATGACGTGGTGGTGGTCGGAGCGGGGCATGCGGGGTGCGAGGCTGCCCGCGCCTGCGCCCGCATGGGACTGAAGACCGCCATGGTCACTATGAATCTCGACCTGATTGCCCAGATGTCGTGCAATCCGGCCATTGGCGGCATTGCCAAGGGTCACCTCGTGCGCGAGATCGATGCGCTCGGAGGAGTAATGGGCGAAGTCGCCGACGCCGTGGGAATACAGTTCCGGCTGCTGAATACCAGTCGGGGACCAGCCGTCTGGTCGCCACGCGCGCAATGCGATAAAAAGATGTACCGGGTGCGTATGCGCGAGGTTCTCGAACGGGAGCCTAATCTGCGCATCAAGCAGGCGGAAGTTGCG
>Ga0302326_10025946_pt1 | contig 11867 bp, 8 predicted proteins | sample Palsa_T0_3_FD_202264 | JGI IMG/M metagenome (GOLD analysis project Ga0302326, IMG submission 202264) | Peat permafrost microbial communities from Stordalen Mire near Abisko, Sweden - Palsa_T0_3 | ecosystem: Environmental > Terrestrial > Soil > Palsa > Peat permafrost | place: Sweden: Abisko... | reverse complement strand
ATCTCCGCTGAGGCAACGATTCTGACCGGGCCGAGCGTAAGATCTGAGAACACGATTCAGCAGCCGGATACGGTGTCTCCAAAACCGGCTAAGGTTTCAGGGAATGGCCAGGAACTTATTGCTTATTTACCTGCCGGGAGCGTGCAGGCGATCCGAGCGCAGATCGGCTGATTGCCTGGTGTACGGGAAAGTGGTGAGGATTACGCTGTCGCCGGGGTTATCGCTGACATAGCTTGCGCGATAGCAATTCTCGAAGGAGAAACGATGGGGTTGATGAAACAGATCCGCGAATACCGCGTCGAAAAGGGATCGGTAGCGATCTGGTGGCTCGGGCAGAACGGCTTTATTTTCAAGTCTCCTGAAGGAACTCTTGCGAGCGTTGATCTTTACCTGACAGATAGCTGTGCCACCTTAAGAACAGATATTGATCTCCACCGAGCCGTTCCGATCCTGATCACGCCCGAAGAGTTAGAGGTCGATATTTTCACCTGTACCCACAATCACCAGGACCACACCGATCCTTACACTATTCGTGCACTGCATCATAAGGACACAACGCACTTCGTGGGCCCGATTCCCACCTGCGAGGTGTATGCCGCGGAGGGAATAGAGCAAAGTCGAATTGTGCGAGCCTGGCCGAAAAGCGAATACGAGGAATGCGACTTCCGCACGATCGGCACCTTCGCGTTGCCTACCGACGATACCGATCTTAACCACATGGGATTTATATTTCAGTTCGGCCATGGCCCCAAGATCTACATTACGGGCGATACCGATTTTCACGAATTGCTCGGTGCGGCGGGCAAACATGAGCCAGACATGATGATCACGTGCATCAATGGCGGTTTCAACAATCTCTCGCACTGGGAGGCCGCTCAAGTGGTTGGTATGGTGAAGCCGAAAGTCGCTGTACCCTGCCACTACGACATGTTCGCTGATAACCGTGTTGATCCACAACAGTTCCGGGCTCAACTTGCCATTCAAGGCGTTTCGGCGAAGTATCAAGAACTAGAGCACGGCAAGCCATTCATCTTCTCGCGTTAAATCCGAGAGGGACGACAATGGACAAACCTGGGATCGAAAAAGTGTTCGTTGCTCTCGATGCTTTTCGCATTGAGCTGCCGTCCTGGGGCTTCGCGAACACTGGCACTCGATTTGGAAAATTCATCCAACCTGCGGCTGCGACTAGTACCGAAGAGAAATTCAGCGACGCTGGACTGGTCCATCAGATCACGGGCTTTTGTCCCACCACAGCGCTCCATGTTCAGTGGGACTTTCCCGATGGAATTCATAGTTCGGACGAGATCAGGAAATTCGGCGATCGCTACGGCATTCAGCCGGGTTCGATTAATCCCAACCTTTTCCAGGACCAGCAATACAAGTATGGATCGTTCGGCAACCCCGACCAGGAAGTTCGCCAGCACGCCCTGCAACACACCAAGCACAGTATTGAGATCGCCAAGCGACTGCATAGCCGCGATCTCTCCCTATGGTTCGCCGATGGATCGAACTACCCCGGCACTGCTGATATCGTGCAGCGCAAGCAGTGGTTCATCGAATGTCTCAAAGCCGTCCACGACGACTTGGCACCCGATCAACGAATGCTAGTCGAATACAAGCCATTTGAGCCTGCCTTTTATCACACTGATATTGCAGATTGGGGCATGGCTTTACTTCTGGCCCGCGCCTCAGGCCCGCAGTCCAAAGTCCTGGTTGATACGGGACACCATTATGCGGCGCAGAACATCGAACAGATTGTTGCCTGGCTTCTATCCGAGGACATGCTTGGCGGCTTTCACTTTAACGATCGCCGCTACGCCGACGACGATTTGACGATGGGCTCGATTGATCCCTATCAGGTGTTTCGGATTTTTCTCGAGATCCAATATTTTGAATGGAGATCAGGCAATCGTGCCGATATCGCATACATGGTCGATCAGAGCCACAATCTCAAAGGCAAAATCGAAGCGATGATTCAAACCGTCACAATGGCCCAGCAATTTTTTACAAAAGCTGCCTTGGTGGATGGCGGAAAACTCGCGGCGGCCCAGAAAAGTTGCGATCTCGTGCGTGCCGAGTCTTTGTTGCAGGACGCATTCGCAACCGACGTGCGGCCGGCTATAAAAGAGTGGAGAAACTCAAAGGGCTTGCCTGCGGACCCGATGGAGGCATTCCGCCAAAGCGGTTATCTTGAGCGGATCACCAAAGAGCGTGCCGACCGCAACTCCCGAACCTCGTCTTCTTATGCCTGATCCTTCCCACACGAGGCCCTTCCTTGCCTTTGATTTCGGAGCGGAGAGTGGACGGGCCGTGCTTGCTTATTTGCAATCGGGAATTCTTACGATCAAAGAGATCCGTCGCTTTCCGAACGAGCCTGTCGAGTACGGCGGAGCGCTTCACTGGGATGTAGCTCGACTATGGTTCGAGGTCAGAAAGACTTTGGCAGCTCTCGAGGAAATTCTCTTAGCAAGCATCGGCGTCGACGCATGGGGCGTCGACTATGCCCTGCTCGCAGAACGTGGTGAGCTGCTCCAGAACCCCTATCATTATCGTGATCGGCGGACCGAAGGCGTAATGGAGGAAATCTTCCGAAGTGTTTCCAGAGAGGAAATTTACCGGACGACTGGGATTCAATTCCTGCAGATCAACACTCTGGTTCAACTTGTGGCTCAGCAGCGAGACTGCCCGAGGATTCTCGCTGCCGCGCAAAACCTGATAACAATCCCAGATTTGTTTAATTACTGGCTGACTGGAAATTCAGTCTGCGAATACACCAACGCAACCACGACCCAACTGGTGGATCCGCTGAAGCGCACTTGGGCGACCGGTCTGATGGAGCGGTTAAGCCTTCCGTCCACCTTGCCGGCTCCGATTGTGGAGCCGGGTTCTATCATCGGCACTCTCTTACCCCATATTGTGCGCGGTCCTTCGTTTGCCGGCATCCCAATCATCGCTCCCGCATGCCACGATACAGGCTCTGCCGTGGCCGCAATCACGGCTCGCGACGGAACAGCATTCCTAAGTTCCGGAACGTGGTCGCTTTTAGGTGTCGAGCTGCCTAGTCCGATCATCAGCCCCGACTCCCTGAAATTGAACTTCACCAACGAAGGCGGTGTAGACGGAACCACTCGACTGCTAAAGAATGTGACGGGTCTTTGGGTACTTCAGGGTTGCCGTCAGTCCTGGGCAGTTCGGGGACAATTTTATGACTATGACGAACTAATGAATCTGGCAGCGCAAGAGGCTCCATTCCGCCATCTAATCGATCCCGATGATGATTCGTTCTTTCAACCGCCAGACATGCTGACTGCGATCGACGATTTCTGCACCAGAACTCATCAACCATCGCCTCGGGAACCAAAAACATACGTGCGAACTGTTCTCGATAGCCTCGCTCTGAACTATCGGCTAGTTCTGCGAGATCTTGAGCGGGTGACTGGGAAGCACATCGAGCAGATTCGGGTCATCGGTGGCGGATCGAAGAATCGTCTGCTGAACCAAATGACGGCGGATGCCACTGGCAAGAGAGTTTTGGCTGGCCCAGCCGAGGCTACGGCGCTCGGCAATGTGGCCATGCAGGTTCTGGCCACCGGGGGCGCAGCTTCTCTCGGCGAAGTACGCGCGATGGTGGATCGCTCGTTCCACACCGAAGTCTTCGAGCCTCTCGAAAGCGCTCACTGGGATCGCCACGCGGAACGATTCGAACAATATTGCGAGAGCATCTATGCCTGACATCAAACAGACCGTTCACCTGAAGGACTTATGGAACAACTCGGAAGCGCAGGCGATTGAGGAAGACCAATTGGCGCTTCTGCGCTATCGATCGAACTTGCTGGGCGCCGATCTGTGCATCACTAACTTCGGAGGCGGGAACACAAGCTCCAAGATAGAGCTGCCGGAAACATTTACGGGAAAGCTGGTTCGTGTGCTAGCCGTCAAAGGCAGTGGCGGAGATCTTGGCTCGATCAGGGAGTCCGGATTTGCTCTCCTTAGCCTGGATCGCCTCGAACAACTCAAGCAAATGTATCGCGGCGAGCAATACGAAGATGAGATGGTGCGCTACTATCCATTGGCAGCTTTTGGCGAGAATCGGGTGGCGGCGTCGATCGACACTCCGTTGCACGCGTTGCTTCCGTTCCTGCACGTTGATCATCTGCACCCCGACTGGGCCATCGCCCTCGCCGCTAGCGCAAACGGCAAGAGAAAACTGGAAGAGTTCAACCGCGAATTTTCTCGCAAGCTCATCTGGCTGCCGTGGCAGCGCCCCGGCTTCGAACTGGCGCTCATGATTGAGCGTGCTGTTAAAGATAACCTGGAAGCGGAAGGCCTCCTTCTCGGGGGCCACGGCCTGTTCACCTGGGGAATGAGTCAGCGTGAATGCTATCTGAACAGCATCCATACCATCGATCAGATGGGAGAATTTATCCTAAAGCACCAAACGACGCGAACTATTCTTTTCGGCGGAACAGTAAATACGCCCCGCGACGATCGCGAAAACATAGCAATCGAAATCCTGCCTGCGCTGCGGGGAGCCTTGTCATCGAACCGCCGCGTCGTGGCCCATTACACGGACGACGCAGATGCTTTGACTTTCGCGGGTTCGAAGTGGGCGAAGGAACTTAGCTCTCTCGGCACTAGCTGTCCTGATCATTTCTTGAGGACCCGAGTCTGTCCGATGTTTCTTGACTGGGATCCGGCCACTGACGACATCATTGCTCTAAAGACTCGCGTCCGGAGTGAGGTCGTTACCTATCGAGCCGCCTACAAGAAGTATTACGACGATTGGGCGACGAGTGATTCACCAAAACTGCGCGATTCCAATCCTTCCGTCGTCGTCGTTCCCGGCTTGGGTCTGTTCGGCTTTGGCAAGAACAAGAAGGAAGCGCGCATCACCACCGAGTTTTTCATCAACGCCATTCACGTCATGGCCGGGGCGAACGCGCTGGAAGACGGCGAAGCCTCGCATCCCTTGCCGCAGGCTCGAAACTCTGCGCACTCCGGGCAGTTTACTCATTTTCATAATTACGTAGCGCTTCCAAGATCGGAGGCATTCCGCATCGAGTACTGGGCTTTGGAAGAAGCCAAGCTCCAGCGCATGCCAGTTGAGGCGGAATTCAGCCGCAAGGTCGCCATCGTTATTGGCGGAGCCAGCGGAATTGGCCGCGAAGTGGTTTTGTCCCTAGCGCGAAAAGGAGCGCACGTCATTGTTGCCGATTTCGATCAGTCCGGTGCGTGCAAAGTAGCCGATGAAGCAGGGGCGATTGCCTCCCATGAATTTGTCGGGCACACCTTCGTTGACCTGAGTTCTTCAGCATCTCTGATGGAAGCAGTCAAGTTCACCATTTCGCGCTTCGGCGGCATCGACGTGCTCGTCAATACGGCGGCAATCTTTCCCGTGCCTGCCGCCGATGGCGAGCTCACCGATGAGCAATGGGCCAACACCTTCCTGATCAATACAACGGGTAGCTACCTGCTTGCCCGGCAGTCCGACTGGGTGTTTAAGGAGCAGGCCCTCGATGCGACCATGGTTCTGACGAGTTCAGCCAACGCTGTTGTTCCGAAAAAAGGCAGCGAGGCGTATGACACGAGCAAAGCGGCGGTCAGCCACCTCGTTCGAGAGCTCGCGATCAAGCTCAGTCCCCGCGTTCGTGTAAACGGAATCGCGCCCGCAACCGTGGTTGAAGGGTCGACAATGTTCTCCCGGGACCGGATAATCTTTGGGCTGCAGAAGTACGGTATCGAGTATTCCGAATCCGAAACAACGGAGCAGTTGCGCGGCAAGCTTGCTGATTTCTATGCACAGCGTACGCTGACGAAGCGTCCCATTCTCCCACAGGACTGCGCGGCCGCGATTCTTTGGCTCGTCGGCGATCAGAGTAGCAAGACAACTGGCCACGTCATTCCTGTCGACGGCGGTCTATGCGATGCTTTTTTACGTTAGGGAGCACCTGTGCAGCGCGCCTATTTTACGTGCAAGTCGGAGCGGACGAACTACAAAGCACGGCGTCGCTAAGTTTGGCCCAAGATGCACGCTGCCCTGCGTGAAACCGGATGTGGAAGAAGTCTTCCATTTGTCAGATTGAGGAGTAAATGATTTCGAATCCGGCGCTGGGAGTGTTCTTTCATTGGTTGGGCGGTCTTGCCTCCGCCAGCTTTTAAGTTCCTTATCGGGGTGTGAAAAACTGGGCCTGGGAAACCTATTGGCTGGTGGGTGGCTTTTTCAGTTGGATTTTTGCGCCGTGGATTTTGGCGCTAACCATGACAAAGGATCTCATCCCCGTGCTACGCCAGGCTCCGGCTGGCGCTCTCTTATGGACGTGCACTTTCGGAGCGCTCTGGGGATTGGGTGGCCTCACCTTCGGGTTGACCATGCGCTACTTAGGAATGTCGCTCGGTATGGCGGTTGCTCTCGGGTACACCGCCGCATTCGGCACTTTAATGCCTCCTATTTTCCGCGGTGTGTTTGTTGGCCAAGTGCTTGGCACTCGATCGGGCCTGATCGTTCTCGGTGGAGTTGCCATTTGTCTGCTCGGCATCGCTCTTGCGGGAGCCGCCGGTCTCTCCAAAGAGCGCGAAATGTCAGAGGTGCAAAAACGCGCTGCGATAAAGGAGTTCAATTTGAAGAAGGGTTTGCTCGTTGCAACTTTCTCCGGCGTGATGAGCGCCTGCTTCGCTTACGGACTCGCTTCTGGCGATCCCATCAAAGCCATCACTTTGCAGCACGGCACCCCTATCCTCTGGCAAGGATTGCCCGTACTGATCGTAGTGCTTGCTGGCGGCTTTACGACCAACTTTATTTGGTGCGTCATCCTGAACATCCGCAACCGAACCGGTTACCAGTACTTCGAATCGGAGATTCGAGCGAGATTGCCAAGGCGAAACGCAGAGCAGATTCTCGAACCCGTTACTGACGCTCCGGCGGAGGAAATGGCCGTCGCTGTCGCCGTCGCTCAAGAGATGCCGCGCAGGGCTCCCATGTTTTCAAATTACCTGTTCTCCGCGATCGCGGGCACTACCTGGTACATGCAATTCTTCTTCTACACTATGGGAGAAACGCAGATGGGCGGGTACAAGTTCTCCAGTTGGACTTTGCACATGGCCAGCATCATCATTTTCAGCACTTTTTGGGGAATCGCGCTCCTCGAGTGGAAAGGAACGGGTCGACGTACCAAACTGCTGCTCGCGTTCAGTCTGCTGGTTCTGGTGACTTCGACTGTTGTAGTGGGGTATGGGAATTACGTGGGCGGCCAACCGCGCTGACTTTTCTTCGGGAATTACTCTCTCGATCTTGGATGGATTCCAATGAATTTCTCCGCTCTCGATTCGATTGACTGGAACATCCTGAAGGCACTGCAAGACAATGCCCGTATCGCGAACGTGGATCTCGCCGAGAAAGTGAATTTGTCGCCGTCCCCATGTCTAGCTCGAGTAAAAGCGCTAGAGCGGGGCGGTTTCATAAGCCGTTACGTCACGCTCCTGGATCCTGGCGCGGTTGGGCTCGGGGTCAGCGTGTTTGTTCAGGTCCGACTTGAAAAACAAGTGGAGTCCAGCCTTAATGTATTCGAAAAAGCCGTCGCGGGGCGCCCTGAAGTTATGGAGTGCTACCTGATGACGGGAGCCTCAGACTATCTGCTCCGGGTCGTCGTCTCTGATCTGCACGAATTCCAGTCTTTTGTCACCCATCTGTCCAAGATTCCAGGAGTGGGGAATATTCAATCGAGTGTCGCGCTGAAACAAGTGAAGTACAAAACCGCGCTTCCTCTTCCGAGTGACAGCTTCAACGGCCGCCGCCGGTCGTAACGGTGGGTGTGGTCAGTACAGCATTGTGTGCTTCTAACACCACTGTTTTTGGCATAAATCCTGGTTTGTCTCCACGAACTCAGCAAAACACGCAATTCTCTGCTTCAACGCTCAACCTACAGTTGAGATTGAAATCGACCTTTAGGGGAAATGCCGGATGACCTCGTCCATCTCTGTTGCCGCCAACCAACTCGCATCCGACAACGATCCTGTGGAGACACAGGAGTGGATTGATGCCTTCGACGACGTCTTTTACCTGAGTGGCCCAGAACGGTGCAACGAAATTCTCGGCAAATTGGCAGAGCACGCGCGGCGCCGGCAGATAAAGGTCCAGCCGCCGTTAAACACGCCCTACTGCAACACGATCGCTCGCGCAGACGAACCCGCCTATCCTGGCGACTTGGACCTTGAGCGGAAAATAACAGCTCTTGTGCGCTGGAATGCGCTGGCCATGGTCGTTCGTGCCAATAAACACAGCTCCGAGCTAGGTGGGCATCTCGCAAGCTACGCGTCGAGTGCCGATCTGTTTGAGGTAGGCTTCCATCACTTCTTTCGTGGCAATGAATCCGCGGCAGACACGGAAAGGGCCGGTGACCTCGTCTTCTTTCAACCTCATTCTGCGCCAGGCGTCTATGCGCGTGCGTTTCTCGAAGGCAGGCTCACTGAGGAGCATCTAGCGCATTACCGACGTGAGACTCAAGCCAAGGGTCTGTCCTCTTATCCCCACCCCTGGCTCATGCCGACTTTTTGGCAATTCCCAACTGGATCGATGGGCCTTGGCCCGATCACTGCTGTGTATCAGGCGAGGTTCATGCACTATCTCCGCAACCGGAACCTGTTGAACCCCGCTGGACGAAGGGTCTGGGCATTTGTGGGCGACGGAGAAATGGATGAGCCCGAGTCAATTGCCGGCTTGACCCTAGCCGCGCGAGAAAACTTGGACAATCTGACCTTTATCGTCAACTGCAACCTGCAACGGCTGGACGGCCCTGTCCGCGGCAACGGCTCGATCATCCAGGAACTGGAACGTCTGTTTGCGGGCGCCGGCTGGAACGTCATCAAGTTACTGTGGGGGTCTGATTGGGACGATCTTTTCGCGCGCGACCACAAAAATGTCATCGTCCGTCGACTGCATGAAACGGTGGATGGAGAGCTGCAAAGCTACTCAGCCAATGATGGCAGCTTCAACCGCGAACGATTTTTCAATAAGTACGAGGAATTGCGCGAGCTGGTATCCGACATGTCGGACCAGCAAATTGATTCGCTGACGCGGGGCGGTCACGACCCCGTGAAAATCCAGGCGGCGTTTGAGGCCGCGGTCCGTCATGCCGGACAACCTACCGTGGTTCTGGCACAGACCAAAAAGGGCTATGGACTGGGCCGCTGGGCCGAAGGCCAGATGTCGGCTCATCAGCAGAAAAAGCTGAACTCCGAAGCGCTAAGAGCATTCCGAGACAGATTCGAGCTGCCGCTTTCGGACGAGCAGGTGGACAACGCTGAATTCTACCGGCCGCCCGAAGATAGCCCGGAAATGTGCTACCTGCATGAGCGCCGAAGAGCCCTGCGTGGATTCATACCGGCACGTCCTATGAAATCTCACGTAGTCGACACTCCAAGACGCGACGCCTTCGCCAAATTTGCCTTTTGCTCTGAAGAACGCGAGATGTCAACCACAGTCGCGTTCGTCCGCATGTTGAGCGGATTGCTTAAAGACAGCCAGCTTGGCCGACATATTGTGCCCATCGTCGCCGATGAAGCCAGGACCTTCGGCATGGAATCTCTTTTCCGGAGAATCGGAATCTACTCCCATTGTGGACAACTTTACGAGCCCGAGGACCAGCGCCACCTTCTCTATTACAAGGAGTCGCGGGAGGGGCAAATTTTAGAAGAGGGGATCACCGAAGCCGGAGCGCTATCCTCGTGGATTGCGGCCGCGACTTCCTACAGTCATCACGGCCTGCCCATGCTTCCCTTCTACATCTATTATTCGATCTTCGGTTTTCAGCGGGTCGGGGATCTGGTTTGGGCCGCCGGCGATTCGCGCGCGCGTGGTTTCTTGCTTGGCGCCACGGCAGGCCGGACGACGCTTTCCGGCGAAGGCGTGCAGCATCAGGACGGAACCAGCCATCTCATTGCATCAACAATCCCCAATTGCCGTGCCTTTGATCCGTGTTTTGCGTATGAGGTGGCCGTCATAATGGAACATGGATTACAAGCGATGCTCGAAAAGCAAGAAGATGTTTTCTATTACCTGACACTCATGAACGAGAACTACGTTCACCCCTCGATGCCGCAAGGGGCGGAGGAAGGCATCTTGCGTGGTATGCATCGGGTGCGCGCCAGTTCGCTCGCCGACCCGATGCCGCCTAACCCGAGCGCGCCTCCCGCTCGGTCCGCGAAAGTCAGAAACCGGGAAAAGACCGGTGCGCACAATCCGCTGAAACGTGTTCAATTGTTAGGGTCGGGAACGATATTGCGAGAAGCGCTGGCCGCCGCTCAGCTCCTGGAACAGGACTGGGACATCGCCGCGGATGTTTGGAGTGTAACGAGTTTCACGGAATTGCGACGTTCCGGTCTGGAGGTTGAAAGATGGAACCGGTTCCAGCCGAGCAAGTGTCCGCAAGCCTCCTGGGTTGAGCGCTGTCTGGGCTCAACCAGCGGTCCCGTGATCGCAGCCACCGACTACGTACGAGCAGTGCCGGATCTGATTCGGACCTGGGTACCTCGCCGCTATGTCACGCTAGGAACCGACGGATTCGGCCGGAGTGACACCCGCACAAACCTGCGACGATGGTTTGAAGTAGACCGCACAAGCATCGCCTTCGCCGCGATCAAAGCACTTGCAGATGACGGTGAAACAGTTAAAACGATTCCGCAGGAATTCTTAGCCCGATACGGCTACCACCCACCGATCGAACCTCCTTGGGCTGACGGACGCGAGACCACGTAAGACTCACTGGCCTCCGATAGAGACTCCCAGTCGCGCTAACAATTAATTCTTTCCAGAATGCGTGCTGCTCCTAGTTCCGTCGAAGCCACTGGGCCACGGCGCGTGGATCAAATCTCACGCAAGTTCCGATGCGGAATGACGGGATGCGGCCGGCCTTCGCCTGTTTGAAAATCGTGATCCGCGAAACGTTCAACAACTCTGCGAGATCGGTTGCCGTCAAAGCGCGCCCGAAGTTCTCGATTCGGTCGGCAAGTGTTTGAGGTTTAGTCGAGCTGAGTGTTGGACTCGTGCCTGACGTTGCATATGCGTCAATCATTTTATTTCCTCCATAAATAAATTGTTGGGGGAGCAGGTGGCGTGAATCAAAGCCGGTTGTGTAATATCATGTTGTTGTCTCCAAATCGACGCCTCCCCAAGACTCACACGCCTCTACTGTCGCATCCTGGCTCGAATTAAAGCAGTGGGTGGTCTTTCCATGCTTCAGTGTCTTGATCAAACCTTTTTCGATTAGCTCATTGATGTGGGCCTGAGCGACTGTGGCTTTTCCGCCAACCAGTTTCAACAATACTGACTTCGGAATTGCCGGCGTCTCATCAACAATCGTGAGGATTTTCGATGCAAGTTCAATCTGCTTTGTAGATTTCGCGGCTTCCCTGGTCGTCTGCTGGATGTCTTTCAACTTCTCCCCAAGTGCCGCGGTGTCAGTGTCAGCGTCGAACTCCAAATAGGTCGGCTCGATGTCCTGGCCTTTTCGCACCTTTGATGCAAAGACGCGCTTAGGATCGTTGTCACTCAGCGAATACAGGAACCACTTCGCATCCGTCTTTCCTGTAATCGCCCTGGCACCGGAAACGCGCAAGATCGCGTTGTTCGTCACGACTGTGTCTGTGGCTTTGTTAAAGTGGTGTATCAGTAAAAAAGCCGACCCCTGGTAGTTGCGGACCACCCGATCGCTGAACTCGGAGAGCAATCTTCCGAGCTCAGCATTGTTATTCTCGTTCTCGGGCTGGAAAAAGTCGCAGAGTGTCTCGATGACGACGAGATCGAACGGGTGTTCATCACGGTTTGCTTCAGTCAGGGCCTCGACAAGCTCACGTTCTCGGCCTGCAGCAGTCTC
>Ga0302326_10025945_pt1 | contig 11867 bp, 19 predicted proteins | sample Palsa_T0_3_FD_202264 | JGI IMG/M metagenome (GOLD analysis project Ga0302326, IMG submission 202264) | Peat permafrost microbial communities from Stordalen Mire near Abisko, Sweden - Palsa_T0_3 | ecosystem: Environmental > Terrestrial > Soil > Palsa > Peat permafrost | place: Sweden: Abisko... | reverse complement strand
AAACGGGACCGAAATCGAGCGGAGCATTTGAAATCCACCGATGAAGAACGACCGAAAAGGATTTGAAAGCTAGACCCAGCCAATAGACGTTGTCGCAAAACGACGGCCCAAGCTGGATGGAGAAGGAAATGGCGACGAGAGTTACGGGGATTCTGGGCAAAAAAGTCGGGATGACGCAGTTGTTTGACTCCAAGGGCGATGTGCGTCCGGTCACGGTGCTGCAGGCGGGGCCGTGCGTCGTAACGCAACACAAGTCGGCGACGCGCGACGGTTACGAGGCCGCGCAGATTGGCCTGGTTGAGTTTGTGAAGGAATCGCGGCTCACCAAGCCGGCCCAGGGACACCTGGCGAAGAACAATCTTCCGCCGGTAAAGTTCATGCGCGAAGTGCCGCTCGAAATGGAAGCGGCCGTCGATGGCGTCGAAGAAAAGGGTGTAAAGGTTGGCGACCGCGTGCTGGTCGAAATTTTCGAAGGCGAGCGCTTTGTCGATGTCGTCGGAATCAGCAAGGGGCGCGGGTTTCAGGGCGTAGTGAAGCGGCATCATTTTGCCGGCGGTCCGAAGTCGCATGGATCGATGTTTCAGATTACGGGTTCGATCGGATCGTCGGCGTTTCCATCGCGCGTGTTTAAAGGGATGCGCATGTCGGGACATATGGGCAACGCCCGCGTGACTCAGCGCAACCTGCGGGTGCTGGGCGTCGATAAGGACGAGAATCTGCTGGTGGTTGAGGGTAGTGTCCCCGGACCTGAGGGCGGGTACATCATTATTACCAAGGCGAAGAAGCCGCCGCGAGAACGGCGTGGGTTCGCGGGTTCGGCGACGGTGGATCCGTTGAAGGCTGCGAAGAGAGCGGCGAAGAAGGCTTAAGAGAAATTCAGTGATTAGTGGCCAGGGGCTAGTGGCCAGGAATGCAAAGACAATGGCAACGATTGACATACACAATTTGAGCGGCGAGAAGGTCGGGACGATGGATCTCGCCGATGAAATCTTCGGCGCGGTCAACGAAGACCTGCTCTGGGAAGCGGTGAAGCATTACCGCGCTTCGGAGCGCGCCGGTACGCACAAAACCAAGGGCCGATGGGAAGTCTCCGGCTCCGGCAAGAAGCTGTGGAAGCAGAAGGGCACTGGCCGGGCCCGCATCGGATCGATCCGATCGCCGCTGTGGCGGCATGGCTACACGGTGCATGGTCCGCAACCGCGCTCCTACGATTACTCCTTCCCCAAGAAGAAGCTGCTGGGCGCGCTGCGTTCGGCGCTGGCCGCGAAGCTGGCCGACGGCAAGCTGATTGTGGTGAATTCGTTTGAGATGAAAGAGCCCAAGACTAAAGACTTCCGCAAGGCGCTGAATTCTCTGCAGGTCGACAAGACGGTTCTGATCGTTGAAGAGGCCAAGCACGAGAACCACAATATGGCTTTGAGCGCCCGCAACATTCAGGGGCTCGAGCTGCGGCGCAGCAACGAAGTGCATCCGTATCATCTGTTGAAATATGACCGCGCGATTTTCTCGCAACCGGCAATCGAGAAGCTACAGGTTTCGCTGAAGTCTTCGGTGTCGAAGCGGAAGCACAAGCCGGAAGCGGACGAGGATGATGGGACGAAGAAGGCGCACAGCGAGCGCCGCAAGCGTACCCGGCATGAAAAAGCGGCGGAGGTAGCGTAGAAAATATGAAATCCGCATACCAGATTATTCGCCGGCCGGTGATTACCGAAAAGGGCCTGGCCATCAAGGAAAACCAGAACACGCTGGTCTTCCAGGTGGAGCCGAAAGCCACGAAGACCGAAATCAAGCAGGCGGTGCAGACGATTTTCAAAGTGAAAGTGCATTCGGTACGCACCGCCACGTACGTGGGAAAAGAACGCCGGCGGGGCAAGTTCGCCGGCTACCGTCCGGACTGGAAGAAGGCGTACGTGCGCCTGCGGGCGGGCGAGAAGATGCCGGAGTACGCGCAGAATTTGTAAGGACAGTCGTTGGTCGTTCGTCGTTGGCCGTTGGCCGGCGCGAACCGACGCAGCGGCAAGAAAAAGCTAAGAGCTAAAAGCTAGTAGCTAAGAGCTGATTTTATGCCAATCAAGACTTATCGACCGACGACGCAGACGTTGCGCTACCGCACAACCCTGGTCAATGACGACATTACGAGTACGAGTCCGCATAAGCCGCTGCTTGAGCCCAAGCCGCGCACCGGTGGGCGCCGCAATTCGGGCGACACCACGATGCGGTTCATCGGGGGCGGACACAAGCGCAAGCTGCGCATTATCGATTTCAAGCGCGATAAGACCGGGATTCCCGCGACCGTGACTACGATTGAGTACGATCCGAACCGCTCGTCGCGCATTGCGCTGCTGGCCTATGCCGATGGAGAAAAGCGTTACATTATTCAGCCCGAAGGGCTGAAGGTGGGGCAGAAGGTGTTGAGCGGCCCGGAAGCGGACATTCTGGTGGGCAATGCCTTGCCGCTGCGGAATATTCCTCCGGGCACGCAGATCCACAACCTGGAACTGAAGCCGGGCAAAGGCGGGCAGATGGTGCGTTCGGCGGGCGGTGCGGCGCAACTGATTGCCAAGGAAGCAGAGTACGCGCTGGTCAAGCTGCCTTCGGGCGAGACGCGCAAGATTTCGCAGGACTGCATGGCCACGATCGGGCAGGTCGGAAATCTCGACCACGAGAACGTGACCATCGGCAAAGCGGGACGGTCGCGGTGGTTGGGCAAGCGTCCACACAATCGCGGCGTGTCAATGAATCCAGTCGACCATCCGCATGGCGGCGGTGAAGGCAAGACCTCGGGCGGACGGCATCCGGTCACGCCTTGGGGACAGCCGACGCGCGGTTATAAGACGAGGAACAACAAGCGCACGGATAAGTTCATTGTGAGCCGGCGTTCGAAGTAAGTCGTTCGTCGTTGGTCGTTGGCAAAAGCAGATTCCTCCGCCCCTCGCGTTCGCTCGGGGGTCGGAATGACAAAGGGTTTTGGAAGCTGTTAGCTGAAAGCTGACGGCTGAAAGCTGAGAGTTGACTTTATGGCACGTTCAACCAAGAAAGGCGCGTTCGTCGATGCTTACCTGCAGGCGCGGGTAGAAGGCATGAACGCGCGCAACGAGAAGAAAGTGCTGCGCACCTGGTCGCGGCGTTCCACCGTGGTTCCGGAGATGGTGGGGCACACGATCGCGGTGCATAACGGCAAAAAGTTTATTCCGGTGTACGTCACCGAAAACATGGTCGGCCACAAGCTGGGTGAGTTCAGTTTTACCCGGACGTTCAAAGGCCACTCCATGCGGGCGGCGACGGAAGTCGCGGCGAAGCCGGCCGGCATCCCGGGCGGTCCGGGAGCGATTACTTCGGCAGCGCCGGCAGCACCGAAGGCATAGGAAACCAGCTGTTAGCCATTAGCTTTTAGCCTTTAGCTAAGAGCTAAGAGCTAAGAGCTAAGAGCTAAAGGCTGAGATTACGACTATGGAATTTCGAGCGGAAATGCGGTACTTGCGGGTTTCGCCGCAGAAGGCGCGGCTGGTCCTCGAGTTGATCAAGGGGCGGCGCGTCGAAGAAGCGCGCAACACGCTGGCATTCACCAAGAAGCGGGTGGCGGCGCATGTGGGCAAGCTGCTGCAGTCGGCGCTGGACAATGCGAATTTCTTGAGCGCCGAGAAGAATCTCGACGTGGAGATCGACAACCTCTACGTGAAGAGTGCAATCGCCAACGACGGGCCGCGCATGAAGCGCATTCGTCCGGCGCCGCAGGGACGCGCGTACCGTTATCAGCGGCGCATTGCGCACATTACGCTGGTACTAGCCGAACGCGGGAAAGACAGCGGCGTGGTGCACGCGGCGGGCGGGGATACGGCGACCGGCGCGAAGATCAGGCGGAGCGCTCCGGCTGCGAAGTCGGCCGCGAAAAAGTCGGCGTCCGGGAATAAGAAGAAGGCAGCTGCGAAATAACGGCTCCCCGGACGAGGGCGTCCGGGGCTCCATGATCTGGAATGGGTTCGATAGGTTTGATTTAGGAGAAGCAATGGGACAAAAAGTCCATCCTTATGGTTTTCGCCTCGGCTTTACCAAGCCGTGGAAGTCGCGCTGGTTTGCCGAGCGGGATTACGACAAGCAGCTGCACGAAGACGTCAAGCTGAAGGCGGAGTTGAAGGACAAGCTGAAGTCGGCGGGCATCAGCTCGGTTGAGATTGAGCGACCGGGCAACAAGCTGCGCATCATCATCAAGACGGCGCGGCCTGGGATCATCATCGGGCGCAAGGGCGCGGAGATCGACAAGCTCAAGGCCGAGCTGCAGAAAAAGACCGCGGGCAAGGACATTTTTGTCGACATCCAGGAAGTGCACAAGCCCGAGCTCGATGCCCAGCTGGTTTCGGAATCGATTGCGCTGCAGCTGGAAAAGCGTGTCGGGTTCCGCCGCGCCATGCGCAAGGCGGTCGACTCCGCGCTGCGCTTCGGTTGTAAGGGAATTAAAGTCCGCGTCAGCGGACGGCTGAACGGCAACGAAATCGCGCGGTCGGAATGGTATTTGCAGGGCCGTTTGCCGCTGCACACGCTGCGCGCCGACATCGACTACGGCTTCACTGAAGCGCGCACGACGTATGGCGTGATCGGAGTGAAGTGCTGGGTATACAAAGGCGAGATTCTTCCGCAGAAAAAGCGCGAAGCCACGACAGCGGCAGGAGGGTTTTAGCCGCGGGACAGCAGGTTCCTCACCCGCGCTTCGCGCGAGTTCGGAATGACAAAGGTTTGGGTTTAGCTAAGAGCTAGAAGCTAAGAGCTGATTCTATGTTGATGCCAAAGAAAGTGAAGTATCGCAAGCAGCAGCGCGGGCGCATGACCGGCAAGGCGTGGCGCGGATCGACGCTGGCGTTCGGAGACTTCGGGCTGAAGGTGCTCGAGCCCGGCTGGATCACCGACCGGCAGATTGAAGCCAGCCGCGTGGCCATGACGCGTTTTGTGAAGCGCGGCGGCAAGATCTGGATTCGCGTGTTTCCCGACAAGCCGGTTACCAAGAAGCCGGCCGAAACCCGTATGGGCAAGGGCAAGGGCGCACCCGATCATTGGGTCGCGGTCGTAAAACCGGGAAAGATTTTGTTTGAGATGGAAGGCGTGACCCTCACCGATGCGACCGAGGCGATGCGGTTGGCGTCGCACAAGCTGGCGCTACGGACGTCGCTGGTGAAGCGCGAGGGCGCGAAACACTAAAGAAGCTGTCGGCTATCCGCTGTCAGCCGTCGAATGACGGCGCAGTTGAGTTGGCTGAGAGCTGATAGCCGAAAGCTGAGAATTTTATGAAAGCAGAAAAAATCAGGAATCTGACGGAAGACGAGTTGGGCCATCAGGAGCGCGAGCTTGCTGACCAGCTCTTCAAACTGAAATTTCAGCTGAACATGGGCCAGACCGAGAGCTTGAAGAAGATTCGCGGCCTGCGCAAGGACATTGCGCGCGTGAAGACGATATCCGGCGAGCGCGCTCGCTCGGCTGCGGGCCAGAAGAAGTAACGGAGAAACGATCATGGCAGAAACCAGGACATCGACGCCGGCCGCGCCCAAGGTACAGGGCCGCCGCAAGGAAGTGGTGGGCGAAGTGGTCGCCAACCGCATGCAGAAGACGATTGTGGTGCAGGTGACGCGCAAGAAAGCGCATCCGTTTTACGGCCGCGTGGTGGCGCGCAACAAAAAGTTTTACGCGCACGACGAGACCAACCAGGCGCATGTGGGCGATGTGGTGCGGATCGAGGAAACGCGTCCGCTGTCGAAGCTGAAGCGCTGGAAGCTGAAAGACATTGTGCGCAAGACCACTCTGGTGCCGGAAGTTGTGGAGCCGGCGGTCTAGAACTTTTATCGGTTCAGGGAAAAAGCAGGTTCCTCACCCGCGCTTTGCGCGTGTTCGGAATGACAAGATTTCGGTGACAAGAGATTTAGGGAGATTGAAGCCATGGCTGTGATGATGAGATCGATGCTCGAGGTGGCCGACAATTCCGGCGCCCGCAAGCTGCAGATGATTCTGCCGCTGGGGGGCTCGACCGGATTGAATGCCGGGCTGGGCGACATAATCACGGCAGCCGTGAAAGAGGCGGCGCCCGAGGGCCAGGCAAAAAAGGGAACTGTGGTCAAGGCCGTGATTGTGCGCACGCGAAAAGAGTCCCGGCGGCGGGATGGCACCTACATCAAATTCGATTCGAACGCCGCGGTGCTGATCAACGATGCGGGCGAGCCGGTGGGAACGCGCGTGTTCGGGCCGGTGGCACGCGAGTTGCGCGAGAAGAAGTTTTTGAAGATTGTGTCGCTGGCGCCGGAAGTTATCTAGGGAACGGGAATTGAGTAATTGGGAAATTTGGTAATTGAGTAATTGGGGAGTCGGGCGGGAAGTTGGTTTTCAATTTCCCAATTTCTAAATTCCCCAATTACCAAATCACGGAATTAGGTTTACATCATGCGAACTGTAAGCACTGAGAACAAGCGAGTGGATCTCCGGCGGAATGACACCGTGAAGGTGATCACCGGACGGGACAAGGGCAAGGAAGGGCGCGTGCTGCGCGTGTTTCCGAACGACGCCAAGCTGCTGGTCGAACATGTGATGATGGTGAAAAAGCACGTGCGGCCGAACCCGCAGCGCAACATCAAGGGCGGCATTGCGGAGCAGGAGAGCCGGATTGCGATCTCCAACGTGCAGCTGGTGTGCGCCGCCTGCGGGCCGGTACGCATTGGCCACGAAGTGCGCGGCGACCGCAAAGTGCGGGTGTGCAAGAAGTGCGGAACGACATTAGACAAGTGATTGGGAAATTGAGTAATTCAGTAATTGTGTAATTGAAAAACACGCGGTTTGAAATTACTCAATTACCAAATTTCACAATTACTCAATTTCGAGGAAGTTGACGATGGCAAAAGATAAAAAGCAGAAAGATTCGTCGCAGGAACAGAAGGCGCCCGATCAGGCGCGGCATAGCGCCAAGGAACGTCCGCGGCTGCGCACGAAGTTCGACAAAGAAGTGGCTCCCGCTCTGCTGAAGGAACTGGAACTGACCAACGTGATGGCGGTTCCGCGGCTGAACAAGATCGTCGTCAACATGGGTGTGGGCGAAGCGACACAGAACTCTAAAGTTCTCGACCCGGCGGTGAACGAACTGGGGCAGATCACCGGGCAGAAGCCGGTTACCACCAAGGCGAAGAAGTCGATTGCGGCCTTTAAGGTGCGCCAGGGACAGTCGATCGGCGCCATGGTCACGCTGCGCGGCGACCGCATGTACGAATTTCTGGACCGGCTGGTGAACATTGTTCTGCCTCGGGTGCGCGATTTCAAGGGAGTATCGACCAAGTCATTCGACGGGCGCGGCAACTTCACGCTCGGTCTGCACGACCAGTTGATTTTCCCCGAGATTTCTTACGAGAAGGTCGATAAGCAGAAGGGCATGAACGTCACGATTGTGACCACGGCCGCGAACGACAATCAGGCGCGGACGCTGCTCAAGCATCTGGGCATGCCGTTCCGGGCCTGAGGAAAAGTTTCAAGGTTCAGAATTTAGAGGTTTAGCTAGAAGCTAGTAGCTAGGAGCTAATTTGGCGACAACAGCAAAACGAGTGAAAGACGGAGTCGGGCTGCATCAGAAGCCCGAAGACGTAAAGAAACCGAAGTTCTCTTCGCGCAAGCATAATCGCTGCAACTTGTGCGGACGTCCGCGCGCGTTCTTGCGCAAGTTCGGCATTTGCCGCTTGTGCTTCCGCAGTCTTGCGCTGCGCGGGGAGATTCCAGGGGTTTCGAAGTCTTCGTGGTAGGGAAAGAGGTCGTTGGCCGCTAGTCGTTGGTCGTTGGCAAAATCCAGCGACTGGCGAACGACTAACGACCAAGGACTAACGACCAAGGACTAACGACAGAGGTTGCTGCTGCAGGTTCTCCGCTTCGCGCGGAGCGAACGGGTGGCTAGAGGAGAAGCAAACGATGAGGTTGACCGATCCGGTGGCAGACATGCTGACGCGAGTGCGGAACGCACTCCAGGCCCGGCACCAGAAGGTGGACATACCGGCTTCACGGCTGAAGCTGGAGATTGCCCGCATTCTGAAGGAAGAGGGCTACATTTCGAATTTCAAGCCGACCGAAGAAGAAGGCCATAAGGTCATCCGGATTTATCTGAAGTACGGCGCCAACAACGAGGCGGCGATCTCGAAAGTCGAGCGCGTGTCGCGCCCTGGCTGCCGCGTCTACGTGCGCCGCACCGAGATTCCGCGCGTGCTGGGCGGCATGGGGATCAATATCCTCACCACCCCCCGCGGCGTAATGACCGGCCGTCAGGCCCGCAAAGAGGGCGTGGGCGGCGAGTTGCTGTGTCAGATTTATTAGAGAAGCAGCTTCTAGCTACTAGCTTCTAGCTACTAGCTAAAGCGGCGAGCACCGATGGTTTTGAACAGAAACAGTCTGGGCGGAAAGTCCGGGCTGCAAATCCAAAAGCGGCCTAGCTAGAAGCTGGAAGCTAGGAGCTAGAAGCTAGAAGCTCTTATGTCGAGAATTGGAAAAAAGCCGATCCCGATCCCCAAAGGGGTGACGGTCAAAATCGAAGGCAACACTGTGTTGGTGCAGGGTCCGAAGGGCAAGCTGGACACGGCTTTGCCAAACGGTATCCGCATTGAACAGAAGGACGGGATCATCGTCGCCATTCGCGAGAACGATTCGCAGTCGGCGGTGCATGGACTGGCTCGCGCCCTGATCAACAATGCCGTCGAGGGTGTGACCAAGGGCTGGACCCGCGAACTGGAAATCGTCGGCATCGGCTACCGCGCCGAAATGAAGGGCAAGACGATGGTCGTGTTCAACCTGGGCTACTCGCACCCGATCGAGTATCCGTTGCCGACCGGCGTGGATGCGACGGTCGATCCCAAGCAGACCAAGATCGCGCTGACCGGCATTGACCGCCAGCAGGTAGGACAGGTGGCGGCGGAAATGCGCTCGCTGCGTCCGCCGGATCCGTACAAGAACAAGGGCGTGCGCTATGTCGGCGAGCGCCTGAAGAAGAAGGTCGGAAAGACCGGAGCGAAGTAAAACTAGCTTTCAGCGCTCAGCTTTCAGCTCTCAGCAACTTCGTCACGATTTGAAGTTTTGCGGGGCTGGTTTTAGCTGATAGCTGACGGCTGATAGCTGAGAGCTTAATCATGCTGACAAGAGTCACCAAAAACGAGAAACGCGGACATGTTCACGACCGCATTCGCAAAAAAATGCAGGGAACCGCGGAGCGCCCGCGGCTCAACGTGTACCGTTCGCTGAACCACATTTACGTGCAGGTCATCGACGATCTGCATGGCAAGACGCTGGTGTCCGCCAGCACCGCCGAGGGCCAAAAGGCTGAAGGCAAAAAGGCGGAAGGCGACAAGGGCGACAAGAAAGCCGCCAAGCGCACCGGCGGCAACGTGGCCTCGGCGAAAGCCGTGGGCAAAGTCATTGCCGAACGGGCCAAGGCCAAGGGCGTCACGAAAGTTGTGTTCGACCGTGGCGGCTACATTTATCACGGGCGCGTGAAGGCTGTGGCCGAAGCGGCGCGCGAAGCGGGATTGCAGTTTTGAAAAACAGCTACTAGCTTCTAGCTGCTAGCCAAACCAGATTCGGGTTAGCTAGAAGCTAGAAGCTAGGAGCTAGAAGCTCAGGAAAAAATGCCAACAGTAATCAAGAAACTCGATGCAAATTCGTTTCAGTTGAAGGACCAGGTCGTCGCCATCAACCGCGTGACGAAAGTTGTCAAGGGCGGCAAGAATCTTTCGTTTGCCGCGCTCGTGGTGGTGGGCGATCCTTCGGCTGGAGTGGTCGGTCACGGGGCCGGGAAGGCCAAGGAAGTGCCGCAGGCCATCCGTAAGGCGATCGAATCGGCCAAGAAGAATCTGATCAAAGTCAACCTGACCCAGACCAGCATTGCGCACCTCGTGTTGGGGAAATATGGTTCGGGCAAGGTGCTGCTGAAGCCGGCGCCGGAAGGCACGGGCGTGATTGCGGGCGGCGCGGTGCGCGCGGTCATGACTTCGGTGGGGGTGCAGAATGTGCTGACGAAATCGATTGGCACCACCAACCCGCACAACGTGATCAAGGCGACCTTCGACGCATTGAAGCAGTTGAAGACCCGTGAAGGCGTTGCGCTGATGCGTGGCAAGACGGCGCAGGAACTGTAAGGCCTGTTAGTGCCATCCGGCGCAATACCCGGCGAAGAGTGCAACAGGGATTTCGAGGTTACAGAACATGACGGCGAAGAAAACGAATTCGGGCAGCGGAAAGATTCACCTGAAGTGGGTGCGCTCCGCCATTTGTGCCCCAGTCAAGCAGAAGCTTGTAATTAAGGGTCTGGGATTCACCCGCCTGAATCAGGTGATCGAGCGCCCGGACAACAGCGCCATCCGCGGCATGGTTGCCAAGGTGCCGCACATGGTGGAGTTTGTGGACTAACGAATCGGTGTTAGCGATCAGCCCTCGGCGTAAACCGCTCTGGCTGAGAGCTGAGAGCTGAGAGCTTACTTATGAATTTATCGAACATACGAGCACCGAAGAAGGCGACCGAGAAGCGCAAGCGCGTGGGCCGCGGCATGGGCTCCGGCATGGGCAAGACGTCCACCCGAGGACATAAAGGGCAGCGTTCGCGTACCGGATCGCGCATGATTCGCGGCTTCGAAGGCGGCCAGATGCCGCTGCACCGCCGCATGCCGAAGCGCGGCTTTACCAACATTTTCCGCAAGGAATTCAACATCGTCAGCCTGGCGCGGCTGGTCGAAATGGGCGACGCATTTCATGCGGATCCGATCACTCCCGAAGTGCTGCGCAAGGCGGGAGTCATCAAGACCAAGCATCCCGTGAAGATTCTGGGCGACGGCGAACTCACGGTCGCGATCACGGTGCATGCCCATAAGTTTTCGAAGTCCGCGCAGGAGAAGATCACCAAGGCGGGCGGCAAGATTGAGGTCTTAGCAGACAAGGCAGCAGAGAAGGCGGCAGTGAAGGCGGAGAAGTAATGTTCGACAAATTGGCTAACATCTTCCGGATTCCGGACCTACGCAGACGCATCCTGTTTACTTTGGGAATGCTGTTCGTGTACCGGTTGGGCGGGCATTTGCCGACGCCGGGAATCGATACGGCCAAGCTGGAAAGTTTCTTCACCTCGAGCGGTACCAGTGGATCGCTGCTGGGATTTGTCGATCTGTTTTCCGGCGGCCAGTTGCGCCGCATGACGATTTTTGCCCTGGGCATTATGCCGTACATTACGGCCTCGATCATTCTGCAGTTGCTGACCGTGGTGTACGAGCCGCTGGCCAAGCTGCAGAAAGAGGGCGAGCTGGGGCGCAAGAAGATTACGCAGTGGACGCGTTACATCACGGTCATTCTGAGCGCGGTGCAATCTTTCGGCATAGGCGTCGGCCTGGAAAAGGGCGGATTCGCCCTCGCTCGGGGTACCCCTTTTCTCCTAATGACCATGCTGACCCTGACCACGGGCAGCGCGTTCATCATGTGGTTGGGCGAGCAGATTACCGATCGCGGCATCGGCAATGGCATGTCGCTGCTGATCTTCTCCGGCATCGTGGTCGGCCTGCCGCGGGGCGTGGTGGACTTGATCGAGAAGGCACGGAACGCGGCTTGGGGCGCGGCTACATTCCCTCTGATGGTGTTTCTGATCATCTTCATGGTCGGAGTGGTGGCCTTCATTGTCTGGGTAGAGCGGAGCGAGCGGCGCATCCCGGTGCAATACGCCAAGCGTGTGGTTGGACGCAAAGTAATGGGCGGGCAGTCGACTCACTTACCTTTGCGAGTCAACGCCGGCGGCGTGATGCCGGTCATTTTCGCGTCTTCGATTCTTACTTTGCCGCAGACAGTTGGCTACGGGTTGCGCAACAGCCGTTATTTTGGCGAGTTGTTCCGCA
>Ga0302326_10025943_pt1 | contig 11868 bp, 12 predicted proteins | sample Palsa_T0_3_FD_202264 | JGI IMG/M metagenome (GOLD analysis project Ga0302326, IMG submission 202264) | Peat permafrost microbial communities from Stordalen Mire near Abisko, Sweden - Palsa_T0_3 | ecosystem: Environmental > Terrestrial > Soil > Palsa > Peat permafrost | place: Sweden: Abisko... | reverse complement strand
GGATGACAGGTCCGGGCGCCGGCGGACTCCTCAACGTCAGAACACTTGGACGACCTCGCGACCGTTTCGTCAAAATCAGCAGAAAAATCAAAACGAATGAAGCGGACAGCGCGGTATGGATCAGTGGCTTCCCCCTCCTAAGCGGATTCGGGCACGTCACCTCGCTCAGAAGGGGTTCTGCTTGTGCTGCGCGGCGTTAACGAGTGATCGGCTGCGGAGGTGCTATGCACGGACTGGGCCAAGGCGAGAGACGTTGCCAAATGCTGTCTCTCCACACAGGTAGGAGGTGCACGACGATATTGGATGCGCGTTCGACCGGACCGCTATGGGGCACTACGGCTGGAACATGTTCCGCAACGGGATGCGTTGTTGACACTTGCCAGCAGGCCCGTCACACTGACCGACTCAAATTCGCGTTCAAACTTGAGTCTAGGAGCCAAATTGCGAAGCGACGGTCGTGCCCCAAATCAGATGCGCCCGGTCAAAATCACCCCGGACTTCATCACCGTGGCCGAGGGAAGCGTGCTGATTGAAGTTGGCCAGACGCGGGTGATTTGCACCGCCACTGTCGATGCTGGCGTGCCCTCGTTCTTGAAGGGCAGCGGTAAGGGTTGGGTCACGGCCGAATACGGCATGCTGCCGCGAGCCACAGAGCAGCGCACCGCGCGCGAGGCTTCGCGTGGACGCCAGTCGGGACGCACCCTCGAAATTTCCCGGCTGATCGGCCGGTCGCTGCGCGCCGTTACCGACCTCGAGAGACTCGGCGAGCGCACGCTCTGGCTGGATTGCGACGTGATTCAGGCGGACGGCGGCACGCGCACCGCTTCCATTACCGGCGCGTTCATCGCCGTGGCACTCGCTTTTGAGCGACTGGTCGCCGGCGGCATGCTCAGAACGGTGCCGCTCAAGGACACCGTTGCCGCCACGAGTGTCGGCCTGGTGGACGGCGAGCCGACGCTCGATCTCTGCTACGAAGAAGACGCGCGCGCGGAAGTCGACATGAACGTCATCATGACCGGCAGCGGCCGCTTCGTCGAAATCCAAGCCACGGCTGAGGGACGCCCGTTCGGCGGCGAAGAACTGGACCGGCTTCTCGGGCTCGCCGCGGGAGGCATCGGCAAACTCACGGAGCAGCAGCAGTCTCTGGTGCGCATGAACTTTGGAACGCGAGATCGGTGACAATTGACAGGCGGTGTGAATTCCCGTATGGATCACGCGAATATCAAGGAAGGACAAAACCCGCTGGCTGGGCGCGGCCTCGTCGATTCGCGCATATCGGTCCGGCTGCTCGTGGCTTCCTCAAACCCCGGAAAACTTCGCGAATTCCGCGCTCTTTCTGCTAGCGATCCAAACGATCTAGCCATCAACATCGACCTGTTGTCGGGCTTCGACCAGCTCGCGCCGTTCGACGAATCCGCGCCGACCTTCGCCGAAAATGCGGCGGGTAAAGCGCTGTATTACAGCGGATTCGCGCAGGAGCCTGTCGTCGCGGACGATTCTGGCCTGGTCGTTCCCGCGCTCGACGGCGCGCCCGGCGTGCATTCGGCGCGCTATGCCGGTCCGCATGCGTCGGATGCGGAGCGCGTCGGCAAACTGCTCCGCGAGCTGCGGGCAACGGGTAACGGCGATCGCCGCGCGCGATTCGTCTGCGTTATCGCTCTGGCTCGTTATGGACAGGCCTGGTGCGTTTTGTCCGCCGTTGCCGAGGGAGAGATCCTCGACGAGCCGCGTGGCGCCGGCGGTTTCGGTTACGACCCGATTTTCTATTTTCCGCCCCTGAAAAAAACATTCGCTGAAATGAGCGGCGAAGAGAAGAACCTCCACAGCCACCGCGGCAAGGCCTTTCGTAAGCTTCGGGACTTTCTGCTTTCCTCACCTAGGCTCTAATCTGGGGCCCCCACGATGAAAAGCACGAAAGCCAAGCCAAAAGTCAAACGCAAAATGGGAGGGAAAGCGCCAGCGCGCCCGCCCGCGAAAATCGATCGTGCCGCTGGCGCCACTCCCAAGCGCGTCGCGGCGATTCTGGCGAAACTCGATGAAGCCTACCCGCAAGCCACCTGCGCGCTCGAGCACACGAATCCTTTCCAATTGCTGATCGCCACCATTCTCTCGGCACAATGCACCGACGTGCGCGTGAACCAGGTTACGAAATCACTTTTTCAGAAGTATCCGACACCGGAGACTTTCGCCTATGCCAATCCGAACGAGTTAGAGGTTCAGATTCGTCCCACCGGCTTTTTTCGCAACAAGACGAAATCGATTCAGGGAGCCAGCAAGAAAATCGTCGAGGAATTCTCCGGGGCGGTGCCGCGGACGATGGAAGAGCTCCTGGCGCTGCCCGGAGTCGCGCGAAAAACAGCCAACGTCGTGCTGGGCACGGCCTATGGCGTGGCCTCCGGCGTCGTCGTGGACACGCACGTGCAAAGGCTTTCCGAGCGGCTCGATCTCACGCGGAATACGGATCCAAAAAAAATCGAACAGGACCTGATTCGCATTATCCCCAGGGAGAAATGGATCTCATTCTCGCATCAGCTTATTTGGCACGGCCGACGGGTCTGCCAGGCGCGTAAGCCGCACTGCATCGAATGCAACCTCGAGCGGATCTGCTACTCGAAGGACAAAACGATTTGATCCGCCCGCGCGTTCGGTCTTAGGAAGGGCGCTAAACAGCGGCGCGTATGCCCGCGTGGTTGATGAGCCAGAGAATAAGCGTTGCAGCTCGACTGGACCGTTTGCCGGACTCTCGATATATCCGGCGGCTGGTCATCTTGTTATCGCTGGGGGGATGCTTCGAGTTCTACGATCTTTTCTTCACGGCCTATATCGCTCCGGCGCTTTACAAGGGTGGCATCTTCACGCCCACCACAAAGGATTTCTTCGGCGTCGGTTTCGCGAGTTTCATCGCTTCGCTCTTCGCCGGCCTGTTCGTCGGCACGCTATTGTTCAGTCGCATGGCCGACCACTTCGGGCGGCGCTCGATCTTTAGCTTTTCGCTGCTGTGGTATTCGGCGGCCACCTTGATCATGGCGTTTCAGTCGACCGCGACCGCCATTAATTCATGGCGCTTCATCGCGGGGATTGGGATCGGCGTCGAGTTTGTGACCATTGATGCCTATATCTCCGAACTGGTTCCCAAGGAGACCCGGGGCCAGGCATTTGCTTTCAACGAGTTTCTTACGTTTCTGGCGGTCCCGTTCGTCGCTCTGGTGTCTTGGGTCTTGGTTCCGCGTCGGCTCGCCGGGCTGGATGGGTGGCGATGGGTGGTGATTATCGGCTCCCTCGGAGCAATTTTCGTCTGGTTCATCCGCAGGGCCATCCCGGAGTCGCCTCGGTGGCTCGATCAACACGGTCGCGAGGAAGAAGCAGACCTGGCAATGCAAAGAATCGAAGAGCAAGTGCGCCTCGAAAGCGGAAGAGAGCTACCATCGCCGGCGCCGGAAAAGGAGGACATTGCGTCGTCCAGCGCGAGTTGGCGCGACATCTTCAGCAAACCGTACCGCCGGCGGACGATAATGCTCGCGATCTTTCATTTTTTCCAAACTCTTGGCTACTACGGCTTCGCTACTTGGGCTCCAACGTTTTTGCTTTCCAGGGGGGTAACTGTAACGAAATCGCTCGAGTATACGTTCCTGATAGCGATCGCCAGTCCTTTTGGTCCGCTGCTCGGTAGAGCCTTCGCGGACAAGATTGAGCGCAAGTGGCAGATCGCCGGAATGGCCGCGCTGATTGCCGTATTTGGGCTTTTGTTCTCGGCGCAAACGACGGCGCTCGGAGTGGTTTTCTTCGGCGTCCTGATCACTCTGAGCAGCAATTGGTTCTCGTTTGCCTTCCACGCCTATCAGTCCGAGCTCTACCCGACTCGGATTCGAGCGCAGGCGGTCGGTTTCGTTTACTCGTGGAGCCGCTTTGGCGCCATCGTCAGCAGCTTTGTCATCGCGTTTTTTCTGCGCCTATACGGCAATCTTGGCGTATTTGTACTCATTGCGCTGGGGATGATGGTGGTGGTCCTGGTGATCGGAGGCTGGGGACCGAGGACCAATCTGCTGCGCCTAGAGGAGATTGCTCAGTAGGCCGGAACAACCCCGACCCGTCGGGACTGAAAAAATGGAACTGTAGGACGCCCGCACGGGAATACAATCCAGGGGTTAAGCCGCGATCAGTGTCGATGGTGCGACCTATAACCGAAACGGACAGCGACCTGCTCCGCCGCATGTGCGCGGGGGACGAAGAGGCGTTTCGCACGATCTACCGGCGCTGCCAAGGCCCGGTCTATCGCTTTGTGCTGCATATGAGCGGCAGTCCCGCCATCGCCGAGGATGTAACCCAAGACGTGTTCCTGACGCTGATCAGGGACGCCGGCCGGTTCGACCCTTCTCGCGGCACACTCCCCGCGTACCTGCTGGGCATCGGCCGGAACTTGCTTCTGCGCCGACTCGAAAAAGAACGGGTCTTCGTTGCCTTTCCCGAGGGTTCAGCGCCGGACGGCTCGGAACCGAAGAACAACGGCGAGCATGCGCATCTGGTCGTGGCGGCATTGGATCCAGTGCGCAACGAAACGATTGGCCGGGTACGCCAGGCTGTTTTGAGCCTGCCGGAAAATTATCGCGAAGTCGTCGTGCTGTGCGATTTGCAGGAAATGAGCTACCAAGAGGCTGCGGCGGTCCTGCGCTGCGCGCTCGGCACGGTGCGCTCGCGGCTCCATCGCGGGCGCGGCCTACTGATCGAAAAACTACGTGAGTTCCGCAAACCAGGAGAAAACGCGGTGGTGGGCAAAGCGAAATCGGCGAGGAACAGATGATGAATTGCCAAGAATTTCAAGGGGTGGCGCAAGCTTTGGCTAGGGACGAGAGCTTGGACGTCGCCACCGTGGAGGGCGCTCTCACTCACGCGGACTCGTGTGAGAAGTGCGACGCGTTACTTGAAGAAGCCGAATTGTTGACGAGTGAGTTGCGCGCGCTAGCGGCACGTTCTGCCGCCGACATAGCTCCGGTTCGCGTGGAAGCGACATTATTGGCAGCCTTCCAGCAGCGCTGGGAACCTGATCCCGGTCCGTCGCATCTGCTGCGGCGGTTAGCGGGCATTGCCGGCGTGGCTGCTGCGATCATTCTCGGGCTATTACTGATCGGACGTCCAAAAGTCCTTCTACACCCTCGAGAGGCTGCACGGCTCACGCAACCCGGGCGGGCAAACAGTCCGGCGGAGGCCGCGTCGGCACAGCCGGCGGCGCAAGCTGGAGCATCCGACGACGAAGGAGCCGACTCCTTCGTGCCGCTGTCCGGCACATTTGATCCTACTTCTTTGAGCGATGATGAGATTGTGCGAGTGAGTCTGTCAGGCGACGAACTCGAGAGCTTGGGCGTACCTGTGGGCGATAGCGGCGACCAACAAGTGGTCGCCGATTTGATTATCGCGAACGATGGTACGCCCCAGGCGATACGACTGGTGGGCTGGTAATTTTTGAGAGGCCTGGACATTCATGCAGTGGACTTAGCGAGCACGCTGTCGACTTAGCGAGGAGGAAGAGGAAGATGCGCCGAAACTGGTTGGTTGCTTTTATATGCTGTCTCGCGGCTCTTGCGTTAGGTTCCGGAAACAGCCTCGCGCAACGAGGTGGTCCTCCCGGAGCGGAAAATCGCATCGGTTTTCTTGGCTTTGCGGGTGGCAATAAGGTGGTGACCGGCGCGCCCTATTGCGGGCTGGTCACGAATAAGTTTGTCGATTCGCTCGCCGATGGAAACCAAATTCACCGCGACACAACCACAAACGTGTGCCGCGACAGCCAGGGACGCACGTATCGCGAGCTGAATCTCCCGGCAGTGGTTTCCGGCTCAGAGAACTCACCCCGCTCGATTGTCATCAGCGATCCGGTCGGCGGTGTGGATTACATGCTCGATCCCACGCACAAGACGTACCGCAAGGTCACGCGGCCTACCGGCAAGCCGCCGGCGGGTAATGCGGCACGCTTTCAAGGAAATTCCCCGAACGCCGGTGTCTCCACAGATCTGGGCTACCAAACGGTGGGTGGCCTTTCTTGCAAGGGGACACGCATCACCAGGACCATTGCGGCCCACAGCAGGCTCGGCAATGAACAGTCCTTTCAGGTCACAATGGAACGCTGGCACTCGGCCGATTTGGACATCGATGTTCAAACGCAAACAACCGACCCGTCACGCGGCAACACGTCCATGATGGTGACCAACATTAACCGTAGTGAGCCCGATGCTGCCCTGTTTCAGGTTCCTGCAGGGTACACGTTGAAAGCTGGGCCGGGCGGTCCGGACGGTTTCCGGAGACCTCGCGGCCAGTAACGCCCTCGCTTGCCCTAGGGCCGTGCCGTAAGCAAAGAGGCGTTAGTGGTCTGCTTCTGGCTCTTCCACCGGCGGGGCATCCTGTTTGAGATTTCCGGAATCCGGGTCTGCAAGTTGCACCGGCGCCAGGACCACAACGTCAACCCGGCGGTTTTGCGCGCGGCCGTCAGCGGTGCCATTCGTGGCGATCGGGTGAAATTCGCCGTAACCGGCCGCCGAGAGGTGGCTGGCGACCAATCCATAGCGCGTGATCAATAGACGAATCATCTCCGTGGCTCGGGAGGCCGATAGCTCCCAGTTGGAAGCAAATCGTGAATTGTGAATCGGGACATTATCGGTGTGACCCTCGATGCGAAGATGCTCAGGGCGCTCTTTGAGAACCGCGACCAAACGTGAGATCGCATCGAGGGACTCCGGGCGTATGGTGGCCGTGCCGCTGTCGAAAAAACCAGTCTCCTTCAGGCTGATGATCAAGCCCTCGGGACCCATGGTCATGGAGACTTGGTGCCGCTCAATTTCAGGATCCAGAGCCTTTTGGATGGCCTGTTGAACGTCCCGCAAGGATTGTGTCTTCCCGCCCGTTGACGTCCCCTTGCTGGGATCGATCAACTTCTTCAGGTCAGCATTCAGTTCCGTTTCGTCCACTGCCTCGACCTTCTCAAACGGCAGCGCGCCGTCCTGAAAAGCCTTCGCATCGGACGTCTTGAAGACTCCGAGATCTCGAAAGGCAACCCGGATGGCCTGCGACAAATTGCCGGCCTTTCTTTTATCGACCTGAGCGGAGGCATACCGGTCGCCTCCGCTGGTCACGATCAGCGCCGGTATGATCGCCAGAGTCAAAGGGATCTTCATGCGCACGGTCGTGCCCGACCCGGGCTTGGACTGTACGTCCACCGTCCCGCCAATTCTCTCGATGTTGGTTTTCACCACGTCCATGCCCACGCCGCGCCCGGATACGTTGGTTATTTTTTCCGCGGTGGAAAACCCCGGTAGGAAAATCAGATTGGCCGTCTCTCTCTCGCCCATCTTGGCCGCTTGTTCTGGTGTGATCAGCGCCTTTTCCACGGCTTTTCGGCGAAGCCTTTCGCAGTCCAGTCCGGCGCCGTCGTCGGAAATCTCGATGTTCACTTGGCCGCCTTCGTGAAAAGCGCGCAAGGTCAGGCGCCCCACCGGATTTTTTCCGGCGGCTCGGCGAACTTCGGGCTTCTCGATGCCGTGGTCGACCGTGTTGCGAACCAGGTGCGTCAGCGGATCCTTGATCGACTCGATGATCGTCTTATCGAGCTCGGTCTCCCGGCCTTCCATCTCGATCTCTACTTCTTTCCCGCAGGTCAGCGCCAGGTCCCGGACCGTCCGTGGAAATTTGCTCCAGATGTTGCCAATCGGCTGCATACGCGTCTTCATCACGCCTTCTTGCAGTTCCGTGGTGATCAGGTTCAATCGCTGGCTGGGTGCGACGATCCCGGCATCCTCGGTGGCGTTTGAGAATTGCAGGATCTGGTTGCGCGCCAGCACCAGCTCGCCAACCAAATTCATCAGCTTGTCCAGCAGCGCCACGTCCACGCGGATGGTGCTTTCCGAGACGCTGGTTTGCGCGCGCGCCGCCTGTTGTGTGTGCAAGGCCTCCACAACGTCGGTGGATTTGACCGCGCCCTCTTCCACCAGAATTTCGCCCATGTGGCGTGGATCGCCGAGAGCCTGCTTCTCGGCCGCCAGCCGGATATCGGACGGGCTCGCTCCAGCCTTCTCGATCAGCAATTCACCGATGTTTGGCACGGCGCCCGGTGCCTCAGCCCCGCTCGCAACCGGCTCGCTCTTCAGCAGCGCAGTGAGCTTGGCAATCAATGCCGCGTCGTCGCGCTCGCCCTCTTGGCCGCTGGCTTCAATGCTGGCCAGCATCTGCCGCACGGCGTCCACCATCGCGAGCAGTGCCGTCGTCAATTCGGGTTTTAGCTGAAGTACGCCGTCCCGCAGCTTGCTAAGAAGATTTTCGCCCACGTGCGCCACGGCTTCGAGCTTGGAAAATCCTAGGAAACCGCAGGTGCCCTTAATCGTGTGGATCGTGCGGAAGATACTCGCGAGCGTTTTCTCGTCGCCCGGAGTTTTTTCCAGCGACACCAGCTCGCGATCCAGCCGGTCAAGGTTCTCGTAGCTCTCGACCAGAAACTCCTGGACGATCTCAATGTCACTCATTGCGCAAGCGCCCCTGTCCCCGGTGTTAGGTTCCGAAGCTGCCTGTTGTACCGGCGTAGAACGGCCACGTGGTACTCATCGGCGTGTGCCCGGTCCCCTTTAGTCTCCTTTCGATGTTTGTTTCGCCCTTGTCTCGTCCCAGTCCACACCACGGAAACTCGCCCCGCCGCGCCACCTGAATTCGCTGGAGGAAATCCCTGGCTAAGCCGATAGGAAGACCGTGCTAGAAAAGAGAATGGAGTCGAGAACCGCCATTATGGCCGTCGTGGAGGTGTCCTGGGAGGAAGTGTCGTTTGAGAACGAAGCTGGCGTTCCCCAAACCGCTCACGGGAAGCTTGAGGATACGTCTCGCCACGGGGCCTCCATCCGAATCGGAAAACCGATCGTCGTCGGATCGAAAATACACCTCAAATGGCTCAGAGAAGAGTTCTCAGGCGTGGTTAGATCCTGCCGCCAGGCCGGTTTAGACTTTGTTCTGGGGATCAAGCGCGACCCCAAAGAGCCCACCGGCTAGCCTACGAACGGACCCGGATGTTCCATGGAGCGCCCTTCCCCGTACCGGTCATCTTGTCGTCCCTCGGTCGCGGCCCAAGCGCCGAAGCATAGAAGCCGAAGGCACAGAATAGGTCCCGCCGACAACTCTTCGCCCCGTCCGTCGCATCTGACGAACTGTTTGGCGAGGTCCCGTCGAGTTTGTGGAACCTAATCCTCAATCCTAGGGAATACCAACCAGAGCGCAAAGTTATGAACCGCCTCCTACTGGCCATATTCATTGTCCTACCGGTACTGGCTCAAAGTCCGAGTCCAAAGTCCAACTCCACAAAGAATGCGCTGGGCATCGAATTCATCAAGATTGCACCCGGTGAATTCATGATGGGCTGTTCGGCAGGCGACAGTTCCTGTGACCCGGACGAAAAACCTACGCATCGGGTTCAAATTACCAAAGGCTTCGAGATCGGAAAGTTTGAGGTCACCCAGGCGCAATGGCAGGCCGTTATGGGATCAAATCCCAGCACCAACAAGGGAGATAATCTTCCTGTCGAAACGGTGTCCAAGGACGAAGCGCATGATTTTCTCGCCAAACTCACAGCTCGAAACGATGGTTACAAATACCGTCTGCCCACCGAAGCGGAATGGGAGTACGCGGCCCGGGCCGGAGAGCCGCCCCCTGCATCCTTGGAAGACGTAGCCTGGTACGCCGCCGATTCAAACGATGAGACCCATCCGGTTGGTCAGAAGAAACCCAACGCCTGGGGGCTCTACGACACCTTAGGCAACGTGCGCGAATGGGTGGAAGACCAGTATGCGGCGAATTTCTATGCCAATAGTCCAGCCACTGACCCCACAGGGCCACCACCCGGGCAGGGCGGCCAAGGCGGACCTCGGAGAGGCTTCGGTCGGGGCGGGCGCTTCAACAACGGGAATGGCGGCGGTAATGGAAATGGCGGCGGTAACGGCAACGGTGCAACGGCCAGCCCTATCGCCTACCAAACGGACGCGCCTCCGGGACCCCAGGGCCCACAAGGACAGCAGGGACAGCCAGGCGGTCCCGGCGGGCCGGGCAATGGACCCGGACAGAGGGGCAATTTCGGATTTAATCGAGGCGGCAGGGGGGGCCCAGGGCGGCAAACTCCCCTCATGCGCGGTGGCGCATGGGACAACCCGGCGAATTTCGTGCGTCTCTCGGCGCGATATCACTACTACGGCTCCACTCTAAAATTGAGCGATATCGGATTCCGCGCAGTTCGCGAGCCGGTCCAGACGAACGGAGGTAATTGACGATGAAGCGCTTAACCATTCTGGCCCTGGGAATTAGTTTGCTGGCGGTTTGGCTTCCGGCATCCGCCCATCACGGATTTGCAACCGAATATGATCGGTCGAAGTCGCTCACACTGGTCGGAAAGCTCACCAGAGTCGAGATGGAAAACCCCCACGGGTGGCTCTACATCGACGCCAAAGACCCCCAGGGCAAGGTCGTGAACTGGGCCTTGGAACTTCCCGGCCCCGCTGTCCTCAGGCGAAACGGTTTTGATTCCAGTATCTACCAGACCCTGATGACCTCCGGCGAAGTCGTCACCGTGACCGCCTATGCCGCTCGCGACGGTTCCAAGCACGCCTTTGGCGGAAGCCTCACCCGCGCCGACGGCCAAACCGTGATTCCGCTCGGCAGGCTCCCGCAAGGCAATCGATTCGGCGGCAACGGCGGCAATGGCGGAGGATACGGCCGCGGCCAGGGCCAAGGCCCACAACAGCAACAGCAGCAATAACCACACGCGCGAGCATCCGTTCCACCCGCCGGTCTCGACGGCTTTACTCCTGGAACCGTAAGCGATTCGAACGCTCGTCCGCCTCCGAACGACCCAATCCAGCGGGAAAGGCGTCAACCCTTTAGATGCTATCGATAAGTTCTCTCAGAATTCGACATATCCGATCGGACACGCGGACATTACATTGAATAAAGAGGTGCAGGATTGAAGCCACACTATGTCTTTCTGTTAATTTGTTTCGTTCCGTGGTTGGCGCTTGGCCAAGATTCCGTTGGGGTTTGTGTGAGGCATGTCGTCACACCCGCGTATCCAAGTCTGGCTCGGGGGAGCAGACTCGAAGGAGCAGCTAGAGTCGACGTCGAAATCGCAGCAGATGGAAAAGTAACATCCACAAAGGCGGAAGGACCGGAAGAGATTCTGAACCATGCGGCGGAAACTAATGTCCGGCAGTGGGTCTTCTCGCCGTCTTCGTCTAGAACGAGTTCGAAATTGACGATCACTTTCGTTTTTATGTTGCGGTTGGCCCAGGAAGGAACTCCGTTGCCATCGGTCGTCTTTGACTTACCTGATAGGGTGGAGGTCACAGATTCTCCGATGAAGATCGTCTCTATTGACAATGCCGATAATTCCGGAGATGCGCCGCCGAGATCTAACAAACAACGGTAGCCGCCACCGCTCACAGACTCGAAGAGAAGGGATTCCGGGCCCTGGCTGTAGCTGCGGGGACCCCATCCCGCACGGCGATCTTCGCCAACCGATTCGTTCGGCACAATCGCTGGGCACTCGCATTGGCGCAAGTGGTCTGGTCATGCTAACTTATGAGTGCATTTACCGAGAGCGCTCGACCGTCGCTCGAGGTCCCAGAGGCAGCAAGGCTCCTCTTGCAGGCCTTTTTCTGATCGCCCCAGAAGACCCCTGGATTCACATCCGTGGGACAAGACTAGGTAGCACCTGGAAATGATTACGAAATGACCAAAGACATTCGCAATATCGCCATCATCGCTCACGTCGATCACGGCAAGACCACCCTGGTGGACGCTATGCTTCGCCAAAGCGGCATCTTCCGCAGCAATCAAGAATTAGTCGACCGCGTTATGGAC
>Ga0302326_10025942_pt1 | contig 11868 bp, 7 predicted proteins | sample Palsa_T0_3_FD_202264 | JGI IMG/M metagenome (GOLD analysis project Ga0302326, IMG submission 202264) | Peat permafrost microbial communities from Stordalen Mire near Abisko, Sweden - Palsa_T0_3 | ecosystem: Environmental > Terrestrial > Soil > Palsa > Peat permafrost | place: Sweden: Abisko... | reverse complement strand
GGTCGATATGGAAGAGTTGCTAGCGTAAGCGGTCAGGTTCGCGCCGACACCGCCGGGCAAGTGTACGGTGATCCCGCCGTTAGAAGTGGATGCGTGGATCTCATTCTGGTTCATCGCGTCCATGGTCAATTCGATAGGTCCGTTGGACGTCTCCAGTTTCACGGGACGCCCGGCTTCCGGTTTCACCAGCCGCACGTTGATGCCGCCATTGGAGGTGTCGGCTTCGAGCGAGCCGTGCACTTCCTCGGCATGCACGCGTCCGTTGGAGGTGTGCAACGACGCGCTGCCTTCCAGGTTCTGCACCTCAATGCTGCCATTGGACGTTTGCACGTCCAGGCTGCCGCGCAGATTCTCCGCGCGCACCGCGCCGTTGGAGGTCTTCAGCCGCGCCGCCCCCCTCCACATCCAGGGTGTGAATCGAGCCGTTTGAGCTGGCGATGCGCTCCAGTTGCGTGCGCCGGGGGACTTTGATGATGTACTTGGCACCCATATTGCCCCGGCGGTCCGAAGGCCTCACCGTGCGGATGTGTACCGCGTCCGCCGCGTGATCGATTTCGATCTTCAGAGCGTCGCGCAACTCAGGCGTGCGGGCGTACTTGGTGCCGCTGATATCTATAGTGTCCTGGTCCCACCCGGAAATCTCGATGGAGCCGTTCGAATTATCCACCGAAAGCCGTCCGCCCGGCTGCAGCGCGTAGCTGTAGTGGAAATCCTGGGTATAGCGTTCGGAGCCGCCGATATCCAGGTCGTCGATGTCGCATCCTACGAATCCGAGCAGGCCGGCGGCCAGGGACAAAGCCAGAATATGCGTTCGCATGGAGCACCTCATAGGGCTTAATACGATAGTGCACGGCAGTTTGTTCCGGAAAGTGGCGGGCACCGGATGGCGGGATTCAAACGTAGGCATAGCCGTCCCAGAACTTCGGTTCCAGCTAATTCAGGCGCGGCGGAACCTTCCAAACCTTTGGCTGTCACGGTTTGGACTTCTGGGCCGTACCAGCGGTTACATTTTCTATTGCTCGAACGCCAAATGACGTGTAGAATTACTGAGGACTAGGAGGGTTTGAAATCATGAAACGCCAGATTGCCACGATTCGCGTCGCTTGTCTGCTTCCAGGGCTTCTTCTAAGCGGAGCGTGGGCACAGGAGGGCGCCAGTCCGGCGAAGCTGGACTGGTCTCGCAAGCCGATTGCCGTCAGAGTCGTCCGGCTGGCGGACATCGGTCTTCCACGTTTAACCGGGCGTTATGGCTTCTTCAGCGCCAGTGGCCGCCTGCCAACTCTGCCGGGATCGGGCTTCATTCGGCTGGGCTACCTGCCATACCCGAGGCCGCTCGCGGTCACACCGCTCACGACGGACAACTGGCTGGGCGGCAGCGGTACCTGGAATACGACTGGGGACTGGTCGGGGGGAACTCCGACGAGTTCCAGCGCCGTCACCATCGGTAACACATCGAGCGGCGCCGTGACCGTGAGTCAAGCCGGCGCGGCGAGCGCCGCCAACGTTTCCCTCCTCAGCGGCAACACGCTGAATATCGCGGCCGCCAACACGCTGACGGTCGGAGGCGCAACCACCCTTGCCGCCGGCGCGGTTTTGGGAGTGGGTAATGGGGGCAGCGGCGGAGCCACACTGACTAGTGGCGGCTCGTTAACCAACGCCGGGACGATGCAGATCGGCAGCCAATACAATAGTACGGCGTCAACCGTGACAGTGACGGGCACATATACCGGCACGGGCGGCACGCTGCAGTTGTATGGCGGCAATGCCAGCGGGTCGAATGCGCTGCTCAACATCAGCGGCGCGGCGGCCGGCACGCTGACGGGAACCTACCAGATCCAGAGCGGCACGGGATCGGCGGCGGTCGAATGGGGTTCGGGTGGGATCACCAGCATTGGGGACGGCGTGAGCAACACGGGGTATCTGTCGCTGGTCGGATCGACGGCGTATACCGAGATCGGCGCCACCAACAGCGATAGCGCGTTGAAGACATTAGCAACAATAGCCAGCAACGGCCAGTTGTACCTGGATAACGGCGCCAGCATGACCACCATCGTGGCATTGACGAACAATGGTCTGCTCGGCGTGGGCAACAGCGACAACGGCGGCAGCACCCTGACCATCGGCGGGGCGCTGACCAACACCAATTTAGTACAAGTGGGCAGCCAGTACATGGCGGACCCCAGCACCATCGACGTGACCGGCACGCTAACCAATACAGGCGGCACAGTGCGGGTGTACGGAGGCAATCTGGCCGGGTCCAACTCCCTACTGAAAATGACCGGCGCGGCGCCCAGCACATTGACCGGAACCTACCAAGTGCAGTCCGACACAGGATCGGCGGCGATCGAATGGGGTTCGGGCGCGATCACCAGCATCGGGGATGGCGTGAGCAACTCCGGGTATCTCTCGCTGGCCGGGTCGGCGGCCTATGCCGAGATCGGCGCCACCAACAGCGACAGCGCGCTGAAAACGCTGGCCACGATTGCCAGCAACGGCCAGTTGTATTTGGACAACGGCGCCAGCGTGACGACCACCGTGGCTTTGACAAACAACGGTCTCCTGGGCGTGGGCAACAACGACAACGGCGGCAGCACCCTGACCATCGGCGGCGCGCTGACCAACACCAATCTCATACAAATCGGCAGCCAATACATGGCGGACCCCAGCACCATCGATGTGACCGGCACGCTGACGAATACAGGCGGCACGGTGCGGCTGTACGGCGGAAATCAGGCTGGGTCCAACGCCCTGCTGAATATGACCGGCGCAGCGCCCGGCACGTTAACCGGGACTTACCAGGTGCAATCGGACACCGGATCGGCGGCGGTCGAATGGGGTTCCGGTGCGATCACCAGCATCGGGGATGGCGCGAGTAACTCGGGGTACCTCTCGCTGGTTGGGTCGACCGCCTATGCCGAGATCGGCGCCACCAACAGCGACAGCGCACTGAAGACGCTGGCTACGATAGCCGGCAACGGACAGTTCTATTTGGATAACGGCGCTGCGCTGACCACCACCGTGGCATTGACCAACAACGGTCAACTCGGCGTGGGCAACAGCGACAACGGCGGCAGCACCCTGACCATCGGCGGCGCGTTGATCAACACCAACTTAATCCAGGTGGGCAACCCGTACATGGCAGACCCCAGCGCGATCGATGTGACTGGCGCGCTCACCAATACAGGCGGAACGGTGAGGCTGTACGGCGGCAATCAGACTGGATCGAATGCCCTGCTCAATATGACCGGGGCGGCGCCCGGCACTTTGACGGGGACCTACCAATTGCAGTCCGAGACCGGATCGGCGGCGGTCGAATGGGGTTCGGGTGCGATCACCAGCATCGGGGATGGCGTAAGCAACGCGGGATACCTCTCGTTGGTCGGGTCGACGGCCTATGCCGAGATCGGCGCCACTAACAGCGACAGCGCGTTGAAGACACTGGCCACGATCGCCAGCAACGGCCAGCTCTACCTGGATAACGGCGCTTCGCTGACCAGTACCGTGGCATTGATCAACAACGGTCAACTCGGCGTGGGCAACAGCGACAACGGCGGCAGCACCATGACCATCGGCGGCGCGTTGACGAACACCAATTTGGTGCAAGTGGGCAACACCTATATGGCGTCGGCCAGCGCCATCGATGTAACCGGCGCGCTGACCAATACCGGCGGCACGGTGCGGGTGTACGGCGGCGATCAGACCGGCTCCAACTCCCTGCTGGATGTAACCGGCGCGGCGCCGGGTGCCTTGACGGGGACCTACCAGGTGCAGTCCGACGCTGGATCGGCGGCCGTCGAGTGGGGTTCCGGCGCTATCACCAGCATCGGCAATGGGACGAGCAATGCCGGGTACCTTTCGCTGGTCGGGTCGACGGCCTATGCCGAGATCGGCGCCACCAACAGCGACAGCGCGCTCAAGACGCTAGCCACGATCGCCAGCAACGGCCAGTTGTACCTGGATAACGGCGCGTCGCTGGCGACTACCGTGGCTTTGACCAACAACGGTACGCTCGGCGTGGGCAACAGCGACAACGGCGGCAGCACTCTAACCATCGGCGGTTCGCTGACCAACACCTATTCGGTGCAGGTGGGTAGCGGGTACATGGCGTCGCCCAGTGCCATCGATGTGACCGGCACGCTGACCAATACCGGCGGCACGGTGCGGGTGTACGGCGGCAATCAGACCGGCGCCAACTCACTGCTGGATGTGACCGGCGCGGCGCCTACTACCTTGACCGGAACCTACCAGTTACAATCGAGTAGCGGATCGGCGGCGGTCGAATGGGGTTCGGGCGGCATTACCAGCATCGGCAATGGCACCAGCGGCGGCGATGTGTCCCTGAACGGGTCGTCGGCCTATATGGAAACGGGCGCTACCAGCAGCAACAGCGCGCTGAAGACCTTGACCACCATCGCCGGCGACGGGGAATTGCAACTGCAGAACGGCGCCTCGGTTACCACCACGGGTGCGCTGACGGTGGCGAGCGGCGGACAGTTGCAGGTGGACGAGCTCGGCAACGGGGGCAGCACCATGACCGTCGGCGCCACATTGACCAATAGCGGATACACGCAGGTTGGCAACCAGTTCACGACATCGGCAAGCGCGGCCGATATCGGAAAAAGCCTGGTAAACAGCAGCACCGGCACCATAGACGTGATCGGCAGCACCTACGCTGCCGTGGATGCCCTCTTGAAGGTGACGGGTCCCTCGCTGTCGAACTCCGGAACCATCAACCTCGAGGGCGGCAGCCTCGGCGACGCGGAGTTGGAAATCAACGGCAACGTGACGCTCAGCGGGACAGGCAAAGTCGTCCTTTCCAATGTAGCCACGAACATCATTACCGGGACCGCCACTTCGGATACGTTGACCAATTCCAGCATGATCGAAGGCTCCGGCACGATCGAGAACATCGGCATCGTCAACACGGGGACCATCTCGGCCAATCAATCGGTCCCGCTCCTCATCCTGCCGAGTTCCGGGGGCCTGAACAATACCGGCACGCTCAGCGTCTCGGCCGGCGACACCATGCAGATCGGCACGTCGGCCGGCGGCGCACTACTGAACTTTTCGAGCACCACCCTCCTCGGCGGTACCTACACGGTGGGCGGCACGCTGCAATTCGGCGCATCGGGAAGCAGCATCGTGACGGATTCCGCCAATATCTCGCTGACCGGCGCGGGCGCGCAAATGATCAATTTCGGCGGTCAGAATTTGCTGACCAACCTCGCCACCATTACCAGCGCGGGCAGCCTCACCCTCGGGACTTCCTGGGGTACCTTTACGACTACCGGCAACTTCACCAACGATGGGACTCTCTCGGTGGGCGCCGGCGACAAGTTCATCGTCGATTCCGCCGACACCCTCACCAACTTCTCCAGCAGTACGGACACTCTGACCGGCGGCACCTACAAGATCACCGGACTGTTGGAGTTCAAGGGCGCCAACATCGTCACCAACGACGCCAGCATCACGCTGACCGGCGCCAATTCCAAGATCGATAGCAGCAGCGGGGCCAACGCGCTAGCCAACTTCGCGGTCAACGACGCAGGCGCCAGCTTTTCGCTGGGCACTGGCCGCAGTTTCACCACGGCGGGCAACTTCACCAACAACGGCTTGCTTTCGCTCGCCGCGGGCGACACCTTCGACGTCAACGGCAACCTGACCAATTTCACCGGCACCGCCCTGGCGGGCGGCGCTTACTACGTGGGTGGCACGCTGCAGTTCAACGGCGCCGACATCGTGACCAATTCCGCCAATATCACGCTGTCCAGCACGACGGCGAAGATCGTGAATCAAAGTGCCGCCAACGCTTTGCTGGGTTTCAATACGAATACGGCGGCGGGATCGTTTACGCTATCCGGCAATGCCAGCTTATCCACCACCGGCGGCAGCTTTACCAACGCCGGCACGGTGACGGTATCTTCGGGCAGCACGTTCACCATTGGCGGGAGCAGTTACAACTATACACAGACGGCCGGAACCACCACGGTGAATGGCACGCTGGCGGGCGCCTCAACGGGCAACCTGGACCTGAATGGCGGCAACCTGTACGGCACCGGGTCGTTGGACTACGGCGTGGTGGATACGGCCACCATCACTCCTGGCACCTCGGCCACCAGCACCGGCGAACTGCAGGTTAACGGCACTTATGCGCAGAACTCCGGCGGCGCGCTGGATGTGACCATTGGGGGCACCACCGCAGGCACCAAATTCGATCAGCTCAATGTGAGCGGCACGGCCACCCTTAACGGCACGCTGAACATCACTCTGGCGAGCGGGTATACGCCGGCAGTCGGCAATACATTCGATATTCTGAATGCCTCCTCAGTCAGCGGGAACTTTTCTACCATCAATGGCCTGGCGATCAATAGCAACGAACACTTTACGGTCACCACGGTCAGCGGCGACGAAATCGAGTTGACTGTAGTGAGCGGAGCGGCGGTGGCGAACAGCGTCAGCTTGCCGCAGTTGAGTCGCGCGGGACTGATGCATGGGCGCTATGGCCTGGGATTGTACGGCGGGCAGTTGGGCGCGATCGGAGCACCGGTTGTAACACGAGTCCTGGCGCCGGCTCGTGGCTGGAGTTCCACGATCGGGGTAAGCCACACGCTCGCCACGCTGGCATCGGCGCGGGCGGGTGGCGCGGCTCCCGTATGGGGCTCCATGGCCAACATGAATCGCTCGGGGCTGCCAGGATTCCGGCCGATGGACGAATTAGGGTCCGCGACCGCACCGTTGGCGCCGGGTGGCGCGGGCGACGCGGGCGTGGCTGGTGCGTTGGGTATCTCGGCGGTTTCGGCCGCGGCCTACAACCCCATGGCCAGCATGAATCACATGCGCTTCGAATGCGGCGTGGATCTGAAGGCCCTGATGAAGACCAGCCGGAAGCAACTGCTGAAGGGACTGTGGGCGGCGCCCGACTCGCCGGACGCCCTCAACATCGGCTACATGACGCTGACGACGCGGTGAAGAAAGCTGTGGGGCAGGATTGCCCAATGCCACTTAGTTTTCTCAATTTCGGGAATGCGGCATAATTAGTGGGGCAGACCCCCCGGTCTGCGCGGGTCCCCCTGGACCCGCTGTTTTGTTCGGAAAACTAAGGCTTTCGTCAATCGCGAGGGGCCGACGAAGGGCGTCGGCCGCGGTCCAGGGGGACCGCTCCACAATTTATGCAGGTTTTCGGTTATCGAATAAGTAAGTGGCATTGGGCAGCATTGCGCCTTGTTTTCGACGGTGTCCCACAATTGGCTATCTGAATTACCGTGGTAATGTGGAGTCATGGCACTGGCTCGTTCGAAGGTCACGGCGCAAGGGCAGATCTCTATTCCTGCGGACATTCGCCAAAGGCTCGGCATTGCGCCGGGGTCGATTCTGGAATGGGACGAATGCGGTGGCAACATCGTCGTGCGGCGCTCCGCCCAGTTCTCGTCGGAGGATATCCGTCGTGCGCTGTTCCCTAAGGGCGCTCCGCAACCTCGGTCTGTCGAGGAAATGAAAGAGGGGATCCGGAAATACGTTCGCGGGCGCTATGCGCGCCATTGACACGAACGTTCTGGTCCGGCTCGTTATCGGGGACGACCCGGAGCAGGTCGGACGAGCCGAGAGCTTTGTGAAGACGGGCGCTTGGGTGTCGGTTCTGGCGCTGGCCGAAACCACTTGGGTGCTTGGATCTGCTTACGCCTTAGGCCACGCCCAGCTTGCAGCCATAGTCGAAATGTTGCTCCACCACAAGGACCTGACGCTGCAGGATGCTGATGTCGTGGAGGCTGCGCTGGAACTGTTCCGTTCGCGGCCCGGTCTGGGCTTTTCCGATTGCCTGATGCTGCGCATTGCGCGCAAGGCCAGACACCTCCCACTTGGGACGTTTGACCGCGCTCTTGGAAAGATCGAGGGAACACAGAAGGTGTAAGGCTACCGCCACTGCCCATCCCGCATCGTCCGGTCGATCTTTTGCAGATTGCGGACATCTTCGGCGGGATTGGCGGAGAGCACCAGTAAATCGGCGCGCTTGCCCGGCTCGATCGTGCCCGCCTGATCGATCTCGTGCAGTGCCGTAGCGCCGTTGCGAGTCGCCGCCACCAGCACGTCCGCCGGCGAGAGAGTGGCTTCCACCAGCAAATCCATTTCGCGCTGCATATCGCCCGTGGAGCCCACCGCGATAAGCACGCCGCCATCCGCCAGCAGTTTGGTATTGCGTTTTGCAATGGCAAGCCGCGCCGGATCGCGCTCTTCGGCGAGCATCGGAACGAATTCGATCCGCAGGTCCCGCAGGCGCGCAATGAAAGCCGGATCGATGGCTTCGGTGTCCCGGATCATGTGCAGGAATCCGGTGACTCCGCGGTCCACCATGGTGCGGGCGTCGCGCAGCGAGAAGATGTCGCCAAACAACGGTGTCCGGTCGCGCCGCGCCTGGTCCAGCACGGAGTTGGGATCGCCAGGCCGGACGACGGTGTATCCCGGGCCACCGGCGCCAGCGCCGCGGTGAAGCACATTGATGGGGGCGGCCGTCACGAACTTCCCCGCGCCATCGATTTTCTCCGCTTCCGGCGGGACCAGCAAGCTCGCGCGCGCGCCCACCGCGCGAATGCGCCCGTTCTCGATGGTCACCACGGAATCGGAAATCGGCGGCCCGCCCGTGCCGTCGATCAAGACCGCGCCTACAATGGATAGAACTGCCGGCTGTTCCGGCGGCTTGCAGCCGGACACAAGCAGCGCTAGGCCAATCACCGGGACCGCGAGTTGCCCAGATTCGCGAAGGGTCAATGGACCATCATAACCGCTTCCGGCGGCGTCCATAGCAAGCTCATTCTCCGTGTCTCCGTGTCGCCGCGTCGAAGCGTCGCGCATTTTCCGGCGGAGGGCCACTTGCATAATGGCGTAAACGGGTGTTTAGATGTTGACTGGATAACATTTGAGGAGCACTCGGGATGCGACGCTGAGGATATCAGCGGAGTGGGAAGACGGCGGCTCTCGTTCGCGAATTTTAAGGGCCCCCAATTACTAATCAACCAGGCTTTCCATACTCTCCATATAAGGGAGTCGCCATTCCTACGGCTGGGAGAACCAGCGTCGCCACCGGGTCCTTGCAATTCGGTATGAATCGAAGAACGGCCGGCCAACCCCGGTCCAGAGGAAAGTAATGGCAAATCCGACCCCCGAACCTCCCGCGGGGAAAACGTCCCCGCCGCCGCAGCCGAAACCCTCGCTTTCTCAAGCGCTTTTCAAGATTCTCAAAGATCCCGATCCCGTGGATTCCGATCCGCAAAGACCGATCCTTCGGCGGCGCCGCTTCGTGATCGCCTCGGTGCTAGGCGTTCTGGGCGTGAATTTCCTGATGTTCCTGCGCTTTTTCTTCCCGCGCGCCCTCTATGAACCGAAGACCCGTTTCAGCATCGGCTATCCGTCGGACTTCGGCTTTGGCGTGGACACCAAGTTCCAGAACCAATACCGCATTTGGGTGGTGCGCAACACGGAGGGTATCTTCGTGATCTCCGCCATCTGCACGCACCTGGGCTGCACGCCGGACTGGAAGCCCAGCGAGAACAAATTCAAGTGCCCGTGCCATGGGAGCGGGTACGATCCCGAGGGCATCAACTTCGAGGGCCCCGCACCGCGGCCCATGGACCGCGCGCACGTGGAACTCGATCCCGAAGGCCAAATCGTCGTGGACTTGAGCCACGTCTATCGATGGCCTAAGGGAGAACCCTCGCAGTTCGGCACGGACGGAGCCATTCTCCGCAATGTGTGAGGTGTAATCATGGCTGAAACAGACGGAAAAAACGGCGCGCCCGCATCCACTGGAACGCCCGCCGGCTCCAACGGCAACGGCAAGAACGGCAAAGGCAAAATGACCGCGCTGCTGGAAGGCGGCAAGGTGGTGCGCGATCGCGCGACCGAGGAGATGAAGGCGCTCAAACAGCCGGAGAAGACCGACCTCTGGAAGTCGGTGCTGCGCGTGAAGCACGACGAGACGCCGCGCAGCCGCGCACTGGGCGTGCTCTCCAACGTCTTCCTGCACCTGCATCCGGCCAAAATCAATCGCGACGCGGTGGCTTACAAGTACACTTGGGGCATGGGCGGCATGACGTTCTACGTCTACATCACGCTCGTGTTCACAGGCACGCTGCTGATGTTCTACTACCACCCCTCGAAGGTCGTGGCCTTCCGCGATATTCTGTATCTTGAACACGATGTCCCCTTCGGCAAGCTGCTGCGGAACATGCACCGTTGGGGCGCGCACCTGATGGTGATCATGGTCGAGCTGCACATGTTCCGCGTGTTTCTCACGGGATCGTATAAACCGCCGCGGCAGTTCAACTGGGTGGTGGGCGTGCTGCTGCTGGTCTTGACGCTGCTGCTCAGCTTCACGGGCTACCTGCTGCCCGACGATCAACTCGGCTTCTGGGCGGTTACGGTGGGAACCAACATGGCGCGTGCCACACCGCTGCTGGGCCACGACGGTCCCTTCGGCCACATGTTGGGGATGACTCCATTTAACGATGTGCGCTTCGGGCTGCTGGGCGGCTCGATCGTGGATGCGAATGCCCTGTTGCGCGCCTACATCTGGCATTGCGTGGCGATCCCCATCATCGCCTCCACCTTCATGGTGGTGCATTTCTGGCGCGTGCGTAAAGATGGCGGCATCTCGGGCCCTGCGCCAGTGATGCTGGAATCGGAAATTAAGGAACCTAGAAAAATTTGACGGGTGACCCAACACCGAGGTTCACATGGATTTTCATCAGCTTTGGACGATATTCAGCACGCCGGACAACGTCCCCATCGTGCTGCTGCTTTTCGTGGTGCCGTTCTACACCTGGTACGGGATGCGGCAGGCATTCGCCAACGACCGGCTGATCGGCCAGCTTGAGGCCGACCCCGCGTTGGCCAAGACCAGTCACCGCAAGGTCGAGCCTTGGAAGCCCGGATGGGCCAAGGAAGTCCACGTCTGGCCCTATCTGCTGCGCATCGAGTTTCTGGCCGCCATCATTGTGACCGTCATCCTGATGGTGTGGTCGATTACGCTGAACGCGCCCCTCGAAGAACCCGCCAATCCTACCCTGACGATGAACCCGGCCAAGGCGCCCTGGTATTTCCTTGGCTTGCAGGAAATGCTGGTCTACTTCGATCCCTGGATGGCGGGCGTGATCTTCCCGAGCCTGATCATTATAGGCCTGATGGTGATTCCCTATATCGACGCCAATCCGCTGGGCAACGGCTATTACACGTATAAGCAACGCAAATTCTCGATCCTCACGTTCCTCTTCGGCTTCATCGCGCTGTGGGTGAGCATGATCGTGATCGGCACCATTATCCGCGGTCCCGGCTGGATGTGGTTCTGGCCCGGCGTCACTTGGGACCACAACCGCCTCATCTTCGAGGTGAACCGCGATTTGCCGGACCTCTTCGCCATCAAGAGCAGCATCGGCAAGCTGATCTTCGGCGCCATCGTGATGGGGCTCTATTTCGTGGGCGCGTGGATCGGCATGCATAAGCTGATTACGCGCACGGCCTTCAACAAGAAGATCTACGCGCGCATGAGTCTGCTGCAGTACTCCGTCATGCAGGTGTTTATGATCCTGATGATGCTGCTGCCAGTGAAGATGTTGCTGCGTCTGGTGTTCCGCATCAAATACGTCTGGATTACTCCCTGGTTCAACATATGACCGATCAAGAAAAGGACCCAGTCGTTCATTCATCCTTAAGCAAGCCGCTGTTCATTTCCTCGGCGCTGCTGTTGCTTTCACTCGGCTGGGCCTTATACGACGAAGTCTATGGCACGCGGCCGTATAAGGGTTACGAAGCGCGGTTCGAGAAGGTTTATTCGAAGTTCTTGAGGGAAACGCTGCCGCAGGAAGCCGGTTCCGAGCA
>Ga0302326_10025938_pt1 | contig 11868 bp, 9 predicted proteins | sample Palsa_T0_3_FD_202264 | JGI IMG/M metagenome (GOLD analysis project Ga0302326, IMG submission 202264) | Peat permafrost microbial communities from Stordalen Mire near Abisko, Sweden - Palsa_T0_3 | ecosystem: Environmental > Terrestrial > Soil > Palsa > Peat permafrost | place: Sweden: Abisko... | reverse complement strand
CGGAACCACCCACCACAGAACACGCACCAACAGCGCGGTCAGACACCGACAACAGAAACACCGGTGCTGGCTATAGACCCCCTGAAAAGCTCCCCGGCGCTTTTCGCACCATCGATGTAGCGCGACACCCACTTCAACGCCGCCTCCGGCTGCTTAGGGCCGCCGTAGTCGATCCGCAGCCGGCCGCGGGTCCCGTCCTTGCGCGTCTTGGTCGCGTCCGCGCGGAGTTCATCGATCACCAGCCGGATCCCGGCGACCGCGAGATGCGGGATCCGCTCGCCGGTCTGCGTGTACGGCGAAGCGTCGTGATCGGGGCCCAGGAGCGCGTAGACGAGCTATGCGGACTTCGGGCCTATGCCGATGTGCCGTCCGGAGGCGGTTTAGGGGAAGACGCTTCGTTGTGGAACGCCCCGCGGCGCGACCTGCTCGTGGCGAGGAAGTGTGCCTGGCGTCCTGCCCTGCGTTGGCGGTCCGGTCCTGCGGTCACGGATGCCGAGCTAGGGGGTTGTCGGGAAGCTTGCGTCCATGGTGATGACGTCTCTGTAGAGGTTGGTGTTCTGGACGAAGTCCCCTGAGATGATGTTCAGGTTTGCCCGTATCGCTGGGTCGGTTTGCCAGTGCCCGTAGAGCGCCCCGAGGGCAGCACGGTCGGCGGGGACCATCTGCGTCGGGGTATACAGGCAGCCGACTTCCCCGGTTCCTTGGGTGTAGAGCACGTAGAGCCCTCCGACCTGGGGCGAGCCCAAGGCGTCAGGCGTACCCCCGGCCTGGGTGGCCCAGGCTTTCACCGCGGCGAGTATCTGGCGCGTGATGCCTGATTTCTGATTGTCTTCCGGGACCGGGATCCCGTCGGCGGTGCACTGGTCGGCGTAGTAGCTACCGATCAAGCCTCCCGTGTTGTACCAAGCTGTGCCCTTCGCGATCGTCATGCATTTGCTGTTGTCCATGATCACTCGCGCCGCGCCCGTGGGATCGGGCAGCGACCACAGCTGGCCCAGGGTCACCTGGCCGGGGTCGGTCGGCAGGCCCGCGGACTGCAGGTCAACCGGTGAGACCAGGGCGCTCCCGAGCGTCGTCCCGAAGGACCGGCAGTCGTCGACCGGGAAGTTGGCGCCGTTTTTCGGGTCCACGCCATCGATGCTGAGGTTGAGGATGATGACCTCCTGGCTGTGGCCGGCAGCGGTCGCCCAGGACTCGATGTCAGAGAAGATCCTGGACAGCGTCAGCCACTGCGAATACCCATCGGTCGCGCCGCCACCGTGGTGGGCGTAATAGCCGGCCTGGGGCACCTGTCCATCTCCGCGGTACTCGACGCGGATGTCGAGCTCGCGCATCCCGTCGTTGAGCTGCTGGATGAGGTCGTCGCTCTGGGTGTGCCAGAGATCATCGTTGGGTGCCGGCAGACTGTAGGAGGCGGCGTCATGCGAGCCGGGGATGAGGATGTCAGATAGTGTGCGATTCGCGAGGTGGGGGGCGAGGTCGTGCATCCATGTCGCGGGCTTGATCCCCGACGGGACTGGGGGCAACAGCTCGATTCTGGTGTAGTCCTGGTTCAAGGCCGGCCCCTGGATGTCCGGCGCCCAGCCCGTCGTGGTCCCGTCGTGGTCAGACGCATTCTGCGCATACGGCGTGCCGTCACCGCTGACCCCGACGTTGACGGTGATCTCGGTGATCGGGTTGTGACCGTCTAAGACTTCGAAGATAATGTTGCACCAATTCGTCTCTGCGAAGTCATAAATCAGTTCCACGTCGATGCTGCCGCCGCCCCGTATAAGCGTGGTCGGGATCGCGGGCCCCCCGCCCTCCAATACGTCGCCGCCACACCGCCCGTGGTTTGCGCCATATGTGCCCGTCAGCTTCACGTCATAGCCCGTCGAGTTATAGAAGCGAAAGCCCCTAGTTAAGTCCTGGGGCGAAGCGGGCCGCTTGACGATCGACCCCTTGCCCGCACAGCTGCGCGCGACCTGATCGTCTCGATCGGCGGTGATGTGATTAACCGAGTCCGCCGCGCACACCAGGCGATCGCCGCCTCCCACGGCTCCTTTCGTCTGCGCGCCGGCCGCAACGCCCACGCTCGACACCAGCAACCCGACAACCGCCGCGACCCACAGCCCCACGGCCGCGAGCCTAAAGCCCGATCTCTCCATCCGACCTATCCCTTCTTGCCTTCCTAGCAAAAGAAGCAGCTCCTTAGCCTGTAACTACACCCCAACACTCACAACGCCCGACTCAAAAAACCGAAAGACGGCGGACAAATGCGGACGGCGGGCGCTGTATGTAACGGAATGATCGCTGATTCGAGAAGTTTGGCTAGAGGACAACCATAAGCGGAGAATTGACTGGCAAACACCGACACCGGAGCGCCACCATCTACATCGACAACTGACGGCATGACTTGGCCATCGAGCCGGGGACGCGCGCGTTGCCGTCCGTGTGAGCGTCGGCACAGCCTCGCGCGCGGTGATATCAGCTGTGTGGAGGTTCGCAAGCACAAACTATCGGACCCGCGTATCGCGTCCGCAGTGCCTGGTGCGCCATCGCCGGCGCGGCAACCCGCGTGGAGATCGTGCAACTCCACGCCTCGTACGCCTACGAAGATTTCATCGAGGGGTTCCGGCCGCGGATCGCCGGTGGTGAGAGTGGCACGGTGCAGTTCGAGTTGCGTCCCGGTCCGCTCCGTCGGCTGGCCGACGAGGCTCGCGCCTCTGACGACGACCGGTGCCTGCTGATTGATGAGATCAACCGGGCGAACATCGCCAAAGTTTTCGGTGAGCTGTACTACCTGCTCGAGTATCGGGACGACGAGATACGCCTGCAGTATGGCGACTCGTTCAGCCTGCCGGCGAACGTTTACCTGATCGGCACGATGAACACCGCGGACCGGTCGATCGCGCTGCTTGACGCGGCGCTTCGTCGACGCTTCCACTTCGTCCCGTTCTTTCCCGACCGGGTGCCGGTCGCCGGACTATTGCAGCGCTGGCTCGAGCGCCATCGGCCGGAAATGGCCTACGTGGCCGATCTTGTCGACCGCGCCAACTTGCTTCTCCCTGACCGGCACCTGCAGGTCGGCCCGAGCCACCTGATGAAGCCAAATTTGGACGCCGACTGGCTCAACAGGATCTGGAAAGGCTCGGTTATCCCGTATATCGAAGAGCAGTTCTTTGACGAGCCTGATCGCATTGCGGCGTTCGAACTCAGCCGGCTCCAGGGCCAGACCGATGACGGCGACGCGGAGGATGGTGGTGACGAAGCTGAGCCGACGGATGCTGGCGTTGCGGGAATGGGCCCCGAGTCCCCCACTGGCGCTTAGCGCTCAGGAGCTCTACGATCTCCGCTTCTGCGGCGCCGGGATCGTGATCCAGCCGTCGGGGAGCGGCACCTACCAGCTGACTCCGGGCAGCATCGTGGGCAGTATCTCGACCCCGACATTGCGGGTCGTGATCCGCCCCAAGTTCCCGATCGAGCGGGTCTTCTACGTGATCGCGACAGCTCGTCGGATCGAGTTGTCGCGGTCGCTGACGGTTCTGGGCGAGCAGCCCGATCTGACTGAAGGGTTCGTTGGCCTGTACATCAACATGCTGGCGCCGAGGTTGCGGCGCGGGCTGCTCAAGGGCTACCGGCAAGAAAAGGACAGCCTGCAGACGATCCGCGGCCGGCTCCGCACCGCAGACCAGGCCCGCCGCCGATATGGGCTGCCGTTGCCGGTCGAGGTGTCCTTCGACGAGTTCACCGAGGACATCCCCGAGAATCGACTGATTAAAGCGTCGCTGCGTGCGCTGCAGCGGACGCAGATCGAATCCTCCGCACTCCGGCAACGGATCAACGCAGCTTTGGCGGCGATGGAGCTCGTTGCCGATCATCGGTACACCCGGCTCCAGATGCCGGTGTTTAGCTGCACGCGGCTCAACGAGCACTACCGGCACGTCCTCGAGCTGGCAGCGCTGATCGTCCAGCGTTTCGCGCTCGAACTGCGCGACGGCGACCGAGCAATCAGTGGCTTGCTGTTCGACATGAATCGCATCTTCGAGGACTTCGTCTACGGCGGGCTGGACCGGCGCCTTCGACGGCTCTTGGGGCCGGCGCACAGGTGGGAGCACGGCCGGCCGATGTCGCTCGACCTGGAGGATGTGCTCCGTCCCGAGCCCGACCTCAGTTGGTGGCGAGGTGCCGAGTGCATGTTCGTCGGTGATGCAAAGTACAAGCACACCGAGCATGGCCGCCTCGGAGATCTCTACCAGCTGCTCGCCTACTGCAGCGCCGCCGATCTGCCGACCGGGTTGCTCATATACGCAGAGCAGCCCGCTGGCCCCGCGGAGCATCGCGTCGTCCGTGGCGGGCCGAGACTGCGTGTAACGGCGCTCGATGTCACGGACCCCGTCTCTCAGATCGAGCTACGCCTCGACCGTCTCGCCGCGGATATCGCAGCCGACGTCTTCGCTCCACCGCTGACCTCGAGCAGTGGTCAGGGAGCGGCCTCAGTCGACTCGTGACGCGGCCGGTTGTTCGTCGGACCGGGAGCAGGTCTGCCTGCTTCTGCTTCCCTCGAAGGAGAAGTCAGATCGTCGGCTTCCAGAGCCGCCGAGACGACTCCTGATTCGTGTAAGCAGTTGTCTCGGTGGGGGCTTCGACGCGGCGCCGAGTGCATGACAGCGGGAACCGCCAGGTCGCGGCGAGGGTGCCTGAGGCCAAGCGATGCGTGCCAGACTGCCGGGATGCTTATCCGGGCCGCGACGACCGACGATTGGAGCCAGATCTGGCCGTTTCTACAGGAGATCGTGACCGCCGCCGAGACCTACGCATACGACCCTGACATGGACGAGGCGACCGCCCGCGGGCTGTGGCTCGCGGGTTCGCCGACACGCACCGTGGTCGCAGTCCAGGCGGACGGAACGGTGCTCGGCACGGCAAGCATGTACGCCAACCGCCCGGGTCCTGGGTCGCACGTCGCCAGTGCGAGCTTCATGGTTGATCCGCGCGCCTCCGGACAAGGCGTCGGACGCGCGCTGGGCGAAGAGGCCCTTGAGTGGGCGCGGACCAGCGGCTTTCGCGCGATGCAGTTCAACGCCGTCGTGGCGACGAACACACGAGCGGTCGCGCTGTGGCGGTCGCTCGGCTTCGAGATCGTCGGCACGGTGCCAGAAGCGTTCAGACACCCCACTGAGGGCTACGTCGGCCTGCATGTCATGTACCGCCGCCTCTGAATGTCGGCCAGAGGCGACTCAACGCACAGCACTGGATCACCGGGCTGAGGCTGATACACGACCGGCTCCACGTGGGGGTGAGCGGAGCAGGCGTCTCCGTCTCGCCTGGCGGCAGCACGCCGACGCTCCCGCGTTGACCGGGCGCGGACCGTAGGCAGCAGGCGGCGAGGGACCTCGATCGAGCCGTGTGGCAGCCGCGGTTCGTGAGTGCAGGTCTCCTGACCGGGTCGGTCGACGTCGCCAGGCCGCTTCTGCCTCTGGCGCGGAGCAGATCGCTCGTGAAGGCCGGGCCGACAACTGCCTTCGTGCTCGCTTTGGGATCACCTCAGGTGATCAACTGATTCCCGCCGGTCGGGAGCGGTCGCGGCCGACCCGCCGCCGCGCCGCCGCTCGCGCCCGTCAGCCCGAGACCTTGAAGGTGACCGTATGCGCAGTCCCGCCCGCCGGGGTCACAGTGAGCTCATAGGTCCCGGCCACCAGCTTGCCCGTGAAGGTGAACTTGTTCGAGCCGGCCACCCCCGAGCGCCTGATCGTGCTGTGCGCACTCACCAGCAGCACGCACTTGTGATCGTGCGTGTTCTTGCGCGACGCCTTCACACACTTGCCGCTGACCTTCCGCCCGCTCGTCTGCAGCGCCAGCTTGAAGCTCACCGTCGCCGCCGCGTTGAGCGTGTACTTCGCCGACAGCTTGATCGACCGCTGACACGGCTTGTCGCCCTTGTTCTTCGTCGAGGGCTTCACGCACGTTCCGTGCACGTTGCGGCCCGCCGCCGAGAACGTTCGCGGCGACACGCTCAGCTTCGAGACCGCCACCTTGGGCACGACCACCGCGGGCACGACCGCCGCGGGCACGACCACCGTCCGCGTCGTGGTTGCCGCCGCGTTTGCGTTGCAGGACGCCGTCTGCCCCGTGAACACCGTCAGCGTTGAGCATCCGTCAGCGTCCACCACCGTGAGCGCAGCCGTGTACGTACCCGCGCGCGCATAGGTATGCGTCACGCTCGCCGAGCCGCTCGTCGTCGTCGAACCATCCCCAAACGACCATTGGTAGCCAGCGACCGGGCTGTCAGCCGAGCTCGACCCAGACGCATTGAACGACGACGCCGACCCAGCCGGCGTTGCCGACACCGTGAACGACGCCACCGGCCCCTGATCTGGCGTCACCGCGATCCCAGCCGGATTGTCGCCAGCCGCGACGGTCGGCATGGCCTGCGGCGCCAGCGCGCCGCCGGGTCCGGCCGTGTACTGCGACACCCCGCCGGACCCGTTCGTGCCGCCGTTGGTGACGTAAACGGACTGGCCGCTCGGGCTCACCGCGATCCCATACGGGGCGGCGTTGGCCGCGACCGTCGGCGTGGGCATCGGTGTCAGCGCGCCGCCCGCCCCGACCGTGTACTGCGACACCCCACCGGACCCAGTCCCGTTGTTGTTGACGACGTAGACGAACTGGCCGTTCGGGCTCACCGCGATCCCGAGCGGATTGTCGCCGGCCGCGACCGTCGGCGTGGCCAGCGGTGACAGCGCGCCGCCCGCCCCGACCGAGTACTGCGACACCCCGCCGTTGTAGTTGCTCACGTACACGAACTGGCCGTTCGGGCTCACCGCGATCCCGGCCGGGCTGTGGCCGCCCGCGACCATCGGCGTCGCCATCGGCGTGAGCGCGCCTCCCGCCCCGACCGTGTACTGCGAGACCGCATCCGGCCCGTCCTCCCCGACGTTGACCACGTACGCGGACTGGCCGTTCGGGCTCACGGCGATCCCGGCCGGTTCGAGGGCGGTCCCGACCGTGGGCGTCGCCATCGGCGTCAGCGCGCCCCCCGCCCCGACCGTGTACTGGTAGACCCCCTGCACACCATTTTGCTCATTGACGACGTACGCGGACTGGCCGTTCGGGCTCACCGCGATCGCACCCGACACGGCGCCGGCCGCGACCGTCGGCGTCGTCATAGCCGCCAGCACACCGCCGGCTCCGACCGTGTACTGCGAGATCTCGCTCGAGCCGTTGTCGACGACGTACACGGACTGGCCGTTCGGGCTCACCGCGACCGCCGCCGGCTTGCTGCCGGACGTGACCGTCGGCGTCGTCAGCGGCGTGATCGCGCCGCCCGCCCCGAGCGAGTACTGCGACACCCCGTTCAGCCCGGTCGCGTCGAAGTTGGTGACGTACGCGCTCAGCCCCGCCGCGCTCGCCGCAGCCGGCACAAGCAGACCGACAGCCACCACCGCCGAAACCAACCACGGCCGAACCCCCAACATCCCCCGCAGAAAACACCGACCACCGTGACCTGTACCCATCGAACCGCCCCTCTCATGAACGCCGCCTGAACCGGACATACCGCGCCCCGACCAGCTCCCTAGCGGCAAGCGCCACCACTACGGCCCGCGCAGCCTAGACCCATGCACCCGCCAACGCAAGCCAGACGCCCGCGCCTGTGCATTGTCACACGAGCGATCCGATCGTCGCGCCGGTCCGAACCCGCTCTGCTCTCCGGGCGCGCCCATCGGCGCGGCCAGCGCCCCCCTGTGCGCGGACTGTCAAGACCTAGCGGCCAACCTGAGGATCGATTCCGGGCCGTGAGATTGGTCGCCCAGCGGGCGTCGGACGGCGGCAGGTTGCCGCTCACAGATCGATGCGGCAATCGCGGCCCATCCCTCGCGACGACCTCAGGACGCGCCCTGCATCTCCTATCGCACAGGCATCCGTGCTCCTGCGCCGGCGTCTGGCTATGCCCGGAAAGCGTGCATCCAGCGCCGTGGTCCTCAGCGTTCTTAACCCGATGGCTCAGCGTACGCCGACAGCGTCGGCGGATGACGTGCGCGTCGCGCCGATACGGCGTCGCACAACGGGAAGGCTCAGCGGACCACCTGATCCCTGCGCTGGACGTCGCTCAAACAGGCGGTCACTCCGACGGCGACCAGCGCCTGGCTACGATCGACTGTGCGGTGCCCGGGTCGTCGCCCATGGCAGACAGCGCGCCGAGCGCGCCGGTAGACGATGTGGCGGCGCACTGGCCCGGTGGGGAGGCGATCAGCGGTAGCGTCGCGACGCGGGTAACGCCTCAGTTCGATCCGTGAGCGCGAATATGGAAGTATCGGCGGCATGAGCAATCCCCGCACCGCACCGTACGCCTCGGTGAGACTGGCCGACGTGGACACCCTGGCCCAGGTTGACCCCGGGAACCCGGACATCAACGACTGCGCGTTCCATCTCGTCCGTCGCCATTTCGACGTCCAGGCGTTCGGCGTCAACGCCGCGACTGGAAACGCCGGCGACGAGATGATCGAAGAGCATCACGAGGCCGACGACGAGGAGAACCAAACCAACGGCCACGAGGAGCTCTTCGCCGTGATGAGCGGACACGCGGTCTTCACGGTCGATGGCGAGGAGATCGACGCGCCAGCCGGGACGATCGTCTTCGTGCGCGAGCCGGCTTTGCTTCGTGCCGCCCGGGCCACGGCCGACCACACCGCCATCTTCATGGTTGGAGGACCCGCCGGCGTCCCGTTCACCGTCTCGCGCTGGGAAGCATCGCTCCCGTAGCCGAGCGACGCCCGGACGAGCCCGGGGACGGGTGCCGTCGGCTCGAGTGCTTTCCCGTTGGCTCGAGCCTGCCCGCCGCGGTCCGATGCTTGGGTACGCGGCCCCGATGAGCCCGAGGAGAACCCACCGACCGGCCCGATGCCGGCCAGACACTGACTGGTGCGCTCCCGCCGACTCGTTTCAGAAAGCGAGCGCTGAACGAGACGGATTCCGAGGTGCGCGCCGGACGCTTGCTCTTCCCGCATTGCTGTAATTGTCTCGGCGCTGTAGAGACGTCGGTCCAGGTGCGTAACTGGGGGCGCTCATGCTGGGCCGGGGACCGACGGGCGCAGGCCCGGAGTCCAGCTTGGGCGTGCGTCTGCGTGCCCAAGGTCGGCCGGCCGGGTCGAACCGGCAGGCGAGCTCGGCCGGGGTAGAGTCCGGCGCGATGAAGCCGTGGGGAACGGATCCGGCGGGGCGCTTTGATGAGCATCTGCTCTCAAGCGACGCGCTGCGCGACAACCCGCTCGGCGACCCTCACGAGCGGCCGCTGTGGGTCTACGTGCCGCCTGGCTACGACGCGGAGCCCGAACGCCGCTACCCGTCCGTGTACATGATCCAGGGCCTCACCGGCCAGCTCGACATGTGGCGTAACCGGTCCGCGTTTCGGCCCACCTTCCCCGAGCTTGCCGACGAGCTGTTCGCCGCTGGCGCGGCGCCGCCGACGATCTGCGTCTGGGTGGACTGTTGGACCTCGCTTGGCGGCAGCCAGTTCCTCGACTCGCCGGGAACCGGCCGCTACCACACCCATCTCTGTGACGAGGTGGTCCCTTGGGTGGACGAGCGCTACCGGACGCTGGCGGCGCCCGAGCACCGGGGGATCGCCGGGAAGTCGAGCGGCGGCTACGGCGCAATGGTCACCTCGATGCTGCGTCCGGACGTGTTCGGCGGCCTCGCCACCCACGCCGGCGACGCGCTGTTTGAGACCTGCTACCTGCCGGGCTTCCCGAAGACCGCGCGCGTGCTGCGTGATCACTACTCAGGCTCCTATGACCGTTTCTGGGAGGACTTCCGGAGTCGCCCCGCGTTCGCGAAGGAGAGCGACGCCCGCCTCCTGATCGATTGGTGCATGGCCGCGTGCTACTCGGCCGACGAGGACGGTACGGTGCGGCTCCCCTACGACCCCGCGGTCGGTGAACTCATCCCGGATGTCTGGGAGCGCTGGCTGCGCTGGGATCCGGTCCGGATGGTCCCAGGCCACGCCGACGCCCTGCGCGGCATGCGTGCGATCTACATCGACGCCGGCAAGCGCGACGAAGCGTTCCTCGACCTCGGCGCCGAAGCATTCCGCCGCGCCCTTGAGCGGATCGACGTCACCGATGTCTGGTTCGAGATCTTCGACGGCACCCACATGGCAATCGAGTACCGCTACCCGATCTCGCTCAAGTATCTGGCCGAACGACTGGCCCCGTTTGGCTGAGTAGTACGGGACGGAGACCGGGCCTCACGACCACTGCGTCGCCGCTACCAGCAAAGTCTCAGCGGGTACCGGGTAACTGGCGAGCGGAAGCGTAACCACGCGGTTGCGCGCGGGACAAGCAACACCAGCTCGAGCTCGATCACGAAGAGTTGGCCACGATCGATCAATACGCAGTCGACGGCCAGATCGACGTTTTGAAGCCCTCCCGCACGGCCTGAGCGGGATCGATTGCCGGACGTTCCGCACGGCCGTTTGGAATGGTGTGCTCCGATCGGCCGCCCGTCGCAGATGGGAAGGTTGACTGCAACGGCTGCGGGCGATCGCCTTCGCCGGGGAAGGAGTCATCCGACGCGGACGACCCGAACGATCACTCGATCGCCAATCCGATGGTGACGCTAGAGACGGTGCACAGAACGGAAGCGATCGTGCGGATGCGTCCGCTCCGTCCCTGCGCAGGCGAGGCATATCGCTGTGGCCTGCTGCCCGACGCCGGGATGTGTGAGCGGCTAGGACCGGCCGCGCGTCTCCGACGCGCCTAGTGGGTAGCACAGCGCGCCGAGCACGCTCACACCCGCCACGGCTTGTCGATCCAGGACGCGGGTGACAGCGGCGATCTGCCGCTGGATCGCGTCGAGCTGGCGGGTGCGGTCGCGGCCGTTGACGAGCAGCTGCTCGCGACGCTGAAGAACGCCGGCCGTGACGATCTGTACTTCTCCGCGGCTGCTTTTGCTGTCGATGACGGTCACTCCGCCGGGGCCGACCGCGATGTGGTCGATGTTCGCGCGGCCCTGGCCGGGGATCCGGCGGTCGTGGATCACGATCACGTCGCTGCGTCGCAGCCGCCGGGCCAGCTCGCGTGCGGTAGCGATCTCCCCGCCGGCGCCCTGCTGCCAGGCCTGGATGGTGGCGGGGTCTGCGGTGACGCTGGCGAGCAGCGTTCCGGCCGGGCCGTAGCGGGCTGTGGCCCGCTCGCGACGGGCGCTATGGCGACGCTGATGTTCGCGCTGGGCGCTGCGCCCGGCGATACCGGTCGAACTCTGATCTGCGAATTTCATATGCGTCTCGAAGTTAGCTCGCGAACCGGCGGAGAGCTTGTCGGTGTTACCCCGGTCGGTTCGGTCTCCGGATCCCTGTCGGGTCATGTGTCACCGCGTCAGAGCTCCTTTGGATCTTGGTCGTGACCGGGCGGTTGTGTTGCGTTGTCTGAGGGTTGGGCGGGGGTGAGTTCGGGGAGACTGTCCTCCGGATGAACGGGCACCTCGCACGGTTGCCGGGCGCCAGCCTGGTCGATCCGCGCGGGCCGCTCGTCGGCGAGCTGGAGCGGAAGGATCTGTGCCGTGGCGGGATCGCCGGCAAGCGGCGTGTAGATCACCGCCTGCCCCCGCCCGAGCGCGCTGAACACATCCGAGCCGATCCGGAACTCCCGCACGCGCCGCGCGCTGCCACGTCCGGAGTGCTGGCTGCCGTGCCCGGCGGTGGCCTGCGTGCTTTGCCACAGCGCGCGGGTGCCCATCAGCTTCGCCAGCCAATCGCGACTCTCGGGTGAGGTCTGGCGGTGCGCGACGACCCCGGCAAAATTGTCGGTCAGGCTGGCCAGCAGCCCGGGCTGTCCGGTCAGCGCTTCGATATCGGCGGCTGACTGGGTGATCACGACTACCTGCCCATTG
>Ga0302326_10025934_pt1 | contig 11869 bp, 9 predicted proteins | sample Palsa_T0_3_FD_202264 | JGI IMG/M metagenome (GOLD analysis project Ga0302326, IMG submission 202264) | Peat permafrost microbial communities from Stordalen Mire near Abisko, Sweden - Palsa_T0_3 | ecosystem: Environmental > Terrestrial > Soil > Palsa > Peat permafrost | place: Sweden: Abisko... | reverse complement strand
TACCCGTCTGGATCAACCGCTGTGGAGTGCTGGCGGGAGCGGGACAATTCGGCACGGCGGAACAGGGCATTTTCTCCTACTGGTTACATGCGCACTCCACGAGACGTGCGCTGAGGTACCTTGGTTTCGGAGGCCATGGATTCCAGGTGCGAGACGCGTTGCATCCGCGCGATCTGGCTCGCATGGTGGATCTTCAGTTGCACAGCGGCGTCTCCGGACAACTCCTGAATGTCTCCGGTGGCCGCGCAAACTCAATGTCGCTCGCGCAAGTGACGGCGTGGTGCGATCAGCGATTTGGCTCGCATCCACCGCTGGCTGACGGCTCGGATCGCCCCTATGACGTTCCCTGGCTCATTCTCGATTCCACGAGGGCGCAGACTGCCTTTGATTGGAAGCCTAGGATCGGCATGAATCAGATTCTTGAAGAAATCGCCGATCATGTTGCCGCAAATCCCGATTGGCTGACACGGTGCGGAGCATGAATCCGCCCTGCGCTCCTAACTCTGATCTGAAGCTGCTTTCGGTGGTGATACCGGCGCGCGATGAAGAAGGCTGTATTGCTTCCACGGTGGCGCATCTCCATCTGGAACTGCACCTGCACAATATCGCCCACGAAATCATTGTGGTGGATGACGGAAGCACTGACCGGACGGCGGCCATCATAATCGCGCTTGGCGAAGACATGCCTGAAGCGCGTCTGGTTACCAATGGACCGCAACACGGGTTTGGCCGCGCCATCGCCTGTGGACTGCAACAGATGAACGGCGATGCCGCAGTGATCATGATGGCGGATGAATCCGACGATTGCCGCGACGTGGTGCGCTATTGGAACAAGCTGAACGAAGGCTGGGACGCCGTATTCGGCTCGCGCTTCATGAAGGGCGGCGGCGTCATCGACTATCCGTGGCTCAAGCTGCGCTTGAATCGAATCGCGAATCTCTTCATCCGGCTGCTGTTTGGAGTCTCACTCAACGACACAACCAACGCGTTCAAGGCCTACCGACGCACAGTCATTGAGGGCTGCAAGCCCATGCTTTCGGCACACTTCAACCTGACCGTGGAATTGCCTCTGAAGACGATGATCCGCGGTTACACGTGGAGCGTCATACCGATTACCTGGCGCAATCGCCGAACCGGCGTCGCCAAACTCAAAATTCAGGAGATGGGCAGCCGCTATCTCTTCATTTGTCTCTACCTGTGGCTGGAAAAGCATTTGAGCCGTGGAGATTACTCAAAGGAACGAGCATGAACGCGACGACAGCGCAATCGCAGCAAGAGGCCCAGCTTAGCCGCCGGTCATATTTCAAGCCTTTCGCAGCGGCACTCCTCGTATTCCTTCCAGCCATTCTCTTCTACTCAATTCTCTTCAGCACTGCACTTAACATCCCGTGGCTTGACGATTACGAGGCGATACTCAAGTTCGTGAACGGTTGGAAAATGATCGACGGCCTTTCTACAAAAGCCTCTTACTTCTTAGCGTCGCAGCATAACGAGTACAAGCTGTTCTTCGAGCAGGCGGTGGTCTTGCTGCAATTTGACCTCCTTGGGCGCATCGATTTCAGGTGGCTGAGCGCAATCGGCAACGGGTTCGTCCTGCTACTTGCGTTCCTGCTCTGGAAGATGTTTCTTCCCACCCGACGGGATGTTGTATTCCGCTTGGCTCTATTCCTACCGGTCTCTTGCCTGTTGTTCCAGCTTCAATATAAGGAGACCCTGAATTGGGCGATGGCTGGGCTCCAGAACATTCCCGTTCTGTTTTTTTCGTTTGCCTCCGTCTATCTCCTGCAAGCGTCGACGCGAAGGGCCTTCACCGGTGCGCTTGCATTCTACGTACTCGCAGTTGCCTCGTCGGGCAATGGGTTTCTGCTGCTGCCGATCGGATTGCTGATCCTTGCCATAGGCCGACGCTACGCGCAAATAGCGGCATGGCTAATTGCCTCAGTGGGATGTGTCGTCGCCTACTCCTATCACTACGATGTGATGTCGTCGCAATCTTCCCCTCATCACTCGGTATTTTCGACGTTGCTTCGGCTTCGACCGGGTTACGTGGTCAGCTTTATCGGCAGCGCGGCCAGCATTCCCTTCCATGCCGCAAGTTTTGTTCTCGGAACCGCACTTTGCGTCTTCTTTGCCTGGATGACATACAGAGGGTATATTCGCAGAAATCCGACCGTCTCCTGTTGTGTCCTTTTTCTACTGCTAACTGCGATAGGCGTAGCAGGAATTCGGTCGGACCTAGGGCTGACACAGAGCTTGAGTTCACGGTACGCGATATATTCGGCTCTGTTTCTGATCTTTGCCTGGTTTGCAATAGTCGAGGAGTTTCTCCAGCGCAGGCGCATAGCTCTTCTGAACAGTGGAATGTATCTCAGTGCGGTAGCGGCTGCTGCTTTCTTATGCCTTTTTATGGACGGACTTGGTTTCTTGATGTTCCAGAGTTTCAATGGCCGGCTCATCCAGGGGATGGCCGCCTTCGAGCACCCCAACCCACCGAACTCCACCGAAGGACCCGACATCGGTTTGTGGAACTACGATCCTGAGAGCGCGGCATTCAAGGCAAGGGCGCGAGCTATTCTGATCGAGTCAATTAAACTCGACGTGTACCAACCGCCGGTGCTCTGACTCGGTTGCTGTTTTCTGTGGCATAAGCGCCCAGTGGCCCGAATTAATCGACAGTGTGAAAAGGAGCGACGGGATCACGCGTCGAAGGCCTGAAGACAATGCAAAATGAAGAGAAGACCATCCCGGAGTTCGACAACTATGCGCCTTCTTACGCGGAGTTGCTCGACGATCCTCTGCGGAATCGGTTTGCTCGTGATCCGCTGCATTTCCACTGGCGAAAGTGGATTCTGATCAAATCGATTCTTAAGCGGTTGGGCATGGAAGCAGGCGCGCTGCGCTGGCTGGATGTTGGTTGCGGGCAAGGAGAACTGCTTTCGCTCGCCGGCAGCCGCTTTGCCTCTGCGCTCGGATGTGATCCTTCCCCAGAGATGCTGCCTCCTAATGCCCCGTTTCAAACCCTTGCGCAACCGTCCCTGGTGCAGTTGCCTTTTGAAGATGCGTCGGTGGATTTCGTGACCGCAGTGTGCGTCTATCATCATGTGCACGGAACGGCGCGGACGCTGTTGACCGATGAAATCAAGCGGGTGCTCAGGCCGGGTGGATTGTGCTGCGTGATCGAGCACAATCCATGGAATCCAGTGACGCATTCGATCGTGAAAAGGTGCCCTGTGGATGTGGATGCGGAGTTGCTTACCGCGCCCGCGGCCAACAGGCTGATGAAAGCTTCCGGCTTTAGTTGGGTCAGCACTGACTACTTTCTTTACTTCCCGGAATCGATATTCCACAGGCTCGGCGGTCTTGAGACTTTGTTTGCCAGGTTTCCTTTGGGCGGCCAGTATGCACTGCTGGCCAAAGCGCCTTCCTAGTACTCAGGCCCGTGCACTCGTCGAGGCCGCTTGCGCCCTGGCTTTCCAGTTCAGCAGCACCAGGCCGCACACCACGACAACTACACCGAAAAACGCGGTCCAGCCGATGCTCTCGTGCGCCAAAAGGCCCCAGAATAGTCCCCAGATCGGGAGCAGATAGGTCACAGCCGCGACGTGGGTCGCGGAGACATGAGCAAGCAGGTTGTAATACAGCAGATACGCGATGCCGCTTCCGGCAAGGCCAAGCGTTGCTATAGCCGCTATCGAGGAAGCGCGGACTGCCGCCGGGTGTGCTCCGGCGAGCGCCATCGGCAACAACAGCAGGCTGGCGAGTGTGAGTTGCGTTGTCGCGAGTCCGATCGGGTCGATGCCTTTCAGCTTCGCCTTGGCCATCACCGTCGCGATTGCGTAACAAAGAGACGCCATGACGACCAGTGCGACTCCGAGCGCCAGCCCGGCTCGACCGGACGGGGTTTCTTCTCCAGCTGCGTGTCCGTAGACAACCAGGACGACTCCGGCAAAGCTTAACAGCACGCCTGCGATCATGCGCGCGGTAGCATGGCCGCGTTGCACCGCGAGGCTGATCAGGAGGGTCCAGATTGGCGTGGTGGCGTTGACGACCGCGGCTGTGCTGCTGGGAATGGTTCGCTCACCCCAGGCAAAAAATGTGAACGGAATGGCGTTGTTGAAGAGCGCCACCGGCAGAAGCCAAGGCAACAGCGAGCGAGGCGGCAGCGAGCGTCGGCCAAAAAACATCACGCTCCACAGCAGCAGCGCTCCCGAGGAGCAGCGCAGCAATGCCACCCAGAGCGGGGGGAAGCTGTCGCCGGCAATGCGAATCAGCAGAAACGAAACTCCCCACACTGCCGATAACAACAGCAGTTGGAGTAAATGGGCGGTCTTCATGCCATAACGATTGCAAAGCATCGGCTTCTGAGTCCACCCGATTCTTGCCGCCAATTTCGGCACGCTCAGGATAGACTCAGAGAACTGGAAAGAAAGGCTGGCGCAACCCTCCCATGCACGACGTGGATGACAAATTCAAGAGTCGCGTGAGCTTTACGCTTCTCGCCATTACCGCGATTGCGCTGGCCGTCTTCCTGGTCTGGATTGGCCGCGTTATCTTCCTGCTCCTCTTCGCGTCAGCGATTGGCGCAGTTTTGCTGACTACCGTTTCAAGCTGGATACATAGCCGATTCAATATCAAACACAATCTTGCGCTTGCGATGTTCCTTTGCTTCTCCTTCGCTGTGGCGGCCCTTCTCACATGGAGTCAGGGTTCAAACATCGTCCAGCAATTCGCCGACCTCGAAACGGATTTGCCAGTAGCCGCCCATTCTCTGTTTACGCAGGTGCAGAGCCATCAGTGGGGCCAATGGCTGTTGCGACAGTCGCCGGGCTCCGAGCAAGTATCGAATGGCTTCAGTTTTGCGCTTACCCGGATCGGCGGCATCGTCGTCAGCTCGGCCACCATCGTGGCTGGGCTGGTAATCGTCTTCAGCCTCAGCATCTATTTCTCGGCTGAGCCGGGCATGTATTACAACGGCATCCGGCGCGCCGTTCCGGTGGAATATCGGGGGAAGCTGGATGCATGCGCCGCCAGCGTGGCTCAAATCCTGCGCTGGTGGGTACTCGCCAAACTTATTTCCATGACCATGGTGGGCGCTCTCATCAGCATCGGCCTTTGGATTGTGGGTGTGCCATTGGCGGGTACGCTGGGCATTATTGCCGCGGTGATGACCTTCATTCCCAACGTCGGTCCGTTTATCTCGGTGATTCCCGCGGCGCTACTGGCGCTGGCAATCAGTCCGACCAAAGGACTCCTGGCCCTGCTGGTCTTCGCCATTGTCTTTACCATTGAGGGCTATGTGGTGACGCCGCTGCTGGAGCGCAACATTGTACGACTGCCGCCCGCTCTTACACTGACGATGCAGCTTCTACTGGCCACCGTCGCGGGACCGGTCGGAGTGGCACTGGCCGCACCCGTGGCCGCCGCAATGCTCGGCATTCTCTCCGTGCTATTGCCAAAGGCCCCGGAAGTTCCAGTTCCAGAGCCAAAGCGGGCGAATTAAGCCGGACGCCTGCTCAAACCCCGATGAGCAATTTACTTTTCCCGCGCCACCACGAAGTCCGGCACCCACAACAGGGCCCGCTTGAACTCGGAATCTTCAATCGAAGACAGCGCCTCGCGGCCCTGCTCTGCGTAACGGTCAGCGGCTGCCATGGCATACTCCACCGATCCGTTATTGTGCAAAATCTCCTGCACCTGCTCCCGTGAGGAGCGGACAAACCCGCCATCCTCGAGTACGCGGCGGATGACCTCGCGCTCGGCGGCCGTTCCGTGTTCCAGAGAATGAATTACGGGCAACGTCGTTTTGCCTTCGCGCAAATCGCTCGCCACGGGCTTGCCCAGGACTTCTTCGGTCGCCGTCAGATCGAGTACATCGTCCACAATCTGGAATGCCAGGCCAACGCCGCGTCCATAGCATGCGAGAGCCTCTTCCTGGTGGGCATTTGCACCGGCAAGGGTCGCGCCGAGTTGCATCGAAACCGAAAAGAGACAGGCCGTCTTGCGGAAAATCAGATCGTAATATTCGGCCTCTGAGACGGGTCGGCCCAGTTTCTGGATCTGGAGCAGTTCACCCTCGACCATCTGCTGGGTGAGGCTGATCAGCAGGTCGAGAACCTTGAAGCTGCGCTCTTCGAGAGCGATGTGGAAGGCCTGCATATACAGCCAGTCGCCGGCCAGTACGCATTTCTCGTTGCCCCAGGTGGTGTTGGCCGAGGGCCGTCCGCGGCGGGTATCGGCGCCATCGATGATGTCGTCATGGACCAGGGTGGCCGTGTGCACCAGCTCAACCACCGCGCCAAGCCGGATCATTCCCGATCCGTTATAGCCCAGGCAGCGCGCGGCAAGCAGCAGCAGCGAAGGGCGAATGCGCTTGCCGCCGCCGCCTCGTAAATACTCGGCAATCTCCGTGATCGTGTTGACGCTGGATACGGCATCCCGTCCCAACTCTCGCTCAATGGCCATTAGGTCATCGCGGAGCAGATCGAAGACTTCCCGTGCCGTTGCTATCGTCAATGTGCTCAAGGTATGGGGGTTCCTGCGCTTTCCTGTTGCCAACCAATCCGGCTTGCGATCTGCTCGTATTCCTGATGCGCTTCCGGTATCTGCTCTTTGGATGTTGCCACGGCGAAAGAAGTACCGATCAATTCGTCCGATAGTTGGTGAACTGTAGTTCAATGCCCAAATCTTTGCCGCGTAAGAGGGCAATCACAGACTGAAGGCTGTCGCGATCCTTGCCGCTGACCCGCACAGAGTCGCCCTGGATCGAAGCCTGAACCTTGAGCTTCGAGTCCTTCACGATCCTGACGATATCCTTGGCCTTTTCCGCCGGCACGCCCTGCTGCAGGGTAATCTTCTGGCGAACGCTCTTGCCCATGGCCTCTTCCAGTTTGCCGTAGGACAGGTTTTTCAGCGAGACGCCGCGCTTAACCAGCTTCTGGCCGAGGATTTCCTTCACTGCTTCCAGCTTGTATTCATCCGCGGATGCGAGTTGAATGGCATCATTTCCCTCCAGGGTGACCTCCGATTTAGAGTCCTTCAGGTCAAAGCGCGCCTTGATCTCCTTGTGAGCCTGATCGATGGCGTTACGCACTTCCTGGATGTCTACCTTGCTGACGATATCAAACGAATTGTCCTGCGCCATTGCTTTTTCCTGTCCTTGTTTGCCCGACCTGGAAAGCTCGGACGCGATCGGAGTTCAGCTCCAGATCCTAATTCACTGCAAATTCAAGTTTCACACGTCAGGGGTCAGACGAAACAGCAGTTCGAAATTTTTCGTTGTGATCGATGCTATTTCTTCGGCTGAAATTTCCCGCAGTTCGGCCAAAGCCGCCGCTGTATGCGCCACCCAAGCCGGCTCGTTGCGCTGCCCGCGATTCGGAGTCGGTGCCAGAAATGGCGCGTCCGTTTCCACCAGCAGCCGGTCGAGCGGCACCTTTGCAGCCACATCGCGTAGTGGTTGAGCCTTTGGATATGTCATGTTTCCGGCGAAACTAATCAGAAATCCCAGTTCCATCGCCCGCTCGGCGTGCTCCCAATCTCCGGAAAAGCAGTGCAGAATTCCACCTAGGCCATTTGCGCCCCAGTGCTCGTCGAGAAGCGCGAGCGTGTCGTCCCAGCAGGCATTGTCGCCGTCTTTGGGGCGGCAATGGATGAGGATTGGCCGCTTGCGGGCTGCCGCGATCTCCATCTGGCGGACGAAAACGCGCTTCTGGATCTCGTACGGCGAACCCTGGTGATAATAATCCAGGCCAATTTCGCCGCAGGCGATGACCTCCGGCTCAGCCAGGAGTGCGTCCAGCTTTGCGAGGGCTGCCTCATCCGCTTCATGCGTGTTGTGCGGATAGATTCCGGCGCTGGCATACAGTCTTGGCAATTCCCGCGCTCCGGACTGCTCGCAAGATCGGTCGAACTGGCGGCAGATCTCCAGAGCCTGATGCATCTCCGACGGTCCCTCGCCAATGCCGATGGCAAGCACCGCGCCTACGCCGGCTGACCAGGCGCGACGCAGCACGTCGGCAAGCTCGCCTTCATAACGCGAGGAATCCAGATGTGCATGGGAATCAACCAGCAAATCAAAAGCTCCAGAATCAGGGATTTAACGTCAGAAGCAACAACTTACTTCAGCCGCGCTCCAATCGGAACATCTTCGAGGAAGCCGGCCAGGACCGGCGCTCCCTGATCGCCGATCGACGCCGCCACAACCATGCCGTTCGACTCGAGGCCGCGCAGTTTGCGCGGAGCCAGGTTGGCCACGATGACTACCTTGCGCCCGATAAGCTTTTCCGGCTCGTAGTATTGGGCGATCCCGGCGAGAATCTGCCGCTTCTCGTAGCCCAGGTCCACTTCGAGTCGAAGCAGTTTATCGGCCTTCGGAATGCGCTCTGCCACCAGAATCTGCGCCACACGCAGTTCGACCTTCGCGAAATCCTCGATGCCGATCGTAGCGATTCCTGGCATCGCGCCCTCGACGCTAGCAACCGATGTCTCCGAAGCTGCTGCGACCGGCGCCGGTACGGCAGGCTCCGAGACGGGATCATGCACCGGAGCTTCACGACTGCCGGAACACGGTGCAGTTGCCTCGCTGATGACCGGGGACGAACTGGCTTGTGCCTCGGCCTCGCCCGATCCGCTGACCGCGGCTACGGCGCTTAGATTATTTCCACTCTCAAGACTTTGCATACGCTCAATCGCATCCTTTTCCGCGCGTGGAAAGAGCGGCGCAGGCTCGCCAAACTTAGTGCCAGCCTGCAATCCTCCCCACGCCAGTTCTCTCAGTTTGCCGCGCTTCGCGGCTTCTTCGATATCGCCTAAGCCTAGCTGCTGCCATACCTTAGCCGCAGATTCCGGAAGTATCGGATGCACAAGCGACGTAATGATACGGATCGCTTCCGCAGCTGTCGCAAGCACCCGCGCCTGACTCTTCGCGTGGGCCTCGTCGGAAACGTCCGCGGGTTTCTTCCACGGAGCCGAAGCGGTCAAATATCCGTCGACAGCAGCCACCAGCGCCCAAAGCGATTCAAGTGCGCGCGAGAAATCCATCGATTCAAACTGGGCGTCGAATTCGACGATAGTCAGCGCCGCGTCGTTCTGAATGGAGGTTTCTGCATTCCCCACAGGACCGGTCTCCGGCAGAGCACCGCCGAAATACTTGTGCATCATGTTGACCACGCGGCTGACCAGGTTGCCGTAGCCGTTGGCCAGGTCGGCGTTGTACCGCTGCACCAGAGCTTCAAAGGTAAAGTTGCCGTCGTGGCCGAAGCTGATCTCGCGCAGCAGGAAATAACGCAGCGCGTCTGCGCCAAGTACCTCGACCACCGTTTCGGCGCGCACGATGTTGCCGACCGACTTCGACATCTTCATCTTGTCGAAGAGCAGCCAGCCATTGGCGATGACCGACTTCGGCAGCGGCAGTCCGGCGGCCATCAGAAAAGCGGGCCAGTAGACGCAATGAAAGCGGATTATCTCTTTCCCAACGAGATGCACATTCGCCGGCCAGAATTTCTCAAAGCGAGCTTTGTCTTCTGGCGCGTCCGAACCGTAGCCGACTGCTGTGGCGTAATTCGCCAGCGCGTCCATCCAAACGTAGATGACGTGCTTCTCGTCACCGGGAACTGGAATGCCCCAGGAAAAGCTGGTCCGGCTTACGGAGAGATCTTTGAGCCCGCTGCGAACAAACGCGATCACTTCGTTGCGGCGCGCTTCGGGCTGGATAAACTCGGGATGCCTCTCGTACAACTCCAGCAGCTTGCGCTCGAACGCCGAAAGCTTGAAGAAGTAATTCTCTTCGCTGATCGTTTCCGTGATGCGCCCGCAATCCGGGCAAGGCGCGCCTGGAGGCACATCGACAAACGCCTCGTCTGAGACGCAATACTGGCCGGTATATGAGCCCTTGTAGATGAAGCCTCTGTCGCGCAACTCTGCGAACAACCGCTGCACGCCCCGCTTATGGCGGTCTTCGGTGGTGCGGATGAAGTCATCGTTGGTTAGCCCCATGCGATCCCAGAGCGAACGAAATTCTCCGGAGATGGCAGCCGCGAATTCAGCGGGACTCTTGCCGGCCAGCTTCGCCGAACGCTCGATCTTTTGCCCGTGCTCGTCGGTGCCGGTCAGGAACCACGTGGCGATGCCCTGGCTGCGCTTGCGCCGCGCGACGGCGTCGCAAACGATCGTCGAATAGGCGTGGCCCAGGTGCGGGCGCGCATTCACGTAATAGATCGGCGTGGTGATGTAAAAGGAGCTGCTAGGCTCTTGCGACGGATTGGGCTGAGTAGGCATAGATGCGATGAGGGAATCTTCAGGAGCGCAGCGTAACAACTGCGCTGAACGTGAACTGAGGTACGTTATCTATCTTAACTGATGCCCGGCGAAGAGCTTGCGATGGGTTTGACGCGCTTGTGGTTCCCACTCGCATTTCGCCTAACGACGGGTAGACGGCGAGTCCTCCTGATAAAATCACCTAGGAAATCAGGGATTTTCAGAGGTTTCAACCCGTGTATCTCGAACTGCAACAACGCCTGCTTACGCGGGTCCGCGCACTCATCCAAGATCAATACGCCATCGAACTTGGCCCCATCGCCATCGAGCAACCGCCAGACCTCAAGCTCGGCGAATTTGCTTTGCCGGTGGCTTTTGAACTCGCTCGCAAGCTGCGCAAGGCTCCGAAGATTATCGCTGCGGAGCTGGCAACGCTATTGAATAACAGCCTCGAAACGGCCGCTATCTTCCTGCCTTCCGAGTCCGAGGGAACCGCGCATGGAGTCGCCATTTCGCGCTTCGAAGCCGCGGGCGCGGGTTATCTCAACGTTTATCTCAATCGCGGTTGTCTGGTTTCGGCTCTCGCGCAGTTCGATATTCGTCCGACGCCCAACTCGGGATTGCATGTGCTGGTTGAGCACACGAGCATCAATCCCAACAAGGCCGCGCATGTCGGCCACCTGCGCAATGCCATTCTCGGCGATACGTTCGTCCGCATCCTGCGTGCCAACGGGCAGAAGGTCGATGTGCAGAACTACATCGACAACACGGGCGTTCAGGTTGCCGATGTCGTTGTCGGCTTTCTGCATCTGGAAAGCAAGTCGCTGACCGAAATTCGCAGCTTGATCGCAGGCTTCCAGACGAGCGGAGAGAAGTTCGATTATCTCTGCTGGGATGTTTATGCACGCGTTTCGCAGTGGTATGAGTCCGGCTCAGAAGAGGAGAACAAGCAGCGCAAGGGCCTCCGTTACGCCACCTTGCATGAAATTGAGGCAGGTGGCAACGAGACCGCTCTCGTTGCGGAACTGATTTCGATGGCGATTATTCGCCGCCATCTGGAAACCATGCTCCGGCTCGGCATCACGTATGATTTTCTGCCCCAGGAAAGCGAAATCCTGCACCTCAAATTCTGGGATCTGGCCTTCGAGCAGTTGAAGCAGACCGGCGTTCTCTACTTCGAGACGGAAGGCAAGAACAAGGGCTGCTGGGTGATGACGAGGCCGGACGCAAAGGCCGTCGAAGAAGGCGAGACCGATGAAGATGCCAAAGTCATCGTTCGCTCGAACGGGACGGTGACCTACGTCGGCAAGGACATCGCGTATCACCTGTGGAAGTTCGGCCTGCTTGGACGTGACTTCGGCTATCGGCCGTTCTTTGAGTATCCGGGTCATACCTGCTGGATCTCGACGGAGCACGGCGAAGAGACTCATCCGCACTTTGGCGGCGCACAGGCTATTTACAACGTCATCGACTCGCGGCAGTCCGATCCGCAGGCCAACGTCATTCAGGCATTACGGGGCATGGGCCACACGGCTGAGGCGGATCGTTATACCCACTTCAGCTACGAGATGGTCGCGCTCACGCCGCGTTGTGCTGTTGAACTGGGCTACACGGT
>Ga0302326_10025932_pt1 | contig 11869 bp, 11 predicted proteins | sample Palsa_T0_3_FD_202264 | JGI IMG/M metagenome (GOLD analysis project Ga0302326, IMG submission 202264) | Peat permafrost microbial communities from Stordalen Mire near Abisko, Sweden - Palsa_T0_3 | ecosystem: Environmental > Terrestrial > Soil > Palsa > Peat permafrost | place: Sweden: Abisko... | reverse complement strand
GAGACCATGGAGAAGGATGCGCCGGTGATTTCCGCCGATACGAAGGTGGGAGCATTGGCGGAGCGGATTGCGCGACATGACCCGGCGGTGGCGCGGCATGAGGCGCTGTTGATTGTGGACGGCGCGGGCAAGCTGGCGGGCATTATTACGCGGGGCGACATTTTGCGGGCACTGGATAAAGATGCTTCCGGCGGGATGACAGTGCAGGAGGCGGGCAAGACTCACCTTGTGGTGACGTATGCGGATGAACTGGTGTCAGAGGCGGCGGCGAAACTCTTGCGGTTCGACATTGGACGATTGCCGGTGGTGGACCGGGGAGATGAGAGAAAAGTGATGGGGTATTTGGGACGGGCTGCGATTCTTGCGGCGCGGTTGCGGCGGTTTCAGGACGAACATGTGCGGGAGCCGGGGTGGCTTGGGTTTGGAAGTGAGGATGCGAGTCCCCCGGGGCTAAAGCCCTCGAAGAGTAAGGAAGGCTATGGCAGCGCTGGAAGCGCTGCGCCATCCACAGGCGATGAGGCTGACATTTTTATAGGTTTGACGGATCTGAATTGGACAACAGTCCCTCAGCGGTTAAAGCCGGCGTCGTCGGGGCGGGTTGGCGGCACGACTAAAGTCGTGCCCTCCCGATTTGTCAATGCGGCATGACCGAAGTCGTGCCCATCCCGATTTTTTAGATTTGTCGGATTTATCAGACTGGTGATAGGGGAGACAAGGTGGCGGGAAGAAGACTGCAGGATCTGCGGGATTATTTCCGGCAACCGCCGGTGATGCTGGCATTGCTGGCGGGGCTGGCGGTGATTTTTTTTGCGGCGGTGACGGGATTGTCGCGGGCTTACCAGGCGCAGCGGGAAGCTCTGGGGCAGCGGTGGTTCAGCCGCGGTCTAGCGGACTTGAAGGCGCAGCGCTTTGACAGCGCGATGACGGAATTTCGCTCGGCGCTGCTGTACTCGCGGGACGACTATGCCTACCAGCTGAATCTGGCGGAGGCCCTGATCGGGCTGAAGCGGACGAGCGAAGCCTCCGCCTACCTGGTGAATCTGTGGGACCGGCAGCCGGAGGATGGGCTGGTGAACCTGGAGCTGGCCCGCATCGAGGCGCAAAAAGGACAGACGGAAGAGGCGCTGCGTTATTACCACGATGCGATTTACTCGGCGTGGCCGAGCGACCAGGAAAGCAAACGGCGGGAGGCGCGGCTGGAGCTGGTGGAATTTCTGCTGAGCACGCGGGGCAAGGCGCAGGCGCAATCGGAGCTGATTGCGCTGGAGGAAAATATGGGGGACGATCCCGCGCAACAGGAGCGGATGGGCGATTTGTTTCTGCGGGCGCAGGATTATGAGCATGCGCTGGCGGCGTACCGGGTGAGCCTGAAGACGGAGCGCGACAATGCGGCGGCGCTGGCGGGGGCGGGGGCGGCGGCGTTCCAGCTGGGGCGATATCCGCAGGCGCTGCGCTATTTGCAGGCCGCGGTTGCGGCCAACCCGGACGACACGCAGAGCGCGGAGCGGCTGAAGATGGCGGAGATGGTGGTGGAGATGGATCCGTTCCGGCGGCAGATTCCGGTGGCGCAGCGGGACCGGATTGTGATGGAGGCATTTGCGACAGCGGGAGAGCGGGTGAAAACCTGCGGTGGCGAGGCACAAGCGAGCTGGGCGCAGATGAATCCGAGGATCACCGAACTGGGGTTGAAACGAAATCCTGATCTGGTGGAGGCGGCGATGGACCTGGTGTTTGCGATTGAGCGGCAGAGCAGCGGGAGTTGCGGGAGTGGGAGTGGAAAGGATGCGGCGCTGCTTTTGATTGCGAAGTTGCACGAGGGGAACTGAGGGTTTCCTGCGGGTAGTGCCCAGGGCTGCCGATTTCAGATTGGGACGCTTGCGGGAGCGGGGGCAAAGCAGATTTGCAGGGATCCTCCGACTTCGTAAACCGATTCGCTTCGCGAATCGGTTTACTGCGCTCAGGATGACAGGGGCTTAGGGAATGGGGCTTATGCAGACGGGAGCGGCGGCGGCAAATTCGGAACGAGCTTCTGCGGAGCGGGCTTCTTCAGAGCGCACTTCCGGAGCTTTTTTGCGGTCGGTGTTTCGGGAGGACCGGTTTTTTCTGGTGCTGTCGGTGTTCATCGGAATTTTTTCCGGGCTGGCGGTGGTGTGTTTCCGGTTTGCGATCGGGTGGTGCCGGCTGTATCTGCTGGGATCGGGAGTGGCCTTGTCGCCGACGCGGTTGCTGCTGGCGCCGACGCTGGCGGGACTGGTGATTGCGGTGCTGGTGATGCATGTGTTCCCGCAGGCGCGGGGCAGCGGAGTGAACCAGACCAAGGCGGCGCTGTATATCTACAACGGGTACATTCCGCTGCGCACAGCGGCGGGGAAATTTATTACGGCGGCGCTGGCGATTGGGTCGGGACACTCGCTGGGGCCGGAAGATCCGTCGCTGCAGATTGGGGCGTGCCTGGCTTCGGTGATGGGACGGCAGATGCGATTGTCGCGGGACCGGATGCGGCTGATTGCGCCGGTGGGCGCGGCGGCGGGACTGGCGGCCGCGTTCAATGCTCCGATATCGGCCGTGCTGTTTGTGATTGAGGAAGTGATTGGGCGATGGACAGCGGGGATTCTGGGGTCGGTGGTGCTGTCGGCGGTGTCGAGCGTGGTGGTGATGCGGTGGTTTCTGGGATCGGAATCGCTGTTTCGAATTCCGGCGGTGCAACTGCAACGGCCTTCGGAATTGATTGCGTACTCGGTGCTGGGGGTGGTGGGCGGGGTGGCGTCGGTGGTGTTTTCGACGGGGATTGCGACGTTGCGTCCGCGATGCAAGGCGCTGCCGCGGTGGACGCAGTATTTTCAGCCGGCGGTGGCGGGGTTGCTGATTGGGACGATGGCGATTCTGGGTGCGCCGCAGGTGATGGGCGCGGGATACGAGGCGATGGACGAGGCCATGCATGGGCGGTTTACGTGGCAGTTTTTGCTGGTGCTGGCGGGGCTGAAGATTGTGGCGACACTGCTTTCGTTCGTGAGCGGAACGCCGGGAGGGATGTTCGCGCCAACATTATTTATTGGGGCGATGCTGGGAGCGGCGGTGGGCGGAGCGGAGCGCGTGTTTCTGCCGCATCTGGCGGCGGCGCCGGGAACTTATGCGCTGGTGGGGATGGGCGTACTGTTTGCCGGATTTCTGCGGGCGCCGATGACTTCGGTATTCATGGTGCTGGAGGTGAGCGGAAATTATTCGATTATCGTTCCGGTGATTCTGGCGAATACTTTTGCGTATGTGATTTCGCGGGGGTTGCAGCCGATTGCGATTTTCGATTTGCTGACGCGGCAGGATGGGCTGGAGTTGCCGTCGATGGAAGAGCAGCGGGAAGAGGGCGTGCTGCGGGTGGAAGATGCGATGAGGCCGCTGGAGGGCGCGGTGGTGGAAGCGGCGGAAACGGTGGAGCAGGCGCTGGGCAAGGCGGAGCCCTCGGCGAACGAGGATGTGCTGGTGCGGCTGACGCCGAGTGGATGGAGCAGCGTGACCAAGCAGCAACTGCGGGCGCTGGCGGTTGCGGGTAAGGGTGGAGACAGCGTGGGGTCGCTGGCGCTGGGAAGGATTCCGGATTTGCATCCCGATCATTCGCTGGAAGTGGCGCTGCGGTATGTGAACCGGTGGCCGCTAGTGCCGGTGGTGAGCCGGGCGGATATGCGGCAGATTGAGGGAGTGATTTCGGAGCGCGATGTGCTGGAAAGGTATCGGGAGTTTGGGGAGGGGTAGGCGGCGCATGGGTCAGTGGTCAGTGGTCAGTGATCAGTGGTCAGTGATCAGTGATCAGTGGTTAGGGGTTAGGGAATCAAAAGCGGCGCTCAGCGAAACGGACACAACGCGGGACTACGCGCGAGATCCCTCCCTTCGACTGAAAGGCGGCTCCGGTCGGGATGACCCCATCGGAATGGCGCCATTCGAACGAAACCAGCCTCGCCGGTGAGATTTCGAGTTGCGCCTTGCGTGGGCCAGTAGCGCGAGAACGTCCAGCAGTCTATCGAGCATCAATCTATGAGGTATTTCAAGGCGTCTTTCAAGGGTGTCGAACAGGCCGCTCCAGAAGCCGTCGAACACTCCGGCGTAGGCCATGAAGGCCAAGATGACACCCAGGGTAAGCAGGGCGCAACTGTAGATGACGGTGACAGTGCCACGAACTTGAGGCATATTCACTCCACGTTCTTGGGATGAGCGCGGTACGGAAGGAATCCCCAGGTCTGGCCCGATAAAGCAGGAAGACAAACTGCGTCGAAATTTCGGCGGCAAGTATACACCGAGGAAGATCTGGATTCGACTATTCTTGGATGGCGGCGAGTGTGCTAAGCCGCTGTCGGTGACGGACGACCATGCGGCCCGCGCAACGCGGCGCGCGCTCAGGAGCTCTTTCCGAGACGTTGCTCTTTCCGGCTCAGTAGCTCGTTGAGTTCCTGAACGAGCTGTTTGAACTTTTGAAGGTTTTGTTCTTTGGCGATTCGCTCACACAGAATGGCCATGCGCTCTCGTTCGTCGGGTGTCATGCCGCACCTCATGTAGCAACAATTGACGGACATACTACCCGGTTGCTGACTACGATTCAAAGTAGTAGTTGCGGCACCCGTCAACGCACTCTTGGGGCCCTGCCGGATTGGACGATGGTTTGACGGCTGGTGAATCGGGGATCTACGTGGCCAGGACCTGTCTGAAACAAAGAAATAGACTGCCGACCCGCTCAGGGGCTGAAGCGTGCGGAATTCTTAGCGTCTTGACGGGCGCTGAAGCGCCGCTCTTCCACGTTTGCTCTCCGGGTTAACCAAGTTGTTCTCCGGGTTGACCGAATTCTCCATAGTCCTAACTCCTACGGGTTTAATAGTCCGGTCGTGCGGGTTTCCACCGATTGTCTGAAGGAGTGTTTTCGGGGGAAACTATTATCGCTGATCCAGGTCTTGTGACCCAGGTCTTGTGACCCCGATCTTATGACCAGTTTTCTCCCCGCTTCAGCCCAGGAGGTTCGTGTGCCCCGTCTCTCAGATGATGCGTGGAAGTGTGTTCCGTCCGTCTCCGGCCTTGCACGGAAGCTATTCTGCTCGACCGGTCTTCTGTTTTTCGTGTTTCTCGCGACTCTGGCATTCCCGAGTCTCGGACTTGCAGCTCCGACCATCACGATTCTCTCTCCGAAGAGCAGTTCGAATTCCGGGTCTCCGGTTTTCTACGAGGCTTATGCCACGAGTGCTTCCTGTGCGAGCGGAATTAGCTCGATGCGCATTTATACCGCTCCTGGGGTGAGCGCCTATACCGTGAATGGCGCGCATATTGAGACTTTTGTCCCGTTGAGCGTAGGAAGTTACAGCACGGTTGTGCAGGCGTGGGATAACTGTGGCGGAGTGGGAAAAACCGCGGTCGACATTAAAGTGAATTCCACCGCGGGAGTTTCTGTTTTTCTGCCGAAAAGCTCGTCGGCAGGTATTCCGGTGCACATTGCCGCTTCGGCGCAGAATCCTGAGTGCGTAGCGGGCATCAGTGCCATACGCATTTACACGGGCAGTGGCATTGCACCGTATACGGTCGATTCAGAACAGGTGAACACGTTCGTGAATCTGTTGCCGGGAAAGTATGACTTGACCGTGCAGGCGTGGGACAACTGCGGCAATGTATACAAGACGCCGCTGACGGAAGCGGCAACCGCGACGGTGGATGGTTACCTGTATGCCCTCAATGACAACGGTGTCGCCCAGTTCAACATCAGCAGCGGAGCGTTGACGAATCCGAATGGCAGCGGCAACCCGCCGACGGTCAATGCCACACAGGTAGCACTTTCGATCGCGATTGATCCGGGCGGGTGGTTTGCCTGGGTGTTCACTACGAACGGAATCTACGGCTATCAGATTGACCAGAGCAACGGTAATCTTTCGGCGATGCCGGGCTCACCGTTCCCACTAAACGGCACACCGATCAGCGAGGAGGGCGGCTATCTTTATCCTCAGCCGTACGCTCTCGCGGTTGATCCGAACGGGAATTTTCTTTTCGCGGCGTACTACGTCTCGAACACGGTGGTGTCGTATCAGATTAACCGTTCCACGGGCGCAATCACTGCAAAATCTACGGTGACCGGTTCCGGCCAAATGACCGCGGTCACAGCCGATTTCAGCGGCCAATACGTCTACGCCATCAACAACGAGACCGACGGGCCCAACGCTGCGGGCGCGGTCTGGGGATACCAGATCAACCAAAACAACGGCGCGCTCACTGCTGTTCCGGGAAGCCCCTATACGTTCCCGGCCAACACCTACGCGGGTGGCTCGGTGTCGTCGACCATGCAGCCTTCGGGATCGCCGGGATCGGTGGTGCTGTACGCGTTGACCGAGGGCCCTACCGGCGACGTGTGGGGCTACGACGTGGACTACGGAACGGGAGCATTGACGGGACTGCCCGGATCGCCGTTCTATGTGGACGGGGCCGGCAGTGCTTTGGCCGATAACCAGGGGAAATGGATATGGGCGACTTCTGGATTTCCCGTAAACCCTCCCCAGAATTTCTTCAACTATGCTTCGATCGGATCGAATGGCACGCCCACGGCTTTCCAATTCGACAATAACAGCGGCGACTATACCTTTTCTGGTTTCGTGGAAGACGGCTCCGGGAAGTATCTGTATACGGGCGGTGCGAACTGGTGCTCGAGTGGTGATTGCTCAACTCCCGTAGTGAACTCATGGAAAATCGGGGACGACGGGCCCACGGCATTGTCAGGGCCATTAACCACGGCGACCGCCGAAAATAATGTAATGGCCGTCGGGGCTGCGCCCAAAAAAGGAGATTAGCAACCGAAACTTTCGTGCTGATGTTCTGGGGCGGCGCGGCGGAGAGTAAAGCACGCCCGCCGCCATGAACTGCCGAGCAGGTAATTTCAAATTGAGCTGCTACCCAGCTTTCGGGCCGCATGTGTGTGTTGCCTGAAAATCTGGCGACTGAACGCGTCGCCATTCATCCGCTCTAAATCAGGGGTTCTCGCGTCCACAAGAATTGGGGCGGGAACCCTGTTGTTATGTGCGTTGAAATGCTGGCTTCGGCGAGTGCGATGGCGTTAGTGCTTTTCTTCCGCGGCGTGGTCTTCCGCCGCTTGCAGCAGCGGGCGCAGCGCGTCCACTGAGACTCCCAGGGTGCCGCCGGAAAAGCCGTCCATGAAGGCGGAGTTGACGCCGATGACGTCGCCGCGGGTGTTGAAGACGGGGCCGCCGCTGCCGCCGTGGGCGGTGGGAGCGTCGTAGATGAGTTTGTCGCCGACTACGTCGCCGAGATGTCCGCAGGTGGTGGAGGGGCGAATCAGAGAGAGGGCGGCGAGCTCACTGGCCGCATTGATGTCGTTGTGGCGGTAGGCCATGCGCTCGTAAATTCCGGTGGGAGACTTGGCGACCATGCCGGCGATGCCCATGGGATAGCCGATCACGGTGACCAGTTGTCCGGGGGCGCCGGGGGACTTGGCGAGGGGCAGAACGGCGAGGCCGCGGAGCGCATCAGAATCTGCGGCATGCAATACGGCGAGATCGGAAGTCTTCGAGGAAGATGCGGGCGATAAATTTACGGGGGTGGGCGAGCCGGGGAAGAAGATCACCAGGCTTTCGAGCATGCCGGCGGCTCCCTGGTCGATGAGTTTCTGGGCTTCGGGGTCGCCATACCAGGGCTCGGCGACGTGGCGGTTGGTGGCGACCAGGGCGTTGCCGACTAGAAATCCTGTGCCGGAAACGCGGGCCCGAATGGCGGGACGCTGGTTCGGGAAACCAACCTGATAGATGCCGTAAATGTAGCCGATGGAATTGCGATAGCGGCTGAGCACAACCGCGGGCATGGCCTGGTCCTGCTGGAGTTGCTGAACCTGCGCGGTTAAGTCGTGAACTTGCTTTTGGAGGTCGCTGGGGGGCTCCTGCTGGGCAGTGGTGGGAGCGTAATAGTGGACCATGGCCAGCGTGCCGAGGAGCAGCACGACCGCCAGAACGGCCTGCACCACCTGCTGGAAGGAATCACAGACGATGGATTCCTGCGGGGAGTGGGCTTCGGGTTCCGGGAGGTGGGATGAGCCAGGTTGATGGATGTCGGGATCGGGCATGAGAGTAGGTATCTTCGCCTGTCTGGCGCGGGTTTGCCACGGTACTGAAGACGATGTACGGGCGATTGGAAAAAGCTCACCACAGAGGACACAGGCGACACAGAAGGAAACAGATTAGCGCCTAGGGAGTCTTGATTCCGAGGCGCTTGGCGATGGCTTCGTAGTGGAAGCCTTTGCCGGGGGTGTAGGGCTGGACCCATTCCCCGTCGATGACAAATTGCGGGATGGCGCGCTTGCCGGTGCGCTTGATGATTTCGTCGAGGGCGCCGGGGGTGGACTCGACGTCGATTTCTTTGAAGGCGATGTTATGTTTGGCGAGAAAGCGTTTGGCTTCGCGGCAGTCGGGGCACCAGGCGGCGGAGTAGACGGTGAGATCCATGGGCTTCTTTCATCGTACAAGGGTATGGGAAAAAAGGGCAGGGCCCGGGGGCTAAGGAGGGTCTGAGAATCTGTGCCGTCCCTCCGGGACTTGTGCCATCCTCTCCGGCTTCACCCAGCGCTGAAGCGCTGGGCTAAATTGTTTCGAGCCATCTAAGCGCGTTCCGTTTTCTAGACGCGTCTTCTGCGCATTCCATCTCTTCTGCGCATTCCATCTCTTACGCGCATTCCATCTGTTACACGCGTTCCATTTTCTAGACGCGTTCCAGATGTTGCTGGGTGCGTGCGTTTACAACGTTGCCGGTGTTGAGGGTGGAGGCGGGTTCGAAGAGCATGATCCAGACCTCTTCTTCGGCGACGGGGCGGTGTTCGACGCCGTGGGGGACGATGATGAACTCGCCGGGCTCGATCCATTCGTGGCGCTCGCGGAGGCTGGCGTGGTGAGGACCGGCACCGCCCAACTCCCTTTCCTGATTGGGTTCTTCCCGGTACTCCATGCGGAACCGGCCTTTGACCACGAGGAACATTTCGTCTTCGTGGTCGTGGTGATGCCAGATGAATTCGGTGTTGGCTTTGACCAGCTTGATCATCTGGCCGTTGAGTTCGCCGGCGATGTGGGGTTTGTAGTATTCGGAGATCTTGGAGAATTTTTCGGCGAGGTTGATTTTGTGCATAAGCGCTCCGAAATATGATTCGATCCGTGTTGAGGGTCGAGGTTCTATCTGGCCTTGCCCGGATTAAATCTGGCCGAGGCCGCCGTCTACGTTGAGGTCGACTCCGGTGATGTAGGATGCTTCGGTGCTGGCGAGGAAGAGGACGGCGTGGCCGACTTCTTCGGGAGTGCCGAGGCGCTTCATGGGGACGCGTGAGGTGACCGCTGCTTCGAATGCGTCGACGCCGGACTGAGGCATGCCGGACTTGCTGAGAATTGGAGTATAGATGGGACCGGGGCTGACGACGTTGACGCGGATGCCGCGGTCCACAAGTTCTGCTGCGAAGGTGCGGGCCAACGAACGGATGGCCGACTTGGTGGCGGAATAGACGCTCGTCCCGGGATAGCCTTTGGAGGCGACGACGGAAGAAGTGATGACGATTCCGGCATTGTCGTTGAGGTGCGGCAACGCTTTTTGCAAGGTGAAAAACAGGCCCTTAACGTTGATGTCGAAGGTTTCGTCGTACATTTGCTCGGTGCTGTCGGCGGCGGGCGCGAATTTTGCGATGCCGGCGTTGGCGAACAGGACATCGATCTTGCCGAATTTTGCGGCGACCTGCGCGAAGAAGCGGTCGAGATCGGCGAGATTGGCGACGTCGGCTTTGACGGCGAGGGTGCCGGGACCGATGGTTTTGGCGGCTTCGTCGAGGGTTTTCTGGTCGCGGCCGGAGATGGCGACTTTCGCGCCTTCCTCGTGGAACAGCTTGGCGGTGGCAAGGCCGATGCCGCTGTTGCCTCCGGTGATGACTACGGACTTGCCTTCGAAACGGTTCTTCATGAAATTTCTCCAGATATGAATCGCGAGCCAGTTGGCGAATGGGTAATTGGCTGTGTGAGAGTTTGATGAGGGCGGATGGGTTCAGGGTTCAGGGTTCAGGGGTCAGGGGTCAGGGGTCAGAGAAAACAAAAGCCGGCAGCTTTTGGGCTGACGGCTTAAAAACCTGCCGAACTGCGCTCGGCGGCCGGGTCAGAGACCCGGCTCTACACGAGCTTTGCTAGAAGCCGGGGGTTCCGGCGGTGGCGTGGCTATTGTGGAGCATCACGCGGACGCCGCGTTGAGCGTTGAGTTGGGTGGTGGCGGTCCAGTCGACGTCGTTGGTGCTGATGACGCCTGAACCTCCGCCGGCCAGGGTGTAGGTGATGCGGTTGTCGGTGTAGCCGTATCCGCTGACGGACAATACCGTGCCGGTGGTCAGAACGAAGACCGGCATGCCGGGACCGACGCCGGCCGGAGTCAAGATTGGCGCAGTCATGCCTGGTTGAGTCATGCTGGCCTGAATCGGCGGGGTGCGGGTCACGAGACTGGCGTAGGAAGCTTGCGGCAGGCTTTGCGAGGCCGGCTGCATCTGGGCGCTTTCGTTATCGGTGTCACTATCGCTTCCGTTATTGTTAGTCCCGTCGTTGACGTAGTTGGAGGGACGGATGGAAAGTTGCATCTGCATGTTGGAGTGGCCGTTGTGCAAGGAGTCGTTCTGATAGCGGCCAAAGAAGTGCCAGCTGGGGCCGTAGGTCTGGGCGACCTGCGGGATGTCGACATCGTCCATCAAGCGCAGGCTGAGCACGGTCTCGCCTTTCAGCGTGGGGCGCGGGCCACGCGCGGGCAACATGATCACTTTCCAGGGCCAGAGCGGCGGGATCATCCATTCGACGACGTCGCGCACGGCGTGGCCCTTGCCGTCGATCCTGCCTTGCTTGTCGACTTTGTAGCCGCGGGTGGCGATGATTTTGGCTTCAAGAGGCAAGTCGCCGCTGGGCAGGCCGATGCGATCGAACTGCAGCTGCAGATAGCCCTTGCCCCAGAAGTGTCCGGGATCTTTCGCGGATTCAAGATGACCTACCAGATAGCTTCCGCGGGGAAAAGCCTGCTGGCCGAACTCGGTCACTCCGCGCAGGTGGCAGAGCACGGGATCGCCGACATCGGCGGTACGCGAGGAGAAGTTGGGTTCATTGAGGGTACATTGCAGTAGAGTGCCGGCGGGCAGGACGACCTCGCGCGCGCTGGCAGACAAAGTGAGAGTCAGAAGGGAGACAGCAAGGATCACGTACCACGGAGTGGACTTCATACTTGACCTCATTCCTTCACCTGGATTCATTCAGATCGGCGATCATTCACCTCGGCACGCACCAATGCGTTGGCGGACCTGGCGCGGGGTCCGCGAGTGTGGTGCATCTAATCACAGGTTCAACCCGGGGTCAATCAGGAAGTTTCGGGCGGTTCGAGAAGTTTTTTTTCGGTTTCGGAGAGAAGCGAATGGAGAGAGAAGGCGAGGGTTGTGCCCTCGAGCGAAGTGTAGCACGGCTGATGTCGTGGCCCTACGCGCGAAAATCACCTGAGGTGAAACGCTGCACGGCGGACTACCGTGACGTTACGCCCTGGCGATACCGAATTCGTCCGGCCACTCCTGTGCTCTGGCGGGTGCTCTGAGAGGCCTCCCGTTAGAAGCCGGCATCACTATCGCCCTTATCTCCGCCTCAACCTCGCGGTGGCGGTTCTGAATTCGGTCGTGGATTTTGTCCTCCTCGCGCCATGAGTTTTCGTGCCAGGTTCGTTCTTTTTCCTGACGCTCTCGCAACGAGGAAATCCCTTCCGCTATTTCATGGAAGCGGGTGGAGAACTTCTCACTGATAACGTACTCAAATAGCTCGTGGGACTTCGCATCGCGCGATCTGCCAGTCACACCTAACTCAGA
>Ga0302326_10025931_pt1 | contig 11869 bp, 9 predicted proteins | sample Palsa_T0_3_FD_202264 | JGI IMG/M metagenome (GOLD analysis project Ga0302326, IMG submission 202264) | Peat permafrost microbial communities from Stordalen Mire near Abisko, Sweden - Palsa_T0_3 | ecosystem: Environmental > Terrestrial > Soil > Palsa > Peat permafrost | place: Sweden: Abisko... | reverse complement strand
CCAGGGAGGTTGGACAAGCGGGGCTGTGAGGACGGTTGAGGTCGAGCACGTGCTCGAAACTCCTTCTCATCCCGCCGCCGTAGGCGGGGAACTTTCTCTTCGACGGCAAGAGGCCCGCACGAACGTCGCCGGGCCAGCCAGCCGTCTTCGCAGCGCCAACGCCCCCACCTATTCGAGCCCGCGGACGATCGTCGGCGCGGAAACCGCAACCGATATGATTCTTCTCCCGCGCCCGACTCACACATTAAACTTCGGAAACTGCGGCGGCAGGTCGAACATCAGGCCGAAGCGCTTCCAATACGCGACGACGATTTCCGTCGCCCACGGCTGCGCGGCGGTGGGGTCCAGTCGATGCCACTGATCGCGCCGCGAAACCTGTTGCGGTGAGAGCGTCGTTCGGCCTGGCGCAGGCACGTGCATCACCGCCTTGGCCTTCATCACATCATCGTGCCAGGGCACATCGAATCTTGTAAATAATTTCCGAAGCTCGCCTTCCGTGTCCCGCAGCAGATCGTCGAACGAAATGGCATATTCCAATCGAGCTGTCGGATGCATCATGATGGCGGCGTGCTCGGCCAGCATCGTCCAGACATCCGGCTGTTTCCATCCCCAGAAATCCGCCGAGGACAGCACCACATCACATGGCTGTCGCAAAATGGTGAAGAATCGCCCCTGCGGAAACGTGTTATTGAGCACGCGCCAATACCAGTCGGCCGGACACGGCTGCCGCTCGCCGGCCGCGGGATCGTATTCCTTGGGATAGGGCCGAAGTCCCGGCAGGCCGATCGGCTTTTGCATCCAGCGCGGTTTATTACTCGGCAGCGCTCCAACCAGCGCGCCGCGTACGGCCTCTCCACATCGCAGGTCGTGGGCCACTTCCTTACCTTGTCCGTCCAACTGCCAGCGAATCGTGTCCCGCGCCGCCTCGGCCGCCATGTAACTTCCGAAGATTAACTCCGTGGTCTCTCCCGCGGCTTCGAACAAGGGATGGTTGTCAAACACTGATTGCAGCAGCGATGTGCCCGATCGCCCGTATCCCACGAGAGTAATCGGGGCACCGACGTTCGCTAAATTTGGCAATGGACCTCCCGGTACCGAGCCCTTTGAAATATCCTTTTCAATACTCAGGTTGATCATTACAAAAATTCCCGCCGCGATGCAAAGAATTCAAAAGAAATTGAACCACTAAGGCACGAAGCCACGAAGCAGCTTTCGACGGTCGGAAGCAACTTGGCAAAGTTGGCGTTTGAAATCAAAATTCATTCAGAATAAAAAATTTAGCCACCGATGGGGCACCGATTGGGAGGGATCTGATTCTGGTATTTATCGGTGTTCCATCGGTGTTCGTCGGTGGCTAATCCTTCTCGTTTTTAAGCAATTATTTCAAGGGCCAAATTCGCAGAATCGTTCTGGAACCACGAAAGCCGCTTCGTGTCTTCGTGACTTCGTGGTTCATTCTCTTTTTTTGGAGATCCTATACGGCCGCCAAACCCGCCTTTTGCCCCCGCCCCGTTTGATTTACACTTAGTCATCCATGGCCTCAGAGCGATCCCAAAGCGCTGCGTCGGGCACCGGGCAGACACGCGGCGGTGGACAACGCGAGCAGTTCTCTGCCGAGGAGCTTGCCGTGGTCCTCTCCCATTACGATATCGGCGTCGTCGATTCCGTCGTCGAATACCCGCGCGGTTCGCGCAAAGCGCCCAAGTTGCTCATCGTCTCCGAGCAGGGAAAATTTCTGCTCAAACGCCGGGCGCGGGGGAAGGACGATCCGTTCAAGGTCGCATTCACCCATTCGCTTCAGCTTTACTTGACCAACAAGGCGTTCCCTCTTCCCCATCTGATCGGAACGAAAAAAGAAAATAATTCGATGCTCCAATGGCGCAACGGCGTCTATGAATTATTTGAATACATCCCCGGCACCGGCTACCCGCAAACCCTCGAGTCCACCTTCGACAGTGGCCGAATCCTGGCGCTCTATCACAAACTTCTGGAAGAATTCAAATCCGAATGGCATCCGCCCAGCGGCAGCTATCACGCATCCACGGGCGTCGAAAACGGATTGAAAGCCATCGCCGCCTCCATCCCCGCCGGCGCGGACAATGAAAATCATGATGTCCACCAACTGCTGGCCTCGCTGCAAATCAGCTATCGCAACGCCGGCGAAAAAACCCGCGCCTTGGGCATCGACACATGGCCGAAACAAATCGTCCACGCCGACTGGCACCCCGGCAATATGATCTACCGCGACAATCACGTCGTCGCTGTCATCGACTACGACAGCGCCCGCCTCCTGCCGCGCATCATCGACATCGCCAACGGCTCCTTGCAGTTTTCCATCATTGGCGGCGATGATGATGTCTCGAAATGGCCTGAACATCTCGATGAAGCGCGGTTCAAGCGGTTCCTGCGCGGGTATGATGATGTGATGCTTCTCTCCCAGGCCGAGATTCGCGTGGTGCCGCTCTTGATGATGGAGGCCCTGATCGCCGAGGCCGTTTTCCCCATCGCCGCCACCGGCACGTTTGGCCGCGTCGAGGGCATGCCGTTTTTGCAAATGGTGCAGCGAAAAGTGGCCTGGATTCAGCGAAATTACGACCGCCTGGTCGAACTGGCCGAAGTATGAAGGTGCGACCGCCGATCCGAAGAATTCTTATAATTCTGGCTTGCGCCATGATGCTGGGGCTGGCCGCGCGCGCGATTCCGGCATTCGCTTCCGACGCGACCACGCAACCGGCGGATGATTCCAAGTCGGCACAGATTTCGCAATGGATCAATCAATTGGCGGATGATGATCCAGATCTCCGTCGCACCGCGGCACAATCTCTCATGGGCCTCTCGGCCGACGATCTGCCGACGCTACGGCAATGCGCCCTCAAGCAATCGCCGCTGCTGCCCGGGCAAATCTCGGCGTTGCGCGAGATCGTCACGCAGGTGTATCTCAGCGGCGACAACGAGCCGGTCACGCCGGCCGTGGGATTTTTGGGCCTGCATTGGCCGCCGCCCAACCCGCAGGGGATGATGCAGATCGGCGTGATCCAGCCGGATGATCTCAACACCGACGGTCTCCCCGTCGTCGAGCGAATTCCCGGATTCCCCGCATATCGTCTGCTCCAGCCCGGCGATCTAATCACCGGCGTGCTCAACGAACCCGATATCGATGTTCACGATCGCAGCCAGTTCATCCAGTCCGTTTCTCAGATGAAGGCCGGTGATGAATTGGATCTGCAAATCAAACGCGGCGGACAAAATATCGAAATCCCCCTCAAACTCGCGCCCCGTCCCCTGTCGCTGCTGGGCGAACCCGCCAATTACGATGCCTGGCTGGACGAGCGCCTGACCGATGCCCGCGATTTTTGGAACAAAAGCTTTTCCGATCTGGAACCTCAATCCCCCCAAACCTCGGCCGACACCACCCAACCCTGAAACCCCAATGGCGAATGACACATTTGATTCGATGATCGACCAGCTCAGCCGCTGCCGCCGCGTGCTGATCACCACCCACGTTCGCCCCGATGGAGATGCACTCGGCACCTGCGCCGCAATGTCGCTGGGATTAGCCCACAAAAAAATCGACAGCGAAGTGCTGCTGCTCAGCCATCTGCCGAAGAAATATGCCTTTGTGTTTGAGGAAAGCCGGATTCAGTATCGAGATGTCGAAGCCGGCTGGCCCGAGGATTTTTCGCTCGATTCCTACGATGCTTTTTTAGCGCTGGATACCGGCACATGGTCGCAACTTCCCGGGATGGAAGCAAAGCTTGCCAACTTCAAGAAGCCCAAGCTCGTGCTGGATCATCATCTCACCCAGCAGAATTGGGCGGATGTGCTGCTGGTCGATACCACTGCCGCCGCCGCCGGAGAAATCGCAGCGGAATTGCTGGAGCGATGGAAAGTCCCGATGGATTCCACCATCGCCTCGGCCCTCTATCTCGCCATCGTCACCGACACCGGATGGTTCCAATTCAGCAACACATCCCCGCGCACCCTTCGCCTGGCCGCCAAACTAATGGAAGCCGGCGTCAACACCGACCTCATTTACAAACGCCTCTACCAAAACGAACGCCCGCAGCGATTAGCATTGCAAACCCGCGCGCAAGGCACGATGGAATTATTCGCCGGCGACCGCCTGGCCGTCATGCGCGTCCGAAAAGAAGATTTCGAGCAGACCCATTCCTCCATGAACGACACGGAAAACCTGATCAACATCCCCCTGCAAATCCGCACGGTCGAAGTGTCAATTTTAATCACCGAACCCAAAGACGACGCCGATATCCGCATCAGCCTCCGCAGCAAAGGCTCAGTGGACGTCGCCAAATTCGCCGAACAATTCGGCGGCGGCGGTCACGCGCGGGCATCAGGCTTGCGAATCCCCGGAAAATTCGAGGACGCCCGCGATCGCGTGGTGAATGCGATGATCCGACAGCTTGAGAAGTAAAGGGGACACGACCCTTTATATAAAGGGTCGTGTCCCCTTTACTTCTGAAACGAGGTCACTGCCTTGGTGGGACGCTTACTGAAGTATCTATTCAATCTGGGAGCCGTCATATCATCAATTCCGGTGTTGTTGATTATGGCGGTCTACATACAGTCGTCAATCACCAATCTCACTCCGCCAAGCCTTTCGGAATACTTCGTGATCTCGCACCGTTGGCCGATCACTCCGATATGGGTCGTGCTATTAGTATGTTCTTTTTTGCCTTTGCTTCGTTTGATCGTATTGTTTTGGAACAGAAGGCACGCGAATAAGCCGGAAATTGTCCAGAATGCGGTTATGATCTTCGCGCTACGCCAGACCGATGCCCGGAATGTGGTACGAAGGTATAAGCGCCTGAACAGGAACCGCCGCGGAATTCTGCCGGACCGTCAGTATGACCAGGCTTACCCATAAAAGTGTCGTATTAAATTAAAGGGGACACGACCCTTTACATTTCCCATCGCCTGCGATACACTCCTCTAATGCCACGTCCCGCTCGTGTCGCTCCTGGCGGATTTGTCTATCACGTCCTCAACCGCGCCAATGGACGGTCAAACCTATTTCGCAAGGAGCAGGATTTCCTTGCATTCTACGACGTTCTCATTCAGGCCCACACCCGCCATCCTACCCGCATTCTCGGCTGGTGCATCATGCCCAACCATTGGCATTTCGTGGCGTGGCCTCGCGAGGATGGCGAGCTTTCGCGATTCTTCGGCTATCTCGGCCTGACCCACGCAACACGCTGGCAAGTGGCCCACAATGCCGTTGGCACCGGACATGTTTATCAAAGCAGATTCAAGAATTTCATGATCCAGCAGGATGAGCATCTGCTATGGGTGCTGCGATACGTCGAGCGAAATCCGCTGCGCGCCGGCCTTGTGCAGCGCGCCCAAGACTGGTCCTGGAGCAGCCTCCATGCCCGAATGAATGGCCCGACTGAGATCGGAAATCTTCTGAGCGATTGGCCGATCGAGCGGCCAAAGAACTGGATCGAGCAGGTGAATCGTCCGCAGAGCGATGCCGAGGAGGAAGCAATTCGCACCGCCAACAGTCGCGGCCGGCCGCTGGGCGGCGAGGGATGGTTGCAGCGAGCGATCACGCGCCACGACCTGCAAACCACGCTGCGCCCGCGCGGACGCCAAATCGGCTGGCGGAAGGTAAATAGTGAATAGAAGGGCGAAGTAAATAAAGGGTCGTGTCCCCTTTATTTTGCGAACAAGTGAATCGGCCGCAAAGCGAAGAGGAAGAAGAAGCAATTCGCACGGCCAACCATCGCGGCAGGCCGCTGGGAGGCGAGGCATGGTTACAGCGCACGATTGCGCGTCATGACCTGCAAACCACGCTGCGCCCGCGCGGACGCCAAATCGGCTGGCGGAAGGTAAATAGTGAATAGAAGGGCGAAGTAAATAAAGGGTCGTGTCCCCTTTATTTCGGGTTGCGGGGGCGATGGTTGCTCAGATAGGCTTGGGGGCAATGAATCGTTCCGACGTCAATCAAATTCTGGCTAACGCCGTTGCTGCCCATACTTCCGGGCGGCTGACCGAAGCGCAGATTTTTTATCAGCAGGTTCTCGCACAGCAGCCGAATCATCCGACTGCATTGCACATGCTTGGCGTGATCGTGCTGGGTTCGGGGCGGACGCAAGAGGCAATTGATCTCATTGGGCGGGCGATTCAGATCAGGCCAGATGAAGCCGAGGCTCACAATAATCTCGGTAGCGCTTTGCGCGCCGCCGGCAGGTTGGACGAGGCCGCGAAATCATATTTCCGCGCCGCGCAGCTGAAGCCCACATTGGCCAGCGCACGCAACAATCTCGGCGTGGTCCTCGCCGCGCAATACCAATATGAGCCGGCCATTGATTCCTATCATCGGTCCATCGCCATCCAGCCCGATCTTGTTCAAGCCCATCACAATCTCGGCAATGCGCTGGGGGCGATCGGCAAGTTCGATGAGGCGGCCGAGAGTTTTCGCAAAGTCATCGCGCTCAAGCCCGACAATGCGGACGCCCATTTGAATCTGGCGATGACGCTGCTGATGAAGGGCGATTATTTGCCCGCCTGGCCGGAATACGAATGGCGATGGAAAGTCGCTACATCGGCGAAGAAGCCGCAATTCTCCCAACCGCAATGGACCGGCGAGCCTCTCGATGGAAAAACGATTCTCATCCATACCGAGCAGGGCTTCGGCGATGCACTGCAGTTCATCCGATTCATTCCCATGCTCGCCGAGCGCGGGCCGCGGATCATTCTGCGGTGTCAGGAAAACTTTCAGAGGCTGTTCCAGTCAGTTACTGGAGTGGAAAAAGTTGTTTCCATCGGCCAGCCATTGCCGGAATTTGATTTTCATTGCCCGCTGTTGAGTCTTCCAGGGATTTTTGAGACGACATTGCAGACGATTCCCGTGGTCGTTCCGTATTTGCAGGCTGATGAATCTCTCACTGCCGAATGGCATCAGCGTATTCCGGCTCATCCCGGCCGCAAGCGCATCGGCCTGGCATGGACCGGGCGGGCGCTTTTTGTGAATGAGCCGCATCGCAATCGCTCGATTCCGCCGGCCCAATTCGCGCCGCTGGCCGATGTGAGAGACGTGGATTTCTACAGTTTGCAGGCGGGCCAATCTGGACAATCACTCCCGCCGGGCTTGAACGTGACGGATTTCAGCAACGATATCCACGACTTCGCCGACACGGCTGCCATCATGGAGAATTTGGACCTGATCGTCACGATCGACAGTGCCGTTGCCCATCTTGCCGGTGCGCTCGGCAAACCGGCCTGGGTGCTCTTGCCACAATCCCCCGATTGGCGTTGGACGCTGGATCGACCCGATTCGCCCTGGTATCCGACAATGCGACTTTTCCGCCAAAAGACGCCGGGCGATTGGGGGCCGGTGATTGCCCAAGTGATCGAGCAACTGAAGCGATATAATCCCGATCCATGCCCATGAAAATCGCGATCATCGGAACCGGGAAAGTTGCGTGTGAGGAATACGTGCCGTTCCTTGCCGGGCAATGGGATGTGACGCTCGGCTTTTACAATCGCACCCCGCAAACGGCCCGGGATGTGGCTGAAAAATTCGGCGGCGAGGTTTTCCCGACACTGGCAGCGGCAGTGGCGTGGGAACCAACGGCGGCGCTGGTGCTGACTGCCGAAACCGCGCGATTCGAAATGGGCAAAACGTTGATCGAATCCGGCGTTCGCAAAATATTTTTCGAGAAACCTCTCGTCGCCGCCGCCGGGCAGGCGCATGTTACCGAAGAGGATTTTACAAACGCCAACGCGCTTCTCGCGCTGGCGCGGGCGCGCGGATGCGAGACGGCGATGGTTTTCAATTACCGATTTTTTGAACAGACCGCCGCCGCAAAACAAGCCGTCGAATCGCGCAAGTTGGGCAAGGTGATCCACATCGCCGCACAGGTTCATTTCGCCTGTTGGAGCCATTGCATCGACTTGATTCACTTTTTCGCCGGCAATGTCGAGGAAATCACTGCACTTGCGGGAAATGTATCGCGTCACAGCCCCGAACTCGGCATCGACGCCAACGATGTCGCCGCCGCCTTGCGCATGTCTAATGGCGCGACCGGCACTCTGATCGGAACCACCGGCATGAAATGGCAACACCCGCTCTACGAATTGATTTTCACTTTCGAGAATGGCCGCATTCATCTGCGCGATCTGGATGGAACAACGGAAATCCTCGACGGCTCGGCGAATGTTCATGAGACGATCTCGCTGGTCCGCCACACATCGCGGTGGGATCAATACAGCCGATCGTTCAAGCAAGCGGTTGGAGCATATCTGCAATCGCTACGTGAAAATCGCCCGCCGCCCGTCGCGGGAATGGAAGGTTTGCGAGAGTTGCAGGTCGAGGCGGCGCTGAAGCGATCCATCGCCGAGCGTCGGCCGGTGCGCGTGCAGGAGGAGTTTGCCCTCGAATGAACGTCGATCAGGAAATCCAACGAGCGATCCAGCACCACCAGGCGAAACAGTTGGCCGAGGCGGAGGCGATCTATCGCCGGATTCTTCAGCAGAATCCCAATCATCCCGATGCGCTGCGATTGCTGGGAATGGTGGCGATGCAGACGGGTCACTCCGATGCGGCAATCGAATTGCTCAGCCGTTCGATCCAGGCGAAGCCCGATGTTGCAGAGACACACGCGAGTCTCGGCAATATTTTGGCGATGAAGGGGCGGCTCGATGATGCCATCAGCGCTTACGAAAGAGCGATGCAACTCAAGCCGGATTATTTTGAGGTGTGCAACAATCTTGGGAACGCTTCGAAGATTGCCGGGAGACTGGATGAAGCGATCGGTTGGTATCAGCGCGCGGTTGAGATCAAGCCGGATTTTGCCGATGCCCACGCAAACCTGGGTCATTCGCTTCTGGAAAAAGGGCGGGTTGACGAAGCCATCGCCGCCAGCCGTCGGGCCATCGAATGCAAGCCAAATTCTTCCGAAGCGCACAATAATCTTGGCAACGGTCTGCTCCAAGGTGGAAAACTGGACGAGGCCATTATCGCCTATCAGCGGGCCATTGTGCTTAACCCCAATTCAGCCGAGGCATCCTTCAATGTCGGCAACGCTCACAGAATAAAAGGGCAGTTTAAGTTAGCGCTCCTGTCCTATGGGCGCGCAATGCGACTTCGGCCGAATTCCAATGATTCGCTGGACAATCTGATCAATGCGCTTGGCGGCCTGCCCGTCATTGCCGACACGGCACTGGCGATCGCCCTCTACGAGCAGGTATGTCGGCTTAGGCCGAATTCTGATGATGCACATAACGGTCTGGCCAATGTTTATTTGCAGAGCGGGCAGATCGATCAAGCGGTCGCCAGCTACCAACGTTCGCTGGAATTGAATCCCCAATCGGCCAGGACGCACAGTAATTTGCTGATGGCCCTAAACTATCATTCCCAGCGCACCCCCGAATCGCTGCTGGCCGCGCATCGAGAGTGGGTCGATCGGCATGTGCCGCAAGTCGAAATAGCGCATCACACCAACGATCCAAATCCATCGCGGCGAATTCGGATCGGATATGTGTCGGGTGATTTCTACGGTCATGTCGTTCGATTTTTCTTCATGCCCCTGCTCGAGAACCACGACCGATCTAATTTTGAAATTTTCTGCTACGCCAACGTGAGGAACCCGGATGATGTAACCGAAAAAATGAAACAGCGATGCGATGTCTGGCGCGACGTTATGGGAATAACCGATGAAGCCGCTGCGAAGCAGATTCGCGATGACGGGATCGACATTCTCGTCGATTTATCCGGCCACACATCCGACAATCGGCTGTTGATTTTCGCTCGCAAACCCGCGCCGATCCAGGTGACTTATCTCGGATATCCCAACACCACCGGCATTACGAGTATCGACTATCGCCTGACCGATTCTCTGGCCGATCCGCCGGGAATGACGGAGATGCTGAACGTCGAGCAACTTTGGCGCTTGCCGACGTGCGCATGGTGTTATCAGCCGCGCGATGATGCTCCATTGGTTGCATTGCGGGATAATGGGCCAATCACCTTCGGATGTTTCAATGCGTTTCCGAAAGTTTCGCCGAGAATGGTGGAGTTGTGGGCGGAGCTGCTTGGGCGTGTCCCGGATTCACGATTTCTGCTGAAGTCTCGCGGAGCCGACGATCCATCATCTCAGAACAGTTTGCGCGCCAAATTTGCCGCGCAGGGGATCGCCGCCGACCGCATCGAGATGATCGGCTGGATTGATAGCCAGCAATCTCATTGGGAATATTACAACAAAGTCGATATCGCACTGGACACTTATCCGTATCACGGCACGGCAACCACATGCGAGACTTTGTGGATGGGAGTGCCCGTGGTGACGCTGATGGGACGGACGCATATTTCCCGTGTCGGTGTGAGCCTGTTGACCAATGCCGGACTGCCGGAACTGGTGGCTCAGTCGCCGGAAGAATATCTGACGATTGCCTCCGATCTGGCGGGCAATCCGTCCCGGCGATTGGAGCTGCGAATGGGCCTGCGCGACCGCCTGCGATTCAGTCCATTGACGGACAGCAATCGTTTCGCCAGTGAAGCGGAATCCGCGTTTCGCCAGATGTGGACGATATGGTGCGCTCGGCAAACCCAGACAGCTCCGATGTGATGCCGATGACCGAAGATCAAGCCATCCAGCAGGCGATGCAGTACCATCGGATGGGACGCCTTTCCGAAGCCGAGGCGATCTATCGCAAGATTCTCCAGCGGATTCCAAATCATCCCGATGCTTTGCGGCTGCTGGGAATGGTGGCGATGCAAACAGGTCACGTCGATGCAGCCATCGACCTGCTGAGCCGCGCGATCAAGGCAAAACCTGATCTTGCCGAGACGTACGCCAGCCTCGGCAATGTTCTGGCGATGAAGGGCCGGCTCGATGATGCCATCATCGCTTACCAAAAGGCGGTCCAACTCAAGCCGGATTATTTTGAGGTGTGCAACAATCTTGGGAACGCGTCGAAGATTGCCGGGAGACCGGAGGAAGCGATTGCCTGGTATCAGCGCGCGGTTGAGATCAAACCGGATTTTGCCGATGCACACGCGAACCTGGGCCACTCGTTTCTGGAAAAAGGGCAGATCGACCGCTCCATTGCCGCCAGCCGTCGGGCTATCGAGTGCAAGCCGAATTCCACGGAAGGCTACAATAATCTCGGCAATGGTTTGGCCCAGAAGGGAAAACTCGACGAAGCCATTGTCGCCTACCGCCGCGCGATCCTGTTCGCGCCCAATTTTTTCCAGGCTCACAACAATCTCGGAAACGCGCTGAAGGACAAGGGACAATTGGGAGAGGCCGTTGCGGCGTTCGAGCGCGCGATCCAGCTTCAACCGGATTCCGCCGAAGCGCGCACGAATCTGGGCAATACCCTGATGCAAAAGGGGCAAGTCGATCAGGCGGTCATGATCTACCAGCGTGCGATGGAACTCAAGCCACAATCCGCAGACATGCAGAGCAATTTGCTTTTCGCGCTGATCCATCATCCAGATCGCACCGTCGAATCGCTGCTGGCGGCGCATCTGGAGTGGGCCGGTCGCTATGCCGGGCCGCTGGCGGGTGAGGTCGCGCCGCATGGCAACGATCCATCGCCCACGCGGCGGTTGCGCATCGGATATGTGTCGCCCGACTTCTACCGGCACTCCGTCGGATTTTTCTTCATGCCATTGCTGGAGAATCACGACCGATCCAACTTCGAGATATTCTGCTACGCCAACGTGCGGAATCCCGACGCGGTGACGGAGAAGGTGAAGCTGAATTGCGATGTTTGGCGCAACATCGTTGCGATGAGCGATGAATCCGTGGCGAAACAAATTCGCGACGACGGCGTCGACATCCTCGTGGATTTGTCCGGTCATACCTCCAACAACCGGCTTTTGGTTTTCGCGCGCAAGCCG
>Ga0302326_10025930_pt1 | contig 11870 bp, 14 predicted proteins | sample Palsa_T0_3_FD_202264 | JGI IMG/M metagenome (GOLD analysis project Ga0302326, IMG submission 202264) | Peat permafrost microbial communities from Stordalen Mire near Abisko, Sweden - Palsa_T0_3 | ecosystem: Environmental > Terrestrial > Soil > Palsa > Peat permafrost | place: Sweden: Abisko... | reverse complement strand
CGGCGCCACGGGCGCGGGCAGGTCGGTGACCAGTGGGTCGAGCTCGCCGTACGTCCGCGCCGCGAACGCCGCCGCCAGTCGCTCCTCGAGCTCCTCGGTACGCAGGCGCCCCTCGGTGGCGGCGTGGCGCAGCCGCTCGACAACCTGCTCGCGGTCGACATCTGAGGCCCGCACCGACGGCGCTCGATCCACTCGTCGAGCCTAGCGCCTCCCGACGTCGTTGGCGACGAAAATCGGGGCGATGGAATAAGCCGGCGCGGTCCGGCGTCCGCGCCGGTGAAACCGCGGTTGCCGCGAACTATTCGTGAGAAGTGCGGTCTCACGCGCGGACGCGGGCGATAGCTGTCGCGCGCCGCGGGTGAAACCGCAGTTGCCGCGAACTATTCGCGATCGTGCGTATTCGGTTGCTCAGGCCGAGCGGTAGCGGGCCGGTCGCTGGCGGGCTGCCGGCGGGGGGGTGCAACGGAATTTGAAGGTCGGGGTCGGGCCTAATCGGACTCCTGATCGCTCGGCTGTGCACCCGTGTGGCGAGAAATCCTCGGTGGCGATCAGTTTCTCGCCACGGGGCCGGGGTCGGCTCGCGCCGCGGCGGGGGGTGTGGCGAGAACCTGTTCGTAGTGACCAGTTTCTCGCCAACCCCCCTTCCGTCCGAAGGCGAGTGTCGCCGCGGTGTGCCGGTATGCGCCGAGCGCCAGACGGCGCCGTCACGCGACCGTCACAAAACGGGCCTCACGGGCCCTACGGCGCTTGGGTCAACCTGACGGAGCCGGATACGCACGTTCGCGATAAGTGCGGTCTCAGGGCACGATCACGATCTTGCTGTGCGGGCTGGCGGCCTGGTGGGTCCAGGCCTCGGCCACCTGATCGAGCGCGAAGCGTTCGATCGGCACCTGCAGCCGGCCGGCCAGCGCGTGCGCCGCCAGCTCCTCGTAGGCCGCGCGGGTCTCCGGCAGGGGGATCTGGGCGTTGGAGTGGCTGATGATCGTGCGCAGGCGCAGGCTGGTTATCGGCAGCTCGATGGACGTGCCCGCCTGGGCTCCGACCACCACCGCGCGGCCGCCGGGGGCCATGGCGGCCAACGCCGCCTCGAGCGGCGGACCGTAGAGCGGGTCCAGGACGACGTCGTAGCCGTCGCCGGCGGCCGCCTTGATGGCGGGCGCGAAGTCGCCCTCCAGCACGACGACCTCGTCGGCGCCGAGCGCGCGCGTCTGCTCGAGGGCGGTTCGGTTGCGGGCCGCGGCGACGACGTGACCGGCTCCGAGCAGCTTGGCCGCCTGCACGCCGAAGCGACCGACGATGCCGCTGGCTCCGAGGATCAGGACCCGCTCACCGGGCTGAAGCTGGGCGCGCAGCTTCAGGGGCAGCCAGGCGGCCAGTCCGGCCACCCCGAGTGCGACGGCGAGCGCCGGATCCAGGCCCTGTGGCAGCGTGAACGTCCGCGTCGGGTCTACCGGCGCGCGCTCGGCGATCGAGCCGTAGGGCGAGCGCGGGCGCTGGAAGTAGGCCAACTGTCCGTCCGCGAGCTCGGCGATGCCCTCGATGCCGGCCACCGCGGGGAGCGCCAGCGGCCCGAAGGCGCCGGAGGCGATGGCCAGATCGACGGGGTTCAGGCCGGCCAGGACGACGCGGACGACTTCGTGGCTGTCGTCGGGCTGTGGGTCGTCGAAGGTCCCGGCGACCGGGGCTCCCGGTTGCTGCAAAACGGCGGCGCGCATTCGTCCTCCCTCCGATGGTGGTCACGGCCCATGATGGCGGGTTCATCCAAAGGCCCATGAACGGCAATCCTGCAAACGCAAAAACGTTAGACCACGTTTATCGTCAGTCCGCTAGGATGGCCGACCCGTGACTCGTATGACTCGCAGCATGGCGGCGCTTGGCGCCGTTTTCTTTGTCTCCGTTGCCCTCGCCGCGTGTGGGAGCAGCGACAGCAGCGTGCCCGGTAACGCGGTCGCGTCGGTGAACGGCACCCCGATCACCATGGCGACGTTCAATCATTGGCTGACCGTCGCGGCGAACTCGAGCTCGCAATCCGCCACGGGTCAATCGACCAAGACGGCCGTACCGGTTCCGCCCGACTACACCGCCTGCATCAGCTCGCTCGGAACCCAGCTGGCCGCGGTGCTGAAGGGCAAGGCCAAGCCGACCCAGGCCGAGCTGAAGTCCGAGTGCGCTCAGGAGTACCAGAGCTATCTGCAGCAGGTCATGCAGTTCCTGCTGTCGGCCGACTGGGTGCTCGGCGAAGCCCAGCAGCAGGGCATCAAGGTCAGCGACGCCACGGTGGCCAAGCAGTTCGCCACCATCAAGAAGCAGCAGTTCCCCACCACGGCGGCCTACAACGCGTTCCTCGCCTCGTCGGGTGAGACGCTGGCCGACCTGCTGCTGCGGGTCAAGCTCGAGCTCGTCTCCACCGACCTGCGCAACAAGGTGACGGCCAAGGCCGGGAACATCACCAGCGCGCAGGTGGCCAGCTACTACAACTCCCACCAGACCACCTACGGCACGCCGGCGACCCGCAACGTGAGCATCATCCTGGTCAAGACGCAGGCCGAGGCGCAGGCCGCGCTGGCCAAGGTCAAGAGCGGCACTCCGTTCGCGGTCGAGGCCAAGAAGGTGTCGATCGACGTGGCGACCAAGAACAACGGCGGTCAGCTCACCGGCGTGGTTCGCGGGCAGGAGGAGCAGGCGCTGGACACGGCGATCTTCTCGGCTCCGCTGTCGAAGATCGAGGGCCCGGTCAAGACGCCGTTCGGCTACTACGTGTTCGCCGTGTCGAAGATCACGCCGGCCACGCAGCAGCCGCTGTCCAAGGTGGCGGCGACGATCAAGACGACGCTCGCCGCCCAAGGCCAGCAGACCGCGCTGACCAAGTTCGTGGCCGACTTCACCAAGCGCTGGACCGCGCTGACCGTGTGCCGGACCGGCTTCGTCGTGCAGGACTGCAAGAGCTACAAGGCCCCGAAGGCGACCGGCGCGACCGGCGCCAGCGGCGCCACCGGCGCCTCCGGCGGCTAGGCCGCTTCGGGTCGGCCGGGCGTGTCAACCCCGGAGCTTCAGTACGCGCTCGCGCGCTTGGACGAGATCACGCGCCGGCTGCGACGTGAGTGCCCGTGGGACCGCGAGCAGGACGAGCGCTCGATCGTCCCGCACACCGTCGAGGAGGCCTACGAGCTGGCCGACGCCGCGCACGCCGGCGATGACGCCAAGCTCGTCGACGAGCTCGGCGACGTGCTGTTCCAGGTGTACTTCCTGGCCGTGCTGCTCGAGGAGCGCGGCGCCGGCGATCTGGCCGCGGTGGCCGACCACTGCGCCGAGAAGCTCATCCGCCGCCACCCGCACGTGTTCGGCGAGGCTTCGGCCCGCGACGCGCAGGAGGTACTGGGCCGCTGGGACGCGATCAAGCGGGGCGAGACCGGACGCGACACCTCGCTGTTCGGCGAGGTCCCGGAGAACCTCCCGGCTCTGCTACACGCCCGCAAGTTGCAGCGCCGAGCGGCCGAGAGCGGGTTCGACTACGCCGACGCCGGCGGCCCGATCCGCTCGCTGCGCGAGGAACTGCGGGAGCTCGAGCGCTCGCTCGACCCCGCGCCCGCGCCGGCCGACGGTCAGCCGCAGGTAGGGGTGGGCGAGACCGCCCATCCGCAGGCCTTTCACGAGCTCGGCGACGTGCTGTTCGCGGCGGTCAGCGTGGCCCGCAAGCTGTCACTCGATCCCGAGCTCGCCCTGCGCGCCGCCAGTGACCGCTTCCGCCGGCGCGTGCAGGCGGCCAGCGCCCGCGCCGAACAGCTGGGCGAGAGCTGGTCGCAGCTGCCCCCCGACCGCCAGCTCGAGCACTACCAGGAGGCCCGCCCATGAGCGAGATCGACACCGTCCACGCCCGCCAGATCCTCGACAGCCGGGGGAATCCGACCGTCGAGGTGGAGGTCAGCCTGCGCTCGCTGGCGAACGGACGCGCGGCCGTTCCCTCCGGCGCCTCCACCGGTGAGTTCGAAGCGACCGAGCTGCGCGACGGCGGAACCGCCTGGGGAGGCAAGGGCGTGACCACGGCCGTGGCCAACGTGAACGGCGAGATCGCCGACGCGGTGCACGGCCTCGAGGCGACCGACCAGGCCGGGCTCGATCGCGTGCTGATCGCGCTTGACGGCACCCCGAACAAGTCGCGTCTGGGCGCCAACGCCATCCTCGGCGTGTCGCTCGCCGTCGCGCAGGCGAGCGCCGCCGACGCCGGGCTGCCGCTGTGGCGCGTCGCGGGCGACGAGCACGCGCACGTGCTCCCCGTGCCGATGATGAACGTCCTCAACGGCGGGGCCCACGCCGACAACAACGTCGACTTCCAGGAGTTCATGGTGGTGCCGGTGGGCGCCCCGAGCTTCTCCGAGGGCCTGCGCATGGGAACCGAGGTCTACCACGCACTGAAGCGCACGCTGAGCGATCGCGGGCTGGCCACCGCGGTGGGGGACGAGGGTGGATTCGCTCCCGACCTCGGCTCCAACGAGGACGCGATCACCATGCTCATCGCCGGGATCGAGGCGGCCGGATACCGGCCGGGCGACGATGTGGCGATCGCGCTGGACCCGGCTACGAGCGAGCTCTACCGCGACGGCGTCTACGTGCTGGCCGGCGAGGGCCGCAGCCTGACCTCCGCACAGCTCGCCGACTACTGGGCCGACCTGGCCGAGCGGTACCCCATCGTCTCGATCGAGGACGGGATGGACGAGGAGGACTGGGACGGCTGGGCGATCCTCACCGAGCGGCTCGGCGCCAACGTGCAGCTGGTGGGCGACGACCTGTTCGTCACCAACACCGAGCGCCTGCGCCGGGGTATCGAAGCCCACGTGGCCAACTCGATCCTCATCAAGGTCAACCAGATCGGGACGCTCACCGAGACGCTCGACGCCATCGCCGTGGCTCGTGCCGCCGGATACACCGCCGTGATGTCACACCGCTCGGGAGAGACCGAGGACGTCACCATCGCCGACCTGGCGGTCGCGACCGGCTGCGGACAGATCAAGACCGGCGCGCCGTCGCGCTCGGACCGGGTGGCCAAGTACAACCAGCTGCTGCGCATCGAGGAGCAGCTGGGGGCCGCGGCCACCTACCCGGGCGGCTCCGTGTTCCGGCGGTAGGCGAGCAGGAGTCGCGGGCCCGAGCGCGAAGTAGCGCAGGCAGATGCCGCCTGCCGCCTCGAGTGCCCGCCGAGCCCGCCGCCCGCCCGCCCAGATCCGCTGGGACCGGCTCGGGCGGATCGCCATGCTCGGGGTGGTCTGCGTGCTCGTCTATCTGTACGTCAGCGCGGGAGCCTCGATCGTCTCCACCTGGAGGCTGGCCGCGTCCAATCGCGGGCGGGTGGCCTCGATGGAGAGCCAGAACCGTGAGCTGCGCGATGCCCTGTCGCGCCTGCGCCAGCCCAACACGATCATCGAAGCGGGCCGGCGGCTCGGGCTGCAGCGTCCGGGCGAGGTCAGCTTCTTCGAGACGGGGCTGCCGAACAACTGAAAAGGCGGTGCTAGGCTCGGCCGAGTGTCGCTCGCCAACGCGCTGTACCAGTGGCAGTCCGGGGAGCGCCGGCTGGTGGCGGCGCCGCCCGACCGCCGGCCCGCCTTCGAACGGGTGGTGGGCGCGATCGTCGCCGAGTTGCGCCGGCGACTGGGTGGCCGCTTCTCCTCCGACGAGCTGGTCGCGCTGTACGAGGCGGGCACCACGTGGGCGCTGGAGGTCGCGATGGCCACGGTGCCCGACGATCCGTCGGCCTGGGACTCGGCGGTGGTGGTCGACGCCGCCTTCTACCGATATCTGCGCGAGGCGGTCGACTACGCCGGTGGGCGGCTGGTGCCGGCCGAGTAGGGCCGCGGCGGCGCGGCTAGTCCTCGTCGGAGCCGGCGCGGCGGATCACGATCTGATCCTCCTCGACGACGACCTCGACGGGCCGATGTCCGGCCCAATGCTCGGCGTAGATCGCGTTGTCGGCGATGGCCGGGTCAAGCCACAACCCGTAGCCCTCCTCGCCGTGGTCGAACGTCCCCTCGAGCGGTCCGTTGGAGCGCGCGGTGCGCCCGCGACCGCCGCGGCGTCCGCGCCGGCGGGCGGGTGCCGGGGCCTCGTCGTCGTCCTCCTCGGCCTCGGCCGCCGCCGCCTTCTCCGCGGCGATCCGGGCTCGCTCGGCCTCCGCGGCCTCGAGCTCGGCGGCGATCAGCGCGTCGTCCTCGGCGCGCAGGTCGATCTCTTCGCTGAAATCCACCCCGTTGGTGGCGTCCGGCTCGTCGCCGGTGACCAGGTCGTTCTGGCGCTTGAACTGGGCGATCTCCTGGACCGTCACCTCGAGCTGGTGAGCCACCCAGGCGTCCGTCCTCCCCTGGCGTACCCAGGTGCGGATCTGGTTCAGATGCGGACGGAGCGATTGACGAGCCATTTGACGGAGCGGGAGACTAGCGTATCCGAGTCGCCGGTCCGGCCCCTGGCCGGACGCGAGCGGGCCGGCGGCGAGCGGATCCGGAAAAATGCGCGGTCGCTTTTCCAGATGGTCGAGCGTATTGTTGACAGCGGCGTTTCCCTGAAAGCGGGGGAGCGTTCCCTGAAGCAAGGGGAAGGACCCACAGCCTGTCGGCAACATGGAGGTACCACCCAATGCTGGTCCTGACACGAAAGTCCAACCAGAGCATCATGATTGGCGACGACGTCGAGATCTCGGTGCTGTCCGTGATGGGTGAGAAGGTGCGGATCGGGATTCAGGCACCGCAGGACGTGCCGGTGTTCCGGACGGAGATCTATCTGGAGATTCAGCGTCAACGGACGTCGGAGCAGGAGCCGGCGGAAGAGGCGCAGGCCAACGTCGAGCACGCCCTGCGCAAGCTCGGAGACAGTTAGGCGTATAGGTCCGGCTCGCCCGACCCCGCGGCTCGTTCGGGCGCGCCGGAACTTGCGAGCCCGCCGCGGCTAGGCGAGCAGCAGGTAGAGCACGCGGAACATCACGACGGTCACAAACGCCGCCGTGAGGATGAGTGAGAGCACGAGCGTGGCAAAGCGTACTGAGCCGCGCTTGTTTCGGCGGTCCAGGTCCCGGCGCAGCGAGCGCTGCTCGGTGTTGCGCACGAGCGAACGGCGACGGCTTCGCTCGCGACTGATCTCGGCCGCGAACTCCTGCTCGAGATCATCGAGGCTCTGACGCATTCTCATGGCCTGAAGCCTAGACCACTAACGCGCTTGACATAACCAGCAGCGGGCCGATCAGGCGATGGTGATCTCAGGCGCCAGGTACACGTCCTGGATCGCCTCGAGCAGCTCGATGCCGTCGGCCAGGGGTCGCTGGAACGCCTTGCGCCCGCTGATCAGGCCGGTGCCGGCCGCGCGCTTGTTGATCACCGCGGTGCGTACCGCCTCGGCCAGATCGGCCGCCCCGTCCGAGGCGCCGCCGCTGTTGATCAGCGGCGCCCGGCCGCTGTAGCAGTTGAGCAGCTGATAGCGGGTGAGATCGATCGGATGGTCGCTGGTCAGCTTGCTGTAGACGAGCGGGGAGGTCTTGCCGTAGGCGCCGCCGTTGCGGCTGACCGCGCCGTAGCCGTCGTTGTTCTCGGGCAGCTTCTGCTTGATGATGTCCGCCTCGATGGTCACGCCGAGGTGGTTGGCCTGTCCGGTGAGGTCGGCCGAGGTGCTGTAGTCCACGCCGTCCTGCTTGAAGGCGTCGTTGCGCGTGTAGCACCACAGGACGGTGAACAGGCCGAGGCTGTGGGCCTCCTCGAACGCCTCGCTGACCTCGACGATCTGGCGGTCGGACTGCTCGCTGCCGAAGTAGATGGTCGCGCCCACCGCCGCGGCGCCCATGTTCCAGGCGCGGTCCACGCTGCCGAACATGATCTGGTCGTAGTGGTTGGGGTAGGTGAGCAGCTCGTTGTGGTTGAGCTTGACGATGTAGGGGATCTTGTGGGCCCACTTGTGCCCGGTGGCGCCGAGCACGCCGATCGTCGAGGCGACGGCGTTGCAGCCACCCTCGACGGCCAGGCGCACGATGTTCTCGGGGTCGAAGTAGATCGGGTTGGGGGCGAAGCTGGCCGCCGCGCTGTGCTCGATGCCCTGGTCGACCGGCAGGATGCTCACGTACCCGGTCCCGGCCAGGCGGCCGTGGTTGAACACCGCCTGCAGATTGCGCATCGTCTGGATGCTGCGGTCGCTGTCGCGCACCACGCGATCGATGAAATCGGGCCCCGGGAGGTGCAGGGTCGACTTGTCGACCGTCTCGCAGACGTGGTTCAGCAGCGAGTCGGCCTCGTCGCCGAGCAGCTCGGTGAGCCGGTCCGTGCCGACGGCTGTAGTACTGGCCATGAGGGACTCCTCGAAGGTCGAAGACTGGGTAGTCGCGGAAGGCGTCGAGAGGCCGGCAGCCTCGAGGTTCAGAGCATACTCAAGCGCGCCTTTGCCATCGCCCTAGAATGGTTTGGCGATGTCCTCGGGCGCTGATCTGTTCGTGGTCTGCAAGCAGTGCGGATCGCAAGTCAGTCCGTACATCACCGAGTGCCCATACTGCGGTAACCGTCTGCGCCGTCGGGCGCCGAAGTTGCCGAAAGAAGGCCGGCGTGGTGGGCCTCGGCGTGCCCGCGTCCCGTCCTCGCTCGGCCGGCTGCGGGCGGATGAGATCCCCGGCATCCGCGGCGATGCCCGCCCCTACGTCACCCTGGCGCTCGTGCTGGCCAGCGCCGCGCTGTGGGTGCTGGTGCAGGGCGGCTGGGTGAGCCTGTTCAACCTGGTCATCCTGCCCTCGGCGTCGCCGCTGCGAGCGAACGGGTGGCGAGTGGTCACCTCGCAATTCGTCTATGTCAACGGCTTCTACGCCTTCACCGCGGTCGTGGCGATCGCCCTGTTCGGCACCTTGCTCGAGCGTCGTCATGGCCCGCTGTTCGTGCTGGCGCTGTTCTTCGCCTGCGGAGTGGGCGGCACGGTGGTCGCGGTCGAGGCATACCACCTGACCCTGGTGATGGGCGGCAACGCCGCGGCGCTCGGCCTGCTCGTGGCCTGGGCGGTGCCCGACCTACGGGCGCTGCGGAGCAAGCGCTTCTACGACGGCGATCTGCTGGCGACCGCCGCCTTTGCCGGCGCGCTGCTGGCCATGCCGCTGGCGGTTCCCGAAGCCAACTGGCTCGCCGGCCTGACCGGCGCGGCGATCGGGCTGCTGATCGGGACCGGCGTGGACCGTCTGCACCACGTCCATTAGCGTCACCGGCGTGGCCGAACCCCCTTACACCGCTGCCGAGGTGGATGCCGCCGTGGACGCCCTGCGCGAGCCGGAGCGCCTGGCCCACGCACAGGAAGTGGTGACGCACGCCGCGCCGAGCCTGCAACGGGTGCTCGGCGAGTCGCTCGCCTCCGGCGGCTGGTTCGACCAGGCGCACGAAGCGGAGGTCGCCAAGGCCGCCCTCGGCGACGACGGGCCGGAGCGCGTGCGGGCGGTGCGTACGCTGGTGGCCGAGGAGACGCGCATCGGCATGCTCGTCGGCGTGGCGGTCGGCTTCCAGCTCGCCCACGAGCTGCAGGCGGCGCGCCGCGACGGGACCCCGACGGCCGGCGAGCCGCCCGACCCCCATCCACCCATCGATCCGGAGGAGCAGTAATCGTGGAAATTCGGTTTCTCGGCCATGCGGCCTTTGCACTCACGCACGAGGGCACGACCGTGCTCATCGACCCCTTCCTCACCGGCAATCCGAAGGCGGCCATCAGCGCCGATGAGGTGCAGGCCGACGCGATCCTGCTCACCCACGGCCACGCCGACCACTTCGGCGACACGGTGGCCATCGCCCAGCGCACCGGCGCCGAGGTCCTGGCCATCGTCGAGATCGCCAACGAGCTGACCGAGGAGGGGCTCGAGAAGGTCCAGGGAATCAACTTCGGCGGCACGGTCAACTACGACTGGGGCTGGGCGCGGCTGGTGCCCGCCTGGCACAGCTCCACCACGCCGAAGGGCACCGTCAACACCCCCGGCGGCCTGCTCGTCCACATCGGCGGCAAGACCGTCTACCACCTCGGCGACACCTCCCTGTTCTCCGACCTCGCGCTGGTCGGGCGTCGCGATCCGATCGACGTGGCCCTGGTGTGCATCGGCGGCTACTACACGATGGACCGCGTCGACGCCGTCGAGGCGGCCCGGCTCATCGGCGCCCGCCAGGTGATTCCCTGCCACTACGACACGTTTCCGCCGATCGTCACCGACGCGCATGCCTTCAAGTCCGAGGTGGAGGCCGTCGCGTCATCGGTGGTGGTTGTTCTTGATCCCGGTCAGAGCCACACGCCATGACCCACGCGATCGTGCTCATCGAAGCCGAGCGCGACGCCATGTCAACCCTCGGCGGCGAGCTCGCCGACATCGAGGGTGTCGCCGAGGCCTATTCGGTCACCGGGCAGTGGGACTTCGTGGCGGTGGTGCGCGTGGCCCATCACGACCAGATCGCCGATGTGGTGGCCGTGCAGCTCGGTCAGCTGCCCGGGGTGGTGCGCACGCAGACCATGGTGGCGTTCGCGGCCTACTCGCGCCACGACCTGGAGGCGATGTTCTCGATCGGGCAGTAGCGCGGGCGCGGCACGGCGGGGCGCGGCGGGCGCGGGGGCGTGTGGCGAGAAATCCTCCGTGGTGACAAGGTTCTCGCCACAGGCCTGGGCCGGGTGGGCGCCCGGCGGGGGGTGTGGCGAGGAATTCTTCGTATTGACCAGGTTCTCGCCAACCCCCCCTCCGACGCGCAGGCAAGTGATACGGCGGGCCGCCGTTAGCGTCTCCAGGCGCACGCGCACGTCACGGGATCGTGACACGGGTCGTTACAATCGACACAAGCCGACCCAACGTTTATCCGAACGCAACTTTCCCCTCGTTAGGGTGTCTGTTTGGGGTAGGAGCAGCAGGAGCGCAGCCAAGCGCCGACCCGAACACTCCGCTTGTGGAGGTCTCAGCTCTCAATCACCGTCCGCTGCCCGGACTCCGGGGTCCTGCGCCCCTGCTCCGGTTGCAGTCCGACGAACGCCTGGTGGCGCTCGTGCGGCGGGGGCACCACGGGGCCTTCGAGGCCCTTGTATCGCGCTACGAGACGCGGCTGCTGGCCTTCTGCCGGCATATGCTCGGGTCGCGCGAGGATGCCGAGGACGTTCTGCAGGAGGTGTTCGCGGCGGCCTTCAACGCCATGCTGGCCGACGAGCGCGAGATCAACGTTCGCCCGTGGCTGTATCGCATCGCGCGTAACCGCAGCCTCAACCACCTGCGTCGCACCGCGGCGATCGGCGTCGACTCGATGGACGTGCACTTCGCCGACCAGGGCCAGTCCACCGGCGACAAGGTGTTCAAGCGCGAGGCGTTCCGGCAGCTCATCGACGACGTCCAGCGCCTGCCCGAGACGCAGCGCACGGCGCTACTGCTGCGCGAGATCGACGCCCTCTCCTACGATCAGATCTCCGAGGCGATGGAGACGACGGTGCCCAGCGTCAAGTCCCTGCTGGTCCGGGCACGCATCTCGCTGGCCGAGGCGGCTGAGGCTCGCAAGCTGACTTGTGACGAGGTTCGCCTCGAGCTCGGCGAGGTGGCCGAGGGTCTGAAGAAGACCACGTCTCCGGTGCGCCGCCATGTGCGCGAATGCGACCGTTGCGACGGCTTTCGCAAGCAGCTGAAGGCGAACAACCGCACCATGGCCGCGGTCTTCCCGGTCGGGGCGCTGCTCGTGGCCAAGAAGCTCGTGCTCGGCAAGTTCGGCCTCACCGCCAGTGCCGGCGGAGCCCAGGTCGGCGGCGCCACGGCCGCTGCCGGCGCCGGTGCCGGTGCCGCGGGTGCCGGTGCCGCCGGTGCGACCGCCAGCGGCGGCGCGAGCATCGTGGCCGGCGCCCTGGCCACCAATGCGGTGGCCGGACTG
>Ga0302326_10025928_pt1 | contig 11870 bp, 9 predicted proteins | sample Palsa_T0_3_FD_202264 | JGI IMG/M metagenome (GOLD analysis project Ga0302326, IMG submission 202264) | Peat permafrost microbial communities from Stordalen Mire near Abisko, Sweden - Palsa_T0_3 | ecosystem: Environmental > Terrestrial > Soil > Palsa > Peat permafrost | place: Sweden: Abisko... | reverse complement strand
CTCGCCGTGAACCGCCTGCAGCGGCAGATCGTCATCCAGAAACTGCAGGAAAAGCTCTACATCCTGAAGGGCCGCACCATAGCGCTGCTCGGCCTCGCCTTCAAGCCCAATACCGACGATCTTCGCGATGCCCCCAGTCTCCAGATCGCCGAAAAGCTTCTGCAGATGGGCGCGCGCGTCCGCGCCTACGACCCCATCGCCATGGATGCCTGCCGCGCGCAGAATCCCGCGCTGCGCATCTGCTACTGCAATGACGCTCTGTCCGCGGCCGAACATGCCGACGCGATTGTGCTGGTTACGGAATGGCCGGAGTTTGCGGACCTGAATCTGCCGGACATGGCCAGCCGTATGAACCGTGCGGTGCTGATCGATGGCCGCAACCTTTACAACCCGGAAAAAGCCCGTCAGGCCGGCTTCGAATACAGCGGTATCGGACGCGCTTCCCGCACCCCGCTGGCCCGCGCCGCCCTGGAATCCCGATAGGTAGGACAGGCGGTTCCGCCTGTCTGGACACCGGCCCTAAAACTTCGGCGCGTAATATCCCTTGCGCGCCCGCACCACCAGATCCTTCCGCGTCTTCACCTTGACTGTAACCGGATGGTACAACCCATCCGCCTTCAAAGGCTCCGGACGATAAAAGATGTTGTACTGGTGCCGCAGTTCGTTCGCAATATTCTCGAACGACTGGTCCAGATCTTCCACTTTAAACGGGAAAAACGCCTGTCCGCCCGTTTCTTCCGTCAGATACCGCAGCACATTATCGCCATCCAGAGCGTCGCGCTTGGTATTCGTGGAAATCGCATAAATCACCACGTCGGCCTTTTGCGCCATTTCGAGCGCCTGGTCACGCGAGTATCGGCTCGACGTATCCTCGCCATCGCTGATCACAATCATGGCGCGCCGAAACTTGTCGCGCGGCTGATCCATCATCAGTTTCTCTTTCGACGCGAAGAAAATCGCGTCGTAAAGCGATGTGCCACCACCCGGCCGCATCCCCTTGATACCGGCTTCCAGTTTTTTAAGATCGCCCGTCAGATCCGCCACCAGTTCCGCCGCGCTGTCGAAGCTCACCAACAGCATGCGATCCTCCTTGGGCCGCATTACACTCTGCATGAACCGGATGGCCGCTTCCTGCTCGAACCGGAACTCCTCGCGAATACTGTTGCTCGTATCCACCAGCACCGCCAACCGCAGCGGAAGGTCGGATTCCGCCGTGAACTGCGAAATCGTCTGCGGCTTCTTGTTCTCCACAATTGAGAAGTCGCCTTGCCCCAGATCCGTCACGAACCGGCCCTTCTTGTCGGTCACCGTGAAGAGAATATTGACCCGCGTCACGTCCAAAGTGATCTTGGTCTGCTCTTCGGCTTCGTTCGCGATCTGGCTCTGTGCCGGTGGGGTCTGAGGAGCAACCGGCGGCTGCTGCGCCGTCGTTTTCTGGGCCAACAACGTAACTCCGGCGCACAACACGGTGCAGAAAAGCAAAGCTTTCATATGACCTCCCATTCTACCGTTCTGAAGCCGGGTGCGTAAGCGATGCTCGCGCTCCGGGCTGCCTGACCCGGTGGAAGGGCGTTCGCCGACGCTAGTGCGGGCGGGCAAGAGTTATTTGGGCGGAGCGAACAAATCGAGGTTCTCAGCCTTCCAGCGCATAGCAGCATAGATCCGGTTATACCCACTGGGATGGTCGAAAAAAATCCACTCTTCCAGCGGACCGGGTTTCATTTTCCGATACTCGCCCAGGTGGATAGCCGCCTGCGCAAAGCCATCGGGAAGCCGGGAGGCATTCAGCCCGTACATATCGGCCTCGAATTCTTTGGTGCGGGTCTCCGTATTCACGATGGGCGTTAAAATGAACATGAAGACGGACCCGATGAGCAACACCAGCGGAAGTATCGCGGGATCCCCGACGCCGTAAATCCGCCATTTTACGCCCCATCGCTTCAGAGACCAGGCGAGCGACCAGCGGAGAAGCCCAAACGAGGTCAAAATCACGATCAGCATAAACAGAAGGTCCTTGTAGACATGGTGCAGGACGTAATGGCCCATCTCGTGTCCCATCACGGCCTGAATCTCTTCCGGAGAGCCCCGTCGCAGCAGGTTGTCGTTCAGCGTAATCCGCGACGTGCCCGCAAACCCGCTCACATTCGCGCTCATGCGATTAGTCTGCCGTGAGGCGTCAATCTCGTAGACCTCCCGGGATGGAATGCCGTTGGCGCGGGCCAGACGCAGGATGGGACCCGTGACTTTCGGATTGTCCAGCCGCTTGATGTCGTTGAAGATCGGCTGCAGGTAAACCGGTCCAATCAGGGCCACGAACATCACAAACAGAAACGTCGCAGCCGATCCCCAGATCCACCAGGTGCGGGGAAGCTTGCGAACGATGGCGAAGAGGATAACCGTAAGCACTCCGCCGAGAACAGCGTTCACCAGAAGGGCCTTAAACTGATCTCCCATCCAGGGACCGAAAGTCTGGGTAGCGAGGCCATACTGGCGCTCGCGGGTAAAGCCCTCATACACAGCCAGGGGAAATCCCAGAACGGTGGTGATGATCAGGAATCCGATCCAGTAAAGAAATGTCTGCAGCGAAAGGTTGCGCGAGACGCCCTGGGTTCGGTCCCGAATCCATGCCGACCAGCCGAAACGAAGCATCGCGAAGTAGATGACCGCGGCGGCAAGGTAATCCCAGAGGATCAGCCAGTAGCCGCCTTCGAAATAGGCGTCGGAACGACCACGGGCACTGGCCGGAATCTGTGCGAGGTAGGCCTCAGTGGCTTTTTCGGCGTTGAAACCGGGCGAAGGGAGCGCCGCTTCCGGAACCGTCGTGACAGACGGCATGACGGTGACGGGAACCGGTTGGGCGCCTCCCGGACTTACGGTCAGGAAGAACAGGAAAATCGACAGGGCCATCGCGCGTTGCATCTTCAGATACTACAAAAGCAGCGCGGTAAACGATCCCGGTTTCTATAGGGTCTACCGAACACGGCGTTCCTGAATCAGACGGTCGATATCCATCGCGCTCAACGGGAGCGACGCCGCAATCAACTGCCGGCCCGATAACGAGGCCTTCTGTACGCCCTCCGGTGCATGCTGGCCCGACTTCGTCAGCATATGAACCAGTTCATGCGCAACCACCCGTCCTAACGCCCGGCCCACCAGAAGATCGGCTCTGGCGTAATCCCCTCCAAACATGGCGGCGCGGACGGAATTAACGACGCGGTCGCAGTTCACCTCGCCGAAAGGCTGGACTTCGCCGTTGGCGGTCCGAGTAACAGCCAGCGGTCCGAGTTCATCGTACAGGGGTGGAGCGGGGTCGAAGCTGCAGGAACCCTTGAAGGTCATCACGACGAGATCGTTGAACGTAGCGTTCAACGATTCCGAACGCAGCCGCCACTCGAGCCGAACGCCTGAGGCATGGATGATCTGAGCGGCTTCGCGCTTCATCTCACTAAACGAAACCTGGGAATAGGTTCCCAGAACGTCGACTATGACAGTGACGTCTGCCGGAGCCGCTACCACCGGAGCAGCCCCGCTTGTCAACGCAAGCGAAGCCAGCCAGAACGCGCAAAAGTACACAGGGCGCATATGATTTTCTCACCTTGGAGAGTTTCTCCGACTCGGAGAGCAAGCAACATGGCTTGCCTCTAGAGTATATGGAAAATGTTATGCGGTGTATAGGGTATTTGAATGATAAAATTTTGGCAGAGTACCGGGACTAACTTCTTCCGGCGGACGAATACTAAGTTATGACGCGAAGAACTCTGATTTCCGGAGGCCTGGGCATCGCCGTGGCCGCCACGCTCGACAAGAAACTGGCCGCCGCTCCGCCGAAGAGCGCAATGGGCATCGCGACCACCTCTTTTATGACGTTCGCCCGCTATCGCGACCCGATTCCGTTTATGGATCGGTGCCACGAACTCGGCGCGGCGGGTGTGCAGATACAGCTTCCGGCCGATTCCGCGGCGCTGCGGCAAATCAGGGCTCATGCCGAACAACTGGGCATGTTCGTCGAGGCGATGGCGCCGATGCCGAAATCCAACGACACCTCGGCGTTTGAAGAAGCTCTGAAGAACGCCAAAGAGGCGGGCGCCGTGGCCACCCGCACCGGCACCAGCGGCGGGCGCAGATACGAGAAATGGGCTTCACTCACCGACTGGAAGGCCTTCGTCGAAGAGAGCACAGCCGCCACGAAGAAGATTGCGCCCATCGCGGATCGCCTGAAGATGCCGGTCGGCATGGAAAACCACAAAGACTGGACCATCGCCGAAGAGCTTGGTCTGATGAAGCTTTACGGCAGCGAATACTTCGGAACGCTGCTCGACTTCGGCAACAACATCGCGCTGCTGGATGCGCCGGAATCCATTCTGGAACTGGCGCCCTACGCGAAGATGTGCCACGTGAAGGATATGGCGGTGGAGGAATATCCCAAGGGCTTCCTGCTTTCGGAAGTGCCGTTGGGCGAAGGCATTCTCGATCTCAGGAAGATTGTGGACGCCGTGCGTGCGGCCAATCCGAAAGCCAGGTTCTCTCTGGAAATGATCACGCGGGATCCGCTTGAAGTTCCCTGCCTGACCGATAAATACTGGATTACCTTTCCCGACCGCAACGGAGTGTACCTGGCGCGCACGCTTGCCATGGTGCGCAAGAACGCCGCCCGGCTGCAGCCGCTGCCCACTTTCGAGAAGCTTCCGAAAGACGCGCAGCTGCGGGCGGAAGACGACAACGTCAAGCAGTGCCTGAATTACGCCCGCGAGAAGCTGAATCTCTGATTTGCAAAGGCCAAAGGCCTACTCCACTGGCTTGTAAACCGTCGATTCTTCATGGTGGAGTCGGCGTTTTCGCCTGCGCTTCTTAATGGGGTCAGTTCGCCGACGGTTTTTCGGCCCGATCAATAGAGATGAACCGAATCGCACCCTTACCGGGCTGGAGCCGCAGACCGAGTTGCTCCTGGACAGCGGTGAAGAGTGACACGCCCGAATCTTCCGGCTCCCCTGGCGCGCCTTCTTCGGCCCACTGCAATTTAAAAGCGTATTTTCCGGTCAAGCCGGTCTGATCCAGCACAGGACGGATCAGTGTGGTAGCGAGCGTCTTTGCCAGCATCGCAAGAGACGCGTTCTCCGCCGTGATCAGGCCTCGATTACGACCCATCCCCGCGCCGTCGCCTGTCGCCGGATTCAGCTTGTTTCCATTCTTCGTTTGCACAAGGAGGTAAACGGCTCCCTCTTTGAGCTCCTGGCGAATGCCCAATTGAAATCGCGCGGCCAGCAGCGCGCGGATGCGCTCTCTGAATCTCTCTGCCCGCAACCGTTCCACGTCGCCGACTGACTTCGCGTCGAGATCCGTCTTGTTGGGGTGCTCCGACCGCGCGTAGACATCGAATCGTTCGGAACGGAGCCAGTTTGGCCCGCCGGAGATCTGAAAATCCTCCACGTCGTACGCAATCTGCACGAGAAATCTCAACGTGACTCCCGTCGCCCGAAATCCGTTGTCGGGCGTCTTGTCAAGGCGCAGTCCTTGAGAACCGGCATTCGAGGGCCGGATCGACGCGACTTCAAAGGTCAGACCCTCAGGCTTGGTCTGCGCGCCCAGGACTCCGGCGAGTGTAAACAAACTGGCAGCCAATAGGGGCGAAAACGCCATGCTTAGAGTCTTGCACGGGACTCCCATGCACTGTTTACGCGGAACGGACGGCGAAGCGTCTCACGATCCCGAGGAATCCGAGCTATCTTAACGGCCGAGAGCCATTTGCGGATCGCCGGCTCGGCTTTCCCCGAAGCACTAATGCGCCGCCACCTGCGCTCGTGGCCCCCGCGGATTATTCTTCTTTAGCAAGAATGTCAGCATGAACATGATTCCAGCGGAGATCCCCAACATCCAGAACGCGTCGATGTAAGAGAGGGTTGACGCCTGATTGCGCATCGAGTTATAGAGCCTGCTGTAAGCCTGTGCCTGCGCTCCACCGACACCGCCTTGCCGGAGCCGAGCTGCAAGAGACACTGCTGAGTCTCGAAACAACGGATTGCCAAGGCTCGTGTGGCTCGCTAACATCACCTGATGAACCTGGGCACGCCGGGCTAATATCGTCGTAACCGCGGACGTGCCGACGCTACTGCCCATATTACGCACAAAATTGACGAGGCCGGCCACAGCATTACTTTTCTCCTGGGGCAGTCCGAGATAAGCAACCATGGTTGCCGGAATGAATATAAATCCTATCGGCACGTACTGCGCAATTCGTAGCCAGGTTGCCGACGCAAAGCTGATCTGGAGATCTATTCGGCGCGTGGAGAAGAACATTGCGACGGTCAGCACCGCCCATCCGAAGGCCATCAGATAGCGTGCCTGGAATCTGCCCGTCAACTTCCCGACGAGCGGAAGTTCGATCAGCAGAACTACCGCGGCCGCGGAAAGGACCATTCCGGCGCTCTGAGCCGTGTATCCCAAAAGGCTCTGTAGAAACTGGGGCATTAAAACGGTCGTCGAAAAGGAAGCTGCTCCGACCATGAACATCATCAAACAGGAAGTTGCGAAGTTCAGGTTCTTAAACAACCGAATGTCAAGAATAGGTTCTTTGACACGCAATTCCCATATGACAAGGCTGACAAGGCAGACGACCGCGATAACCGAAAGCGTCACGATAAAGTTGGATCCGAACCAATCGTCCTCCTGCCCCTTGTCGAGTACGATTTGCAGAAATGCAATTCCGATGGCGAGGAACCCAAATCCGACGTAGTCGACTTTGCTCTCTCTCAATGTCAGCCGCCTCAGGAATGGAGGATCTTCGACGTACTTGAGTACCAGAAATAGGGTCACGATACCAACAGGAAGATTCATGAGAAAAATCCAGCGCCAGGTGTAGTTGTCGGTGATCCAGCCTCCAAGTGTTGGTCCGATCGAAGGAGCAACGACCGCAGTTATCCCATAAACGGAGAACGCCAACCCCCGCTTTGCCGGTGGAAAGGTGTCAGCGAGAATCGCCTGGGCCATCGGTTGCAGACCACCGCCGCCGGCGCCCTGAATCACGCGGGATATCAATAAGATGGCGAGTGTTGGCGCGATGCCGCAGAGGAGGGAACTGAAGGTAAACAGGGTGAGACAGATGATGAAAAACCGCTTTCGTCCGAGCAGCGACACGAGCCAGCCTGAAATTGGAAGGATGATCGCATTTGAGACCAGGTAGGACGTGAGAACCCAGGTGCTTTCCTCGCTGCTCGCGCCCATGTTTCCAGCAATATGCGGCAGCGCGACATTCGCGATGCTGGTATCGAGTACTTCCATGAAGGCCGCCAGCGACACCACAAATGCAATCAGCCACGGGTTTACCTTCGGCTTCCAGCGTGCCTGCTCCAGAGCGTCAGTCCCGGTTTTTGAGCTCATAGTGCCCGCCTAACGGACCCTGACCACAGGTTCAACCGACATGCCGGGACGCAGAAGATCCAGTCCCGCTTGATCTCGTTTCAGCCGAATCCGCACCGGTAAACGCTGAACCACCTTCACATAGTTGCCAGTGGCGTTTTCGGGTGGCAATAAGCTGTAGACGGCGCCGGTCGCGCCAGGCATGCTCTCGATTACGCCCTCGAATTCCCGATCCAGGGCGTCCACCCTCACGGTCGCTTCCTGACCGGCATGCATGCGCTTAAGCTGCGTCTCCTTGAAGTTGGCGGTCACCCATACATCGCTTGTTTCAGTTATGGTCACCAGTTCCTGGCCAGGCTGGAGCCGCTCGCCCACCTCGATACTTTTCTTTCCGGCAATTCCTGTTACCGGAGCGACAATCTTCGTATAGCTCAGATTCAGCTCTGCCTGATCGAGCTGGCTCTTAAAGACCGCGATATTGGCCTGCCGCATCTGCACAGTGGCCTGGCGGAGCTCTAGTTGACGTGGATTATTCTGCTCGGCTTCCGACAGTTGGGTTCCGAGCGCCCGCAGACTTGCCCGACGCTGGGCAATGACCCGTTGGGCCGCCTCGCCGCTCGCCCGTTTGGCGTCCAACGCTGCCTGGCCGGCCTTGGCATCGGCCAACTTCCGATCGTAGAGCGATCTGGATATCTCTTCCTTTTCCATGAGTCCCCGATAGCGGGCTTCATCGGCCTGCGCTCTGGCATTGTTTGCTTCGGCCTGTCGAAAGTCCGCCATCACCGATTCATAATCCCGCTCTGCCTGCGCAACAGCCGCCTCTGCCTGGCTGATATTGGCCTGGGAAGTGGCTACGACGCTTTCATTCGTGGTCCGGACGATCGGGACATTCGGGCGCTCGGCGATTAGCTGCGATTCAGCGAAAGCCACGCTCGCCTTAGCCTGTTCTACTGCCAGGATGTAATCTCGAGGGTCCAGTTCGGCCAAAATCTGGCCCGCCGTAACGACCTGGTTATTCTCGAAGTGCACGGCTGTCACCGTTCCGCCGATTCGCGAACCGATGCCGCTCAAGTGCCCCTCAATCTGAGCATCATCGGTCGATTCATAGGAATCGAGGTAGGTCCAAAGGTGCTTTCCACCCGTGCCTGCGACGGCGAGGACAACCAGCAGCAGAACAAGCTTGACAGTTCGGGAGCCTGCCCGTCCCTTCGGCTGTTTGCGGTCGTCAACCGGATCTACGAGGGGAACGGCAGTCGTGCGCCCATCGCCGCCCGTTTTGAGCTTGACATTTTCATCTTCCATCGACAATTCTTCTTCAGTCTTGGTCGGCAAAATCATTTTCCTTTCAGATATTGAGGGATTGTCTGCTCAGCTCGTCCGAGTGCACGGGCAAGTGCGGCTTTGGCGAGGTTATGCTCGTAAGTCGCGGAGATCAGATCGTTATCCGCCTGCTCGACGGTTTGCTGTGCCTGCACGACTTCCACCGTGTCGGCAACGCCGGCCTTAAACCGGTCCTGCGATTGGCGCAAGGTATCTGCCGCCAGTCCCGCGTTGTTTTGCGCCAGAGAAACCTGATCGGCGGCGGCGGCGAGGTCGATAAATTCGCGCCGTACCTCGAAATCGACCTGCCCCAGGAGATCCGCATATTCGGCGCTCCGTTGCGAGAGCACGGATTGAGCCTGCTCGATGTCGGCCTTGATCTTGTGGCCTTGCCAAATCGGAAAGGCTACGCTCCCCGTCATTCCGAATGTGCCGTGCGATTGCGATGGGTTGGTTCCGATAACCCCGTAGTCGGCTTCGACAGATACGCTTGGCAGGTATTGGCTGCGAGCCGCTTTCAGCGCCTCTTCGCCCGCGCGGACAGCGGCCTGTGCCGCCATGATGTCGGCGCGGGCGGCCTTCGCGCGTGCGAGCGCGTCTTCCTGAGTCAAGTCCGCGAGCGGCGAGAAGGTAAAGGCATCCGAGAGCGAAAACGCCTGACCTGCGGGCAAACCGATTACTCGTGCCAGGGTAAGCTCTTGCGTCTCGAAATCGGCGCGAAGACCACGCAGGCGTTGCCGGTCGGTTTGGAGTTGCACCTGGCTTCGGATCACATCGATTCGAGCGTTCAACCCGTTGCGAAGCTGATCGGTGGCCTGCTGGTAGGTCGCTTCCGAAGTTCGGACAGCTGCCTCCGCGGCGCGCACCCGCGATCCGGCTGCGATTACCTGAAGATAGGAGCCGGTGACTGCCAGTACAACCAGGTCGCGGGCATCGCGCGCGGTGAATTCAGCGGCTCGCATATCTTCCGCGGCCGCTCGCAGGTTGTGGAGGCGCGTCAGATCGGCAACCGTTTGCGTAAGCGTTGCGCGAAAATCGAAGTAGTTGTAAGGCCCAATGACGGAAGGGATACCGGGAAAGATCGAAGGGCGCAGGCCGAGAGCCACAAGGTCGGTCTGCTCTACGGTCTCTCGAAAACCTCCATTTACGTTAGGCAACAGCTGGCTCAGGAACGCGAGCCGCTGTGCCCGCGCCTGCCTCATGCCTTCCGTTGCACTCACCACGCCGAGGTTAAGGTTGAGCGCGAGCCGCAGCGCTTCCTGAAGACTCAGGACTATGACGGTTTTGGTGTCCGTGCCCGTAGGTACGCTACCCTGGTACGGGCCCTGAATGTTCACCGAGCTATCGATCAGGTTGACGCTGATCTGGCCACCGGCATTTAAGGTGGACTGCGTTGTGTTCACAGACCCCGATTGAAGAGCGCGTCCGGATGCAGGTAGCTGAATCGGACCAGAGGGAGATTGCGCCCGAAGTCCAGGCACGGCCGCCACAAGGAAAAGAGCCAACACCTTGCGGCACACTGCAAGTCGAGCCTTTGAATGACTGTTTACTTGTTTCCTAACCGCCGCCGCTCGCCGCAGAGGGGCGATCTCGAATGCAGAGACCGGGATCTGTCTAAGAGTGAAAATCATATAGTGTGCAATTCGTTGAGGATCAGCGAGTGAGTGAGCGCTTTCCACCTTTTCATCCACAAGGGTTCCAGACCGGCCGCTTGCAGCGCCGCCATCACACGTTCAGGGCGCCCCAGATCGCTCCAGCCGGTGCGGCCCGTCCGCAAAGCGATCAGTCGCGGGATCTGAGCCGCCAGGACGTCCCGCGAAAAATCGATGGAAGGGATGCGCTCGTAGAGCGATTCCTGAATGTGCACCTCCCGGCCAACCCACAAGCGATTCCCGCGAATCCGGTCCACAACTCCATTGAGAACGGGAACATCCGAGAGCGCCATGTTTATCGTTTCCAGGAAGCCGCGCACATGGCCCACCATCACAAATGTGTTCCAGAGCCATCCCCGCCGGAGCATGTCCATGGCTAGATCGAACGACGGCTTTTCGCAAAACCCCCGGACGCGGAACGAAACGCCACCGGCGCCGCTGACGGATGGGCCAGGCCCGATCCACCCGTATTCGACCTCCGGCCCTCGTGGAGGCTCGCCCAGAAGGACTACCGAATCGCGATGCTCCGCTGCAATATCGAAGGCGAATTCCAAAGCGGCCGTAAACGCCGGTTCATCCGAATAGTGGTGGTCGCACGGGAGGATCGCGACGATGGCTTCATCGTCGCGCTGTTCGATGCTCAGAAGACTGTACAAGAGCGGTGGCGCAGTGCCTTTGTTCGCCGGTTGTACAATTCGCTGGTCCGGTAAGATCCCAGGCTCCCGAAGATAGAAGGCCTGATGGCTCCTCGTTAACGGAACCAGAATGTGCTCCCGGGCTATACTCCGTTCTGCCCTTTTTCGTGTTTCCTCCACCAGGGTGTTGTTACCGAACAGGGGGCAGAACTGTTTCGGGCGATCGTCGCCATAAATGAGCCTGGTCAGATTCCGCAGACGTGCTCCGTCCCCTCCGGCCAGAAGGACGCCCCAGCGTCTGCTCCGTTGGTCCGGCTCATTGAGCGATGGCGCATGTGCATGCATCGTTTGTTCCCCCTTGTCTCCGAACGACGTTTGATGGCGAGTGGGCGGACGGCGGATCGGTGCAGATACGCTCGACGATCGTCATCTCGGCGCGCCCCACAAGCAACGTATCGATGTCGAGGTGGGTCGTGCGCAGGTATGGAGTCCCATCTCGAAGGCTGACGTCGCGTGTGATTTTCAGACGCCGTATGAATATCGAAGGTCTCTTCACGAGGAAGCCCGCCTCATGAACGGCTATGCCCGTGGCGCCATCGATCCACAGTTCGCCCTTTATCAGCCCCGATCGTTTTTTTCGCGGCGTTATCTGAAACGCATGGACCGGCGTCCCGCCGCTGGTTGCGATGTAGCGGAACTTGTAGTTTGAAGTTGCGATCGCAACCGAGGACGCCGGTATTTCCACCGCTCGCTTCTCCGCGTCAAGGTAACGGGCAATTATTTGCTGCTTAACCATCGCGTCGCCTTCGATGTGGATCGCTTGATAATCGGGTGTCCGATGGCCGGTCCAGGCACGGATCGCTCGCAGATGCCCGCGCTTTGCAAGCTCTGGGAGAGACGCGTCAATCTC
>Ga0302326_10025927_pt1 | contig 11870 bp, 11 predicted proteins | sample Palsa_T0_3_FD_202264 | JGI IMG/M metagenome (GOLD analysis project Ga0302326, IMG submission 202264) | Peat permafrost microbial communities from Stordalen Mire near Abisko, Sweden - Palsa_T0_3 | ecosystem: Environmental > Terrestrial > Soil > Palsa > Peat permafrost | place: Sweden: Abisko... | reverse complement strand
CCGTCTGTGCGGGGGGAGTACAGCAAAACGTGGTCCCGCTCGTTCGACGGCATTTGCCAAAGATCGATGGGATGCGCTTCCTTGATATAGACAATATAAAAAGCGGCGCGGTCTCTGTACTTGTCGTAGAGGGCATTCAGCACGGGAACCTCCCGGCGAAAGGGCGGTCAGGTATAGCTGCCGAAGATCAACACGACCGGCTTCGTGCGATATTCTTCTGAAATCCGTACGCGTCGCGAACGATCGACCGTGGACAAATCGAAATCCGGCGCTATGTCGCCGGGTCGCAGCACACCGGCGCGCACCTTCATCCAGATGGGCTCGAACGGAAGGACCGCCATCGCCACGCCGGGCACATGGCGCATGACCGCGCCGAAGCGGTCCAGTGGCTGCCGCATGAGCCAATAGAGCGTGGCGGTCAGCCCTGCGTAGAGCAATAGACAGGCGACCGCTATTATCCCAGTAACTCTCCAGAGACGCATCCGCCTATTGAGGATAGTCGAAGCTTTGGTGGTTAGCAATAGTGAGTATCTACTATTGCCCTACTTACAAGTGGGGCGGCCAATCATGGGCAGAATTCTGCCTAAATAGTGGGGCAGGCCCTTGGCCGGGGGACCCTCTGGGCCGGGTCCCTTGGACCCGCTTCTTGGTCCGAAATCGAGCCTTTGCGGAGAGAAAATGGCGGCCTGGGAGGCCGCCGCAGGCCGAGGGCCTGCCCCACTATTTGTGCAGAATCGCTTCACTGGCTAAAGCCTGAGCCACCTTACTCCGCATATTTCTGCGCGATGGGAAAGCGGCGTCCGATGCCGAAGGCCTTCGAGGTAACCTTCAGTCCCGGCGCGGCCTGCTGCCGTTTGTACTCGTTGCGGTCCACCTTATTGACGATGTCCGCTACGGTTTCCAGCGGCAGGCCCAGGTCCTGCGCGATCTGCCGAGGGGCCTGGTATTCTTCCACGTAAGCGCGCAAAACCTGGTCCAGGATTTCGTAGGGCGGCAGCGAATCGCTGTCTTTCTGGTTAGGGCGCAGCTCCGCGGAAGGCGGCTTCTCGAACACGCTCTCCGGAATGGCGCCCGGATGCCGCCGGTTGGCGACCCGCGATAGATCGTAGACCAGCGTCTTGGGCACGTCGCTGATCACCGCCAACCCCCCGCACATGTCGCCGTACAAAGTGCAGTATCCCACCGCCAGTTCGCTCTTGTTCCCGGTGGTCAACACCAGCGCGCCCCACTTGTTGGAGAGCGCCATCAGGGTGACGCCGCGCAGACGCGCCTGCAGATTCTCTTCGGTGACATCGCGCCGCGCACCCGCAAACAACGGATCGAGCACCTTCAGGAACTGCTCGTAGACGGGTGTGATGGGCGCGATTTCGAACCGGATCCCCAGATTCGATGCCAAGGCGCGCGCATCGGCGACGCTGCCCTCCGATGAAAATGGTCCGGGCATGCCCACGCCGGTGACGTTCTGCGCGCCCAACGCATCCGCTGCGATCGCCGCCGTGAGCGAGGAATCGATGCCCCCGCTGAGCCCGATCAGCACGCGCGCGAAGCCGCATTTGCGGATGTAATCGCGCGTGCCCACCACCAGCGCCTCATACACGGCTTCGCATTCGTCCGCCAAGGTCTGGTGGCACTCGCCCGCGCCGGAATCGGAATCGAACGTCACCAGATCTTCGGCGAAGGAAGCGGCGCACGCCGCCACGCGCCCCGTGGCGTCCATGGCGAAGCTGGTGCCATCGAAAACCAGTTGATCGTTGCCGCCCACCTGGTTGACATACACGACGGGGATACCGTGGCGGCGCGCGGTGGCTTCGAAAATCTCATTTCGTAAAGCGCGCTTGCCCATGTGGTACGGCGATGCGTTGATGCTGATGAGGATCTCGGCGCCGGAATGCGCCAGTTCCTGCACGGGGTCGCGGCGATACAAAGGGCGCTCCCAGAGCTGTTTGTCGTTCCAGGCATCTTCGCAGATGGTGAGCGCGATTTGACGGCCATCCAGAGCGAGAATCGACTGGCTCTCGGCGGGAACGAAATAGCGGGCCTCATCGAAGACGTCGTAGGTGGGCAGGAGCATCTTGGTTTGCCGAAAGAGGATGCGCCCGCCTGCCAGCACGGCTGCGCTGTTGGTGGCGCGTTTGCCTGTGTGTGACTTGGAGGGACCTACGTATCCGGCGACCACGGCCAGCGGAAGCGCCGCGGTCTCGGCCGCCAAACGCTCCAACTGCTGGGTAGAGCGCTCCACGAAGGTGGGCTTTTCCACCAGATCGCGCGGCGGGTAACCGGTAACAGAGAGCTCCGGAAAAACCACCATCTGCGCGCCCGTCGCGGCGGCGTCACGCGCGGCGCGGATCATGCGGTCTACATTGCCAGTGAGATCGCCGACCGTGGTGTCGATCTGAGCCAGCGCGATTTTCATCGTATGACAATATTATCGTCGATACGCTGCGTGCAAGCTGGCGCCCTGTTCAGAGGTTGTAGTGAACGGCGGTCGGCACCCGATTGGTGTCCACCGCTTTGATTCCAGTCAACCGTTCGAGCGCGGCCAGGAATTCCCGATATTCGGTGTGGTTCAGCTTCAACAGTACTTGCGCGCCCGAGGCTGTTCCGTTGGCGCCATTCCAGGCCACACCAATGTAGTAGGTTTCGATTTCGCCCAGGTGCATCAAGGGAACCACATCCAAAACGGAGGCTCCCAAGCGGCGATGCACTTCCGTGCCGCATGAAATTTCCGTAATGCTCTTGAGCGGTACTGCGATGCGACGGCTGTGTTGCATGAAAACCACTTCATCCCTGCCGAGCGCGGCGCGGATCTTGTTATGATTCAACGGCAAACTGCCGCCGGCGTACGTTACGGGGTACGCAATGCCGGCTTGCTCGGCGAGGGCGGCAGCCGGAAGCAAAGCTATAGATAGAAAAGCAAATAGATGCCAGGGTCTCATAGGACGGTTTAATTGAGGATCTTCTTATCCTAAGATGCTGCGGAGTCCCCAGAGGTTACACAAATGAACCACCGGAAGGTGGAGGGAAATGGCGGCCTGGGAGGCCGCCGCAGGCCGAGGGCCTGCCCCACTATTTACGCAGACCCACCGACGACACTAAAGTAAGGTTTCTAGCGCCGTTCCCGGCGGGCCGGTTCGACGTGGCGCTCCACGCGCGGTCCGGCGGGCCGCGCTCTGGGCACTGCGTAGGAGTGCACGTAACGGTCGCGGTTCACCCAGGTGCGCTCCCATGGACGATGGTCGAGCAGGATCGAATGCGTGCGCCATCCCAGCACCGGTCCGGCCCAGCCGAACGGCGCGAATGCACCCACATAAATGCCCGGTCCGAAGGTGATACCTGCGCCCACGAAGAAACCTGGCCGGCGTGGCGCGAAAACGATCAGCGGATCGTAAAACGGCACGCACACGTAGCCCGGATTGATAGGCAGAATCTCAATGTCGCCCGGACCGCCATCCATCACCCGGAATTGCGCATTGCTTTCCAGATAACCGTAGTCCGTAGCCTTCTGCCGCATGCGCTGCACCGCGTCCATTACATCGGGACGCTGGGCCAGCACCGCATTGCCGAGCGCCTGCGTCCAGCCCTGATCGCGGGCCATCATGTCGAGCACCGACGGGAAGGGCAACAGCGCCATCACGCTGGGATCGAACTGGAGATTGTCCTCGTAGATGGCGCGCGACAATTCGTCGCCGTGCAGATAGGTATGCTGGGTGGCCCAGCCCGCGGCATCGGGTATTTCGTTCGAGTAAGTAGAACCCGTGAGCACCTGTGCCAGCAGCGGATCGGGATAGAGCGCGATGCGTTCCACCAGTTGATCCAACTGTTGCGGAGCCATGAGCGGCGGCGCTTGCTGCGGATAGGGTTGCGCCTGCGGGTAGCCCTGCTGCGCCGGCGGGTACCCCTGCTGCGCCGGCGGATAATTTTGTTGTGGCGGCGGATAGCTTTGTTGTGGCGGTGGGTATCCTTGCGGCGCGGGAGGCGGACCCTGTGCCGCGGCCGCCACGCACATAATACCCGCCATCGCGCTTGCCCAAAGAATGGTCTTAATCGACATAGAAATAATCATTGCTCCGTTAACACAGGCATCCGCCTGCGAGCCGTGCCTGCCTTACCGCCTCCAGCCCCAGCCGCGTCCCCAATACCCACGGCCCCAATAGAAGCCCAGTCCGGGTCCCCAATAGTAAGAATAACCATAGGCGTACGCAGACGGATACGGGTAACCATAGCCGTAACCCGGCCCGGGTGTGCGATATTGCGCGTCGTAAGGCCGCTCGTAATCGCCCGGACCCACCCAGCGGAAAGCCTGCGGCGCCGCCCCGGTGGAGATTGCTATGGGAGCTTCGACCCGGAATGTGAGGATCTGCTCGGGATAGAGCAGCGTGGGGCGTCCACGAGTCACCAGCACGCCGACGATTCCTACCAACGCGCCCGCTCCGGCGCCAATGGCAGCGCCCCTGCCCCAATCCGCGGCGGCGCCGATGGCGGCGCCAGTCGCCGTAGTTGCGCCCACGGCGCCCACGTCGCGGCCCACCGATGTGGGGCCATTCTTATTGAATAATTGCGTTTGAATCGGTGCAGGCTGACCGTCGGATAGCGTTAAGTCGGTCAGTTGTACGCCCAGCCGCGAGACGCCTTCGACGCGGCCCGCCTTCTTGGCTTCTACCACCTTCCCGCCAACCGTTTGCCCGCGTTCCGCAACTACCACGCCGTCTACCACCACAGGCTTCGCTAATGTAGCGGAAAAGGCGTCGCCGGTCTGATTCCGGTCGGACGACAAACCCTGATTCAGACGCACCGTAATAAATGTGCCGGGTTTGAGCGTCAACTTGGCGGGGACAGGACCGCGATCGGGATATGCAGCGGGTGGATAGCCGGACGGATGTGGATAAGTGCCGGGATATGGATACTGTTGGCCCGGATAAGGCGCCTGGCTGGGGTAGGATCCCTGGTTCGGGTAAGGTGCCTGGCTCGGGTAAGGGGTCTGAGCCGGGTAAGGCGTTTGAGCCGGGTAAGGCGTTTGAGCCGGGTAGGGAGCCGGCGGTTGACCCTGAGAATAATTCGGGTCCATGGTAGCCTGCGGAGCGGCGCCGGCCGGGGCCGTCGTCTCCGCCGGCGGCGTTGCTTGAGCCGCCGTACCCTGCGGCGGATCGCCGACCTTGCGCCACTCGCCGCTGGGCGGGGCGCTCTGCTGCTGGCCGTCGGGTGGCGCAGCGGGCTGCTGGTCTTGCGCCAAAAGGGCGCCCGACGCAACCAATAAACTGAATGCAACCGTACAAACGGTGAAACGAACAGGCCTGGGATTGGGATTCATAAATAGCTGCCTCATAGTGTCACGACGGACTGTAACATGCACTCGTTTCGCCAATTCCAAAATGGCGCTAAGTGCCTGAAATCATGCGATCAACCACGGCTGTTTCCTGGCTGGAAAGCACCGCCGCTGGTGTATTTCAGCCACTAGAAACCTTTGCTTTCCGGTGGTAGTCTAAGACACAGGTGATTTATGCGAAAAACCCTAATTTTGTTTGCATGTTTGCTTTTGGCTAGCGTGGCATTTGCCGCTCAGGGCCACGGCGGCGGCGGAAGTCATGGAGGCGGCGGCGGTGGTGGTCACGCGATGAGCGGCGGCGGCCACTATGGCGGCGGGGCGTACGGGGGTGGAGCTAGGGGCTACAGCTACGGTGGTCGTGGCTATGGCGGTGGGTACGGCTATGGCGGTTATGGCTACCGTGGCGGGTACGGCTATCGCGGTGGTTGGGGCTACGGCGCCTGGGGCGGTTGGGGCTATGGCTTCGGTTGGCCGGGATACTACGGCTATCCCTACTACGGATATTATAGTCCGTATTATTCCGATCCCTACGATTACCCTTCTCCCTACGCGTATGGGAGCCCTTACGGATATTATTATCCGAATGCGTATGTGTACGGCAGGCCTGGTCCGGCTGTTGGCGTGGTAGTCGGTGCCGGCGGGTGGCGCCATTTCGGCCGCTAGATTGTTGGAGCCAAAGGCGGGCTGGGGCGTCGCCCCATAAGCGCTAACTTAGAGGCTTGGCCATCGTGGCGTACGCACTCGTGCGCGGCGCGACGCCACTCTTGGCGACGCTATGCGACTTTTGTTCGCAGGGCGCACCGACCCTGTATGCCCACACAGGCGGTTGCCTCACTCTTATCCCGCAGATCGTTGGTTGTTCATCACATGGCACTTGTATGGCAGCCTGCCCGCATCTCAGTACCCCATGCCCCACAACGCCTGGGCGGGCCAGGCCTTCGTGTGGATTGACCGCCCATTAGGCCGGGCCTCCATCCGGCCCGGTCTTTCTCCGGCAGCAGGCCGTTGCCCAACTGGTGCGCGACTCGATTCACCGCGGCGTGCAACTCGGACATTATCAGCTTGGTGCGTTTGTCATTATGGCCAACCATGTACACGTTCTGCTGTGGCCGCTGATCGATCCCCGCCATCCGCTGAAGTCCCTGAAAGGCTACAATAGACCACCGCTGTACCGGCGGTGCATCTCAAACTGTACCGCGGCTGTACAATTAACAGCCTGAAAACAGGAGTCATAGACGAGCGCCTGTCCCGGCTGGCATGGTCTGCTTCCAGGGGTGTTAAACTCGCGTATGGCCCGGCCAAGGTGAAAGATCTGTGGACCCGAAAGACCACGCGCCCCAAATCCTTCAATTCGGCGTCTTCGAAGTCGACCTCGCACAGGGCGAACTGCGTAAACACGGCCAAAGGATCAAGCTGCAGGAGCGGCCCTTCCAACTGCTGGCGGCGTTGTTGCAGCGGCCCGGGCAAGTGGTTACGCGCGACGAATTGGCCCGAAAATTGTGGATCGACACGCTCGTGGATTTTGACAATGGCCTCAACATCGCCGCCAAAAAAGTACGGGAGGCGCTGGATGACGACGCTGCCACCCCGCGCTATGTAGAGACGCTGCCGCGGCGCGGATATCGCTTCATCGCGCCCGTGCAAGCACGCATCATTCCGGCGGCCGAGGCGCCCACCGCAGGCATGCCGAAGCCGGAAACGGAACCGGCCATCGAGCCGCCTCACGAGCCGGTACCCGCTTTCCCGCGCCGCCGTGCGATCTACGTCCGTAGTATTGCCTTGATCATCGTCCTGTTCGTGGTCGTGCGAGTTTACTGGCTGGCTACTTCTGTACAGCCCGCGCGCCTGTTGCAGGCGGTCCAACTTACCCAAGCCGGCCGCGCCGAATACAACGACGGCGTCGCCAGCGACGGCTCCCGCGTGTATTTCACCGAACGCGAAGGGGGCAGCTGGTCGCTGGCCCAGGTATCGGTGCTGGGTGGAAATCCCCAACCGCTGCCGTTGCAGATCCCCAATCCCGACATCCTGGATATCTCACCGGACCGGTCTAACCTGCTGGTAGCCGGAGGAACCGGAATCGATCCCGACCGTCCGCTGTGGCTGGTCCCCACGGTGGGCGGTTCACCGCGCCGGGTGGGTGATGTGCTGGCGCGCGCGGGCGCCTGGTCGCGCGATGGAAGCCGGATTGTCTTCGCGCGCGGCTCAGCGTTATTTCAAGTCAACAGCGACGGCACCGGTTCCCGCAAACTGCTGGACGTGCCGGGTGTGGTCGGCACCATTCGCTGGGCGCCCGCGCCCGAGCGGGAAGTGCTGCGTTTCTCCGTTCTGAGTCCGGGCACAAAACCATATTCGTTGTGGCAAGCCGCTCCCGACGGCACGGACCTTCGCCGCCTGCTGCCGCAGTGGAATCCCGCAACCATGGCGCCCGACGGCGACGACTGCGGAACCTGGGCGGCCTCGGGAAAATACTTCCTGTTCCGGTCGCTCCGCGGCCGGGTCGCCAGCGTTTGGGCCATGCGCGAGAATCGCACCTTCCCGCGCGCCGCCGAGGGTCCGCCCGTGCAGCTCTACTCCACACCGATGCAGTTTGCATCCTTGGCTCCTAGCCCGGACGGCAAGCGGGTTTATTTCGCCGCCGGCCAGGAGCGCCGGGAACTCATGCGCTACGACGCCGGTCACAAGCAATTCTTGCCGTTTCTCACCGAGGCCGCCGGCCGATGGGCGAGTTTCTCAAGAGACGATCGGTGGGTAGCCTATGTGACAGTGCCCGATAACACGCTGTGGCGCAGCCGTCCCGACGGCAGCCAGCGTCTCCAACTCACTCCGCCCCAGCTCTCCGCGTATCAACCCCGATGGTCGCCGGACGGAACGCGCATCGCTTTTGCCGGCGCGCACGTCGGTCAAACCAGCAAAGTGTATGTGATCTCATCCAACGGCGGCGCGCCAGAGGCGGTCACTTCCGATCTTTTTACCGACGGAGACCCCAGTTGGTCGCCCGACGGAAACTCCCTGTTGTTCGCGCGCGCCCTTCCCAACGGCGCATCCGGGCAAGCGGGGCTCTACGTTATGGACTTGAAGACGAAGAAGACCACGCTGCTCCCGGGATCGGAGGTCCTGGCACGGCCCGCGTGGTCGCCGGACGGACATTTCATCGCCGCCACGAACCGCGTGGGAACGCAAATTTTGCTGCTCGATCTTCGAACCGGTCAGTGGACGCCGCTGGCGTCCGGCGAAGGACTGGGCGTTCCGTTTTGGTCTCGAGACAGCAAGTATGTTTTCTACCAGGAGGTCTTGGGAGGGGCCGAACAGCCCATCTACCGCGCCTCAATCGCCAACCGTCGCAAAGAAGAAGTGATGAGTTCACGCCAGATTCCGCAGTCCAACGCGGTCGGCTTTCTGCTGGTCGGCCTGGCGCCGGGCGATGGCCCCATCGCCACCGTGATCCACACGAATTCGGATGTCTATGCGCTGGAAGTGGAATTGCCGTAGACACCAGCACCGGTTACGAGCATCGTAATGACAGGGACGGCGCGGCAAGCCGGACCTTTTGGTGCTCCGATAATTCTCGCGTGTGGTTCGCGGGCCGATAATGAAGACGGGGAGGGAAGATGAATATCGACTTGGGAGATCTCGATCCTGGAATTCGCGAGGCGGTACGGATTTTGAGGAATTCGGGAATCGACACGCTGTCATCTTGCCAGGGGCGCAACGACCCTGGGTATCGTCCGACTCGGGATGGAGAGCACCATGGCGACTGGCCATACGTTACAATCAACGGAACCGCAGCCGATGCGTTCATTGCGCTCGGTGTGGCGATACGGGAAGGACTGGCTGTGCGGTCGATTGAGCAAAGTTGGTTCGTTTATCCTGAGGCCCCATGTGTCCCCATAGGGCCTCAGTGGCGAATTACCTTTTGGCGGAAGTGTTCATCGACCTTGGGCATTCAGCCTAGCGCAGTCATCGCACAGCCGGTAACCTCCCGTACCGGGGCGACGTTCCCATGAGGGGATATCGCGTCCAGGCGGGCAAGCGCTGTTGTTGTGATGCACCCGTTGAGATGCGGGCTTCTGCACTTCGTTGACCGAGTAGAACTCGGGCGCTCTGGGCATATCATTTCACCTCCTTTCTGTCCATAAGTTGAGATTTGTACGCAGCATAACGTCATGCCACGCACTTATCCTTGGATGTCTTCATATGTAATAGCGTAAATGTCCGGGCAATAATAGGTAATCAGGTCTTGGCCACCTAACTCTTCGACTATGCCGCGCGCTTCAAGCTGTTTAAGATCAGATCGTGCCGTAGGGTATGTTACCTCAAAAAGATCTTTGTATTGCCGCACACTAATCACCGGACTATCAAATAGGTCATCTACTAGCTTGGATAAACGAACACTTCCGCCTTTTAGTCGCGCGTGAAAGTCACGATGCAGCTTCAGTAATCTGTCACACCGTTTTTCCGCGTCGACCGCCTGAACGATCACTCCTTGCAGGCAAAAGTCTAGCCAGTGCTCCCAAGCCCCATGGGTGCTGACAGCTAAAAGGAGATCCATGTACTCCTTTTTGTTGTTTTCGAAGAATGCGCTCATATATAGCCACTGATTTGATAAGAGGCACCAGTCGGCGATTGTGAGCGAAAGCAAAAGCCTACCAACGCGTCCATTACCGTCCCTGAACGGGTGGATAGTTTCAAATTGGTAATGGGCCAAGAAAGCCCTTACAAGCGGATCATAGTCTCCTGGCGTGCATAGATATTTCTCAAAATCGCCCAACAGCGCATCCAAACATTGTGGAGGTGGCGGGACAAAACGAGCAGGCCAGCCAATTTGATTCTGTATGGTGCGAAACTCCCCAGGCCGTTGGTCTGATCCACGTACCCCGTTCATCAACATTGCGTGCAGATCTCTTATCAGTCTTAAAGACAACGGCAACTCACTTTGTTGGTCAAGCCTAAGTCGCAAAGCTCGGTTGTAGTTAAAGACTTCTCTGAATGCATTGGCCGGATCATGCGCCGATACGGGGTAACGAGGATCCGCTTGAAAGAGCACCTGCTGTTTGGGATCAGTGATTGTGCCTTCCAGGCGAGATGACAACTGCGCTTCGCGCTGTTGTAGAGGTTTGAGAAGTATCTCTGGATTAGGCAAGTGCCTGCCAGTGCCATCCAAACTCGAAAGGAGGCGTCTGGCGTCAAGGAGCTTCTGCCACAGACCTTGCGGCCACTCCCATTTCGGCGGAAGCGAATTTGGTACGAATGCATACTGTCCGCCTGACAACTGCCCGCTGATCGGTACGAGTTGTCCCGGCATCGACGCGGTGAACTCTTTCGGGTCCATACATTTTACTGTACCCGATTTCATTAAAGAAATCAAGTAAAAATTTTACTGTTATCTTTACCGTTGCTGGAAACGTATTAAGAATCAAGGTCTTGAAAGCAAACTCCCGATAACGGCTGGAACCTCTACCGGGGCCGAAATCCAGACAAGCCGTACGGAGTCTCCAAACCCAGCATCGCGCTTCCCGCCCCTCCACAACTGCGATAATCAAATTTCATGGATGCACCGGTCGCGATCGTCGGAGGTGGCATTTCGGGCCTTTCGGCTGCCTATTACCTGGCCAAGGCCGGCGTTCCATCCACCATCGTCGAGGCACGCCCCCGTCTCGGCGGCGTCATTCAGACCGCGCATGTCGCCGGCTGCGTGATTGAAGGCGGCCCCGACAGTTTCCTCTCCATGAAGCCCGCTGCCATGGAACTCATCCGGGAAGTGGGCCTCGCCGATGAAGTCGTCGGTTCGAACGATCATCTGCGCATAACATACGTTTGGAAGGGTGGCCGGCTGGTGCCGCTGCCGGACGGACTGCAGCTTATGGTGCCCACCAAGCTGGTTCCGCTGCTCACCACCCGGCTGCTGACCTGGCCCACCAAGTTCCGTATGGGGATGGAGCTATTCCACCCGCCTGGCCGTCATCCGGAAGACCAATCCGTCGCGGAATTCGTCACATCGCATTACGGCGCCGAAGCGGTGGACTACCTGGCTGAGCCGCTGCTCTCCGGGATCTATGGCGGCAGCCCCAGCGCGTTGAGCATCACCAGCGTGCTGCCCCGTTTTGTGGAGCTCGAAGCCAAGTACGGAAGCCTCACCAAAGGCGTGCTCGCGGAACTCAAAGCCAATAAGGCCCAAGCCAAGAAGTTGCCTCTGTTTCGCACGCTGAAGGGCGGCTTGGCCCAACTCACAGAAACTCTGGCCGCCCGCGTGGAAGGCCATGCCACCATCCTTCACCGGCGCGCCGTAGCGGTCGAACGTACAGGGGGTGGATTTCGTATCCGGCTGGAGGACGGCTCGCTCGAATGCGCGCAACTGATTCTGGCGTGCGAAGCCCACAACGCCGCCATACTCGCCCGCAACCTCGACCCCAGCCTGGCGGATCTGCTGGCCGGCATCCCTTACAGCTCATCCATGACTGTCGCCGTGGCTTTCCCAGATAGCGCCTTCCCTAAGCCGCTGGAGGGGTTTGGATTTCTGGTCCCCAAGCGCGAGCGCCGCCGCCTAGTG
>Ga0302326_10025926_pt1 | contig 11870 bp, 7 predicted proteins | sample Palsa_T0_3_FD_202264 | JGI IMG/M metagenome (GOLD analysis project Ga0302326, IMG submission 202264) | Peat permafrost microbial communities from Stordalen Mire near Abisko, Sweden - Palsa_T0_3 | ecosystem: Environmental > Terrestrial > Soil > Palsa > Peat permafrost | place: Sweden: Abisko... | reverse complement strand
CCCTCGGCGTTCTCCACCCGTATAACCATGCACCCGCATTTTCCCGCCGCTTTTGCTCGTTTTCAGGATCATCTTGTATTGGAAACAGATCTCCTTTTCAGGATCATCTTGTATTGGACAATTCTCCCATGCGCATCTTGCCGCCGAATTTGGTATCATTAGAAGCTCGGTAAGAGCTTGACTTTCGCCTTCTATTCGCCTATGATCGCTGTGGGGGCCTTTCTTTCAGAGAACGACAAACCGACTCAGCGGATCAGGTGCCCGGTGCATGGTTTCATTCGCTATTCAGTCAATGAACGCAAGATCATCGATCATCCAGTCTTCCAGCGCCTTCGGCATATTCGGCAGTTGGCGATGACCTATTTGGTCTACCCGGGTGCCATGCACTCGCGGTTTGAGCATTCTCTCGGCGTTATGGAGCTCGCGACCCAAGCGTTCGACTTGCTGACATTGCGGCACGAAGAACGCCTGGAGAGTGAACTCAAGGAAGTTCCCGAACTGAGCGAAGACACGCTGAAGAAGGCTCGTCAGATCATTCGTTTGATGGCCATGCTCCACGACGTCGGCCACCCAGCCTTCTCGCACGCGGCGGAATCCACTATTCCCGGCGGCGGTCATGAAGGGCTGTCCATTCACATTATGGCCAACCTGCTAGGCGCCGAAATTGACCAAGTCTTTTTCGAGGGTGCCTCTGCGCTCCTCGTGCGGCTAATGGAAAAATCGCAGGAGCTTACATTCCTGCGCGAGTTCGTCGCGAGCCAAATGGATATGGATCGGACCGATTACTTGCATCGTGATTCTCTTCACTGTGGCGTCGACTACGGTGTGTTCGACTCCGGTAGGCTGATAGAATCGCTGACGGTGATTGAGAACCCCGATTCAGGTCGCCTGCAGCTCGCAATCCAGCGCGGTGGCGAGCACACGTTCGAAGCGTTGATCCTGGCCCGGTACCAAATGAACACCCAAGTCTATTTGCACAGAATCAGGAGAATCTACGATTACTACCTGACCGAGTATAGAAGCTTTGGGGAGCCGAGCACTACCGCACGTTCGAGGACGTGCTGAAACACGACGACACCAGTGTCCTGATGAGTATCCGTCAGGACGCCGCCGGGAGAAATGCTCGATCTGGATGGGCCCGGCGGATCGTCGAGCGACGGCACCATCGTCGAGTTCTGGAGACCGGCGACTACGCCGATGAACAGAGGCTGCGCCGCATGGGCCGGGTCCACCGCAAGCTGACCGAGGAGTTCCCGGATATCGACTTTCACCTTGATGACGCCGCCCATGATATCCACAAGCTCACGATTCCAGGCGAGCAAGACCCACAAAAGGTTGAGGATCTCTATATCGTGGAGAAAGACGGCAAGCTGAAGCTTCTGACTGAAGACAGTGCGATCATAGGAAAGATCCCAAAGCGAGTGCGTACGGTGAGAATCTTCGCCGAGGCAGAGGGAAGAGTGCTGGAAGAGATACGAGCTAGAGCTAGGGCATTGGAGGCCCAGGGTGCATGAGCGAATCAAGCGGTTTGGTCTACTCGAATAATCCATGTTCTGCATTCACGGCCGCAATCGTCCGGTCGTATGAACAGCATGTCGGCGCGCGTCATTATCTTGGCAGGACTGCTGTACAGAAGCTGGTCTACTTCGCTAAGGCGCTCGGAGTGCCAATCCCTTGCTCGTTTGAGATCTACACCTATGGCCCGTACTCAGACTCCGTCACATTCTCGGTTGATTCGATGCTTGCCGACGATGTGTTGAAGGACGTGAGCAACGACCCTCAGACGTACTCAAACTATCGGCTTGGAGATAATGCGGGCCAGATTCTAAATTCCTATAGTTCATTGATCGAACCATACCAGCGGATGATAGATGCGATTATTCAAAGCATTGGCAGCTTTGAGCCCCATCAGTTAGAGCTCGTTGCAACTTTACATTTTATCCACCATAGGTTGAAACAGATTTGGCGTCGTGATCCACCTAAGGATAGGGTTTTGGAGGAGTTTCGCAGAGTGAAGAAAGGCAAGTTTGCGGAGGCTGAGATCGGCGTTTTCTACGATGCGCTAAGAGACGCTAAGCTCATCTAAAAAGGATAGTTGCAAGCCGCTGCCGCCACTCCGCGCGCTTGAAGTAATCCAGGCGTAAGGTTGCAGAAATACACGTAGTCCGGCGACGTTCGCTAGATGCGGCAGCCAGTCTACACCATCTGAGGGCGCCAAGATCGTGTCGATGCCCGAGCGGAAGCCAAGAGGAACCCCTGACCCATGAAAATCCGTAAGGCGGTGATCACGGCCGCCGGACCCAGCCAGCGGAGCCTGCCGCTGCAAACTTTGGTCGACCGCGATGGAGCCGAAAAGCCGGTCCTGCGCATCATCGTCGAAGAAGCCCTGCGCGGGGGCGTCGAAGAAATCGCCATCGTCGTCTCGCCCGGCGACGAAATACCCTACGCGCGCGCAGCGGGCGATCACGCCGGCCGGCTGCGCTTCGTTCCGCAGCCCGAACCACTGGGCTACGGCCACGCCGTGCTGTGCGCCCGCGACTTCGTCCGGCAGGATCCCTTCCTGCACCTGGTGGGCGATCATCTTTATATCAGCCGCACCGAAAAGGGCTGCGCCCAGCAATTGGTGGAAGTGGCCGAAGCCCAGGCGTGCGCGGTCTCGGCCGTGCAGGCCACCCGCGAAAATCTGTTGCCGCATTATGGCGCGGCCGGCGGACAGCGCGTGGCCGGCAGCCAGGATCTTTACCGCATCGACACCGTGATCGAAAAACCCACGCCCACCGAAGCCGAACAGCGCCTGGTGGTTCCCGGCCTGCGCGCCGGACATTATCTTTGCTTCTTCGGCATGCACGTGCTCACGCCCACCGTGATGGACTTCCTGGGTCCCCGCGTCAGCCTGTCCGCCGCGCTTGCAGAACTTGCCCGGCGCGAGCAATATCTGGCGCTGGAGCGCGCCAATCGCCGCTACGATATCGGGGTGCGCTACGGCCTGCTCACGGCGCAACTGGCGCTGGCGCTGAGCGGGCGCGATCGCGACGAAGTGCTGTCCCAATTGGTTGGATTGCTGGCCACTGCATGAGCCAACTGACCGCCGTCATAACCGCGGCCGATCCCGCGGTCCGCAATCGCTCGCTGGACGCATTCTGCCGCGCCGCCACGCTGGCGGACCTGCAGAGCGAATCCGCCGCCCTCGACCGCTTCCGCCGGGTTAGCGACAATCTCTACGAACGCGTGCGCGCGCTCTTCTTCCTCTACGCCATCCACCGCTTCCACCTGCCCTTCAAACTGGGCGTGCGCGCCCAGGCGCCGATTCCATTCAGCGGTTACGACCATCTTCTGAAGCGCCGCTTTGACGAAGCCATCGAAATCTTTCTGGCGGCGCAATCCGCCAACGGCCCCAGCGCGGCCATCTCCAGCGCGCTGGCCGCCGCATATCACGGCCTCGGCTTCCAGACCCTCGCCGGACAGGTACGCCGCAGTGTGCGCACGCTGCGCGGTAATCAGTGGATGTTCCGCACCGGCCACCCCGCCGATTATCCGCTGCGCCTGCGCCCCGAGATGCTCCACCAGACCGGCGGCCTCTTCCCTATCCTCCGCGAAACCACGCCCGTGCGCATGGATCTCACGCACAGCGGCTGGAGCGACATTTTTTTCCTGGGCATGGATTTTCCGGAAGGCGCGCGCGTGCTGAATATTTCCATCGACCTCAGCGTGCGCGGCGCCGGATCGCCCAAACCGCCCGTGGAAGCTTGGCTGCGCGTAATCGACGAGCCGGTTCTGCGCCTCGCCAGCGTCGACCTACAAGCCGCCGCCGAAATCGCCACGCTGGCCGAAGTGTTCGATTTCGCGCGCGATTATCTGGGCCTGCTCAAGGCCGCGGTAATCGCCTCCGGCATCGTGCCGCCCGGAATGGAGGGCGCGAGCCAGCCGCTTGCCGACGTGCTGGCGGTCCTCACGGGCCGTCCCGACCACGGCATCGAAATCGTCAGCCGCGTGAACGATATCCCCAAAGGCTCGCGCCTGGCCGTCTCCACCAACCTGCTGGCTTCGTTGATTTCGGTTTGCATGCGCGCCACCGGACAAGCCCACGCGCTCACCGGCGAGTTGTCCGAAACCGACCGCCGCCTGGTGGCCGCGCGCGCGATTCTCGGCGAATGGCTGGGCGGCTCCGGCGGCGGCTGGCAGGATTCCGGCGGATTGTGGCCCGCCATCAAGCTGATCGAAGGCGTCCCGGCCGTGGAGGGCGATGCGGAATTCGGCATCAGCCGCGGCTGCCTGCTGCCCCGCCATCGCATTCTCGGCGCGGACGAGGTCTCCGCGGAGAGGCGCCGCAATTTGCAATCCAGCCTGGTGCTGGTGCACGGCGGCATGGCGCAGGACGTCGGACCCATTCTGGAAATGGTCACGGAGAAGTACCTGCTGCGCTCGGAAGCCGAATGGCAGGGCCGCAGGCAGGCCATCCGCACGCTCGACGAAATCCTGGGACATCTGCGCGCGGGAGACGTGGCGGCCATCGGCGCAGCCACTCAGCGCAATTTCGAAGGCCCCATTCAGACCATCATTCCGTGGGCCACCAACCTCTACACCGAGACGCTGATCAGCCGCGCGCGCGAGGAGATGGGCGCGGGTTTCTGGGGCTTCTGGATGCTGGGCGGCATGTCGGGCGGCGGCATGGGTTTCATCTTCGACCCCGCCGTGAAGCCGCGCGCCGAGGATCGCCTGGCGGCCATCATGCGCGAAACCAAGCGCGGCCTGGAGCGCGCTGTGCCCTTCGCCATGGAGCCGGTGGTCTACGACTTCGCCATCAACGAGCGCGGCACCCACGCCGATCTGTTGAGCGGACCCGCCGCGCTGATGCCGCCCGGCTACTATACGCTCGCCGTACCCGCCCTGCTGCGCACCGAAACGCGGCTGCTTTCCGCCGCCCGCCGCGCCGAGCTGGATCGCTTTGCGGCTGCCTGCCGCACCGCTCCGGAGCTATCCGGCATGGTGCAGAACCTGTTCGATCACATGCTCCCGCGCGCCGCGCACGCCGCCGCCGATCCCTCCCAGAGTCTCGAAGCGCTGCTCGAGCGCCACGGGTTCGACCCCGCGCAACACGAGCAGATCCAGGCCGATCTGCGTAGCGGCCGCATCGGTCTGTCGCAGAACCGTCTCCCCGCCACCAGCCGCATCGAAGACCTGGCGCCGCATGACATCGTGGATGCCACCGCCGGTTTGCCCGCACGGTATCGCGATTCCGGCATGCAGGCGCTGGCCGACGGGATGGCCGCCGTGGTCACGCTGGCGGGCGGCGCCGGCAGCCGCTGGACCAAAGGCGCGGGCGTGGTCAAAGCGCTGCACCCGTTCTCGAAAATCGCCGGCCGCTACCGCAACTTCATTGAAGCGCACCTGGCGAAAAGCCGCCGCACCAGCCGGATCGCCGGCATGCCGCTGCCGCACATGATCACCACCAGCTATCTCACGCACGATGCCGTGGCCGACTGGCTGGCGGCGGCCGTCGACTACGGCTATCCCGGCCCGCTGCTGCTCTCGCCCGGACGCAACATCGGCCTGCGCCTGGTCCCCATGGTGCGCGACCTGCGCTTCGCTTGGGAGGAAATGGCGCAGCAGCTTCTCGACGATCAGGCGCAGAAGGTGCGCGAAAGCCTGCACGCCAGCCTCATCGCGTGGGCGCATCAGGCTGGCGAGGCCGGCAATTACACCGACAATCTGCCCATGCAGTGTCTGCATCCCGTCGGCCACTGGTACGAGCTGCCGAACCTGTTCTGCAACGGCGTGCTGGCGCGCTTGCTGGAGGAGCGCCCGCGACTGCGCTATCTCATGCTGCACAACGTCGACACGCTCGGCGCGGACCTCGCCCCGGATTTGCTGGGCCTGCACATCGAATCAGGCGCGGCCCTCTCGACCGAGGTGATCGCGCGCCAGATCGACGACCGCGGCGGCGGCCTGGCCCGCGTGGACGGCCGCGTGCGCCTGGTCGAGGGATTGGCGCTGCCCGACGAGCGCATCGAATTCGATCTCTCCTACTACAATTCGGCCACTTACTGGATCGATCTGGATCGCCTGCTGCCGGCTTTCTCACTGACCCGCGCGGACATTGGCAATCGGGACAAGGTGGTCACGGCCGTGCGCGCCATGGCCACCCGCATGCCGTCCTACATCACGCTGAAGGATGTGAAGAAGCGCTGGGGCAAGGGCCAGGAAGATATCTTCCCGGTCGCGCAATTCGAGAAGCTGTGGGGCGACATGACCGCGCTGCCCGAACTGGACTGCCGCTTCGTGGCGGTCTCCCGCAACCGCGGCCAGCAGCTCAAGGAGCCGGCCCAACTCGACGGCTGGCTGCGCGACGGTTCGGCGGCGTATTTGGAGTCGCTGGGGGATTGGTAGGCGTAGTGTGGGGCAGGTTGGCAACTGTTGGCAACCTGCGGGCCGATTGTTAATCGGCCCAGTTGGCGCCGATTAACAATCGGCGCGCAGGATACCATCCTGCCCCACAGGCAAACTCAGGCTCGAAACCAAAAAGAAAAACCGCATCGGAGTTGCTCTGAGGACCGGCTAGAGCCTCCTGCCGATGCGGCTCGCCCAGGTCGGGCTGGGATCCGGCGGCGGACCATCTGGATGGACCGGCATTCCTGGTAAGGTCCGCGTCCAAACTTTCCTCGCCACGAATGCCAGATGACTACCGCAACCTCGACCCCCGGGGAGATCGTAAGAATCCGCCTGACAAAAAAACCCCTCTGTTGCAACCAACAAGGGAAGACTAGCGAGCCCAAATGCTGTTACCGACCCCGGCTCCCGCAAGCACGTTGGTCTTGTTGTGCCCGTTCCTCTTCCGCCTGCCTGTTGCAGCAGAGGGCAGGTTAAAAGTTACTTCGCCAATTCATCACCGAAAATAGCAACCGGATCGCCAACTGTCAATGCTTTGTATCATGCTGAAATTGCGCAACGTCTCCGAATGCACTTTTCCACCGGCCGTGGCCGCGTGGGCGGGCGCCGTGTCGCTATGACACAATCGGGGTGAATGGATTTTTGCAGGATATCCGCTCTCGCGCTGGCTGCGGCCGCCCTGGCAGGCATATCTCCCGGCATCGCTCCCGGCCAGGAAGAGACGCATGCCGAAAGCCTGCGCACCGACGCCCCGCACCCCCGCATTTTCCTGGGCGCCAAGCGGCTCCGGCTGCTGCGCCGCGAGCGCGAGCGCCAGTCCCTGCGCTGGAACCAGTTTCACCTATTGATGGCGGGCAAAGCTCCCATGCCCGAACCTGGGTTCGCCCAGGCTTTGTATTATCAGGTGTCCGGCAGCGCCGAAGCCGGCCAGCAGGCCGTCGCCTGGGCGCTGGGCCCCGGCGCCGATCTTCGCCAACTGGCGCTGGTCTTCGACTGGTGCCAGGATATTCTCACCGAGGCGCAATCCAAAACCCTGGCCGCCAAGCTGGCGCGGGGTATCCAGCAAAGCCGCCCCGATTCGTCGGTGTCGGCGGTGCGCTCCCGACTGCTGGCGGCGGTAGCCCTATCCGGCCATCTTCCGGACGTTCCGGAACGGGAGATCGAACAGGTGGTGCGCAAGTGGTGGGAAGGCGAAATCCTGCCCGGCATCGATAGCGGCCGCGCGGCGCTGGCGCGCGACGACGCTTATGCGCTGATGGAGATTCTGCACGTAGTCCGCGACAACTTCAACGACGACCTGCGCGAGGCCGTGCCCCGCTTCTTCATCGATCTGCCGATGGTGCAGCTTCTGAGCTACTATCCCGCGCCTTTTCCGGCGGGCGAAAACGATTACCGCATTCCCGCCGCGCCGCATGCGACGGGCGAGCCGGACCTGCGCCGCGCGGCTCTCTCCCGCGCCGCCGAATTGAGCATGGTAGCTTTCGATAGCAACGCGCCCGGCAGCCAAGTCCTGCAAGGCTGGCTGATGAACGACCATTTCCTGTTGCGCGGCACGTTCGGCGCGCCCTATGAGTTCCTATGGGCCAATCCTTACCAGCCCGGCCTCAGCTATTTTCAGGCCCCGCTGGTGGTGCACGACAGCCTTTTCGGACGATTGTTCGTGCGGTCCAGTTGGGAGGAATCCGCCGCGTGGCTGGGATTCTTCTCAGGCGAGCTGCAAATGTTCCACGATGGCGGCGTCGCCGTGCTGGATCCGAACGTCTCCGCGGAGCCGCTGGATCTCGGGCGCGCCGTGATTCTGTTCGGCGCGCACACGCAGAAGTTCAAGGTCGCGGTGGCAGGCAAAGAACCGGTGTTCGTGGTGGGACTGCAGCCGCGGCGGAATTACCTTATCGAGGTCGACGATGAAGAGATCTGCGAGGAACAGAGCGACCCAGGCGGCATCCTGGCCCTGGACCTGCCGCACGATACCGAGGTGGGGGTGCGGCTGCGCGAGGCTCGCATCATACAGTGACGATCAGCTACTCACCAAGCCAGCCGCGCCGCGAGCTGAACCTGCCGCGCCGCGGTGATCGTGTGACTGATCGCGCCGGACGATTCCACGCCCAGCATCCGGTCCGGTAGCGCGAAGTTAGCGGTATTCAGCAGGTTGTGCGCTTCCATCCGGAACTCCAGGCGCAAACGCTCGCGGACCTGGAACGTACGGGCCAACGCCGTGTCGGCGGTCGCCAGGCCGGGACCGCGGAGAATGTCGAATCCCGAGTCGCCGTACTGAAACAGCGGCGGAATTTCGAACGCGTCGCACGGGCTGGATGGATCCAGGCTGGTATTGAACCAATGCAGGTATGAGCGCTCGCTCGCGGGCAATGCGCCGCCGCCCACGCGGTCCGGAAGCTGGAATCCTCCGTTGTTCAAACTGTTGACGGCGAGCTCCGGCGTGAAGGGGAACCCCGTCTGGATGGTGACCAGCGCGGCGATCCTCCAATCCGCGAACAGCATCGAAATCGGCGAACGCGCGCCTGCCCCGCCCGACGGACTCTTGAAAGGAAGATCGTAGTGCGCCGCCAGCACCGCGCGTTGTGCGATATCGAACGGCGAATCCGAACGGTTCCCCCTCGGATCGTAGATGTATTGCGGCCCATCCGGGCGGCTTTCGGGATTGGTGAAGGGCGCAATCGAATCGTCGATCGATTTCGAGTACACATAGCTCATCAAGACCAGGAGACCGGGCGCCAATTCGCCCGCCAGCTTGATCTGGCCGCCATAGTAGGTCGAGCCTCCGCCCAACCCCAGGTACTCGATGCGTGAATCGTATGGCCCGTACGGATAGCGCGGGTAACTGGAGGGGGTCGGCGCGGGGAACGGCTGATTCGTGTCGTAGGTAGTGTACAGATGCACGCCCATGGAGCTGGTCAAGCCCATCTCCAGTGCGAGTTTCGCCCGCAGCCGCCGCTCCAGAAACACATCCCACTGATCGGCATACGGCCCGTAATTCTGCGGTTGGATCGCGTAGATCGAGCCATGCACGCTATTCAGCAGCGCGGCATTCAGCAAGCTTACCGGCGCAGGCGCGGGCAGCCCGGCGGAAAGATTCGGTCCCACTTGAAAGGTGCCGTTGATAAAATCCTGCAAGGACGCGTACGGCGGATTCCGCGCCAGGCTGCCTTCGGCGAGGGCTGCTCCGGTGTCCTGGTTCTTGCTGAAGCCTATCCGCAAGGTGGTCGCCGCTCCGAGTTCCAGAGCTAAGCCCACCCTGGGTGCGATCCCACGCTTGTAAAAATCGAGCCCTGCGTAGCGGTTCACTCCGGTCTGGCCGGCGAATTCATCCAGCGCCGGCGCGCCTTGATTGAAATTGAAGTTGACCATCCGGTCATTCGCTTCGGTAAACGGAGGAAGCATCGAATAGCGCAGCCCCGCCTGGATGGTAAGCCGCCCGAACAGCCGGATCTGATCCTGCGCAAAGCCGGACCACTCCCATGCCCGCAGATGGTACGGTTCGAACTGAACGTCGCGCCGCTCTTCGGACGGATAACCGAGCAGCAGCGACGCCAGCGAGTCGCCGTCCGCTGTTCCGGGCAGGCCGGTGTAATCGGGTGTGAAGATGAACGTGCCGCGGTCCGTCCATTCCGTCGCGCTGCCGTCGACTTCTCTGCGAATCGCCTGAAAGCCGGCCTTCCAGGCGTGTTTTCCCGTGACCCCGCTCACGGTATCCTCCACCTGCGCATTCGCCGTGCGAACCGCGAGCGGCGCAGGTCCGGCCGAGCCCAGCGCAGTGAATCCGGTCGGGCTGACCTCCGGCAGTCCGCCGGACCCCAAGCCCGGAATGCCGGTGACGGCCGCGACATCGATTCCCTGGTCGTCGGCTCGCGAATGGAGATCGATGCCGGAGGCGCCCACCCGCACTTCATCGATGAGCTTCGGTCCCAGCGCGATGGTGTACGCGGCGGCGAGGCCCCAGGCCGTCGTCTGCGTCTTCGCCGCGTCAGCCAGTTGCGTCGCGTCACTCCCGGCATAGCCGCCGCCCGGCATGGGCAGCGCGCCGGGCGATTGCAGACTCTGGCTCTCGCCGTTGAAACGGACAAAGATCCGGTCCCGCGGCAGCATCTTGTCGGTGCGCAGATCGAACCGGCCGTTGTCATTGACCGCCGCCGGGGTAAAACGATAGTTGTCCGCGCTGCCCGGGAGGTTCGGGTCGGGATAGAGGCCGATCAGGTTTTGCGAAGCTTGGGGAATGCGCGCGGCGGGAATCCGATTGCCGGGAAAAGGCTGGCGCGTGAATCCGCCGGCGCCTGCTGCAATCGTGAGCGGATCGAAAACCGCAATGCTTCCGAAGTCGCCGGTCTTCTCCGCGGCGGTGGGGACAGTGGATACGAGCGTCAGCCCCTGGCGCGCCCGCTGCGCTTCGGCGGCGCCGAAGAAGAACCAATCGTTGCGGCGGATGGCGCCGCCGGCGCTGCCGCCGACCTGGTTTCCCACCAGCCCGGGTTTGGCCGCTCCGTCAAAAAAGTTCCGGGCATCCAGGGCGGAGTTTTGCAAATCCTCGAAGGCGCTCCCATGGAACTGGTTCGAACCCGACCGGGTCTCGACGCTCACGCTCGCGCCGGTTTCGTGACCGAACTCCACCGGGATATATCCGGCGGAAAGGCTGGCGACTTCGATGGCTTCGCGCGGCGGTTGCAAAATGGACGATCGAACCCAATTCTCGTTGTTGTCGATGCCGTCCACCAGGAAGTTGTTGTCCTGGCCGCGCTGCCCGGCGCTGTTCAAGCTCAGGTTGCCGCGAGCTCCGTACGGCCCAAAGCCCTCGATATCGCCGCCTTGCTGGCCCGGCGTGATTTCGGCCTTGTCACGCAGCAAATCCAGATAAGAGCGGAAGCCTGCCGGAGTATCGAGCGCCTCCGGCGTTACGGTGAGGATCACGGGAAGCTCGCCGGTTTCGCCTTCGTGCACGATCGCCGCGGACGTATGCGCGCCGGACATCGCGGAGGTGACCACGACGGTATAAGCGCCGGCCGTGAGATTCGGCGCGAAGTATCTGCCGCTCTGGTCGGCGATCAGCGAACGCCGGAGGCCATTCTCGCCGATCAGCGTCACGGTGGCCAGCGGCACCGGGTCGCCTCCGGCGTCGAAGATGGTTCCGGACAGAGCGCCTGTCTGAGGCGCGGCCAGAGCGTGCAGACAGAAGAGGATCAGCGACGCGGCCGTCGCGCGGGCGGGAAGACAATGGAACCTGTTCACTGCAACCATGGTAGCCAGTGGGACAGGCCTCCTGGCCTGGCCTTTGCAACACGAAGAAGGAATCGGGTAGGAGGGGCCTCACGGCCCCGTCCTCCCACACCACCGTACGTACTTAATTTTATACGGCGGTTTCTTCGGTTGATCCAGCGGCAAGTGCCGCCAAGGCCCGTTCTCTGTCGGACACCGCGAGCGGCAAAAACCACCGCCAGCGCAGCAGGTTGGTTCCGCCTCGCCGCTGAGCTGTG
>Ga0302326_10025922_pt1 | contig 11872 bp, 16 predicted proteins | sample Palsa_T0_3_FD_202264 | JGI IMG/M metagenome (GOLD analysis project Ga0302326, IMG submission 202264) | Peat permafrost microbial communities from Stordalen Mire near Abisko, Sweden - Palsa_T0_3 | ecosystem: Environmental > Terrestrial > Soil > Palsa > Peat permafrost | place: Sweden: Abisko... | reverse complement strand
GGGCAAATTGATGGTGAAGTGCGTGAACCTGCTTACCGCACAGGATCCTCTGTCGCTCGATTATTGCAAGCAGCAGCGCGATCTGGCCGACCAATATCCTCCCCGGCAGCGCATGGTGGACAAGATGTTGGCACACGATGAATACGGAATCGCTCTGGCGGCCTTCGACCATAAGAAGGAGGCGTTGGAGGAGTTCGACCAGGAGGTCGCGCTGGTGCCCAAAGCCGTGAAGCCCGGATCGCCGGAGTGGAGTACGGCCTACTGGCATCGGGCGATGATCTACACCCAGCTGGGCGAAATCGATAAGGCCGACCGCGATTATCGAGCAGCGGAAGCGAACTTCCGTAAAGCGTCGTTCAACTCGGAGGAACCATCGGCAGAGAAGAAGCGGCGTGCCATTCTGCGCCAGCATGCCGCCCTATTACAGAAGGAAGGTAAGACCGAAGCGGCGCACCAATTGCTGGAAGAGGCGGCGAAGTAGGCAGGATGACGGAAGAAGCATCACCCACAGAAAAGCCGCGAATCAAAGATATTCCCCGCGATGTAGAACCCTACTTCATCGCATTTCTACTCAAGGGCGAGCGGTGGAACGACACCCAGGGCGCGGACGTGACCGATCTGGTGCCTCGCCAGCTGGCATTCATACGCGAACAGGTGCAATCCGGACGCTACCTGCTGGCGGGCCCGATTACCGATGACGGACCGCTGGTAGGGATTTCGATCATCGCCGCCGGCACCCCGGCAGAGGCCTTGGCGATCGCTAGCGCCGATCCTGGAGTGCAGGCAGGACGATTGAGAGTCGAGGTGCACCCCGCCTTTTTGCCTTCGTTGAAGACATTGAAGATCAATTATTCATGAAGCGACCCGTTCAGCTTTTCCTTTTCGACGCGGCGCACCGCCGCAGCCATGACCTCCAGATAGCGTTTCGTCTTTTGCGGCAACAGCGAGTCCTCGACGGCCTTCCTGTATCCTCCGGAATAGATCGCGTAAAACACCGCAAGCGCGCAGCCAACCCCGAGCGCAAAGCCGAAGAAATACCCCAGCATGATGTTGTAAAACACAGCCATGGTCAGAGTCCGCCTTGCACGGTTGTCTTCGGCCGCGCACGGTGCAGCACAGGCGGGCCGGCCCGGCCCCACTCACTGGGATCCCACCGAATCGGGCTGAGCTCGTGGTCGCGATGGCGAAAAGTAATCGGGCGAGGCGGTTGGTGCGGCCCCATGGGGTCGAACGTAAGTACGATTTGGCTGCCGTTCTGCATCCAGCGGCCATGTTGGGTCACGCTGTTTTTGCCGATGTAAAGGGTGTCAAAAACGGCCGTACCGTCCGCAGCCAGGTTGAGGGTGAAGACCCGCTTCGCCGCATCCGCCGGCGGCGCGTGGCCCTGATAAGTACCAGCAAGATCAGCCCCCTGCCGCCAGGCAAAGCGGACGGTGACGTATCCAGCCGAGCTCGGCAGTTGGGCTCCGGCGCAAACGGCCGGAATGAGCCAGCAAAGCGCCATCAGGGAACCAGGAAGGTGGGGACAGATGCGAACAAGGCTGGAAGCAGTAGCGCGCATGACGACTGATCATAGATGCCGTTTGCACACCCGGTCAGCAAGAAATCGACAACCGGGGGTTCGGGCTGGGGGAAAGGGGGCTGAGCGGAAAGGGCGTATGATGCGTCTCTATATGCGACAGTCTCTCCGTTCCACACACGGCACCAACCACCACCATGGGAACCGTTGAAGGACAATTCGTCGGATGGCTGGAGGCCGAAGCAGTGGCCAAACCAGAGCAGGATACGCATGCCCAGGTGACCGCGCTGGTAGAGGAGTATTCAACCACGCTTTATCGCGTCGCCTATTCGGTTACGCGCAACTCAGCCGATGCGGAAGATGTGGTGCAGGAGACTTTCCTGCGCGTTCTGCGCCACCGCAATAAGCTGGCTGAGGTGCGCGACTATCGCGTCTGGCTGGTTCGCATCGCCTGGAACCTCGTCCTCGACCGCAAACGGCGCGCTAAAACACGGCCGCAGGCAGACGATTTTGAAGACCTGGCTCGGATCCTTCCGGCGGGCGATCTGAGTGCGGAAAAAATGGTGATCACCGCCCAGCGCCACGCACGGATTCTGCGTCTCATCGAAACTTTACCGGCCAGGGAGCGCGAGGTGTTGCTGCTTTCTGCGGTCAAGGAGCTCTCAACCGTAGAGATAGCCCTGATACTTAAGACAACCGAATCGACCATCCGCTCCCGGCTCTACCGTGCGCGACACGCGCTCGCAGCCTTACTGGAGCAGGAAGGGACATTGCCATGAGCATACATTCCGAGATAGACGAAACACTGCGCCGGCTAGGTAGCGTCGAGCCTCCTTCCGGTTTGGAGAGGCGCGTCAACCTCCGCCTGCAGATCCCACGCAAAAGCTTTTCCATTTCGATGATCCAGGCCGTCTCCGCCTGCGCCGTGGCGGCCGGCGTTGCCCTATCCGCCGTGGCCCTGAACCCTGCTTTGCGCAGCCTGGTCCACCACCATCCCGCCGCCCAAAGCATGCCGGTGGCGGGCACGCCCCGCGTGATCGCACCTGCGGCTGGAGGGTTCGGGACGGCTTCGGCGGTGCACGTGCCCGTGGAACCGGTCCCGGTCCAGCCTACGCCCGTTAACCAGGGCCGCGGGCGATCCAGATCGGGTCGGGCCGTGCTCCCAAACGGAACTCGGGCACCGCTGCCGCGCGGCGTTGCAGCACCCCACACTCCCCTCCCCACTGCTGAGGTTCCTCCAACTCCGGACGCAACGCACTAGCATGCCTTTTGCGGCCTATGCGAAGCGAACAGCGCCGCTTTCCGTCAGGGAGAGCCGCGCTTCTGCACTTCCCTGTGCAGAGTACAAGTGAACATGCATCAAAGCACTGCCTCGATGACAACGTGAACCACCGCCAGGATTACCGCTCCAATGAAAGCTGCCCCGAAGCTTGCAATTTGCAGCCCCGGAGTGATTTTGCTCGCCAGGATGAGCATGAACGCGTTGATCACCAAAAAGAGCAACCCCAGGGTGAGAATAGCGAAGGGAAACGTGATCACTTTCAACAACAAACCCAGCGTCATGTTGAGAAAGCCGATCACCAGGACTGCTACCAGGGCGGAGGGCAGGCTCACCACCCGGAAGCCGGGAACGATATACGTTACCGCTAGCAGGGCTAAGGCGCCTAGAACCCACTTCAAAAGCAAATGCACCATCGTCTTGATTTCCTTTCGCACCAGAAACCCACCGGTCCTATCGCAGTGAAAGCGAAGGATCCAAGGGAAGCTTTTCGTGGTAACAGCCTACGCTAAGATGAGCGGTAAGGGGCAAGATATGCGCTTCAGTTCATGGCTCGCAACCAGTGTTTTGGTAGCTGGTTTGGCAGCGTTCGGCGGACGAGGGGGGATGCTGTCTCCCCAGGCCTTGGCCGCGAGTGAACAGACCACGATACCCGATGCCGCGACCATGCTACGGGACGTTGAGGCACACCAGAAGCAACTGGACAAGATGCGGGAAAACTATACTTTCCGCGCGGTCCAGACCACCCGGCAACTGGACAGCAGTGGGAATACTAAAAAGATCGAAACCGAAGAGCACGAGGTCTTCTTTGTGAACGGCCATCGGGTGGAAAAGCTGGTGCGCAAGGATGGCAAGGATCTCACCCCCGACCAGGCGCGCAAGGAACAAGACCGGGTCAATAAGGAAGTGGTGAAGATTTCGCAACCGGGCTACAGCAACCCTGACAAAGATGAAATCACGGTTGCACGCCTGCTGCAGATCGTTGCCTTTTCCAGGCCGCGCCGTGTGAGCCTGAAAGGGCGCGATACCATCGCCTTCGACTTCGCCGGGGATCAACATGCCAAAACCCACGGCCGGGATGAAGATGCGCTAAAGAAAGTGAGCGGTACGGTCTGGATCGATGAAGCGGACCGCGAAGTCTCGCGCATGAGCGCGACCCTCGACGAGAATTACCATGTCGGCTTCGGGCTGCTGGCGTCAGTCGCCAAAGGCAGCAATTTGGTTTTCGATCAGGCCTTGATTCGCAACGAGGCGTGGCTGCCAACGGCGATCACGTTGCATCTGCAGGCGCGGGCCTTTCTGGTAGCCGGCATTCGGGCCGACGTCGATATTCGCTTCGACCAATATCGCAAATTTCAAACCGACGCCGTACAGCAGCCGGGAGCCACAACCACGGTGCCTACGACGCACTGATGTGGTTTTCGCTACTTCTGTTGTAGCTTTTGCGCCGCGATCTGGCCGGCCGCAGTTTTCGAACTCTTGAGCTGGGCGTAGATTTTATTGGCTTCCGCAGGATTGGTCTTTTCGTAAAGCGCCGCGAGTTGCAACTTGGCTGCATCGGCGGGCACAGTGGTGGTAGGTTTCGCGATGAGCTGCTGCAAAAGCTCCACCGCCTGCGCATTGCGGTTCGTCTGCTGGTACAGATTGGCCAGGGCCAGTTTGGCCAGCGATGCCAGAGCGGCGTCGTGGCCATCTGCGACCTTCTTCAGATAGGTTTCTGCCGGCCCGGGCTGGCCCAGGTCGATCGCCGTCAGGCCCGCAAAGTAGCGGGCGGTCTTGCCTGCTTCAAACAAGCCGTACTGGTTGGCGATTTGTACGAACTGCTGGTTGGCCGACTTCGCCCGTTCAGCGGCTGTGGCAAAAGTCTTTTCCCCCGGGGTCGGGGGCTGTCCCGCCTGAGCCAAGGGGGCACTGTAGGTGTCCATCGCCTCGCCGAAAGCCAGATCGGCAGCTGCCGACCGCTTGCCGAAAAGCACCAATCCAGCCACCACGAGGGCAAGACAAATCACCGCGGCAATAGTGGCAGTGATTACCCTCGATCGATTCTCTTGAAACCAGTCAACACTGGTCCTGGTGGCTTCAACTAAACGGTCCTGTTTGAGCGCGTGACGTGTCTGGGTATCCACTAATTTCCTTCAGAAGCCGGTCTTAGGCGGGGTCGCAGTGCAGCAGCTCTGACTTTTGCCGTCTGCGAGGGCTTCTAAAGTTTAGCAGCGCCGAAGTTTGCGGGTCAAACCGGACAAACTTCGGCGCGGGCTCAGAAGTGGCCGGCCAATTCAAGCGGCGGCAACCGGATCTTCGATCTCGCCGTTTTCGATCTTCTCCCGGCAGTCAATGCAGTAAGGGGTCCAGGGAAGAGCTTCCAGCCGTTTCAGACCGATGGTCTTGCCGCAGTGAATGCACTCTCCATAGCTACCCTCATCGATTCTCTTAAGGGCCAGGCGCACCAGGGCAAGTTGCTCGTGCCCGCTGGTGCTCTGGCTGAAAAGCATCTCTTTCTGGTAGGACTGCACGGCCTGATCTGCAGCATCCAGGGCACTGTCTGCTGCAACTTCGCGCCCCTGCTCCACAGCGGAGATCATGGATTGCTCCAACTGCTTTTCCTGCCGACGAAGGGTCTGTTCGAATCGCTGTATGATTTCGGGATTATGCACCACTTTTTAGTTGCTCCTAACACGGTCAAAAGTTCGTACTAGTGTCGCCCAATTAGACGCAGAATTCAGTTGAAATTCTTTTTATTTTTAAAATTTTTGTTGCTTGTTTGCTATACCAAGCGAGGAAAGCCCAGCCGGAACCAGCCACACTGGGAAAGGAACCGAGGGTAAGCCCTGAAATGCTAGGCTATTAGCCATGTATGAAGACTTCCATGTAACCGATCACTGGACCCGTGAAGACCTGCACTGCCGGTGGACGGCGAACGTCGTTGCCATCGCCACCCGCCACGCCGACGCGGTCGACATCCGGTTCGAGGTAAACGGCCGCCCGGTCTGGATCGCTATGCCGGCGGATGCCTGGGTAGTACAGAAAGAGCGCTCGGGCCACGTGATTACCGATCGGCTGGCGGCCCAGGTGGCCGGCCGCTACTTGAAGCAGGCCGCGGAGAGCGGGTACGACAACGGGCGCGAGATGTACACCATGAGCGTGGCTGAAGTCCTGGAACAGGTGGAAGCAGTCATGCAGGAGGTTGGACACTCCACCCTGCTGCCCGAGTTGCCAGTGATGCCTCGCTCGTAATCATCTCCCATCCTGTCAAGTCCCCAGCCGGGTCATTGCTTGAAAGGCAACAGCGATTGGGTAGGGCGCTGCAAAACCGTTGCTGCAAAGGTTGCGCACGGGTAAACTCACTTACCTGAGCAGTCCCCGGGGGAGGTACCGGCGTGGATTCAGTCAAGGCAACCACATTGACATCAAAGCTGGTGGAGGGCGCCCACGTCCACAGGAACCTGTCGACTCCGCAACTGGTCGAGGCGGCCATTGCCCGGGGCGAAGCTAGTCTGGCAGACAATGGCGCCCTCGTGGCGCTCACCGGCGCGCGAACAGGTCGTTCTCCACGAGACAAATTCATCGTGCGCGATGCCATCACCAGCGACACGGTGGATTGGGGCAAAGTGAACCAGCCGTTCGATCCGGCAAAATTCGAAGCCCTGCTGGCGCGCGTCGCAGCGCACATGCGGGAGCGCGACCTGTACGTTCTCGATTTGTATGCGGGTGCCGACGAGCACTACCGGCTTCCCGTGCAGGTGATTGCCGAGTACGCCTGGCATGCCCTGTTCGTAAAGCAGTTGTTCGTGCGCGTGCCGGCGGAGGCACTAGCCAGCCATAAGCCTGAATTTACCGTGATTGCCGCTCCCGAGTTCGAGGCTGTGCCAGAACGCGACGGTACCCATTCGAGTACATTCATCATTACCGATTTCACCCGCCACATCATTCTTATCGGAGGCACCAAGTACGCCGGCGAAATGAAAAAGTCGATCTTTGGCGTGATGAACTTTCTTTTGCCTGCTCGCGATGTCTTCCCCATGCACTGCTCAGCCAACCTGGGTAAGGCCGGAGACACCGCCCTGTTCTTCGGACTTTCCGGCACTGGAAAAACTACGCTATCCGCTGATCCGCAGCGGCGGCTTATCGGAGATGATGAGCACGGCTGGAGTGAAACAGGCGTCTTCAACATTGAAGGTGGCTGCTACGCCAAGTGCGTCGATCTCTCCGCGGAGAAGGAACCACAGATCTACCATGCAATCCGCTTTGGTGCGGTGCTCGAGAACGTAGTGATCGATAACAAGACCGGGGCTCCGGATTACAGCGATATCCGCTATACGGAAAACACCCGGGCCGCCTATCCGGTAGAGTTCATCGCCAAGGCGGTCATCCCTGGCGTGGGTGGCCATCCCAACCACGTGCTCTTCCTGGCTGCCGATGCATTCGGTGTGCTGCCGCCGATCGCTCGGCTGAATCCTGCGCAGGCCATGTACCACTTTCTTTCCGGATACACCGCCAAGCTGGCGGGGACGGAAGCAGGACTGGGCAGCGAACCGGTGCCGGAGTTCTCCACCTGCTTTGCCTCACCCTTTATACCTCTGGCTCCCGCGGTCTACGCAAAGATGCTGGGTGAACGGCTACGGCAACACAATGCGCAGTGCTGGCTGGTGAATACCGGCTGGACCGGCGGCGCGTTCGGCGCCGGTGAGCGCATGAGCCTGAAATACACCCGCGCCATGGTGAACGCCGCATTGGATGGCCGCCTGAACAACGTCGAGTTCATCACTGAACCGGCGTTTGGCTTGAGCATTCCGCTCAGCTGCCCGGACGTGCCGCCGGAGTTGTTGAATCCGCGCAACGCGTGGAAAGACGCGCACGCTTATGATCTGCAGGCGGCGATGCTGGCGGAGAAGTTCGCCAAGAATTTCGCCAAGTTCGACGCGCCCCCTGGAGTGCGCGAAGCCGGGCCGCTAGCCAGGAAGTAAAGAGAAGAAAGCGCGACGATCTCTCTAACGCGCCATCACCACCGGAACCCGCGGCGCAACGGTGCGCCCATCGTGGAAGATGGTCACAATCGATCGCGTGTTGGTGATGTCGTCGAGAGGATTGGCCGCCAACACGATCAGATCGGCGCGCTTGCCCGGCCGCAGCGTTCCTCGCGTAGCCTCAATCCCCAACAACGCAGCGTTGCTCTTTGTGGCGCAAACGATGGCCTGCATCGGCGTCAGCCCCGCCTGCACCATGTCTTCCAGCTCCCGATGCTCAGAGAATCCTGGAATGCGGGTCGGCATAGCGCCTGAGTCTGTTCCAAAACCAACCAGAACACCCGCGTCGTAGAGAGTCTTCAGGTTCTGCTGGTCCATGGCAAAGTCTGCTTTGTGCTGCGCGGTCTTCGGATCCTCGTTCACCTTCTTGCTGTACGCGTCACCGGTCAGCTGGGTCAGTAGCACGGGCGAGATCGCGTCCTTGAAGAAATTAATCTGCATGAACCCCGGGTGCTCGGCGTAGATGTAGAACGATTCGTCGACCGTGAAGGTGGGAATGTACCAGACACCCCGGCGCTTGATCGCGGAAATAAGCTCCTGGTCGACCGGTTTGTCGCGCACGCTGTGGGCCAGCACGTCCACGCCATCGTTGACCAATGACTTGGCATCCCCCCGGTAGTAGACATGCGCTGCCACCCGCAGATGGTGCTTGTGCGCTTCCTCGATCACCGCACGGTAGATCTCAGGTGACATGGCCGGTTTGGTGCCTCCCAGACTGTCAACCCAGATCTTGACAATGTCCGCATGCCGCTTGGCCATCGCATCCACCGCTGCGCGGGCTTCTTCGACGGTTGCCGGGCGGTAGTTCTGGTCTGCGGCAGCGGGCAAGGGGGGAGCGGCGTCGGGAACACCGATACCGCGGTCTGCCGTGAAGACCGTTGCTCCATCCAGCTTGCCTTGCCTTTGCTGCTGGCGGATGGAGTAGAGCAGGTCGCGGTTCAGACCCAGCGACAACATCGAGGTCACACCGTAACTCTCATATTGCCGCAATTCCGCGATCACGTTTTCCACGGTGTAAGCCGTGGCCGAGTTCTGGCCATCCTGCACCAAAGCCAGATGTCCGTGGGCGTTTATCAGTCCCGGTATGACCGTATCGCCGTGTAGATCGAGCACTCGCGCACCGGGAGGGACCGCACCCGTCGCCGGCTGAACGGCCAGGATATGATTGCCCTGGATCACCACCGTCGCATCCTCCAGCGGAGGCTGGCCGGTGCCATCGATCACCCGTACGTGGGTTAAAGCAGTGACTCCCGAGGACTGGTCTGCAGCGGCGGCGAGCGCCATCGGCCCCAACGCGAAGAACATAGCGAGTGACGCGTGCAGCAGCATAGTAACGATCGCTCCTCTGGCTGAATCAGCGGGCGGAAACCGGCCCGGTCCGCTGTCTTGACATCTTACGTCTGGAAATCAGCGCATGTTCCAAGGGAGGCTCTTATCCCTAGGCGATGGCTCAGTAGGATGAGATACTCTCCACAAGGTGCACCGCAAATGTGGCTGGCGCTGGCGATCATTCTGATCCTTCTCTGGGTAGGCGGCTTTCTGCTCTTCCACCTCGCCGCTTTTGCCCTGCACATCCTGCTCATCGTCGCGGCCGTGGCGCTCGTCATTCACCTGTTGAGCGGCCGCAGAGTCGTGTAGCTACTCGCTGTAATGCAACAGACTGAAGACGTCGTACTCTTTGAACCGGTCACGTCCGTTGAGAAAATCGAGCTCGATGGCGAAAGCCAGTCCGACAATCCTGGCACCCAATTGGCGAACCAGTTTTACCGTGGCTTCCATCGTTCCTCCAGTGGCCAGCAGGTCATCCACGATCAGCACGTTCTGCCCCGGCTCGATAGCGTCGAGGTGGATTTCCAGTGCATCGGTCCCATATTCAAGGTCATAGGTCACGCGCGCTGTTTCCCCGGGCAGCTTGTCCGGCTTGCGCACCGGCACGAAACCCGCATTCAGGCGGTAAGCGAGGGCGGGCCCAAAGATAAATCCGCGCGCCTCGATGCCTAGAACCAAGTCCACATCTTCCACGCCAATGTAGTGCGCTGCCAGCGCGTCCACCAGGGTCGCATAACCCTTCTTGTCCTTGAGCAGGGTGGTGATGTCGTAGAACAGGATTCCCGGCTTGGGAAAATCCGGAATGGTCCGGATGAGAGATTTCAGGGGCTCACAGTTAATTGGGGGATGGGGCATGCGTACTTACCAGGCTCCTTCAATGCGGAACGATTCGAGGCCTTCGGCCATGGCTTCATCCATGTCACGCTCTTGCACCGCATCCACGCGGCTGCCGCGGGAGCCGCGTTGCAGCACCGAGCGAAGCTCGGCCAGCTTTTCCTCACTACCCGCCACCATGATCTCCACTTCGCCCGCTTCAGTATTGCGAACCCATCCCTTCAATCCACGGGCTCCTGCTTCCTGATGGACGAGCCAGCGAAAGCCAACTCCTTGCACACGGCCTTTAACGACGTAATAGCGGACCATAGATTTCAGCCTGTGATTGAGCGTGATGAGACGAACAGGTCGGTTTCGCATCTCATGCCCGGCACGAATGCCCGAGAGCGCCCGCAGCCTCATGCTCGTGAAAGATAGGCTCCCTCTGCCGTGTCGACACGAATCTTTTCCCCTTCGTTGATGAACGGGGGCACTTGCACCACCAGCCCAGTCTCGAGTTTGGCGGGCTTGGTGACCGAAGACGCAGTCGCCGATTTCAGACCGGGTTCGGTTTCCACTACAGTCATCTCCACAGTTCCTGGCAACTCAATACCCACCGGCACGCCATCGAAAAACGAGACCTTGATCTGAAGATTCGGGATGAGGTACTCGATGGCATCACCCAGGGTGGCGCCCTTCAGGTTGGTCTGCTCGTAATTCTCGGTGTTCATGAAGTAGTAGTCGTCGCCGTCTGCGTATAGAAAATCCATCGGAACTTCGTCGACAATCACGCGTTCAATCGGGTCCGGGGACCGGAAGCGATGCTCGAACATGGCGCCGGTCCGCAGGTTGCGGAGCTTGGCCTGGATGAATGCGCGCAGGTTCCCCGGGGTGCGATGCTCGACGCTGAAGACCGTATGCAGCTCGTTATTGTGCTTGATGATCATGCCCGGACGCATCTGTGTGGCGGGAATCGCCATAAAAGAAAAACTCCTTGTTCTCTTGCTGGAATGGGCGTGAACCCGGATTCCTGCTTCGTTACACTGGACGCCGCCGCGTGTGCGGGCCCGGCTGGCCGGGACCGCATGGAGCTCGCCAGCGCCACCAACACCAACAGGAAACCGGGGATCGCCTCAATAGTCGATTGTAGCTCGTGGCTCGAAGGAACGGCTGCGTTGCCGCCTCTCCCCCTATTGGCCGAAGATTTTGGAAAAGAAATGGCCGATGCGATGGAAGAGTCCGCCTTGGTGAGGAGGCGGGGTGGCGGGTGCAGATGCAATCTCCGGTTGCGCCGCAGAAGGGCCGGCGGCGGCCGGGGCAGCTGAAGGCGGGGGCGCTCCCGGCGCCGTAGCGGGGGCTGCTGGCGGCACTGGAGCGGGACTCTCTCCGTTGTAGGTGAGCGGAACGGTCACTTGCGCATGGGTTTCGCCGGGGGGAACCACCGGTGCGCTGGATGGAGCGGGAGGCGCAGCCAGTCCCTCACTCTCTGCGACGGGAAAAGCCGTATCCGCAGGGGTGGAGGAAGGGCCACCAACCGGCCGGCCGGGCGAAGCAGGGTTGGCTGACAGCCCTCCAGCACTAGCGACAGACGTGACCGGCATCACTGGGCATCCACACGGCTCCGGTTCATGATCCACCACTTCCTGCAGGCTGCCATGCTGGAAGTTGACCCGCTGATCGGGCAGCACCCGGTAGGCTCCGCCCTCCAATTGGCTGGTCACCGTGACATACGGCGCATTTGCACCGTGATTGTCCACGCAGGTATCTCCCTTGGGATTGACCCGGATGCGCAAGTCCGCTTGTCCCGGGCCGGAAATGAGGATGCGCAGGTCGGGCGTGAGGAGCACATCGGAATACGTGCCCACAACGTAGTTTGCCTCGATCGCCCCGCGTTCCAGTGCCATCATG
>Ga0302326_10025919_pt1 | contig 11873 bp, 8 predicted proteins | sample Palsa_T0_3_FD_202264 | JGI IMG/M metagenome (GOLD analysis project Ga0302326, IMG submission 202264) | Peat permafrost microbial communities from Stordalen Mire near Abisko, Sweden - Palsa_T0_3 | ecosystem: Environmental > Terrestrial > Soil > Palsa > Peat permafrost | place: Sweden: Abisko... | reverse complement strand
GATATTCGCACCCGGCACGGCGTGATCCTGACCGAGCTGAACATCGGCGGCGGGCACGCCGTCCCCTATGTGGCTGGTGATCCGGAGCTCAATGTCGACGAGCTGGCCCGGGTCATCGACGACGCGCTGGACACGGCGTGCGCTGCCGAACGCTTCCCTCGGCCGGTCATCGTGGTCGAGCCGGGCCGGGCCATCAGCGCCCGCGCCGGTGTCACGCTTTACCAGGTGTGCGGCGTCAAGACGCAACCGGGAGGACGTACCTTCGTCGCTGTCGACGGTGGCATGAGCGACAACCCGCGGGTGTCTTTGTATGGCGCGAAATACACCGTCGTGCTTGCCAATCGGCATTCCCTGGCGCCGAGGCACCGGGTCACGGTGGCGGGGCGGCACTGCGAAGCCGGCGACGAGATCGCCCGCGACGTCGAGCTGCCGGTCGACCTGCACCCGGGCGACCTGTTGGCGGTGGCCTGCACCGGCGCGTATCACCACAGCATGGCGTCGAACTACAACATGGTGGGTCGGCCACCAGTGGTGGCGGTGGCCGACGGTCGGGCACGTCAACTGGTCCGCCGAGAAACGGTCGCCGACCTGTTGTCGCGTGAGCTTGGCTAACGGCGAGTTGCTAGCCGCTATTCGCCCTGCAGGTGCGGGTCGGCCTCCAGGTGGGTCAGCCCGTTCCACATCAAGTTGACCAGGTGGGCGGCGACCACCTCCTTCTTGGGCTCACGAGTGTCGAGCCACCATTGCGCGGTCATCGACACCGAACCGACCAGCGCCTGGGCGTACAGCGGGGCTAGATCGGAGTCCAGGCCGCGACGGGCGAAGTCGCCGGCCAGGATCGAGCTGACCTGGCTGACGGCGTCGTTGAGCAGGCTGGAGTAGGTGCCCGAACTGATCGAGGCCGGTGAGTCGCGGATCATGATGCGGAATCCGTCGGTGTGTTCCTCGACATAGGTCAGCAGTGCCAGCGCGACCCGTTCGACGCGCACCCGGGACCGGTTGTTGGTCAGCGACGACGTGATGCCGTCCAGTAGCGCCGACATCTCCCGGTCGACAACCACCGCGTACAAGCCTTCTTTTCCGCCGAAGTGCTCGTAGACGACGGGTTTGGACACGTTGGCGCGGAGCGCGATCTCCTCGATCGAGGTTCCTTCGTAGCCCCGCTCCGCGAACAGCGACCGCGCGATGTCGATGAGTTGGTGGCGGCGCTCGCTACCGGTCATTCTGGTGCGGGGCGCCCGCGTTTCCTTGTCCGGCGCGGCCACACTTAACAGGTTATCGGGTTGGCCTGGCTTCGACGGCCAACTTTCAACCGTCAAGCGGGCCAAGGGCCCCGCCCGCGGTCCGCAATCGGCCCGCCCGGTCGTCTAGAGTGGACGCGGTTTAACCGCTGGTCGTAATGATCCGTCGTGGTGTAATCGGCAGCACTTCTGATTTTGGTTCAGACAGTTCAGGTTCGAGTCCTGGCGACGGAGCTTCAAGGTGAGGTCGATCACTTTCCGCCGGTCCAATGCTGCGCGCCGGTTTTGGTGGCACACGCGGCGCCGGTTACCGTCGAGTAGCCAGCGAGATTTTCTCACGCATCGGCTGAATGGCAATCGAAAGTTCGCCATTTCCTGCAATTATCCGCATTAAGCCACCACTGAAATCGGTGTTGAACAATGCGAAAACAGACGTAGCTTCGCAGGGCGAATTCAGTCGACCGAACGCGTAGTCCTTATAATCGCGCTGCGCATTATCGGAATTTACGGCCGCTCGGGGCACCGGCGCCAACCCAGAGCGGGCGAACAGACAGATTTGCAGGTCAGGGCACTAAAAATGTATTATCGTGGCGTTGCGCGGGCACGAAATTACATTCTTGAAGTTTAGCGTCTCGCGCCATTATAACAATTAAATATCGTTTCTAGCAAGTTTGTTGAGCGCAAGGTTCATAAAAAAGCCGAAACTCATTCAATGAGCACTAAAAGTGCCACGAAACAAACTGGAAGTTGGGCCCCCTCGCGAGGGAAGGGAACCACATGACCGCTGTTTCGCTGGATTTCGCGACGGCTGAGACGTTCCGACTGCCTAAGAGCTTCAGCTGGCGTGATCCCGACATCAACTGCACGTTGGCGGTTGCCCAGCCATCGACTGACCCCGCGTTGTGGTCAGAATTCGTCGCGGGTGCGCATGGCAGTTACAGCAAGCGCGGCGTCGAGTGTGCGCTCGACGTCGATACGATGCGCACTGGGTCTGACACCGTCATGTTCTTCGCGGTGCTTGACGATGCCGGCCGGATGCTGGCCGGCCTACGGGCCAAGGGCACGCTGCGGTCCGCCGATGATTCGCATGCGGTTCTCGAGTGGGCAGGCCAACCGAGCCAGCAAGCCGTGCGTGACATGATCAGCGACCGCATACCGTTCGGCGTCCTGGAGATGAAGTCGGGATGGGTGGCCGAGGACGCGGACCGCGATCTCGACCTGACAATCCCGCTGGCCCGCAGCCCTTTCCACATGATGGCCCTGATCGATGCGCAGTTCTGCATGGCGACAGCGGCGGCCTACGTGCTGAACCGGTGGCGGACATCTGGCGGAGTAGTGGCAGGCATCCCCGCGACGCCCTATCCCGACGAGCGCTACCAGACCAAGATGATCTGGTGGAACCGGCGCGATTTCGTTGCCCACGCCGAGCCGGCGCAGGTCGCCAAAATCCTCACCGAGACGAGCCGACTGAGCCGCGATTTCGGCCAGGAGCGTGAGCTCGGACTGTTGTCCGGCTAGTCGCCGCCGTTCGCCAGGTAGCAGGCGAGCTGCTCGATGGTCGGATAGTTATAGGGCAGAGAGGCGGACAGCGGGCGGCCGACAAAGTCCTCCAGCTCACCGACCAGCCTGACGGCGTCCGCCGAATCGAGGCCCAGGTGATCGAACCGACGGTTGCGATCGATCTCAGCGGCGGACCCTCCGGTGCGGTGGGCAACCTGCTCGACCAACATCGCTTCAATCTCTTTGTAGCTCTTCACCGCTACTTCCCCTGGGTTACCCATCGGTACGTCCTTCCTCACCAACGACCCGGCATATCGATCCGGCGCATGGTCAACCGCAGCAGCGTGAACGCGCCAAGCTCCATCGAGTAAGAAAACATTCGCAGGTAGCGCTCATATCGCGCGACCAGCTCCTCGTTCGACACCGCGACCGCCTCGGCCCGATGTGCCCGCAGGCGGTCGAACCATGCGCGCAGCGTCCTGACGTAGTCGCCGCGATCGTTTCGCACTTTTTCGATCTCGAGCTCCATCTCCGCGGCGCGGGCGATATCGGCAAGTCGTGGTAGCTCCGACTCCGGGAAGATCTCGTCGACGATGAAGCGGTCGCGCAGCGGCCGATCGCGTGGAATGTCGCCGTAAGCGATGGTCTGCAACGACAGTCGGCCACCGGGTTTGAGCCAGCTCCGGCACGCGCTGAAGAAGTGGCGGTACGCCTCGACCTGCTCGTCACCCGACAAGCCGAAACGCGCGAAATGCTCGAACGCGCCCACCGAGATGATCGCGTCGAACGGCTCGGCCGGCTCGTAGCCACTCCACCCGCGCTCGTGGATCTCGACGTTTGGCGGTGCGATCCCGCGCAGATACTGAGCCTGCGCGTCCGAAAGGGTGAGTCCCACAGCGTGTTGCACGCCGTGGGACTTCACCATGTGCATGATCTGTGCGCCCCAGCCGCACCCGACGTCGAGCACACGCGCCGCGCCGGCCGCGCCGGCCTGCTCGACGTGGTAGTCGAGTTTGCGCCGCTGCGCGCGCTCCAGGTCGTCGTCTGGACCGTCCCACATGGCGCACGAGTAAGCCATCGTCGGATCGAGCCACACTCGCCAGAATTCATTGCCGACGTCGTAGTGATGACGAATCGCGGCCGGGCTGGCACCCAGATACGTCTCGCTCACTCCGCACCCGTCTTGCTCATTAAGGGCGGCTTGAGGTCACTCGCCAGCCCCAACATCGACAGCACCCGGAGCAGCACGGCGCCGGCGTCGATCTGCCACCAACGCACCCGGGTGGTGTACGCCCGCGGCGAGTCGTGGTGATTGGCGTGGTTGCCTCCGCCGAAGGCGGGTAGCGCCAGCCACATGTTGTTGCGCGCCTGTCCCGAGTGCGGCAGCTCCGACCGACCGCCGAGCAGGTGCCCGAATGAATTGACCGCCCACACAATGTGACTCACGAGGAAGACCCGTACCATTCCGCCCCACAGGAATCCCGTCAACGCGCCGCGCGCGCCCCCCGCGGCGAAGCCGATCAGCGTCGGGATCACCAGCCCTACCGCGCCCCACACCAGGTACGTGCGGTGCAGCGCGATCGTGCGCGGACTTTGCCAGAGGTCTTTGACCTCACCCGCGGAGACCGACATCGAGGTGTATTCGGGCCGAAAGAGCCAGCCGGCGTGTGCGTGCACCATCCCGCGTGCGCCGTTGAAGGGCCAGTGCGGCGAGTGCGGGTCACCTTCGCGATCGGTGACGGCGTGATGGCGGCGATGCGTGGTGGCCCACCACATCACCGGGCCGAGAAAAGCGCTCGAGCCGAGCGCGCCGAGCAGCCAGATCAGCGCCGGCCGGGCGGTAAACGCGCGGTGCGCGAAATAACGGTGGTAGCCGAGCTCGACCCCTGCCATGGTCGCCAGCGTTCCGACCGCAAAAACGATCAGGTCAGTCCGCGACGGTGCGACCCCGTCCGCCCACAAGACTGCCGCGGCGATCACCGCGATGGCCGGTGCGACGACGACGAACGTCGCGAGGATGCGATCGCGCGTCATGGGCTTCGCTCCGTCACGTGACGATGAACCTCGATCAACTCGCCGCGCCCGTACAATGCGCGGCACTCGTTGCGGCGGATCTTGCCGCTCGTCGTGCGGGGAATGTTACCGCGGTGCACGAATACGATTGCGTCGGCGGGTGTCCCGTGCTCAGCGGCCACGGCACCGACGATGCGGTCGGCCACGTCGTCCCATGCGTCGACCGCGTCGCGCCCGATCTCCTGGACGATCACCAGCCGCTCGCGTGTGCCGTCGTCATGTCCGAATGCTGCGCACCCGCCCGGATGCAACGACTCGACGTGCAACTGTTCGACGGTGTGCTCGATGTCCTCGGCTGCATACTTGACGCCGTTTCTGACGATGATGTCTTTGTCGCGGCCGGTGATGTACACCTCGCCGTCGACGAGACAGCCCAGGTCCCCGGTGCGCAGCCATGACGCGCCGCCGAGGGCGGCCGCGAACGTCTCGCGGGAGGCCTGTTCCTGGTTGAAATAACCGCGCGCGACGCTGCTGCCACGCACCCAGATCTCGCCTTCGACGCCGTCGTCGCAGCGGTCACCGGGTGCAGCTCCTGCGTTGCCGACGATCGCGACCTCGAGCCCGGAGCGCGCCCGACCACAGCTCACCCGCGTGATGCCGCGCGGGTCGCGCCACACGGCCGGCACCGCACCGCGTTGCCCGCCCGACACCATGAGCGTCGCCTCGGCAAGCCCGTAGCACGGGTAGAACGCCTCGCGGCGAAACCCGACGCCGGCGAACGTCGCCGCGAAACGGTCCAGTGTCGCCGCGCGCACCGGTTCGGCGCCGACGAACGCGAGGTTCCAGCTCGACAGGTCGAGTCCGTCGAGGCCGGCATCACCCTGTCGGTTGGCAGCGGCAACGCACAACTCGTAGGCGAAGTTCGGGGCACCACTGGTAGCGGCGCGGTGCCGGGTGATCTCCTGCAACCAGCGCAGCGGATGTTTCAGGAATTGCAGCGGCGTCATCATCACGCACTCGGCGCCGATGAACACCGGTTGCAACAACATGCCGATGAGTCCCATGTCGTGCTGAAACGGCAACCAGCTAAGGAACATTGTCGACGGAGTGTGCTCAAAGGCGTCCTCGATCAACGCCTCGTTGGCCATCAGATTGCGGTGGCTCACCATCACACCGCGTGGCGAGCCGGTCGAGCCGGACGAGTACTGCAGGATAGCGAGGTCGTCGATCGTGGCGGCCGACTCGAGCGAGAGTGCGGCGGTGCCGGCCAACTCGTCGACCGCGATGCACGGCGTTTCCGCCAGCTCCGGCACCAGATCCCGGGCCGGCAGGATCTCCTGCGTGGTGAGCACGACGTGCGGTCGCGCCTCTGCGACGATGGCGCGCAGCCGCGGCAACGTCTGCGCCAGTCGGGACGGAATCGGCACGTGCGCCGGAACCGCGCACGCCCCGGCGAGAAAGCAGCCGAACAGCGCATCGAGGAACGTCGCGTCCTGCGGCAGGAGCAGCAGTGCGCGCGGCTGCTCGTGGGTAGCCGGGAGCTCGCTCAGCGCGGCGGCCACGGCGCGCGCACCCTTGGCGAGCTCAGCCCAGGTCCTGCTGTTCACGCCGCCGCGGTCCTCGAGAAACGAGAACGCGCGGTCGTCAGGGCGAGTGCGGGCATGATGGTCCAGCCGATGAGCGATCGTCGTGCCGTGCGCGCATGCGTCTTGTTCGCCCAAGCAGGCCAGATCCGTCATCGCCCCCCTCACACTCCCCAGGAATTCCTGACGCAAGCCGCCCCGCGTCTGACGTTAAGAGCCCCGACCGTTTATTATCTTAACGGTTGGCCCGTACCCCTGCGGGGTTTGCGGTGATCAACCTAACCGATGGTATGGCTGGTCGAGCGTTCGCTACATCTCAGCTCAGCGTGCGATTGCTGCGTGGGGCGTAGGCCAGCCCAGCGGCCATCCGCCGGTGTCTTGCCGCGAGCTCGGCTGGTACGCCCTCAGGCGCCGAACCGCCTCACGCTTCCGAGAAATCCATTGGCACAAAGCGTCTGGCGAGCAATGCCTCCATCGCCACACCGTCGAGCGGCTTGGACATCAAAAAGCCTTGTGCGCGTTGGCATCCCAGATCGAGCAGTATTCTGGCCGCGGCCCGGGTCTCGACTCCCTCTGCGACCACGTCGAGTCCAAAAGCGTTCGCCAGCGCCATGATCGACTGGACGATCGCCAAATCACCCGAATCCCTGCCGAGGTCGCGGACAAAGCTCTTGTCCACCTTGAGGATATCGACGGGCAGGGATTTCAGGTAGGTCAGCGCGCTGTATCCGGTGCCGAAGTCGTCCACCGCGATCTGTACGCCGAGGTTCTTGAGTTCGGTGAGTGTTTTCTGCGTGGCGTCGATGTCTTGAACGACAACGTTTTCGGTGATTTCCAGACACAACGCATTGGAATTCAGACCGAACTCATCCAGGGTAGTGGCGACCGTCTCGATGATCCCGTCGGCGACGAGCTGGATCGGCGACACGTTGACCCGCAGTACCGAGTTCAGGCCGACCCCGCGGGACCGCCACTGGCTGAACTGGGCACAGGCCAAGCGCATCACGGCACGACCGAGCTTTCCCGCGAGGTTGATCGACTCCGCGACGCCGATGAACGAGTCGGGCATGAGCAGCCCCAAAGTGGGGTGCTGAAGACGGATGAGTGCCTCGGCACCGAGAACCTCGCCGGTGCGGATGTCGAACTCCGGCAGGTAATGCACCACCAATGCGTTGTTGTCGCTGTCGAGGGTCTCTTCCAGATGCAGTTCGATGTCATCGCGGAGCGCGTATTTCCGCGACATCTCCCGGTTGTACGGGGCGACCCTGCTGCCGCCGGAAGACTTCGCCGCCGACGTCGCCTCGTCGGCGCGGCGTAGCAGATCCGAAGCGCGGTCGCGCCCGGGCTCGCCGGCGGCGACGCCGATGCTGACGGTGCGGGTGAGTAATTCACCGTCGATCACGAGCTGCTTGTGCAGTTGAGTCTGCAGCCGTTTGGCGAAGGCCTCGGCGGCCTCGATCTCCAACGCCGCGGTCGGCACCACGATGAATTCGTCGCCACCGAACCTAGCCACGATCGAGGGAACATCGACGGCGTCGCGCAACTGCTCGACGAAGGCTTTGATGAAGCTGTCGCCGACCTGATGGCCGAGGTGGTCGTTGATCACCTTGAGGCGGTCAACATCGAGGAGTAGCAACGAGACTGGGCCCGACTCGCCGAGCGCCAGTCGCTGGTCGAGGTGGGCGATCAGCGCCCTGCGATTGAACAGGTCGGTCAAGTCATCATGTTCGGCGAGGTAGAGCACCCGATCCTCGGCGACGATGCGGGCTTGCAGCTGCGCGAACAGTGAGGCGATCGCCTTGAGCGCTCTGACCTCCTCTGGTAGCCATTCGCGGTCGCCGACCTTGACGAAGCCCAGCGTGCCCGTGGTGACGTCCCCGGAGAGCAGCGGTACGCATGCAATCGAGCTGGCCGGAACACCAGTGCCGGCCTCGATATTGCGTTGATACTCGTCGTTTGCCGGCGCAGGCCGCATCAGAAACGGCTCCTGAAGATTTTCGGCCATTGCGAAGATGGGATCCGCCTCCGCGAAATACACCACGCCGATCGGGTCGGGATCGGGCACGAAGGCGCGCGTCGGCCATAACGCGACAAGCACCGTCGCATGCAGGGCGTGATCGTTGTGCCGCAGAAAGCCGAAATCCACGCCTAGGTGGGCTACTAACTCAGCAACCACCTGTTCACTGATCGTGACGTGGGTGGCCGCGGTGGCCGCCATCAGCGCGTCAGCGGCACCGGTTACCAGGTCGTCTAACCCGCCGGACATGTCAAATACGGTAGACCCGATTTACGCTAACGCAAATAGATACGATCAAGATCGCGCCTGCTGCGAACCGACGCGGGTTCGCAATTAGCAAGCCGCAGCATCAAAACGGGGACGTCGTCGGCCGCTATTCCGGCTATCCGCTCGAACTCGTCCTGCAGATCTTTCAGCTCATCCCCGAAAGCCGTTGAGACTTCGGCAAGGTCCTCGGGTCCGCGGGCATACAAGAAGATCGGCGAGATCGGCGCCACAGCCAATCCCTGCTGCTGTGCGGTGATCCACACCGCCTCGGCCGCAGCACCGCCGCGCACGTAGTCGATCAGGGACCCGCCGGTCACCGAAATGACCGCCATTGCAGAGCTTGCCGACACTTGTCGGCGGCTGCCTTCACCCAAAGCGGACCCCGCATTCCACCGAGCTAGATTCGCCATGACATCCGCGCGCCGCAAGATGTCCACCACGGCGAGATCGCCAGGCTCAAATTCGAGGCTGCGGATGTCGATGCCGGTGTCGGGAAACGGATCGCCGGGCCAACGCAGTTCGGCAATCATCTCCGCGTGCAGTCCCGGCGTCAGATAGCGGGCACGATCCGATGCAGCGAGAATGGTTGCCGCCTTAGCGATATCGTCTCGACGCGTCAAGAAATGCAGCCGTGCGCCCTCCCGCTCGGCGGCGGCGTGCAGCAGTCCGATGGTGTCGTCGGCAATCGGATGGGGTGTTCCCAAGCGGCGGTTAGTTTCCCGTGCAAGCATCGCCTCATACAACCCGGCGAGGTATGGATCGCCACCATCGCCGAGATACAGCTTCGCTTCGAGACGCACGCCGTCGGCGCGATCCGGATCCTCGGTGAGACTTACCCTTCCGAGCACCTGTTGAGCTGCCGCGGCGACCTTGGCATTGAAGAGCGCGGCCCCGAGCGCAACGGCGCTGGCGCGGTACCCGACATCGAGCGTCGAGGTGTGTTCGGGCGCAAGCCGGATGACGATGGCATCGGGACCGGACTCGATGTGCCAGGCCTGCGCGTTGGAGGCAGACGGCGCACGCATTGCCGCGACGGCGATGCTGCCCGCCACGCCGGGCAGTGCCGGATCGGCATACTCGGCGGTCGCAGGCACGTGGTCTCCGGGCAGCTCCGGCTCGGCGAGTTGATCGAGCGCACCGCTGATGTCGAGTCGGATCCGGCCCGACGGCAGGTGTTCGCCCAGTCCGATTCTGCGCACCGCCTCGGCGATCACCGGCGCACCGGCCGCCACGTCACCGGATACCTGCGGCCACGTCGACAAGGTGCGGTCGATTTCCAACAGCGACGCCGCGCCCCGCGGCGACAACTGTTGGGCCTCCAGCAGGCGCAGCATGTGCGGAACCTTTTCCCGGCTGGTCATCTGCGACAGCGACGCGGGGTCCAGCTCGCCCAGTAGGCCGTGCAGAATCGGCCGTTGCGGCTCCAGGTCGAACCGTTCCACGTCGACGAGGCCCCGATCGCTGGTCGCCATCAACACCGGAATCCCTCGCGCCCGGGCGCGGTCTCGCACGATGGCCTTCATGTCCAACGAATCACATTCTTCGACAACGACATTCAGCCCATGGAGAAATTCGTCGACGGTATCCAGTGTCACACCTGTAGCCAGAACCCGGATGTCCAGATACGGGTCGAGCTCGGCGATTCTACGAGCGGCCGCCTGCGCCTTGTTCAGTCCGATGTCAAGGACCGTCGCCGGGACCCTGTTGAGATTGGACAGTTCCAGGTGATCGAAGTCCGCCAGCCGAAGCTCGCCGCACAGGCCCTGCGCCGCCAACGTGTGCGCGATCACATGTCCCGCGCTCAGCCCGGCGACGCCGATCCGCAGCGCACCGAGCCGTGCCTGCTCCTCGGCGGTGACGACGTTTCGGTTGCGGTCGAGTCGCACCGCCCTAAACCCCCGCGGACCTAGCACCGCCACGGCCGTCCGCCGCCAGGGGTAATAGGCCCACCGGCAGGGTTCGGCGACGAGTTCGGGATCAGGTGGCGGCAGGAGCCCGCGCAATTCGGCGAGTTGGGTGTCGCGGTGATCGATGAACTCAACGGCGGGATCGGCGCGCAATTGAGCCAACAGTGCATTGTGGTCAGGGTCCTCGGCGTCGAGAACCAATGCGGTGCATTCTGCGATGGTCGTCCCCCTCGATGGTCGGCCGCGCCCGCGAATGCGTGCCCCGGTCAATGTGATCCACGCCTCACATCGGACCCTTCCGCCCAAGCGTGTTTTAGGTAGTATTCATTATCTGAAATAAGCGCCCTACCAGTTACTTTTATTAGGCAACGGCCTAATACCGCCTGCACACACGACGCCCGGGTCAGCAAAGTGCCCAGATCGGAGGACGTCGTGCCGGGCAACATGGTCCTTATCTCTTCCATCGCCAACCAACTGTTGGAAGCGTCCGCATCAACGGCCACGCAGGCCAGCGAGCAGGTCCTCGCACAGCTCGTCGAGCACTTCGGTCTGCACTACAGCTTCCTGCGCCACAGCGACCATGACATCCGGGCCTCGGTGTTGGCCGCGGAGTGGCCGCCGAGGCCCGACGTTGCGGATCCGGATCCCTTTGGTGTTGTCTCCTTCACCAGTGATCACCCTGCCTTCGCGGTGTGCGAAAACGGCAAGGATCGGGTGGTGGTTCACCGCGGTCACGAAAACTGTGGTTCCCGATGTCCCATCAAGAAGCGCCGTCGCGGCGGCGGACCGTTGGTAGCCGCCGCACCGCTGGTGTCCGGGACGCGGACCGCCGGCGTACTCGGCTTCGTCAAATGCCGGGGTCGTAAGTGGAAGCCGGAGGTGATACACACACTCGAGGCAGTCGCATCCCTCTTCGCACAGTTCCAGGCCCGCATCTCGGCCGAACAACGGCTTCGCCATCTCGCTGATCATGACGATCTGACCGGTCTGCCCAATCGTCGGGCGCTGCTCGCCCACCTTTCCGACAGACTCGCAGCCCAGCAGCCCGGCCCCGTCGCCGTCCTGTACATCGACCTCGACCGGCTGAAGGCGATCAACGATTTTTTCGGCCACGCCGCCGGCGATTGGTTCATCCAGAATTTTGCCGACCGGCTCAGTGCTTGCGCCGGGAGTCAGAGCATGGTCGCCCGGCTGGGCGGCGACGAGTTCGTCGTCGTTCCGGATCAGCCGATGTCGATCCATGCCGCAGAGTCATTTGCAGATCGGCTTCGGGAGATGGTGGGCGATCGTCTGAGCATAGAAGGCCGGCCAATCACCCGGACGGTGAGCGTTGGAGTAGCGGCCG
>Ga0302326_10025918_pt1 | contig 11874 bp, 9 predicted proteins | sample Palsa_T0_3_FD_202264 | JGI IMG/M metagenome (GOLD analysis project Ga0302326, IMG submission 202264) | Peat permafrost microbial communities from Stordalen Mire near Abisko, Sweden - Palsa_T0_3 | ecosystem: Environmental > Terrestrial > Soil > Palsa > Peat permafrost | place: Sweden: Abisko... | reverse complement strand
ACGAACGCGCGGCGGCCATCGCGGCCGGCGGGGCAACGATCCGGGCGTCAGCACCGAAACCGAAGGCCCATCGTACGGCCTCGCTGACGTCGCCGACCTCGATCGTGATCCGCACGCGGCCGCCGGCGATCCGTTCGATCCTCTGCCGGTCCTGCCAAATGCGCGATGCGGCCGAGGCGGCCACGGCCGGGGCGAACTCGACGGTCACCGCGACACGCCGGCCCGGCGTGCTGATGAACCCGAGGACGTCGCCGGCGCAGTACTCCTCGGGAATGGTTCGTGTTCTCTGCGACGTTCCGGCTTTCGCGGGGATGCCGATGATCGCGTCGAGCGCGAACCGTCGCCAGCCGCGCCGCGCCTGGTCGTAGCCAATCAGAAAGTAGCGCCCGGAGCGGACGACCACGCGGTACGGATCGATGAGCCGCTCTTCCGGCTTGCCGCGCGCGCCCTGGTAGCGGAAGCGCACTAGCGCGCGTCCGGCAGGCGACGACCACGCCTCCTTGAGGCGCTGATAAACGCGCTTCGCATGCGAACCCTCGACCAGTTGCGGCGCCTGTACGTGCAGAAACACCTCGCCGTCGGGCGCGTTCTCCACCAGCTTCCCGAGCTCGCCCTGAATCGGCCCGCCGAGGCTGCGCGCCAGCTCCGCCAACAGCCGCAAGAGCGGCGGCCGGGCGTCGTCGAGCCGGCGCGGCGCGGCGTCGAACGACTCGAGCCGCACGCGGTCGCCGTTCTCGATCTTCGAGATCGTAAACCCGGCCGTCTTTCCGATCACCCGCAGCTGCTGGAGGTCGCGCTGGAAACTGCGCCGGTCGCGGTCGTGCAGCGCCGTGTACTCCGAGAAGAGCACGTGCCGGCTGCGCAAGAGCTCCAGCAGCAGCCAGATCTTGCGGGCGACGGATTCCGAGGCTTCACCCGTCTCGTGACCGCGACGCTTCGGAAGGGCGCGGAAATCGCCAGCCATGGCCCGTCCTTCGCGGCTCGCCGGCTCGCGACCGCCGTCTTTGCCTAGACATCGGCAGGCGCGTCACCCATGTGTCGTGTCCATCCCGCATGATGGCGTTGATGGATCACGAGTACTTGCCCGTCGCCAAAACCATTGCCGACTGGCTGCGCCAGGAGGGACACGCGGCGCTAGTAGAGCCAACCAACGACCGTGGCGTGCACACGGTGGCGTTCCGCACACGCGGCCACGCGTTTGCACTGGTGGCCTACGAGCATGATCCCGCGTTCTGCCACGTCAAGCTCGGCTACGGCCTCCCGGCCGGGGCCAACGACGAGCTAGCCGCGTTGCGAATTGCGTCCGCCATCCAGGCGTCGATGAAGGCGGTAAAGGTCAGCGTCGCTTGGGCCAACCTCAGCGTGATGTTCGAAGTCGAGCAGTTCTTGAGCGAGCCGGGGCGGCTTGAGGGCATCGTGTGGCGGGCCGTAGCCGTGATGGAAGACGCGGCTCGCCGGTTCTTCGACGACCTCGCCGCGGTGATTCCATCGCCTGCAGATCGATTTATCGAGACGATGGCGCGCGAGCTTGGTGTCGCGGAGAACGAACGGTGAGTTCGCTGTCGAGCGGTATTGCCGCAATCCTCACCGATGCGGGCTATCTTCCGCACACCGAGGCGAACGACGTCGAGTTCAAGGTCGAGGGTCGGCCAATCACGTTTCAGACCTTCGCTGGCGACGACACATACGCCCGGATGCTCTCCGTGTATCAGCTGCCCGACGGCGCCTCGTACGCCCGGGCGCTGTCGTTAGCGAACGCGAACAACCTCCGAGCCAAGGCAGTAAAGACTTCGCTTGACGAAAAGGCACGGCTGGCGATCTTCTCGATCGAACAGTTCGTCGACAATGCCGACCTGCTGCGGCCGAGCCTTGAGCGGGGGCTAGCGGCCATACGCCTGGCGTCCGATAACTTCTTCGAGGACCTCCGCGCCGCAAAGGCGCGGAAAAAGCGCAAGGAGCACGAGCCGACCGAATGACCGTGACTGCATCTACCGATGACGCCTGGCTGACGACGGCGGTCGCCGACGCCGCCCTGTACCATCGCGGACAGCTGCGAAAAGGAACGGACATTCCGTATTTATGTCATCCGCTCGGAGTGGCCGCGCTCGTGATGGAGGCCGGCGGCACACAGAGCGAAGTCGTAGCGGCCCTGCTCCACGACGCCGCAGAGGATGTGAACCAACCCGGCGTCAGCGGGAAGGACGTCCTCAGGCAAATCGAGCAGCGGCATGGTGCGGAGGCGGCTCGCATCGTCGACGCATGCTCTGACACCTTGCCGGAAGCCGGTGGCGGCAAGAAGCCGCCTTGGCGCCAGCGCAAGGAATCGTATCTGAAGCACCTTCGATCGTGCGATGCGTCGACGTTGCTGGTGAGCGCCGCTGACAAACTCCACAACCTACGCGCAACGCTCGCTGAATGGCGCTCTGTCGGCGACGTTGTGTTCGACCGTTTCAACACGGGCGACGGGCATACGCGCCAGCAGCGCCGCGAGCAGACTCTGTGGTATTTTCGTTCGCTGAACGACATCTATGTCGATCCCAGCACCATTGTCGACAATCGACGCGCGCGCATCTGTGCTGAGCTGGCAGCCGTTCTCGGCGAGCTTCAACCTTCGGACCCGAAATGACGTACCCGCCGCTACATCACCCGTCTGGCGAGCACCCGCCCAACCGCACGCCGGCCCCGCCGCATGCGTACCTCGTGCCGGATGACCCGAGCGACAACGGCGACCACTTGTGGCATGGATACCCCGACGAATGCTTTGCGATGACGTCCTTCACCGACTCCCTCGTCGCACAGGTTCTGTACGGAGCGTGGGCCACGCAGCCACCGATTACGGCGGTCAAGATGGCGCTTGCGATCGACTTCGTGTCCCATCGACAAGCCGAAGCGGAAGCTTCGCTCGGCCGCGGATGGAATGGGGCTTGGGAATTTCCTATGGGCATCGCCAACACGGTGAACTCGAGGACCGTGATCAACGAACAGAACGCACGCATCGGCCGTCACCTCACGCTCATCGGAACGGCCATGACGGGCAACGATTTCCATACGCGTGTCATCGATCGTCTTCTCGATGTGCACTCATGCCCGGATCGAAAGCACTGCGAGATCTGCCAGAAGCGCGAATCGCGCGGACTTGCCGACGTGTTCGAACTTCTCGCCGCCGGCACGTCGCTCAGCGAAGTGCATCTGTTCTCTCATTGGCGGCCCGATGACCAACTGGTCGCGTTACTGAAGGCCGACGGGGTCTCGATCATCCACCACGAGCTTACCGACATCCCCGAGGCCGACCGCGAAGCGAATCGCTACTACACGATCTGGGACGGCACGGAAGCGCAAGGCCACGACTTTCGCGATGCGGTCTGGTCCCCGTCCTGGAAGCGTCGTTGATGACATCGCGCGTGGAAGTGCGAGCTTGCCTTACGACGATCGAGCGGTCCAGCAAATTGACGAACGCTCCGGAATCCTGACGGATGCAGACGATCGAAGGGCGCGCGTACTACTCGGCGTCGGACCTCAACAACTACCTCGAGTGCGCGCACCTGACGTCGCTCGATCTTCAAGTCGCTATGGGCGGCCTGGTTCGTCCCGAGAAGGCGAAGGGGACCGCCGAACTGGTCGCTCAGTTGGGCATCGCGCATGAGCAGCGCTATCTCGAAGGACTGCGGGCGGGCGGACGCGCGATTGTCGAGCTGCCCGACAAGGCCGATCAAACGGTCGTCGCGATGCAGGCTGCCGAAGCCGCCACGGTGGCTGCCATGGCGGCCGGCGCGCCAATCATCTACCAGGCCGCCTTTTTTGACGGCACGTTCTTCGGCCGAGCTGACTTTCTGCTCCGAGTCGAGACCGCGTCCGGACGCTGGCCCTACAGCTACGAGGTGCTCGACACGAAGCTCGCGCTGCACACGCAGCCCTATTTCTTGATTCAGCTTTGCCATTACAGTGAGCACCTGGCCCGCCTTCAAGGAACGCCGCCGGCACAGATGTACGTGCTCCTCGGCAGCGGACGTCAGGAAGCGCTGCGCGTCGGCGACTACGCAGCCTACTATCGGCAGCTGCGGCGCTCGTTCTTGCGCGACGTCGAGGCCGGCGCGGGGGGCACGTATCCCGTCCCAACGGATCACTGCGCGATCTGCCGCTGGATCGACGCCTGCGAACTGCAGCGCCGCGACGACGATTACTTGCGGCTGGTGGCGTGGATGCGCAACGATCAGGTCGCACGCTTCCGCGCCACGGGGATCACCACCGTGGCCCAGCTCGCCGTCGCGCCCGACGAGAGCCGGCCGGTCGGGATGAACCCCACCACGTTCGAGCGCCTGCGTCGGCAAGCCGCGCTCCAGATGCGCCAGCGTGCGACCGGGGCCTATCACTACGAATTGCTCGACCCCGCGCCGTGGCTCGGCTTCGGCCAGCTGCCGGCACCCGCGGCCGGCGACGTGTTCTTCGACATGGAAGGCGACCCGCTGTTCGAGATCGGCGTCGGCCTCGAGTACCTCTTCGGCATGTGGCTGCCCGACGACGAACCGCGCTTCCGCTGCTTCTGGGGCACCGACCGCAGCGCGGAAAAGACTGCCTTCGAGAACTTCATCGACTTCATCGTCGAGCGGCGCGCCCGTTTCCCGGCCATGCACGTCTACCACTACGCCGACTACGAGAAGACCGCGCTGCGCAAACTCGCCCAGCGCCACCGCACGCGCGAGGACGAGGTCGACGACCTGCTACGGGCCGAGGTCTTCGTCGACCTCTACGCCGTGGTGCGGCAAGCGCTGGTCATCTCCCAGGAGAGCTACTCGATCAAGTCGGTCGAAAAGTTCTACGATTTCAAGCGCACGGCCGGCGTGGGGCATGGCGACGAATCGATCGTCCAGTTCGAGAAGTGGCGGGCGGATCCGAGCGACACGGCGATCCTCGCGAGCATCGAGGAGTACAATAAAGAAGACTGCGATTCGACCTGGCAGCTGCGCGAGTGGCTGCTGAAGTTGCGCGGCGAGGCCAACGCGCGGCGCGGCAGCGAGATCCCCTTCCGGCCGCTGAAACAGGCTGGCACGCCGTGCCACGTGCCGCCGGTTGAAGGTTGCAAGAAGTGCGACAAGCGGGTGCGCGAGGAACGCGAAGAAGCGCGAACGACTGCGCTTCAGCACCGCTTCCTCGACGATCTGCCGCCGGTACAGACTGAAGCCGACCTACGCGGGCTCACCGACGAGCAGCGGGCGCGCTTCCTGTTCGGGAACCTGCTCGCGTATCATCGGCGCGAAGACAAGCCGGTGTTCTGGCGCTTCTTCGACCGCTGCGAGAATGCCGACAACCTCGTCGAGTTCGACCATGAATGCCTCGGCGGCCTCGAGCTCGACACCAGCATCGCCGCGTATAAGGTCACGCCTCGCGACCAGAATATCGTGCACTCGTATCGGTTTCCGGATCAGCAGTACGGCCTTCGCCCAGGCGACAGCGTGAATGAACCGCAGAGCCGAAAGGACGCCGGCGAGATCATCGAAATCGATGAGAACAATCGAGTGGTCAAGCTCAAGCTCTCAAAGAACCTTGAGACGCGAGCGGCCGACATCACCGCGCTCATTCCCAACGAGCACGTCCCGTCGGAGACACAGAAGGTGGCGCTACAACGGATCGGCGAGGAGTATCTCGCCGGCACGCTGGCGTCGCAAGCACTTCTCGATCTGCTGCTCTCGGCCACGCCTCGGTTCGTCAATCGCGTGGTCGGGTCGCGGATTCAGCCCGCGCATGTCGACGAACACGCCCTCTACGAGCTTATTTCGCATCTGGACTCGAGCACGCTGTTCATTCAGGGTCCGCCCGGTACGGGCAAGAGCACCAAGGCCGCTGCCGTGATCGTGAGGCTCCTCGACGAGGGCAAGTGCGTCGGCGTGATGAGCAACAGCCACAAGGCGATCCACGGCCTGAACCGCAAGGTGGAAGAGAAGGCACGCGAGACGGGCGTGAGCTTCCGCGGCGTCCACAAGGCCAGTAAGAAGAATCAAGGCTCCGAGTACGTCTCGCCGCACGGTCTCATCGGTTGCGAAATGGACAATAAGCCGATCGACGACGGCGACTTCGCGTTCATCTCAGGCAATGCGTGGCTGTTCGCACGCGACGCGATGATCGACCGGCTCGACTACCTCTTCATCGACGAGGCCGGCCAGATCGCGCTCGCGGACGCGCTGGCCGTTGCACCGGCCGCGGCCAACATCGTCGTGATCGGTGATCCGCTGCAGCTGGCGCAAGTGTCACAGGGGGTTCATCCGGTCGGGGTGGGCGTGTCGGTGCTGGAGCATCTGCTCGGGCCGCACAGCACGGTCCCGGAGGACCGCGGCGTGTTCCTTGACGTGACGTATCGGCTGCATCCGTCGATCTGCACCTTCATCTCCGATGAGCTGTACGACGGCCGGCTCAAGCCGGATCCCGACACGGCTCGGCAAAGTATCGGTGCATTGCCAGCATTGGGGAATGGGCTGCGGTACTTGCCCGTTCGGCATGCGGGCGATAGCCGCGAATCGGCCGACGAGGCGCGCGCCGTCGCAGATATCGTGGAGGTGCTCGTTGGCGCGCCGCTCGTCGATGAGCACGGCCAGTCTCGCGCGGCACGTCCCGACGACGTTATCGTGGTCACCCCGTACAACGCGCAACGCCGGCGCATCGAGGAAACCCTCGCGGCGCGAGGCCTTGCCGACGTACGCGTCGGTACGGTCGACAAGTTCCAGGGCCAGGAAGCCTTCGCGGTGGTCTACTCGATGGCTACGTCGTCGGACAAGGACGCGCCGCGCGGACTGAGCTTCCTGCTCGACAAGAACCGCTTCAACGTCGCGATCTCGCGCTGCCGCGCCCTGCCGATCGTCGTCTGCTCGGACGCGCTGGTCGAATCGCGCTGCGGAAGCGTCGACGACATGGGCCTCGTCTCGCTGCTCTGCTCGTACACCGAACAAGCCACGCCGCTGTCACTCAGCGACATCCGCGGGCTTCCCGTAGCTGCTGCCGTTACGCCAGCATCGCGCTGACGACAACAAATGCCCAGAATAGCGGGCATTTGACGACATGCTTGACCTAAAAAAGCGTGGCCCCCGTTAACGGCGTACCGCGACGACGACTACGGCAAGACCGGTCTGGCCCGGGTCCAGCAGTTGGACGCGGCCGTCGGCGTCCAAGTCGTCGACGCCGAAGCGATCGCGCCGACCGCCACCGATGCCACGACGCAGCTGACGCGGATCAAAGGCGCCAACCCGCAGGCGGTCCTCGTGTGGACGACGCTGCCGTCGGCGACGGTCGTCGCGAAGGCCTATCGCGAACTCGCGCTGCCGTACCAGCTGTACTATTCGGAAAGTTCGGCAAATCCGATCTTCCTCACCCAGGCCGGCGACGCCGCGAACGGCGTGCTGTTCGTGACGGAGAAGGCCGCGGTCGCCGACGCCATCGGCAACGACGATCCGCAGAAGCGCGCGCTCCCGCACTATGCGACGGCCTTCGCACAGCAGTATCCGAAGGACGGCCCGCCGAGCATCTTCGGCGGTTTCGGATATGACGCGGTCTACGTGCTCGCCCAAGGCCTGCAGCGCGGCGGCGCCAGCAGCGCCGCACTCCGCGACGCCCTCGAGCACGTCACCTACACCGGCGTCTCCGGTGTCTTCCGAATCTCGACCTCCGACCACAACGGCCTCGGCAGCGACGCCGTCGAGCTCGTCCAAGCCCAAAACGGAAATTCGTCGTTGTCCGCCGGGCATCGGATCAGCGCCGGTCGTACCGCGTCACCTTTAGGGCATGCGCCATCCGCGTTAGGGTTTCTGTTCGCCGCCTCTTCGGCGGCTCGCTTGTTGCAGGCCACGTTCTCCGCGCGCTTGGCGTTGATCGCCTCAACGATGCTTGTGGCCGACTGGGTTCGAGGGCCACAAAGTAGGTGCCGCACTCGCGACTGATAAGGCCGCGAACGACCGTAAGTTGCCGGGCGGCGTTCTCCGAGTGCGGGCCGATGGCGTGCGAACTCGAGCTGTCGTTTCTGTCGCTATCCTACAACGTCACTGATTCTGTAGAATGCTTGCTGAAAATAAGTTTGGGCTTCAAATTCACGATCGTCTTCAGTCACTATTCGCCTCCTCGTCAACCTCTTCCCCATCGGGATCAACAGGTGAATCGCGGTCTAACCTCCGCAGCGTTCGAATGTCTTCAAATAGCTGACTCAAATCAAACAGTTTCGATTGTATCTTCAGCCAGCGTCCGTAACCGCGAACTCTCTTGTCATTTACGTCGAGCAGCAGGCTCACAGGATAGGTAGATTCTCCATAATCCTGGAACGGTCTATGCGCGGCGAGGAGTTCGCCTCGACTGATATGATAAACGCGGTCGACGAGAGGATCGTCGCAGAGCCATTCCAAGATATTAAGGTTGAATTCCGCGACCACGAAAGCGACTTGGAGATCGGGCCGGCGCTTTTTATAGAAATACGCTTCGTGAAGGTATGTTCCTAAGCGCTCCTTCCTCAGGGTCCACTTCGTCGATATCAGCAAGCGAAAATCGCGCGCTGAAAACATCACCAAATCGGGACGCGAATGATAGCCCTGAGGCGCAAGCTCAAATCCTGCGAGCGTGTTTAGACGAGGTGTCCTGCTCGGTATTTGCCCAGCGAGACGGGCGATCAAAACCTGCAGCGCCGCTTCAAATGCGTTACCTGTGACGTTGTTTCTTTGCCACTCTTCGAAACCTTGGTCCTTACGTTCGCGATCGTAAGCACGTCCGACTTGGTCGACCACGTCCCGGAGTGTCACGCCGGCCGGGAGGCTCTTTTGAATGGCTTGCTCGACACGCTTGGCCAGGGTGCGGCCGGCCTGAGATTTCAGGCGATCGTTTATGTGTAGATAAAAATTGCCGGATCTTCTCGGAATCTCTTCAAACCACGCTACACAGCAGTACAGGAAGAGCCATGCATTGTCTTCCGTGAGCTGACCCACGAGTTTCTCGAGTCCGTCAATAGAAGATTCGATTGTTTCGCGATACCATGATCCGCGAAGCGCGAAAGCCTTAAGAGGCACGGCTCACTGAGAAATCATCGGCAGCCGCAAAGGCATTTTTCAGCGCGCTGGCGACCGCATGTGCCACAGGTGGTGGAAGAGCATTCCCCACTTGCCGGTAGGCCGCAGTCTTTCGACCGCAGATTTTCCAGTCGGGCGGGAAGCCTTGTATTACAGACGCCATCGAAACCGTCAGTTTGGGTAACCCGACAAAATCGGCATTCGGCGCAGCGTCCGCCAACCCAGTCCCATCTACGCCAAGGGTCCTCCAAATTGCTCGCGCCCTAGTCGGGCCCAAGTCAGGGCCGCCGTGGCGATGAGATCCACCAACGATCGTAGGCGCGATCCTGTTGGCCTGGCGGGCCCATTCTGGAGCGCGCAACCAGCCGCGCTCCATCATAAGCGGTCCCAGTTCGGACCCGACCGTCTTTTGAGTTCGGTGCCCTTCAGGCCAGTGGAAGAAAAACAGATCCTCAGGTCTTAAGGCTACGCCAACCGCACGCAAACGGCTTTGTGGAACATCGAAATCTGCAGCGTTCAGCAGCTTCCACTGCACAACGTAGCCCTTCAATTTTCGGTCTAAGCCCCGGCGATAGGATTGAAAGCGCTTGCTTACAAAGCCGCGAACGTTTTCAAACACAATCGCGCGCGGGTTGAGAATACGAGCTAGGCGCGCGACTGTCGGAAAGAGATCTCGGTCGTCATCTGCCCCCAATTGCTTTCCTGCAATACTGAACGGAGGACACGGGACGCCGGCGGCAATAACATCGACGCCCGAATACGAGTCCAAAGCCGCCGCGCGGACGTCGGCGCCGATGACGTTCCAATCCTGTCGGTTAAGGCGCAACGTGGCGCATGCGTCCGGGTCGAGCTCGACAAGCGCGACATGGTCAAACCCTGCTCTTTCAAAACCCAGAGCTTGGCCGCCCGCCCCCGCGCAGAGTTCTAGGCAACTGTATGGCATCAACTCTCCGCCTGAAAGGTTTGTTTTCCGCTCAGATGAGGTACGCGGGATTTGCTCCCTAACCCTGGTTCTCGCATGACTGTGTGCCAACTGTATGGCCGACACGATTAGCAAAAACCGCCGGCGGTGGAATATGGCTCAAATCAGGAGCCGCGACACGGGCCCTGAGATGACTTTGCGTCAATTTCTCCATCACGCCGGCCTTCGATACAGGATTCACGCCAAAACGTTGCCCGGCAAGCCCGACCTCGTGTTTCGAAAGGCGGCCACGGCCGTCTTCGTCCAGGGCTGCTTTTGGCACGGCTGCCGAAGATGTGTTGATGGAAAGCGCCGCGTTAAGTCGAACGCAGACTATTGGAATACGAAGGTGCAACGAAACCGGGCGCGCGACGCGCACAACGTACGGGAGCTGCGAAAGCTTGGATTTCTAGTCATTCTCGTCCACGAATGCGAATTGACTCATTACCGAATGGCTCAAATAGCAGAGCGAATCAGGGGACGAACGCGCACGGTTAGGAATCACAAGGGGCGACGTGTTGGCGAGGTGAAGGGCGTTCACTAGCTGCGGATCAGGTGCCAGCGCTTCCGACCGTCCGGGAATTCGCGCTGACTTTTTGCGGCGAAATTTCAAATGGATGACGCCCCGGCTGAGTATCTGGACACCGACCGTCTGCACAGCCCAAGCCCCGGCCGCCGGAAAACTTCCTGTCTCGTTCATGGTAAAAACATTCTAGGGGAGCTCTAACACACAATGTCTTCCGCCAACGTGCCCGACGCACGTCTCCGATGGATGGACTACGCGCGTCGCTCAATGCAGCGGATAGGTTTCGTCAAGTGGCTTCTTAGTCTTTGCTCGGCGTCTCACACGCAGACACTCGAATCATTGACGCGCTCGTTCTATTCGGCGATCACCGAGGTTAAAGCGCTGGGCGCGGACCGCGATATCTTCTACGCCTACGTGCAACAACAGCGTCTATACCGTCGCTATAAGGGTGTCGAAGACGAAGCGCAGATCCAGGACATTCGACTTTCAGATCCCGCGTTGCCCTCGCATACTGGCGCGATCACCGGCGAACTCGATAGAAAAGGATACAGACACGCGGTCTACGTCGAGATCCCAACCTGGGCGTCGCGCCTTCATTTGGTCAGACAAGAGAATTATACACTAACAGATAGAGGCCGGGCCCTTGTGCTTGCGGGTCGCGACAAAACGGGGCAATCAGCAAACACGTTACTTTTGACCTTGCCGGAGAAGTATATCTTTCTGTTCAGTCTGCTGGCTACAGATGGCGACTTCATCTCAGCGTTATATTCGCAACTACTTGATAGAACACTTTTCACCCGCGACGACGCAGCCGAACTAGTCCTAGGCACGTTGCAGTCTATTCGTTCAGACAAGATCGTGAGCCGCGTTAGCTCCGGCCAATTCCAAGAATATCGACGAAGACTGGATAAAGCCATCGAAGCAGTCAAGAGGCAAAGAGGCGACGGGCTGGGCCCAAAAGAGTCGATCGTCACACCGCGGGTGGAGCCCCTTGTCGACTGCGGTATCTTAAGGAAACCGTTTGCAGACAGGTATGAATACGCTTTTACCAGTTGGGGGCGCGCTTTCTTGAGGAGCTTGGCTTCCGCCGATTCCGTTACTGACTTCCTCGACACCGGGCTTGCTGCAGAAATGGCTGCGGCTACGGAGGACGCATCGGTTACCCGTCCGACCATGCATGATCTGGAGCCGGCTTATTCTAGTCTCAAGTCAGGCATGGGTTATGTGTCGCTTCAAGAGTTGGCTCTTCTCGCATCCGCGCAGGCCCTTTCATCTCCCGAGAAGCAAGCTTTCGAAATCAAAGCGATCGAGCAACTGCTCCGGGAAACCGCATCAAACGGCGATCGTCAAATCCG
>Ga0302326_10025917_pt1 | contig 11874 bp, 15 predicted proteins | sample Palsa_T0_3_FD_202264 | JGI IMG/M metagenome (GOLD analysis project Ga0302326, IMG submission 202264) | Peat permafrost microbial communities from Stordalen Mire near Abisko, Sweden - Palsa_T0_3 | ecosystem: Environmental > Terrestrial > Soil > Palsa > Peat permafrost | place: Sweden: Abisko... | reverse complement strand
AAAACACTGGCTTCTCGAAAGTGCCGCGCTGAAAATCGCCTCGGCCATCACAATCCGCTGCTAGCTTTTGGCGAGGTCATCCAAGAACCCACGGAGTCGGCTCGAGAAGTCGAACGGGAACGGGGCAAGGACCGACCAGCCGCCGGCTTTCACCGGCACCGCAGTTCCGCCGCACCGCGGCACCCAGCAGCTCGTAGCACCGAAGTGCCGCTTTTCGCCACACTGCAGTACCGCTTTTCGCCACACCGAAGTGCCGGCCGCACCAAACGCGGCCACCGCAGCATCGGTTTGAAAACCGAACATCGCCGGTCCGGCTATATCTTCGACCATCCACCGGACTTCAGTACAGGGTGGACCTGCACTATTGGGCGCAGGACCGTCAAGGCCGTGATCATGCCGATCAGCGTATGAGTCGCCCCGGACACGGGCACGACCTCTGCCCAGTGCCGCTCTACGCGTTGACGGGTTCTGGCTGCGACTTGTGCTCGTCGTTGCGGACGAGCTCGAGGTGTGCGCCGAGCACGGCGGCGATCCCCTCGATCGTTGTGCGGGTTGGGTTGCCCAGCCCGCGCTCGTAGCGGCTGATGTCTGCTTGGGAGAGTCCCGCGCGCTCTGCCAGCTCCGCTTGAGTGAGGTCCGCGGCCAGGCGCAGCGCAAGCAGCTGGCCGGCTAGGTCGAAGCGGCGCATCTGGGCGTCCAGACGGGCGCGCTGCTCGTCGTCGTAACCGGCGCGGACTTCCTCGATGTAGTCGTTCAGCTTCGTCGCCATGTCCGACACAGCATGGCATATATCCCATACCCCGTCAAGCTCAACAGCGCCCACGCCGGCCGGGCTGACCGGGTGCCCTCAGCGGCGTCCACGCCGGCGGGGCGATCGCACCCCCCGCGGCTGAGCGGCTTGATCACTCTTGGCGCGGCGGTGGCGGGCTTGCTCGGCCTGCCATTCCTTCAGGTAGCCGCGGGCCCGCTCGATCTCTTTTTGCTGGTGGCGGTCGCAGGATCGCTGCCCCTTGTCGTAGCCGCTGAGTAGCAGGATCAACCGGTGCCCGTGGGCATGGAAGAACACACGCAGCAGGATCCTCTCCGGGGATCCTGGCGGAAGCTTCTCGTCGTCGGTGTCGCTGTGACCGGCGAGGACCTCCCGCTCGTCGTGGCGGAGCCGCAGCTCTGCCAAGCCACCACCCAGGTTCTTGCCCCACTCGGACTTGCAGACGTCCAGACCGTTGCGCGCCAAGATGAACTTCAGTGCCGCCAGCAGCGCCTCGCTTGTCCTCGCTCAGCGAATCCAGAAACTTCCGGACCGGCTCGCTGCCGTCGGCGCGGGCAAAGAACTCAATCTCATAGCCCGCCGCGGGCCGCTCCCCCGTCACGCCGCCCCCATCCCCGCGAGCTCTGCTGCCGAGCCGTGATCAATCGTGCTCATCGGCTCCGAACCATATCGACGCCGCTCACCCAGCTCCCAGGTCCAATCGGGAGGACCTCGAAGGCTCGCCGACCCGACCGGCAATGCAGACAACTGTCTCTTGACAGCCCCCGCCCCGATCCGCTAAAAAGTGTGAACAACAACGGGCGCAGCACTCGGGCCCGAGGGCTCTCTTCACGACACCGTCATGCGGCCGACAGGGTGGGTGGGTACCCCATCCTCGAGAGAGCCAGACGTTGAAGCGACGGAGGGGTGAAGCACCAGGGTCTAGTTGACGACCGCCAATAGCAAGCTCGTCCGCTCGCACAGCGTCGGGATGGCCCGAAGGATCGCGCCACACGGTCCTCGCCGGGATCATCCACCGACCGCTCTCGAGCAAGGAGCCATCTCAAAGCCTGGGACCGCGCCGCGGCGCGCCGGGCGGGACGGAGAGAGCCCACGGCCCCACCGAGGTGGACGGTCGTTCGGGGAACAGAAACCCCGCCCGCGAAACGCAGCACAGTCCTCCCCCCGAGGGCAAGCGGCAACAACAGAATCCCTTCGCCTCCAACCCGCCTGACAGAGCCTTCCTCAGACCGACTACCGGCGGCGTGCCAGCAGCGTACCCAAGCGTGCCGGCCGGTCTGTGTGTCCTGAGTTCGCGATCGCGGCAGCGGCGATCTCGGGTACCAGGTCGTTTGGCTCGGCGGAAAGTATGCGCCCCACGCCGCGGATCTCGTTGCGGTCCAGGTCTTTAAGTAGGAATGCGTATACGAGCGCGGCGGGGAAGAAGTGCCGGCGGCCGGCGATCCGGTAGGCGGGTAGCAGGCCGCTTTCCTCCCACGTTCGGACTTGCTTTGGGCTGGTGCCGGTGATCTTGGCGACCTCGCCGGTGTTCAGTGGGTACTCGCGACGGCGTGTCCCGCCGAGCGCCGTCCAGGGTTCGCGCATCACGCGGATCTGCTCGGCGTCCAGTCGTGCGTATAGGCCCAGGTCGATCGTCAGCGGCATGTCGCGCTCAGCATCTTCGATCGCGCCGTGCAGCAACTGGCGTTCGGTGTCCGATAGGCCCGGGTCGGGTTGCTCGAGGATTCGCTTTTGCTCGTCCTCCAGAGCGTCAGGCGTGAACGCCTCGGCCCATCGCGCGAGCAGGCGCCGACCTCGTTCATCGACGTCAGTCCGGTCGGCGAAGCCCTCGACGCGTTCGCCGTCGAGGATGTACCCGGCTCGGTCGGCGCGAAGCTGGGGGCGCCCCTCGAAGGTGATCTCCTCGGCGGGGATGTTGGAATCGTCGGGCGGCATCACTCTGCTTCCTTTGCAAAGGCAGTGTAGCGCACTAGGGGCCTGGCTGCGAGCGAATCGGCAGATACATGCCCGGGGAGTAGGTCCACGTGTCTTGCTGCTCGAGCGCGGCCTGGCCGACGATCTGATCGGCCAAATCCAGCTCGGTATTCACCGGTGCCGAATACCGCCAAGCGTGCTCGCCGACCCGCGAGAACGTGAGCGCGCCGTCAACGAAGACGACGGCGGCCTGGGTGCGCTCGATCTCGCGGGTGCCGTCGAACAGCGCGTTGAGCAGCTCTTCCGGGCCGAGCGCCCCGGGTGGGAGGGGCGTGACGTACAGGCCGGGGGTCTTGGGATGACGCTCGCCGACTTCGTATACGCCGCCGATGGCGATCGCCCGCGCCGCGGCGCGAGTGGTGTAGTGAAACCAGAACCGCTCATCCGACCGGTTCCAGGCCAGGTCCGCCGGATCCAGGACAACGAGCTCGTCGGCGACGCTCGCTTTGCGGATCTGCTCGGACGGCACGGCCGCAACCATAGCCGCCCCGCAGGGCACGCGACCCTTCCGGCTAGCCGTCTAGCGTCGTCTAGCCCGTCTAGCGTCGTCTAGATCAAGGTTTCCTTGGGCATTTGTGTCTACGCCTGGTCCGCGGCGAGCAGGTGGCGTGAGAGGAACTCGACCTGGTCCGCCACCACACGCTCGAAATTCTCACCCAGGAAACCGCCGAAATGGTCGATCGGGTAGTCGCGCCGCTCACCGCGCGGGGCACGCTCAACGGTCCGTTCGGCAGCCCGACGCGGAACCACGTGATCCTGCTCGCCGATGGCGACGAGGAGCGGGCATTGCACTCGGTCGGCTACCCGAACCGCGCGGGAGGTGGAGGTCGCAAACGAACTTGGCAAGTACCCGTTGCGCCAGAGGGAGTGATCGCCACGGATGGCGTCGAAACCGGGGAGCGCCTCGGGCTGCGTGAACAAGGCTTTGGAGCCCGGGCGCCCAGCAACCGGAAAGTGAGCCCGCTGACGGCCCACCACGTTGCGCAACGTGATGACGTTCATCGCGAGCGAATTACGCATCGGCATTTCCCGCACGAACGCGATCACGTCCGTCATCGGGCACAGGGCAACGGCAGCGGCGATCTTGTGGTCGCCGGCCGCGGTGTAAATAGCGTGGCCTCCGCCGAGCGAGAAGCCCCACACAGCCACGGCATCGTCGTCAACACCCTCGAGTCCCCGCGCGAACGACACGGCCGCCCGGAAGTCGGCATGTTGGCGGCCTGCGTCGACGAGTTGGCGCGGCTCGCCGCCGCTCCCGCCGAGGTGGCGGAAGTCGAACGTGAGTGCGGTGATCCCTACGCCCGCGAACCGCTGCGCAAACACCGGCAGACCATCATCGCGCGTGAGGCTGAAACCATTAGCCATAACAACGCAAGGCGTACTCTGCCCGGGCGCAACGTCCGGCCGGTACACCCGGGCAGCACAGTCCACGCCCTCAGAGCGGAACGTCATCTCCTCGACCCCCATTACCGCGATCCTAATGCAGAAGCGGGCTGCCTACCAACCCCGTCTACGCCTGGGAGGCCCCGCGGCTCGCAAGCTGCCCGGCGAGGCGCATCGCCCGCGGCATCCGGCGCGCGAGCGTGACCGCGACGCGATCTGAACGTCGCATGTACGCCGCGGGACTATCGAGTTCGGCCAGCGGCGTGCGCTGCTTTCCAAGTGTGTAGAGGTGCCATGCGCCCGGGACGCCTTTCAGCTCGTGCTCGCCGCGGTCTGAGAACTGCATGTCCGAGCCGACGACGAGCTCCTTGACGGTTGAGGAAACGACGATCTCGCCCGGTTCCGCGAGCGCCCCGACGCGAGCGCCGATGTGAACGGCCAGGCCGCCGAGGTCCTCTCCGATTAGCTCGCACTCGCCGGTGTGGATACCGCTGCGCAGCTGTATGCCAAGCTCCGCGACTCCCTCGTTCAGCGCCTCGGCGCAGCGCATCGCCATCGCCGGCCCGTCGAACGATGACAACGCCCCATCGCCGATGTGCTTTACGACCCGGCCGCCGTGTTCGGAAACCGTGCGCTCGACCAGCTCGTCGTGACGCTCGAGCACCTCACGCCAGGCACGGTCGCCCAGCTCGGCCGCACGCGTTGTCGACCCCACGATGTCCGTGAACAGGACGCTCGTCAACACCCGGTTCGGCTCGGTGCGATTCACCGCGCCGATGACGAACCGTTCGATCTCATCAACGAGCCCGTCGACGAGCCAATAGGCATGGTCTATACCTTCGAATGTGACCAAGCGCGCCCCGGGGATGCCGTCTGCCAGCCCTTGGCCACCCTCGTACGGAATCACGCGGTCGTCCTTCACATGCAACACCAGTGTTGGCACGCGTACCGAAGGCAGCACGTCGCGTATGTCGATCTGCTCGACGACATCGACGAGCGCCCGAGCCATACGGGGGCTTCCTGCGGACCGCGCGAATATCCCGAACGAGCGCTTCTGCGAGTCGCTCAAAGTCACACTTGGACCGAAGAACTCCATCAGCGTGCCCCCATCGCCCCAATGCTCAAGTACCTCTTGCGCCTGACTGCGAATGCTGTTCACACGTTCGAGCTGCTCAGCCGAAAAATCTCCGGGGGCAGCCCAAGGGGTGCACGCGAACGAGCCGAAAAGGACCAACGAAGTGATGCGCTGCGGCCGCATTGCGGCCAGTAGAACCGATGCGGGGCCACCCTCGGAAATGCCGAACAGCACGGCACGCTCAGAGCCTGCTGCGTCAAGGACCGCCTCCATGTCGGCGACGCGCTCCTCGAGAGTAGGCAGGTGCGTGATCGGGTCCGACAGGCCGGTGCCCGCCTTGTCGAAGATGATCACCCGCGCGAAAGAGGCAAGACGAGACAGAAAGCGCGAGATCGCCGGGTCTGCCCACTGCAGATCGAGGTGGGAAATGAAGCCGTGAGCGACGACCACGTCGACCGGGCCGTCGCCCGCAACCTGGTAGGCGATCGAGATCCCGTCGCGCTCGACATACTGCGTTTGGGGCGGCTGCACCGAACTAGTCTACGGCCCGCGAGCACGTCGCGAAGTTCCCCAATCTGATCGTGGTTCTGCAGGGCGATGGTGTCTGGGTCGAACTGCACGGATAGACGTTCATCTCCAAGAAAGTCCGACAAGCATTTCAGTGAAGCTCCGCCGCCGCCCTACACTTTGGCCATGGCCACAGCGTAAGTTGGTCGAATGCCAGTAGCGAATCTGCAGCGATCGCCGGAGTCACGTCTGATGCTTATTCGGATTCTTCGCCGGGCCGTATGCCTTCGTGCTCGAAGTGCCCGATCACAGCCATGTTGACTTCGGTCGGGTAGCGGAATCCGACAACACCCCAGGTCCTCGGCTTGTCTGCCGGGGTGACGATGGAGGTTGCAAACACCACCAGGCGTTCCTTGCCCTCCAGTGCTTCACCTTGGCAGGTCTGGAGCGCGAGGTGGTACTTGCGATCCTGGTGAAAGGAGTGGTTCTACCTGCGGACTGAGTGGCCTAGTAATTGGCTGAAGGTCGTCGTAGTCTATGTCGAAGGCCGCGGGCAAATCGTCACGGCCTTCGCAAGAAGATCAATGCCATGACGATCACGATCGGCTCAGCCACCTTCGGCAACGTCTTCTACGACGAGGACGCCGACGTGCTGTACCTCCATGTCGGCGATCCCTCCAGCGCCGTGGACTTCGACGAGTCGCCCGAGGGTCATGCCCTGCGCTTCGACGGCGAGGGCCAGCTGGTCGGCGTGACGATCGCCGGCGCCAAGTCGCTGATCGATCTCGACGGCGAGATCGCGATCACATTGCCCGAGGTCGTCCACGTCGCCTCGGACACCGTGGCGCCCGCACTCGCCGGCGTATAGCAGGGATCGTGAAGCTGCTCGTCGCGATGGTTGCGTTGCTCACGGTCCTTGCGTCGGCGAGCCAGGCGCTGGGGTCGCCGCTGCGCCAACTCGCGCGGAGCACGACGAGCTTCGCCAGCGACGGCGAACGCTACGCGGCCTGGCAGCTCCACGCGGGCGCGCCGATCGTCGTGCTGGACACGCTTACCGGCAGTAGGGACACGATTGCGCCGACGGGCTGCGAACTGATGCGCGACCAGGACGAATACGGCGAACCGGATGCGACCGCGGCAGACGGCCGGTTCTTGCTCGATTGCGAAACGCCCGCGCATGTGCGGTCCCAGCGGGTGCTGGACCTTGGCAGGCCGGGCACCTTCGTCATGCTGCCCAATGGGGCGGGCTTTGCTCTATCCCGTCCGTGGACTGCGCTCGGGACGCGTTACGTCCAGGGTACGGCTGCCCCAGAAGAGTGCTCGCACGGCGCGGGGGAACACGAACCCTGTATTGCTCTGTTCGATCTGGCGACGGGCGCGGTCAGCTACCGCCCACCGTCGCAGGTGCTCAATCTCGACCTGCCCGGCGCGCCACAGATATGCCCGGCACTGCGCGCGTCGCTGCGGGCCCAACTGCGCCAGGTCCTCCCTGAACAGTTCGCCTTCCAAAACGGGGTCTTCGCACATCCCACCGCCAACCTCCACAACATCCGCATCGAACGCTGCAACGGACGCTCCACCCTCCTACGCGGCCCCCGCGAACCTCCCGCGGAACCGGGTGGCGTGCGCCCCTCCCAACCGCGCAGCTTCGACCTCGGCTCGGGCCTGCTCACGTGGGACACCGCCCACAACGCCAACGGCGCGGAAATGAACGAACAATCGAACGCCCACGGAACGCTCAGCAGCTACCGGCTCTCCAGCGGCAGGCGACAAACATGGAAGCTACCCCCGCTTCCGCTCCTCGGGGCTCCCAATATCGATGGCTCAGGGCCAGAGGTCGAATCGCCGGGGGTTTATGGCTACTCCGCCCACACCGCAAACACCGTTTTCTGGATCGCTACGAGAACTGTGAGAGGGGCCGAAGTGACCTCAGGATTGATCGTGAAGACGTCATCCGTCTACGCCGCCTCTGTGAACTCTGTGCCTTCGCCTCCGCCCGCCGTTAACGACCCAGCTACAGTCGAGCGCATGACGATCCAACGCATGGACCACGTAGGCATAGTGGTCGACGACCTCGCCGCTGCAACCGCGTTCTTCGTCGAGCTTGGACTCGAGCTGCAGGGCGAGAGTCCGGTGCAGGGCGGTTGGGTGGACCGCGTTGTGGGGCTGCAGGATGTCCGGGCGAGTATCGCGATGCTGCAGACCCCGGACGGCCACGGACGAATTGAGCTGGCGAAGTTTCATGCCCCGTCCGGCCGGGGTGGTGAGCGGAACGCGCCGGCGAACACCCTGGGTATCCGCCACATCACATTTGCGGTTGACGACATCGACGACGTGCTCGCCAGGTTGCAAGCCCGTGGCGCCGAGCTCGTCGGCGAGGTGGAGCGCTACGAGAACATCTATCGGCTCTGCTACATCCGCGGCCCGGAGGGGATCATCGTCGAGCTGGCGGAGAAGATCGGCTGAGGGCTCCGGCGCCGCCTCGTCGCGGATTTCACCCACGGAGGCCGCGGAGGCAGTTCAGTTGTTCGAGCCGAACGTGTCGTCCGGCCCCTGAGATGCCTCGAGAGCGGCCATGGCCTCGAAGCGTAATTCACCGGCCCGCCTCGCCTCCTCGAAGGTGAGATGCAAGAACACATCGCCATCGACGCTGATCTCCTCGATCAAACGATCGACCAGCGCGCGCTCATCGGGCCCGCAGGTATAGGCATCGGTCATGGCAACCAAGGGAATGAGCAGCGCTCCACGCTGGCGCTGGAGCACGCGCAGATAGATGGCGAGCAGTTCCCGATCGGCGGCGAGCGCGCTCACGGCGGAGCCATCGAGCAGAAAGTCCCGGCGAGCGCCCTCGTCCGATCCAGGCCAGGTGCCGGCGGCTTCCAGCTTGGCCAGGTGCTCGGAGCCGTCAAAGCCTTCCCCCTCGAGCTTCTCTAACAGCCGCGCGAACCGGACCCGCTGAACCTCGATGAGCTCCTCTCCGTCGCCGACCCCGTCGTCGGCCCCAAGTCCAGCCCCGGGGACCTCTGCATCGTGGGTGGCGTCGCTCACGGCGCGGATTGTAATCACGTTCAGAGCGACACCCAGCCCGCTGCCCCTCCGCGGCTCCCCCTCGCAGCTTCACGCCGCCGAACAAGAGAACCATCCCAAGCGCTTGGCAGGATCGGCCGATGCCACAGAGCGCCCATATCCAGTGCGTCGGCGCCGGCGCGGACTTTGTGCCGAGCTTCGGCGACCTGCTTGACACCGGGGAGCCGGAGCTGATCCGCGAGCCGCTGCGCAGATGGCTGGCCAGGGGAGACCGCGCCGGCGCGACCTACGTGTACGAGGCGTGGTTGAAGGCCGGCGGGGAGCCGGAGCTGATCCGTGAGTCGCTCCTGGCGTGGCTCGCCGGCAACGCGGCCGCCGAGGAGGCGAGCTTCGTCTATTCGGCCTGGCTCCAGGCGACGGGCGAGCCGGCGCTGATCCGCGAGTCGCTCCTGCAATGGCTCGCCGGCAACGCGGCGGCCGAGAAGGCGAGCTTCGTCTATTCGGCCTGGCTGAAGGCGACGGGCGAGGTGGAGCTCGTGCGCGATGCGATTGGCGCATGGTTCGAGCTCCATGGCGATGATCCGGTGGCGGGCTTCCTCTACTGTGCTTGGCTGTCGGCCGGTGGTGAGGTGCAAGCGTTCTCGGAGCGGATCTGCGCTTGGCTCGCCGCGCACACGAACGATGAGGGCGAAGCGCACAACCTCTACTCCGCGTGGCTCGAGCACGGCGGCGAGCCGGCGCTCGTCGCGCGCTCGCTTGAGCGCTGGTTGGTCGCTCATGCGCGGGACGAGCCGGCGGGCCCGGTCTGCGCAGACTGGCTGAAAGCGGGCGGCGAGCCGCTCCTCATCGCCGGGCCCGCGGTGCGTTGGCTCGCCGGCCATGCTCAGAGCGAGCGGGCGCAGTTCCTGTACAAGGCATGGCTCGACGCGGGTGGCGAGCGCGAGCTCTTCAGGACGCCGATCGAGCGCTGGCTATCGATTCATCGCGACAGCATCGGCGTGAGCTTCGTGTGCGCGGCATGGTTGAAAGCCGGCGGCGAGTTTCCGTTCGTCAGTGAGTCGATTCGCGGCTGGCTGGCCGCTCACGCGACAGACCGATCCGCGAACTTCTTATACGAGGAATGGTTGAAGGCCGGCGGCGAGCCCAATCTCGTCAGAGACTCTCTCCGTAGCTGGCTGGCCGCTCACGCGACAGACCGATCCACACGCTACGTGTATGAATCGTGGTTGAAGGCCGGCGGCGAGCCCGACCTCGTCAGAGACTCTCTCCGTGGCTGGCTGGCCGCTCACGCGACAGACCTATACGCGAGCTTCGCGTATAAGGCGTGGCTGAATGCGACGGGCGAGGTCGAGTTCGTGCGCGATGCGCTCGGCGCGTGGCTGGCTGAGCACGGGGGGGTGGCGTCCGGGGTGACGTACGTCTACCAGGCGTGGCTCGAGGCGGGCGGGGATCCGGAGCTCGTGCGCGAGCCGATCCGTGAGTGGCTGGCGGCCAACGGCGAGAGCCCCAGCGCCCGGTATCTGCGCCGCGCGTGGGTCGAGGCAGGCGGCTGAGGTGCGCTGCACCTGGGCCAAGCGGGCGACTCAGTAGCGCTTGTGACCTAGTCTTGAGCACCGCGATGCCTACACAACTCAAATACGTCGATCCCAACCGCCCGCGCAGCTCGTTCAGCCGCGCCTATGCCGCGTTTTCCGCCACCCGCCTGGGCCGATTCATCTCGTCCAATCTGGCTTGGTGAGCCGTCCTGGGTTTGACGGAGACTTCGATGCCAGGTTTTTCCTGGCGGAGGGAGAAGTCACCGAGCATGCCAAGAGCGAGGAAGTATCCACAGGAGTTGCTGGACCGCGGGGCGCGTCTGGTGTTCGAGTCTGGGCGTCCGATCGCGCATGTCGCACGTGATCTCGGGATCGAGTCTGAGACGCTGCGCAAACACGTGCGCCAGGTCGAAGCTGATGAGGGCCGGCGCAAGGACGTTCTGAGCAGCCAGGAGCGTGAGGAGATCAAATCCCTGCGCCGGGAGGTCGCGCAGCTGCGCCGTGCGAATGAGATTCTGAAGGCCGCGAGTGTGTTTTTCGCGGGCGAGCTCGATCCACACCGTCCGAAGTGAGCGCGTTCATCGAGGAGCACCGCGCTCGTTTCGGGGTCGAGCCGATCTGCGAGACGTTGGGCGTGTCGGCGTCCGCCTACTACGAGCGTGCATCGGGCCGGCGCTCGGCGAGGGCGCTCGAGGACGAGCGGCTACTCGGCGCGATCTCAGAGCTGCACGAGCGCAACTATCTGGCCTATGGCTCGCGGCGGATGTGGAAGGCGCTGCTGCGCGACGGAGAGCAGGTCGGCCGCAGCCGTGTCGAGCGTTTGATGCGCCAGAACGGCCTGCAGGGCGCCAAGCGCAGGGGAAAGCCGTGGCGGACCACCAGAGCCGACCCGTCAGCATTGCGCAGCCCAGACAGGGTGCAGCGTGACTTCGAGGCCTCCCGCCCGGATGAGATGTGGTTCGCTGACTTCACCTATCTGCGCTGCTGGGAGGGCCTGGTGTTTTTCAGCTTCGTGATCGACGCTTACAGCCGCAAGGTCGTCGGCTGGCAGTTCGCGAGCCACATGCGAACCGACCTCGTGCTCGACGCGCTCAAGATGGCGCTGCACCAACGACAGCCTGGAGCCGATGTCGCGCTCGTTCATCACAGCGATGCGGGCAGCCAATACACATCGTTTGATTACACCCAGACGCTTGAGGATCACAGGGTCCTCGGCTCGATCGGGTCGGTCGGTGATGCCTATGACAACGCTCGCGCTGAGAGCTTCGTCGACAGCTTCAAGACCGAGCTGATCGCCGACCGCGTCTGGACGAGCAGATCACAGCTCGAGCTGGCCGTTGTTGAGTACGTCGCCTGGTTCAACAACAGCCGCCTACACGAAGCCCTCGAGGATCGTCCGCCACGAGAGGTCGAGGAACTCTACGCTGTGAAATGCCGGGCAACCACACCCATCAAATGAATACTGGGAACCTACAAAAACGGTCTCCGTCAAACCCAGGACGGCTCATGGAGGCTCGATCCATATCTGTTGCGGGTAACCCTAGGACGATTCGGCATGGGCCTCGTCTTTCCCACCGCCTTGCTCGAAACCCGGGGAGCGAAGA
>Ga0302326_10025916_pt1 | contig 11874 bp, 7 predicted proteins | sample Palsa_T0_3_FD_202264 | JGI IMG/M metagenome (GOLD analysis project Ga0302326, IMG submission 202264) | Peat permafrost microbial communities from Stordalen Mire near Abisko, Sweden - Palsa_T0_3 | ecosystem: Environmental > Terrestrial > Soil > Palsa > Peat permafrost | place: Sweden: Abisko... | reverse complement strand
GCGCGGCCAAGTTGTCAAGGTTTGTGCCGATCCAGCTTGCCGCGTCCACCATCCCAACACGCCTTCTCCGCAGCAAGTCGAGCGGGAGCGGGCGGAGGAACGGAAGAGGATCGAAAAGGAGAAACTGGCGATTACGACTCGCCATCGTATCTTGGCTACCATCCTCCAACGTGTATCGGCTCCGTTAAAGAAGGCCGACTTGCTGGCGGTCGCCCACTATCTGATCGGCCATCTTTCCTACAGCCAAGTCCCGGTTCTGGGAAAGCGGCACAAGTTAGAGGCAAAGAAGGACTCTGCGTCCGCGCAAGAACTTCTGGCCAAGCAAGTAGGCACGTATGATGAATCGGGACTCTGCAAGCTGCTGCTGGAAATCAGCCTGCTGGATTCAGCTTATCAACGATCTACCGCCAGCGGCGACAACGTTCTTATGGACGCCGCCAAACGCTACCGCGTAGATACTGAGAAACTCCAAAAGGCAGTTGCAGAGGAACTTGCTGCGAAGCGAGACAAGAAAACAAGAATCAGTACGAAGGCTCGAAGCAAGAACACAGCATGAACCTATCCTTTGTTTGATTTCTGGCGGAGTGCGACTTTTACACTCCGCCATTTTTCCATGAATGTGCGTCGTGCGCCGCGGTGTCAACGGGCTGCAACTTTGCCCGTTGAAGCTTCTTTTCTTGCCCGCACAATGGTGAACCCCCACGTTTAGCAGCTTGAACTTGGCCTTAGCCGTGCGTCCCGGAAGTATAGTGATGAGCAGCCGCTCATCTACTGTACCTATGACTTCTTCGACCAGTGCCCACATCGCATGGCGTGCGCCAAGTGCGACTTCTACATGCCCAAGAAATCGAGTTCTGCGCTCCTGTTGGAAGGGAAGCAAAATCTATTACGGCTTTTGCAGGAGATCCTTTTGGGCGAGGCAGAACAAGCAGCGGTTGAGGAAGGCATAAATGCGCAGGAGCGCTTAATCGCAAAGCTTGCGGATGTGCCGACACCATCAGGGCAGAAGCCACGACAGATCGGCTCTGCCCTTGTGCCGATTACGGCTCTTCGACCATTTGGGGTTCCAATGTCGTACATAAGACTTCGAATCAACTTTTTCCGTTTACTAGTTTTCATTTGACACGCGCCCGAACGAGCGTGTAGATTGCCTTGCAATCGGCGAACTGGATTCTCAGAGCGGGCGAGGGATCTTATACTTCGTCACCCACTCCTGTTCGCTGTTTTTCCCCATAAGTGTTGAACAGATGCCCACTGAGATTTGCCGGTGTGCATTCGTGCGGACAATTAGGCGCGTCAGGTGCGCATGCAAGCTGACCTGCCAGACTGTTCATTGCTAATGGAGGTACAGTGTGTCTTGCAATCCCGGTCGTTTCACTACGTGCAGTTTCCTTGTTTTTTCCTTTTCGACCTTCCTGTTCGCCCAAAGTGTTCCCAGCAGCGATCCTCAGGCCCTAGCCCATGCCGCGCAATCCATTGCGGCGCTGACCGGTGGGACGACCATCAGTGACGTGACGCTCACCGGCAATGTAACTTGGAATGGAGGGGCGACTGACACGGGAACCGCCACCCTAAGAGCTCTTGGTAGTGGCGAGAGCCGGATGGACTTGGCACTTACGAGTGGTACCCGCACCGAGATTCGAGACGCTCAGACCGGCACGCCGTTAGGGCAATGGTTTGCGCCGAACAATACATCGGGATACTTCGCTTCCCAGAACTGCTGGACCGACGCAGTTTGGTTTTTCCCCGTCCTCGGTTCCTTAGCAGCAGGTCCGAACGTTGTGCTGTCCTACCTTGGTCAAACAACTTGGAACGGTGAAAGCGTCCAGCACATCCAGTCTTATGTGTATCAGGCGAATTGGCCCACTATCCCTGGCCCGACTCCGCAACAGCTCAGCAGCATAGATTTCTACCTCGATGCCACGACTCTCTTGCCGTCCGCAGTCACATTCAATGCCCATCCTGACGACAACACGAACACGAACCTATTGATTGAGGTTGACTTCTCCAATTACCAGACGGTTAGCGGCGTGGTTGTCCCAATGCAGATTCAGAAATATCAGCAAGGGAACCTGATGATCAATTTGTCCCTCTCTGGAGCGTCGTTCAACACCGGTTTGTCCCTCTCGATTTTCACAATCAATTGAAGGATCTCGGGAAATGTACGGAGCGCAGAGCATGAATAACCATCTCAAAGACCTCTCTCTGATTGTAGTTCTCGCAACCGGCATCGCATCGGCGCAAGTGGCAACCGGCACACCTCCTTTCGGAAGCTTCGGCGGTGGGCCATTCGATACCGTGAATCTCGGGAATCTGAACGTGCACTTTGCGATCCCCGTTCTCAACAAAGCGGGGCGGGGTACGGCGTTCTCATACAACGTCAGCTACGATAGTTCCGTGTGGACGCCGGTTGTGTCGAGTGGAACTACGAGCTGGCAACCGGTTAATAACTGGGGATGGGCGGGTGTGACGCAAGTTGCGACGGGCTATATCAGCTACAGTGAAACGCTGATAAAGACCTGCCCGCCGCTCGAAGGTAGCCCGAAAATTGGGACCGAGCTGCTCTTCTCTTCTTTTGTCTATCACGACACTTTCGGGGTTGCGCACCCCTTTCCGGCTACTGGGACGCTAATAACTAACACGTGTGGGACTCAGAGCATTCAGTTTTATTCAGCTGCGTCGGATGGCTCTGCTTACACGCTTTATTTCTACGTTAATAGCAGTAACCCCGGCAATATAACTTCGACGGTCACCTCCCGAGGGGGGAAGGTCATCACCCCTCCCTACAACGCAACGTCAGGCGCAGCAACTGTGACCGATGCTAACGGGAACCAGTTGACGGTCAACTCCAGCGGACAATTTTTCGACACGCTGTCCAGTACGATGCCAGTCTTAACGGTCGCCGGTAGCGGTACACCCACGAGCCCCGTCACTTTTACCTACCCCGCTCCCTCCGACGGCTCCTCTTCCTGTAGTCCTATCACGGAGTGCGCCTCATACACGATGAACTACACCCAATACACGGTGCAAACTGGTTTCGGGGTCAGCGACGTGACAGAATACGGCCCCCTAAGCAATTCGCTTGTGAGCAGCATTCAGTTGCCCGATGGAAAGAGCTATGCTTTCACATACGAAAAAACACCCGTTGCCTGCACACCGCTTTCCGGCACCTACTCAACAAACTGTGTGACGGGCAGAATCGCCTCTGTGACCCTACCGACAGGTGGCACCATTACTTATAGTTACAGCGGCGGGAATAACGGAATCGAGAGCGATGGCAGCACGGCGGGGCTTATTCGCACGCTCAACCCCGGCGGAGAATGGCAATATGCACGATCGCTGTCCGGCTCAACGTGGGCAACCACCGTAACCGATCCTAACGAAAATCAGACGGTCATCAATTTCGCAGAGGACGGGAATACCACCTACCCGACGCACAACTTTTATGAAACACAGCGAAAAGTAAATCAACTGATCAGCGGAACGCAGACGCTGCTGGCTACCGTCGTCAAATGCTATAACGGCAACTACGCAAGCTGTTCCACCGCATCAGTTAGCTCGCCTATCACCCAGACCGATGCATACCGTCAGCTTCCGAACGGTTCGCCGCGGTTGTCAGAAGTGCAGTACAACGGCTCATTCACTGGCTCTGGCTTAGTGTCTGACGACAAAGAGTACAACTACGGAGTGACGATGGGGACCGCACCCGGTACGACGGATCTCATCCGCGAAACGGCCATCACATACGACAGCTTCAGCGATTATATCTACAAGCCAGCGTCCGTAACGGTCTATGACTGGACTAGCGGTACGAAGGCGACGCTCGCTTCGACGACATACGCCTACGACGGGGCTCCGGGGGTAACGGGCACGATCGGCACGCCACAGCATGTCTCGGTCACAGGTTCGCGCGGAAATCTGACGACGGTCACTACTTCAACCAGCGGCGGAGCTTCGCTTTCGAAGACTTTCAGCTACTACGACACGGGCAATCCTTATATTGCCACGGACGTTAACGGCGCACAGACGACGTACGTTTACAGTTCGGCCGCCAACCCCTACAACAGTTCGTTCACTGCGTTTTGCGGGAACTCCTTCGCTACGAGCATCAATGAGCCCCTAAGCCTTTCCCGCTCCATGCAATGGAACTGCACGGGAGGCGTCGCCGAACAGGTGACCGATGAGAACAGCCAAATAGTCAAGAGCGGCTACACCGACCCGGATTTCTGGCGACCGGCCAACGTTTACGACCAGGAAAACAATGAGATGACGATTAGCTACTTCGGGGAAACCGCCGTGGAAACTGCACTGCAGAATTTCAACAGCGGAAATTCGGCTTCTGACTCTCGGACCACAGTGGATGGTTTTGGACGAACTACTTTCAGCCAGCGCAAGCAGAGTCCAACCGCCACGAATTACGACACGGCAGAGGTCGATTACAACAGTCTGGGACAGCCTTATCGGTCCACTATGCCCTACAGCGCGGCCGCGAGCCCATCCAGTGACAACACTACAGCCCCCGCTACAACCACGACCTATGACGCCCTCGGTCGTGTGCTAACTGTTACGGATGCCGATGGCGGGACGGTTTCTTACACGTACACGAACAACGATGTGTTGCAACAGGTGAGCGGCAGTCAGACCTTCCAGAAGCAGCTTGAATATGATGGACTGGGGAGGCTGACTTCGGTTTGCGAAATATCTTCCACCTTAACTGGAGTTGGAACCTGCGGCCAGGTAACAACAAAGACCGGATATTGGACGAAATACACCTATGATGCCCTCGGCCATCTCCTCACAGTCACGCAGAACGCGCAGGCCGCGTCGGGCAGCCGGCAGGCGCGCTCCTTCACTTACGACATGCTGGGCCGCACGACGTCAGAGTCCAATCCCGAATCAGGCTCGAAGACGTACACCTACGACTCGGTTGCTGGCGGCTATTGCTATATCTCCAGCTCCTACAGTTCTTCCGGCGATTTGGTGGCGACCTCGGACGCCGACGGAAACCACGTTTGCTATGAATACGACGGGCTGCATCGCTTAACTGACATTGCAAATAACAATCAAAGCGCCACGAACGCTTGCCGAAGGTTGCGTTATGACAACTCAACGGGAGTTGAGGGCAAAATTCCGCAAGGGGTGGGCACGTTGAGTAACGTCATGGGACGAGTGGCCGAAGCGGAAACGGATAGTTGCGAGCCCTGGCCTCCCACTACTCCGATCACGGACGAGTGGTTTAGCTATTCCCCGCGTGGCGAAGTGACCGATGTTTACGAATCCACGCCGCACTCGGGAGGTTACTATCACTCGAATGCCTCTTATTGGCCGACCGGAACACTCGATTCGCTGAGCGCCTTTAATTCGACACCGACCGCGCTATTTCCGACCGTCTACTATGGTGCCAGCGGTGGAGCGGGCCTTGATGGAGAAGGCAGGATCACGCAAGTGACCGCCGCATCCGGGACGAGCCCGGTCACCAGCGTTACGTACTCTACGACCAGCAATGTTAACCCTCTGGGATCGCTGACCGGAGTTACGTTCGGTTCCGCCGATAGCGACAGCTTTAGCTACGACCCCAACACCGGGCGCATGACCGGTTATACTTTTACCGTGAACAGCCAGACGGACATTGGCGCTCTCAACTGGAACACCAACGGCACGCTGAATCAGCTCAAGATCACCGACAGTATTACGGGCACCAGCGACTCCCAGACCTGCAACTACCTTTATGACGACCTGCGGCGCCTTTCTACGGCAGGTTGCGGCGTGCTGTGGACGCAGAATTTCACCTACGATGCTTTCGGAAACATTACAAAGAACGTGCCCAACGGCGATAGCGGCCTCACGTTTCTCCCCACCTATTCGACAACTCCTCCGACCAACCAGTTTACGGCGCTTCCCGGCATCACGCCGAAATATGACGCCAGCGGCAACCTGCTCACCGACAACCTGAACACCTACACTTGGGACGTGTATGGCCATATGCTCACGGTTAGCACTGGGGCAGCGACGGTGGCGGCTACCTATGACGCACTGGGGCGCATGGTCGAGAATAACGCGGGCGGCAGCTACACGGAGTTCATTTACGGACCGACCGGGAAGAAGCTGGCCACGGCCAACGGGACGACTTTAATCAAGGCTTTCATTGCGTTGCCGGGCGGAGCCAAGGCCATCTACAACACGTCGGGCTTGGCTTACTATCGCCACTCGGATTGGCTGGGCAGCTCGCGGCTCACTTCGACGGCGACCAAACCGACATCCATGTATTCCAGCACAGCCTATGCGCCGTTCGGGGAGTCACAGCAGGGTCAGACTTCAGGCGCGGCAGACGCTTCGTTCACTGGGCAGGATCAGGACACCGCGAGCAGTCTCTATGACTTTCCGGCGCGCCGTTATAGCCCCAGCCAGGGCCGCTGGATTTCGCCTGACCCGCTCGGTCGTGGTGCGGTGACGTTAGCCAACCCGCAAAGCTGGAACCGGTATGCTTATGTTTCAAATAATCCTCTACGGCTTATTGATCCCACGGGGCAGGACCCCTGCTCCACAGACGATATCACTTGCGTTTTCTCGGATGATAGCAGCGGCGGTGGCGGTGGTGAAGACAACAGTGGCAACGACGACAGCAGTGGCGGGGGCTGTGTAGAGAATGATTTTACCGCCTGCGTTACCGCGACTCCACAAGACACATGCGTCGTGTTCATCGGCGGTACCGGCGATGGCGATTACGATTCAGCCTTTACTACAGCCGCCGCCGCAACAGGCACCGCGGTCTATCTCACATCTTACTCTGGCTGGACTCTCCCGCAGCTGGCTGCTCAGGCTTACGATGGCATGCCCGGCGTGTCGTCGACTCCCTGCGGCGGAACATGCCAGGATGTGTCTGCCCAGATTAACGCCTTGGAGCAAGCGAATCCCCAAGGATTGCTCCTTATTCCTTTCAGCGGCGGCGCAGGACCTGTAAATCAGGGAGCGGGCAGCGGCGCACTGAACACCACGGGGATCAATGGGATCATCTACTTTTCCCCTGGTTCACCAGCTGGCTATGCCCCGGAACTTAACAGCACCCCGACTTTAACTTATTGGGGAAGTGGACCGACAAATTCGCTTGTTTATGCCGCAAACGGGACAGAGTTCAATGGCGGTGGAACCACGCCCACATACAGTGGACTGCCTCCCGGGTCGAGCGCAACGATCCGAAATTGCGATCACAATTTCGGGTGCGAATATGGTAGCAGCGGTTTGGGGAATACGCTCCAAAGCGACTGCAATCCTTCGACTAGTGAAAATAGGAGCGACGACGATCAGAACGAGGAAAGGTTCGCCGTGCGTCCAAAGGATTCTGACGGCGATAAGGGCATCGCCGAGGTAGACACGTGGCCGGCGCGTGATCAGAGGGGCCAGTTGTAGGAGATGCTTTTGTTCGCTGACCAGGGAAGGCTTAGGTAAGATGCGCACCATCGAGATGACACGCCGTCTGTTTTTTCACATTTTCTTGGCCATTGTAGGAAGTACCGCGATCTCGCTCCTGGCGATGGTTTTGCTTGGCCCGAGTGAAGCTCTTCTCGACTACATCCCTTTCCTTCTATTTCCATTGTCGTGGGGACCGGGCTTTGCGCTCGGATTTCTTGTGAACCGTGCGATGCGCGATCGATCTGCGTGCTGGGCGTGGCCGGTGAGCACAGCCTGGCTTGCCTTCTACATATGGGATGACTGCCGCGCGTACCGCTTTCCGCCATCGTTTCCACCGAAGGGCGATTTCGTTCATCGTGCATGGCACATGTTTTTTACCAGCTTTAAGGACGCGAACGCCTGGGGAGGAAGCTCGCTTGAACTAATATTTGGCACGCTGCCGGCGTTGGGAGCTATAGGATATTCCTTGGGAGCCTGGGTCGCGCTTGGTTCCAAGGGCAGTCATGACGGATCGTCGAGTGAAGGTTGAGGTCGTTTCATCTCGCTCGTGCGGTCGGCGCAGCCAATTAGCGGCTTCGTCTTCGAGTCTGCGATGAAAGTTCATCATCGGAGAAAGTCGCATTAACACGCGGAATAAGATAGAGCCCGAGCGCGGGAAGCGGTCTTAGCTACTCATCGTGTGTTCATCTGTCGCTCAGAGAACTCAGAAGAAAAACGCCGATCCATATCGAAAGCGGCTTTGGAGCGGAATTCCGAGTATTCTCGTCGGAATTCTGAAGAAACTTGATTCTTCGTGATAGCAAATCGTCGTGTGACGGTAAGCGTGCCGTCATCTCGTGTATAAGTCGCGGCATATTCGGCGCCCTTCGACTTGAATGCGACGGAGTGTGGCAGGTCGGCATTGTAGCTTGGGGGTAAATGCAGCTTTAATCCGTATTCGCGCTCTCCGGGTAGCCCCAATTGAACCGGTTCAGACTCGCCGCGGTGCCATCCACCGTTTGCGTCCATTACACCTTCTTCCCCGGTCGGTGGTAGATCAAATTTTGCTAATGGCAATTGAAATGTGATCTTCCTCGAAGTGATATCAGCAAAATGCGGCTTGGCAAACACGAACGACAGCGTGAATGGCTGCGTAGTATCAGTAGGATCAGTAATTTTCACATCCGCAATGCTCTCAGTTTGCCGATTGATCCCTGGAACTGCGATCCTCACCACATTAGGCCATGCTTTCTCAGGAGACTCGAAAAACGCCTGACGTATCGGTAGTTCAGCATCGCCGCGCAAGGTGACCTTGACCATAACTTCAAGAGCCCCATTTGTGTCGACTGTGCCTTCGATCTCTTCGGAGGAACTGTTTCGCAGCCGAGCCGCGGCAGGGGTTGTCTCGAAATGCGGCGTACCTACTGGGGGTATCACTAGCCCCGGTATATCGCGAAGAGGAGAAGCTAGCATTCCGAAAGGCAGAACAGCGGGCGAAGCATCCATCCAAATTTCTTCCTTCCCTAAATGCATTACCGAGATAACGTGGTCGAAGTACCAGGGTGAGGGCATAGCCAAATCCAGCTTGAGATCACCGCTGATGAGTACCGAAGACCCGTTAAAACCCTCTGCTTCCAGAAGTGCTCTCAATAGAGCAGTCTTGTCTTTGCAGTCGCCGTACCCGTTATGGAGCGTTTCGTCGGCCGAGTGGGGTTCGTATCCTCCGATGCCTAGCGACGCCAAGCTGACGTACTTGATCCGTTTGGCAGCGAAGTTGTAAAGCACTTCCACCCTTTCTCGATCGGCCTTCAGGCCTTTCGTTAGCTCATCGGCCTTTGCCTTAACTTCCGGTGTCGGTAGGCGGTGAGCCCTTTCCAAGTCCGCATACCAGCGCCCAACCTCCTCCCAACTGCGGAAGCTCGATATCTGAACGTCGGGCGTGCGACCGGGCACATAGGGCGCTAACGTGACTAGGCTGGGCTCAGAATTTCGTTTCTCAAAGTGGTAGACCTTCGTCGCCACTTCAACCGTCTCCCAAGCCCTGAGACGAGGCAGGCTCTTGACTTTAATTTCGCGTTTCTTAGGGACCTCAATTTCCAGTTGCTCGCGTAGGACAGCGCCAAGCTGAAAACTATGTTGTACGCAGAATTGACCCACTCCAAGAGGGCGATAGATCGTTGTGAGCACATCGTACTCAACGCGATCTCCGACAGCCAGTCCGGGAATCTCGATTCGTTTTTTGTCCAGATCGAACCATGGATTCACATCTGCAGGCGGATGCTGAACCAGACTCGTTTCGACGTTGACGACCGCTCCGTTTGTTTTCCTTACGCGAACGTATGGAATTTGGAGTTCTTCGCTGAAGGGATGGTACTCAAAGGTCAGCTCAGAGCGCTGGCGAGTTCCCGTCTCATTCACGATGCGAATCCTGGCGATGACTTCCTTCTGCCCAGTGCCGTCATTCTCGAAGCGATATCGTGTGCGCAGCAGTTCGAACACAGAGGGAGCGTTCGATTGGACCGGTATCGTCGGGGCTTTGAGGGGCGGCGGGCTTGGCGTTTTCCCGCTGGCGGGTGTTGTCTGCGCCGCAGATTGCGCCCCGACTTCCACGACGAGAAAGAGGATTGTGATGAAGAGTCGACCCATGATCGCTGCCCTATTATGGCCTATGCCGAGACCGCATGGGGAGCACAACTTCCGCTGCTGATTCCCTCCAAGATAGCATCGGGAATCTCCATCATTTAGCCATCTTTTGCGAGCCTTCTCACTGCTGGTTGTTAACCGCGATTGGCGATGCGTTCCGGTTGCAATTGCCCCGCCGAATCCTGACCGGGGAGTGTGGCGATTCCGGCACACTCAGGAGTAAGGAGCGGGGTTGCTGTGCGTTAGGGGGAGAGTCAAAATATTCGCCGCCTACGGCGTCGGGTGGAGTAGGGACACGTCACCCCGGAACGGGAGCTGCACAGCAACTTGCGGTTGCTGTGCGTGAACTTGTTGAAACGAGAGCGGCTAAGAGAAAAATCCCTTCGCGCCGGTTGCTGTAGAGCAACCCCAGGTTAACGAACGTGAACGGAAATGATCGTTTTCCCATCCCCTCAGAGGGCGGCGAGCCATTCGAAGTGAGCATCGAATTACCCCATGCGCCGACCAACGGGTTCTGGATATGTCTACGGGGGTGATCGAGCAGACTCGCTTGGCCAAGCCGGTGTGGCCTACAACCTCTTCTCGCTTGAGGCGAATAGGGTTGCCTACGACGTGAAGAATCGGACGATTGCTGCGACCGGGAACGTTGTCGTGGCGGACGGATCAGGCAGAACGCAGCACGCAGACTCGATCAGGTTTAAGATCGAAAACGGCGAAGCCATCAAGATTCGTTAAGCGGCTCCCTGGACTAGCCTTCCACCGCCCGCCACGGATCCCCTTTCAGTCGGAAGACGATCTGGGCGCCTTTCTTCGGCAACCTGCAGAGAGTTATGGGGGCGGACCACGCTGACGCAGCTTGCTGTAGCGGAGCCAAGCGCATAGCGCGTGCTGCACGTAGTCGATGCGAACCTGGGCCGAATCGAGCACTCTAGTGAGGGCCGATCCCGGCATCCCGCCCGCTTCCGAGCCGGAGACGACTTGGGCCCTTAGCAGGAATGCGATCCCGCGTCCTGTTGCCGCTTCGATGCTGTCCCGCAACTCGCCCTTCGGCAGAAACTCCAGTGCGGCCAAAAGTCCCTCCAGGCGAGTAGCTGCCGGAGCGGTGCGACCTGCTGAATCGAACGCGCCAGCCAAGCCTACGGCTGCCGAGCCCTTGAATTGATCCCGAAGAATCGACTCGCAAACCTGAACCGCGTGCCGCACGAGTTCCTCCCGCGAAGCAGAGCATCCGCCGTCTTCACAATAGGGAAGCAGCTTGGCAGTCGCGATCAGCGCCCAATGGTCGGCGGGAACGGTGGAAAGCCCAGCGCGGCTCTTGGCCAGATAGGACAACGCCTTGCCAGCAGCCACAAGCCATTCACGGGAGTGATCGGCCTCGTACAACGCAATGAAGCCCAGCGCGGCTTCGCCAGGATAGTACAAGACGGTCCAGTTCGGCACCGGACCGCCATCTGCGAGATACTTGTGAATGAAGCTCCCATCGTCCCGTTGCAGGAACAGCGCAAAACGGCCGAGAGCCTGCAACTGTTCGAGCGGCACCGAGTTCGGGTCCACCTCTCTCGCCGCAGCCAAGGCCACCAAGCCCAGGCCAGTGCCACCCAATTCAGCATAGTGCTCCTGCGGCTTAGAGCGGCGGTCTGCGGAAAGCTCAGCCACTGGCTGTGACCAAACCACCTGCTGCCCCGGACGAGGCCCCGGTCCGATATAGTTCTCGCGCAGAAACTTGGCAGCTCGGATCAACGCGGCTGCAGCCTCCGGGTCGGGGCGAGAGCGGTTCACCATCGCCAGCGCGTACATCGCCCCAGCGTGCCGGATAATGTCATAAGACGAACTCTCCCGGCC
>Ga0302326_10025915_pt1 | contig 11874 bp, 8 predicted proteins | sample Palsa_T0_3_FD_202264 | JGI IMG/M metagenome (GOLD analysis project Ga0302326, IMG submission 202264) | Peat permafrost microbial communities from Stordalen Mire near Abisko, Sweden - Palsa_T0_3 | ecosystem: Environmental > Terrestrial > Soil > Palsa > Peat permafrost | place: Sweden: Abisko... | reverse complement strand
ATGCGAGTGCCGTTCTTCTTGGTAAAAAACGGCGTATAACTTTGTGGCTTCGGTCTACACCTATAGAGAAAATGCTCTAGTTGCGGTTGGAGGGATTTGTGTCACTGAGCCTCACCTGAAGGATCTTGAAGCTGACCTAGAATTTTTGTGTGCCGTAACTGGATTTGTGCGAACAGAGGAGTTCAAGTGGTCATCAGGACGTGAACGCTGGATGTGCACGAATCTCCGAGACCAAGCCCGCGCGGCATTCTTCGTTCAAGCTTTTGCTATTGCGGCCCGCCACGAAGTTTCGTGTCCGCTGATATCGACCAAAGCAGAGTATCGAGAGCCGGACGTCGCGATTGTCTGTGATGGGTTGGTCGTCATCCTCTATCCGATCGGTCGAGAATACATTGCGGTAGCGTTGATCCTAGCCGTCTCCGCCGCGGTCACGAGCAAAAGGCGAAGGCCCCATGGGGCTTCAGTCGACCCAAGAGAGAGCGCTCCCCTTGACATTCGACAAGACCAGAAGGCATTCTGTTGTCGAACGTCAAGGGGAAGCATGCCGCCATCTACCGATCTGCTCCAGGGAACGCTGGACGTCCTCATCCTGAACACACTCGAACTTCAGCCCATGCATGGATGGGGCATTGCGAATCGTATCCAACAGGTCTCCAACAATGTCCTGCAGATCGGCCAAGGCTCGCTTTACCCGGCTCTGCATCGCCTTGAGTACAAGGGTTGGATTCGGTCCGACTGGGGTATTTCGGAAAACAATCGTAAAGCAAAGTTCTACGCCCTTACCGCTGCCGGTAAGAAACAATTCCTGGCCGAACTGAGGCAATGGGAACGGCTCAGCACCGCGATCGGCCTCGTACTCAATGCAACTCCCGAGGTGGAAACATGATCCCCGAAGTCTTAAGCAGGTTGAGGTTCTTCTTCCAGCCCAAACCGGCAGCCGACCTCGATGCGGAGCTCCGCGCGCATGTCGACCACGCCACTGACGCCAATATCGCCGCCGGCATGTCTCCCGAAGAGGCGCGACGCCGTGCTCTCGTCGAATTCGGCAGTGTTCAGGCGGCTCGCGAGCAGTCGCACAAGCAGCGGCCTGGCTCTTCGCTCGACACCTTACGGCAGGATTTGCGTTACACCCTGCGGACTCTGCGCCGAGATTCGGGTTTCACCACGATCGCGGTGCTTATTCTCGCGCTGGGCATCGGCGCCAACATCGTTGTCTTCAGTCTGGTGAACACTATTCTGCTTCGTCCTCTGCCGCTCTACCAGCCGGACCGGCTCGTCTCGTTTTCTCGCATGTCCAATAACTCCGGTCTCTCCGGGGCAACTTACTCGGTCGATGCCTACGAAGACCTCCGGGCAATGAACCATTCCTACGCAGACATTACTGGCTACTTTGCCTTCTCCGGCCCCGATAACATCAAGCTCACCGGCAAGGGCATCCCGCAACCCGCCACCGCGGTTCCCGTCCTCAGTAACTTCTTCCACGTTCTCGGCGTGACTCCCATGCTCGGTCGCGACTTTAACCTCGACGACGCGCGCAATGGAAACCTCCCCGTGGCACTGCTCTCCTACGCCTACTGGAAGAGCCAATTCCACGCCGACCCCAATATCGTCGGCAAGGTCGTCTCCATGAACGACACCCCGGTCCCGATCGTCGGCGTTATGCCTGCCTCCTTCGACTTCGGCGCTATCTTCACTCCCGGCGCCAAAGTCGACATGTTCTTTCCGCAGGTCTTGAACGACATCCGCGACGAAGGCAATACGCTCGCCATCTTTGGTCGTCTCAAGCCCCGGGCCACCCTCCCGCAGGCCTCCGCGGAGGCCGTCACTCTCTTCCCGCAGCTCTACTGGAACAGAAAGCAGGCAGAGACCAAGGGCGCCTACGGCGAGGGCAAGGTCACGATCATCAAGGAGTACGTTGCCGGCCAGCTTCGCCGTTCGCTCTACGTCCTGTGGGCCGCGGTGGGGCTTATTCTGCTCATCGTCTGCGTAAATCTTTCCAACCTCCTCATCGCGCGCGCCGCGACGCGCAGCAAGGAGTTCGCCTTGCGCATTGCACTCGGCGCCGGACGCGGCCGGCTCGTCCGCCAACTTCTTACTGAAAGTACCGTCCTCTCGGTCACTGGCGCGGCCTTCGGTCTCGGCATCGCTTACGCCGCCACCGGATGGTTCGCGCACCAGGGTTCGCTCGCGTTGCCACTTCTGAGCAGTCTGCATGTCGACGGGTACGTCCTGCTCTGGACGCTTCTGGTCGCAATAATCGCCAGTGTACTGTTCGGACTCGCACCCGGCCTCAAAATCTCTTCGGGCAACATACAGGAATCCCTCAAGGATTCAGGGCAGACTGCCAGCGACGGGCGGAAGCATGAAGGGCTTCGCACGATGCTGGTCGTATCGGAGGTCGCGCTCGCCTGCGTGCTCGTTGTCGGCGCGGGCTTGCTTCTGCGCAGCTTCCTCAACGTCCTAGATGTCGACCTTGGCTTCCGGCCCGCGCAGGCCACCAGCCTCAGCCTCGATGTGCCCCGATTCATCACGCCTGACAAGAAATTTGACTCCGAGCGGCAGAACGCCTTCTTCCGGAATGTGGTCAGCGAAGTATCGACAGTGCCCGGCGTCGATAAGGTTGGCATCACCGACAGCCTTCCCTTCTCGCTCAACCGCACGTGGGGCCCTCCAGGCCTGAGAGGGGTCCAATACGGAGACAAGAGCGTTCCTGACCCGCGTCCGTCGCCCTTCATCTATGTCATCTCTCCTGGCTACTTCGCCGCCATGGGCACACCCGTGCATGGCCGCGACATCGCATGGTCTGACAACGATCAGAGCGGGTTGGTCATGGTGATCAACCAAAAGGCTGCTCAATTCCTGTTTCCCAACCAGGACGCCGTAGGACGCTTGGTCGACTTCAGCGGCCAGAAAGACGTCCGCATCGTCGGCGTGGTCCCCGATGTCCATGAGACGGACCTCGAAGCCGATCCCGGCTGGCAGGTCTATCTTTCCATCGTGCAAAAGGCCTGGGGCCCATCGGCCACCCATCTCGTCCTGCGCAGCGATCTCGCTCCCACGGCGTATGCCTCAGCCGTGATGGAGAAGATTCGCACCATCAACCCCAGCCAGCCCCGCGTCGACTTCTTGCCCATCCAGTCCTACGTTAACCATGCCACCTCGCCGCGCCGCTTCTTTGCGGTGCTGGTCGGAGTCTTCGCCGCACTGGGAGTAGTACTCGCCTCACTCGGCATCTATGGCGTCATCTCTTACTCGGTAACGCGACAGACACAGGAGATCGGTATCCGCATGGCGCTCGGCGCGACGCGGGAGCGGGTCCAGCGTGCGGTCATCGGCAAGACATTGCGCCTTGCCGTTAGTGGGATCGTCGTGGGCACCGGGGCGTCCTTTCTCGTAGCAAAGGCGATCAGTTCCATGTTGTTTGCAACGCAGCCTACCGACCCTGTCACCTTCGCCGCCATGGTGCTGCTGCTCCTCACCGTCGCGTTCTTCGCGGGCTACCTCCCCGGGCGGCGCGCTTCGCGCATAGACCCGATGGTCGCCCTGAGGAGCAATTAGAGCCAGACGAGCTATCTTCGCAGTAAAGGTAAGCGCACCTCAGCCTCGCAGCCGGTGGTATCGCGGCGGTTCATGAGCCGAACGCTCCCATGATGTGCGATGGAGATTTGCTGCGCGAGCAGCAGCCCGATGCCGGTCCCGTTGGGCTTGGTCGTATAGAAGGGCACGAAGAGGTTGGATGGATTGGTGAGGCCCGGGCCGTTGTCGCGAACGGTTACGATGGCCTCCGCGGCCCTCGCGGAACAGGCAAGCTCAACCAGCGCAGGATGCCCGGCACGCTCCACGCTGAGAGCCGCGTCCACCGCGTTCTGCACGAGGTTGATCAGCATCTGCTGAAGCTGGTCGACGTCGGCCAGCACCATCACGTCGAGGTCTCCTGCCGCCTGCACGGGGATGCGGGTTTCCAATTGGGCTACACGTTCGATTGCGGTCCGCAGGTTCGTTTCCACCAACCGCGGCTGGGGCACCTTGGAGAGCCTTTGATATGCCTGCAGAAAACGGTTCAAGGAGGCTGCTCTGTCCTCAATCACGCTCAGTCCACGTACGAAATCTTCTGATTCCACGGCGGCCTTATCGGTGGCGATCCTCGATTGCAGGCTGCCGGCGATGGATTTGATCGGGGTCAGGGAGTTGTTGATCTCATGCCCCAGGACGCGAATCAATCGTTGCCATGCGGTACGTTCTTCCTCGCGCAGCAGCGACGCGACATCGGTGAGCACCAACAAGGTGTGGGGAGCGCCGCGCAGGCGAAATGCAGTGCGACGCACAGACCAGCGCACCGGTGCCTCATCGCGTCCACTGAACAGCGCGTCGTCTGCCGTGCGCAGAATCCCGGCGAGATTCAACTCCTCCGCAGAGCAGCCCAGCACAGTCGCATGGTCCAATGAGAAGACGCGCTCTGCCGCCGCATTCATCAGCCGGAGTTTCTGGTTCGAGTCGAAGACGAGCACAGGCGATGCCATATTCAGCATCACGCGCTCGGCGAGCGAAAGCGCGTCCTGCGCAGCCGCACGTTGTTGTTGGAGCGTCGATGCCAGCTCATTGATTTCGAGTGCCAGTTCGCCCATCGCATCGCCGCGGCTGGCGCCTCGCGCGCGGAAGGAAAAATCATCTTCCCGCAAGGCTGCAACGATGTTTGCCAGCGTCTGCAGCGGACGTATGATCCGATCGAAGAAGATTGCCCCAGCCATAGCCCATGACAGCGCAATCGCGCCGCTGACGATCACTGTCAGGGGTGTTCCGCCGATCGAATAGACGAGCACAGCCAGGGGAACGATTGCCGCGAGGGCGAATGCGGCTACCCATAGCTTCAGACGCCGCTCGAAGCCCAGTCTCCCGTGCCTCGGTTCAGAGGCCATATTTCTCGATCCGCCGATAGAGTGCGCCACGGCTGAGGCCCAACGCATCGGCTGCGCGGCTGACATTGCCCTCCGCCCGTACCAGTGCCTTGCGAATCAGGATGGCTTCGACCGCCTCCAGACTCATCTCATCGAGGCTTTGGCTGCCTGAGCGCGGCGCGTTCAATCCCAGATCGGCCGGCTCAATCCGATTGCCCCGCGCCATCAGCACTGCACGTTCCATGGTGTGATCCAATTCCCGAACATTTCCCGGCCAAGGATAGTTCATTACAACCTGCAGAGCCGCCGGCTCCAATCCGACTACCTGACGCCGGTAGCGTTCGGCATAGCGCGAGAGAAAATGAGCTGCCAGTGCCGGAATATCCTCTCGCCGCTTCTGGAGCGGCGGCAGAGCGATCTCAACGGTGTTCAGGCGAAAGAATAGATCTTCACGAAAGCGGCCTTCATCCGCTTCCTTACGCAGATCTCTGTTGGTCGCGGAAATCATCCGCACATCCACCCTCCGCGTCGCCGATGATCCCACCCGCTCGAGTTCGCCAGTCTCGAGAACGCGTAGCAGTTTTGCCTGTTGGCGTGGGGGAATATTTGCTATCTCATCCAAAAATAAGGTGCCCCCACTCGCCAACTCAAACCGGCCGATTCGATCCGAACGCGCGTCGGTAAATGCGCCCTTCACATGGCCGAATATCTCGCTCTCAAACACGCCCTCGGACAAGGCCCCGGTGTTTACGGCGACCAGGATCTTCTGCGCCCGCCGCGACAGGCGATGCAATGTCTGAGCCACAACCTCTTTGCCTGTCCCGTGCTCGCCGGTGATGAGGACGCTCGCATCCGAGGGTCCGATCCGGCTCATCAGTTCAACCACCGGCCGCATGGCAGGCGCGGTCGCAATAAATTCGGGAGCGCCGTCGACCCTCAGTATCCGGTTCTCGGCTTCCAGCCAGGCGGCCCGCTTCAAGGCACTGTGCAACTCCATCTGCGTACGCAGAATCGTCACCAGGCGGGCGTTCTCCCATGGCTTTTGAATGAAGTCGTTTGCTCCCCGCCGCATCGCCTCGACTGCCAGATCCACATTCGCCCACGCCGTCATAACGATGATGGGAAGCCGGGGATCTCTCTTCCGGATGGATGACAACAACTCCAATCCTTCGTCGCCCGAAGTCGTATCTCGCGTGTAATTCAGATCAATGAGGACGCCGTCGAACTCTCCATGCGCTAACGCTTCCAGCGCCAGCGATGGAGACCTCACCATCTCCAGGCGATAGCCCTCAGGCTTCAGGAGCAGTTCCAATGCCTCGAGGACATGCGGCTGATCATCGCCAATTAATAGCCGGCAAGCCACAGCCACGGTCTCTTCAGCCGAATTCGATTGCATCACTGCCGGCATCAGCCCTCGTTCCCGGGGTTACGGCTTGCTGGCCGCCGCCATACCCGTACGTGCCGATTCTATCGAAATAGAGTTCGCGTCGAGGGTTGTTCCAATCGCCCGCTGGAGTTCAACCTCTGCCTTCCGGTAGGCCGTCCGGGCAGCGACCAGGGCCGATTCAGCGGTCGTCAAGTCGTGCCTCGCGCTCAGGGTTTGCACGGCCGAGCCTGCACCGAGGTCCTGCTCCTTGGCGGTAATGTCGAAGGTCTTCTGGGCGAGGTCGCGCGCCTGTTGAGCCGCCGTGACGCGGGCCCGGCTCTGGTCCAGCGCAAACTGCGCATTGCGCACCTCGATACGGATCTGCTTCCTCAACTGCTGCAGCCGAAGCTCTGCCTGACGCGTCTCCAATTCTGCGCGATACTGGTCGCTCTTGGCAACGCGATTGCGAATTGGAATATTCAGCGAAAGGCCCACATAATAGTTTGGCGCGCTGTTATTGAATGCGTTCGCCACAGCCCCACCGTAATTCACGGGCACCGTCGACGCGACGGTAGACGTTGCACTCGCGGGACCGCCCAACCCGGTACCGCCATAGTAGGCTTGAGCGCTCAGCGAAGGCAGTAGAGCGTTAGCGGCAGCTTTTTTACTGATGTCGCGGTTTTGCAGATCAATTTCCGATTCGGCAAGCTCTAGCCGTCGCTTCAGCGCCTGGTTGATCGCGCCCTCGGTTGCCGCCGAATTTGTCATCGCTGAATCCATGGCCACTGTACTCAGGTCGGTCGGCCGCACCGGCATTGCTTCCAAGATTGGATCGTCAAGGTTCTTTGTCAGCGCATTCTTTATCAGAAGCTCCTGGAACTCAAGCGTCGATTTGGCAATCGAGAGGTCCTGCTGGCGCTGCGCCACTTCACTTTCGTCTTTCATTACATCCAAGGCGGGGATCGCCTGAAGTTGTAACTGCTTCCGTGCCGAATCCAGAGTCTGGTTAGCGAAGCCAAGGGAACTCTCGTTCACCTGCTCGTCTTCATACGCCGCCACCAGGTCCCAGTACATATTGGCGATCTGAGTGACCGTGGTTGCGACCTGCAATTCAAACGCGTCGTCGGAGATCTTCCGATCGTTCTTTGCAATCCGCAGATACCGCAAGTTTGGGCCCGGTCCAAACCCGGCCAGCAACTGCTGCTGCAGCGTAAATCGGTACGACGTATCCAACTCGGGATTCAGAAACACGAACGGACTGTTCGTCGTCAGCCGGTCGGTATTGTAGCCAAACGAGACACTGGTCCCTGTCGCAAACGCCTGAGAAATGCCTATGTCTCCGAAGACCGTATTTTCCTTCAATGTCGGAATGCCGAAGGTCGCCAGGTTCGACAGCGGCTCGGTATTGTGCGTCAGATACCCACTGCTGCTCACTTGCGGATCATAGGACGATACGTTGGTGCCGGTTCCCAGCGTCGATTGCACCAGCCCACCCGCCCCGCCGCCTGCGCCGCCTGCACCACCAGTCGTACCACCCGCTCCCGCTCCGGCGGCCCCGGAACCAAACCCGCCTATGCCTCCACCGGGCGTGTTCTGGACAACGCCAGTATTGACTCCGCGAAAGACACCTCCTGCCCGGGTGCGCAGCACGTCCGCCTCGGCGATCGGAATGTTGTATCGCGCGATCGCCAGGTCGAGATTGTTCTCCAGAGCGAGCGCAATAGCGTCGTTCAAAGACAACTCCAGCACTCCGTCATGCATCAGCGAATCAAGCCTGGGCGAGTTCGCCAGGCTCGGCTCCGGCACATGCGAGGGCCGGTAGGCGTCGATGGGGTTGAAGGAATGGGGAATATCCAGCCGCACCGAAGGGACAGCGGCAGCAACAAGGGGGGCAGCGATGGTCGGCGCAGGCGCATCCTGTGCAGACATTCCGGCTACAGCCAATAGGAGACCCGTGCATCCGAAGGGGAAGACGCAAGCAAACCTCATGAGTGCATCTCCTGAGCCTGTGTAGCCGCAGTATCCAGGTGCAGCCATCCATCCCGCAGCTGAATCGTTCGCGAACCATAGGCAGCGTTCGCCTCTGAGTGCGTTACCTGCACAATGGTCGCGCCTTCCTCGTTCAGTTGACGGAACATCTCCATAATCTCCTTCGCCTGCGCCGAGTGCAGATTGCCTGTCGGTTCGTCGGCCAGCAAAAGTGCTGGTTTATGAATCACAGCGCGCGCAATGCCGACCAGTTGCTGCTGTCCTCCCGAGAGTTGGCTCGGGAACAGGTCCTTCTTGCCCACAATATTGAAGCGATCGAGTGTGTCGGCGACCATCGCCTGCCGCTGACTCTTCGGAATGTCTTTGTAGGAAAGCGGCAGGTCCAGGTTCTCCGCAACGGTCAGGTCATCGAGCAGGTGATAGCTCTGAAACACCATGCCGATCCGCCGCCGCGCAAGATCGCCTCGCTGCTTTCGGTTCATCGTGTGCACCGAGTCGCCATCGAAGTAGAACTCGCCGCGCCACTGGTCATCCAGCATTGCGAGCACGTTCAACAGCGAGGATTTGCCCGCGCCTGACGGTCCCATCATGGTCACAAACTCGCCTGCACGGATGGCCAGTCCGATCCTCCGCAGGACCCAGGTCTCGGTGTGCCCGGTCTTGTAGCTCCGCTCAACATTGTTCAGTTCGATCATTGTTACTCCGTCCTCAACGCGCCGATCCGCAGAGCGAGCGTCAACACCGCGGTTGCCGTAAACCCTGGCGACTTCCGCAACTGCCGCAGCGTATACCGACCGTCTTGTATGAGCGTCCCCATCATTCACTCCTTAACGCCTGTGCCGGTTCAATCGAAGCCGCCCGCCGCGCGGGAATCAATCCTGCCAAGAAGGCCGCCGTCAGCAGCGTCACCACGGCAACCGCCATTGCGCTTGCACTGACGCTGTCCATCTCATACAACTGCGACTTCACAAATCGCACGCAGTAGTAAGCAATGGGAACGCCGATTGCGAGACCCAGCAGCGTCTGCGCCAGCGCACTGCGCAGGATCATCGCGACCACGCCGCCGCGCTCCGCCCCGAGTGCCATCCGGATGCCAATTTCGCTCGTCCGCCGCGCCACCGTGTACGCGGTCACGCCATACAATCCAACCGACGCCAACAGCAGCGCCAGTCCACCAAACAGCATCATCAGCCGCGATAGCATCCGCTCCTCGACGAACCGGCCCGCAATCTGCGCGCTGAAGGTCTGGAACTTTCCTACGGCGAGATTGGGATTAATCGACGACAGCGTCCGCCGCGCAATCGACTCCATGTCCGGCATCGGACGCGCAGTTTGGATCACAAGTGCACCGGCATAGAACCCAACGTCGTTGGCGACGGGTGATGGGTCACTCGCTGGCCGCTGCGTGAGTGGCACGAAGTACATCGTATGGTCCTTCCACTTCACGGTGGTGTATGCCGTGTCCTCCACAACGCCGACAATCTCATACGAACCATCGGACTTCGGCCCCGGCGCGCCAAAACGATGGCCGATGGGGTTCTCGCCGGGCTTGAAGAAAGTCTTCACGAACGATTGATTCACGACGGCCACTGGCGGCGAGCTCATCGTGTCCTGAACGCCGATGCCGCGGCCCATTACGACTCGCGTCCCGACCGAATCGAAATATTCTCTGGTCGCCTTCACAAAGGACGCGCCCTTATGCAGGTCGGGCTGCCCCTCTATCTGCACAGAATTACCCCAGTTGTCATCCTCCATCGGCGTATACGTGGTCAGGCCAACCTTCACCACTCCTGGTATCGCATGGAACTGGTCCTCGATCGTACGGTACAGGGCCTCCACCTGCAGCGTCCCATATCCTGCCGCCTGCGGGTTGAAGTGGACAATGTACCGGTTGGTCGCATCCAGCTTCATGTCCATGCGTTGCAGTTTGCTCAGGTTCTGAGCGAAGAGCCCTGCGCCGACCAGCAGCACCAGGGAAAGGCCGGCCTGCGTAACCACCAGTGTGCGTTGCAGCAGGGAAGCGCCTCCCGTCGTGGTTCTCGTACCGCTGCGCAGCACATCCGCCGGCTCGGCCTGCGCAGCGATAAACGCGGGCGCGACGCCGAACAAGATAGCCGTCAAGAGCGATACACCCACGGCAAAGGCCAGGACAGTCAAGGAAGGCGCGGAGCTGATGGGCACATGTTGCTGACCAGGGAAAGCCAGCATCAACAGCATGCGCGCGCCGCCATAGGAGAGCGCCAGCGCAGCCAAGCCACTCAGCGCGGCTAGCAGCAGGCTCTCTGTCAAAAGCTGCCGCACAATCCGCCCGCGCGCCGCGCCTAGCGCCGTACGCACCGCCATCTCCGCCTTGCGGCCCATGCCGCGCACCAGCAGCAGATTAGCGACGTTGGCGCACGCGATCAGCAGCACCAGTCCCGAGATCCACATCAGCAGCTTAAGATGAGTGCCGTACCCGGTCTGCATCTGAGCGATACCCGCGCCGCCGTCGGTGAGTCCGACATGCACCTTCGCCAGCAAAGGCTTGTCATGTGCTGAGGAAAAATCTTTATTCGTTACAAAGATCTGACGCAGCTGCGCGCTGAGTTTCTGCTGCAACGGAGCCCGCACGACGCCAGGCTTCAAGCGTCCGATGATCCATAGCCAGGATGTGTCAGGATCATGCTCATAGCTGGTGTTCTTGATCGCCGATTCCGCGTTCATCGGCAGATAGAACTGCGGCGGCGCGCTGGTCAGGCGGTCGCCGTAAAACCCCTCTGGAGCGATGCCGGTGATGGTGACCGGTTTGGTGTTCATCCAGAACGTGCTGCCCACTACGGAAGGATCGCTGTTGTAGTCGTCCCTCCACTCCTCGTAACTCATCACGGCGGTGAACGGCGCGCCCTCCACATCGTCGGAGTCGGTCATCAGCCTTCCCTCGGCCGGGCGAAGGCCGAACGTGCGGAAGTAGTTGCAGGAGACAAATTCGGCCATGACCGAGCGCGCTGCCTCCTGCGTGGCGTCGCGTCGCGCAGTCAGCGGCCGGTATTCAAAGCCGGACTCCATCGCCGCGAGCTCGGCGAATTCCGGGTTGTTCTGCTTGAACTGCTGGTAGGTGTTGGTGGAAAAGTATGCGTAATCTCCACTATCGTGCGCGCCCGAGCCTACGCAACACTGGTCCTCGTCTCCGATGCGCACCAGCGCCGCGGGATCGGCAACGGGCAGGCTCTTCAGCAACACCGCATTCACCAGCGTGAAGATGGCGGCGTTTGCTCCGATCCCCAACGCCAACGTCAGCACCGCGGTTACAGTAAAGCCGGGCGACTTCCCCAACTGGCGAAACGCATAGCGCACATCCTGCAAAAAGTTTGTCATCATTCGCTCCTCAACGCTTGTGCCGGATCCACTCGCGACGCGCGCAGCGCCGGGCCAAAGCCTCCCAGCAACGCGGCCAGAGTCAGCAAAGCCGCTGCTCCCGCGAGTGTTATCGGGTCTACAGGCCTTAGTCCGTAGAGCATCGCTCGCACCAGGGTAGCCAGCCACAGAGCGCTGCCGGTTCCCAGCACTGCCCCGACGGCCGCCATCCACCACACCTGACCCAGCACCATACCCACCACCTGCCCGGCCTGCGCGCCGAGGGCCATC